>Ga0265331_10000653_pt1 | contig 30000 bp, 25 predicted proteins | sample 41923metaG_FD_202088 | JGI IMG/M metagenome (GOLD analysis project Ga0265331, IMG submission 202088) | Rhizosphere microbial communities from Carex aquatilis grown in University of Washington, Seatle, WA, United States - 4-19-23 metaG | ecosystem: Host-associated > Plants > Roots > Rhizosphere... | reverse complement strand
GTGCATAGAATCATGAGAGATTCCGAGGGTTCAAGGGCCATTTTCCCCGGCGGCAACCGATTCAAATGACTCATGAAGTCCCCGGACGGACACTTAGCGATGACGCACTCGATCACATCGCCCAGGCGTTGCCAGTTGTCGGCGACATCATCCTCGAGGTCGTTGCCAACGGCACTCGCCGCGGGCCGGGGTGGGGCAGTCGGGGCCATGGTCAGGCAGCCTTCGGGGCGGATGCGCCTGCATAGGCGACGGTCGGCCGGCTGTTCAGCCACGCCTCGATCTCCGATTTTCGCCACCCGATGGAATTCGGGCCGAGCTGGACGGGGGCCGGAAATGTCGAGGGCTTGGCGCGGACACGGCGCCAGCGCTGGACACGGGACAACCCGGTGCGCTGTTTGACTTCCGATTCACGAAGAATACGGTCGGGCTTTGTCTCCACCAGTCACCTCCAGTTCGACGGCGTTTCGTCGCGTTGCTGGGGTGATGTCTATGGGTGTCCAAATTCCCGATATAGCCGCCTGATATTCTGCCCTGCATTTAATATCGGGACGAATATCGGGCAGAGCGGGCTACGCGGTTCGCAGGTCCCTCAACACTGCTGTCAGCTTGTTTTTTACGGTCTTGACCGTCGGCTGTGGGGCGTCGGGGTGCTCTGTCTTGAGCCACGCCACCAGTACACGCGCCCATTCTGCGGCAGATTTCTGGCCGTCGGTGGGGTGACGTTCGTCAGCTCCCCACCGGCGGCGGCACTCGGCTTCGATGAGGTGCCAACTCGTCGGTTTGCCGGGAAGACCGGTCCTGTAATTCGCGGGCTCCTGCGTGGCGGTTTCCGCCCCTGGCGACCGTCCATCAGCGGGCGGAAACTCGTCCTGAACCTCGGTAAGGAACAAGTGCACGTCTGGATAGCTTCTCGATAGAACCTGCGGCAGTGTGTTGGCAAACTGGCGTACAGCCATGACAACGCCATCTGATGTTACGGCTTTAATCCGGCCATCCGCTATGGCGTTTCCAAGCATATTCTGCGGAAAAGGCTCATGTACCCGTGGATTGTTATTGTCGAAGTCTATGCCGGCAGAATTTAGTTCGTCACTTCTCCTGTGTAAGTCTAACTGGAGGGCGGACGGGGGCGTGTCCCAGCAGGAACTGCCACCCACATTCAATGGCACTACTTCACGTCCCGCGGCGCTACGAGCTTCGCGGTACGCCTCCCAATGGGGTTCTAGCGCCGCATCATAGTTTCGCTTCCGTTCCAGCCACAGGCTCCGTCGGCGTCGAAACTCGGCCGACTGTTCGACGATCTCAACCGCCCTCTCCCATGTGACGCGCGTCTCTGTCATCCGCACCCTCCGTGGCGCTCTCCGATATTGTCGGCGGGGAAACCCGGTCGGAGTTCCGGGCTTGTTGGCTGGCCGGCCTATCCCCGCCGATAGCGTTCGATCAGCCGTGCAGCTTCACCACGTTGCCGGCTGCCTGGCGGTTGGCGATGATGTCGGCCAGGCGCGTTGCCCACGCCTCCAGCGCCATGCGCTTCTCGGTGTCGTAGCCGTGTCGGTCGTAGACCGCGGTAACGGTCCGGTCGACGTGGTTGAGGATCTTGCTCACCGTCAGCCGGCCGACACCCATTCCGGTCATGAGGCTGGCGGCGGTTCGGCGCAGATCATGGGGAACGAATTTCACCCCAGATCGGAGGGCGATGCGCTCCTGAGCCTTGTTGATGGCGACTCGGTGGCCATTGCCGCGGGCGTGGGGGAACACCCATTCCGAGCCATTCCCCAGCGGCCGGATTTCGTCCAGCAACGTCACCACCTCGGGGCCAAGCGGAACGCGGTGCGCCATGCCATTCTTGGCAACGTCGGCCGGGATCGTCCACGCACCATCGGCGATTTGGTCCCAGCGCATCGCCAGCACTTCCGCGCCCCGCTGAGCGGTCAGCAGGCGCAGCTTGAACACGGCAGCGGTCAAGGGCGCCTCCGCTTCCCAGGCTGCCCACACGGCCCGGATTTCGTCTTCCGTCAGCACGTTGTCGCGGGTGTTCTCGCCCGCCGGCTTCGGCAAGCCCTGGCAGGGATTGTGCTCGATGATGTCGCGCCCGATCGCCCAATTGAACATCCGACGGGTGACCGAGAAAGTCCGGTTCGCCTGGACCGGCGCACCTCGTTCCACAATGTCGTCGAGCATGGCGCGGATGTCGCGCCGGGTAACGTCCTTCGCCATCCTGTTGCCGAAGCGCGGCAGCACGTCCTTTTCAAGAATCTGGCGGTACTTCCCTTCGACGCGCCGCTCCCTGCCGATGAAGGCCAGAAACTGGCGTGTCACTTCTGCGACGGTATCGGCTTCGCGGTTGGCTTTCTTCTCGGCGGCGGGGTCGGCGCCGTCATGTTCGACGCTGTGACGGGCCAGCCCAGCCTTCATGCGTGCGTCGGCCAGCGACAGCGCCGGATAGGTTCCCAGGCTCAGGCGCCGCTTGACGCCACCATGCCGGTACATCACCACCCACGCCTTGCGCCCGCCGGCGGCGACGCGCAGCCCAAATCCCGGGGTATCGGCATCCCAATAATCGACCTGCCCGGTAGCCGGCGGCTTGAGGGCGTCGATGCTCCTGGCGGTCATTTTCACGGTCGGCATGGCGGGCCTTCCCAGGTACCAGATAGGTACCAGCGAGGTGCCAGGTACCACATAGGTACCACCCTAACCGAAACACCATGAAACGTCACGAGGCAAATAGGTACCACAGAACACCAGCATTTCTGCGGCTTGCAGAGAGAGCAAAACGCTCTTGCGGTTTCATCCGGTTTCAGTACCAGGGGACTTCTAAGCGGTAGGTCGCTGGTTCGAGTCCAGCAGGGCGCGCCAATGTTTTCAAGCCGGTCGGTTGACCCAGAATCGAATTTCGGGGGACAATTCGGGGACAAATCAGCCTCGGAGGGTCCCGTATGGCGCGCGCGAAAAAGCTTCCGATCTTCGAGCGGAGGCTCGCCGAGCGGTCAGGCACCAGCGCCGATTTCCGGGAGACCAGTAGCTCGGCGCGGTAACGCGCGCGTTGGGATTACGCGCCTTCCCACTCTTGTCCCCCAATCCTTGCCCCGCATGAACCGGCCCACGAGCAACCGCCGGGTGGCATAACCGTGGCTTCCGTTGCAGAGGATGCCATCATGATCGTGCTCGGATACAGCGGCCTCGACAATTCCGTCGCCTTCGCTCGCCGTGACCCGGCGTTGCGTCCTGGTGAGGAGCGCATGGTCCAGGGTCTGGACAGTGCCGCCGTTCTGCTGGCTGACGGCCGCGTCGTCGCCGCGGCCGCCGAGGAACGGTTCTCGTTCGAGAAGCACACCAACGCCTTTCCCGAAGGCGCGGTGCGCTATTGCCTGGCCGAGGCCGGCATCGGCCTCGATGCGGTCGACCGCGTCGCCCATGGCTTCGATTACGGCCGCACCGCCGGCTTGCATGCCACGTCGAGCCACTACGCCGCGGTGCTCGACCCCGCCCTGCAGCCGGCGCTGTGGCGCGGCAGATTCAACGTCACCTTGCCGGACGGCGCCTTCCGCCCGGTGCCCCACCATCTCGCCCATGCCGCCAGCGCGTATTTCCCGTCCGGCTTCGAAGACGCCCTCTGCGTGGTCTGCGACGGCATGGGCGAGTTCGAGTCGATGACCGTGTACGCCGCGCAGGGCGGACTATTCCGCCTGCTCACCAATTTCGGCATCCGGGAGTCGTTGGGCATTCTCTACGGCTTGGTCACCGTCCATCTCGGCTTCGCCTTCAATGCCGACGAATACAAGGTGATGGGGCTCGCCCCCTATGGCGACCCCAGCCGCTTCCGCCCGTTCTTCGACAGCATCGTCGATCTGCAGGCCGACGGACGCTATGTCATCCGCCTCAACCGGCTGGTCGGGGACATCTCGCCGCCCTACCGCGCCCTGCTGCGCTACCTGGAAGAGGCGGTGATCGCTCGCCCCGAGACCACCGAGACCCTGCCGCAGGCGCATTGCGACTTTGCGGCGGCGGCGCAGGAATGCCTGGAACGGGTGCTTTTCCACGTGCTGGGCCACTGGCGGCAAACCACCGGGCTGACCCGGTTGTGCATGGCCGGCGGCGTCGCCCTGAACTGCACCTTCAACGGCAAACTGATTCAATCCGGCCTGTTCGACGAAGTCTATATCCAGCCGGCGGCCGGAGACGACGGCACCGCGCTCGGCGCCGCCCTGATCGCAGCCCGCGATTCCGGCGAGAGCCTGCCGCCGGGGCGCCCCGACGAATTACCGTTCTTCGGGCCCGGCTGGGGAGAGGACGCCATCCGCACGGCGATCGCCAATGCCGGCGACGGACTGCACCCCGTCGCCCTGGCAAGCGAACAAGCCGCGGCGGTGGACGCGGCGCAAGCCATCAACAAGGACGAGATCGTCGCCTGGTTCCAGGGGCGGATGGAATTCGGACCGCGTGCGCTGGGCAACCGGTCGATCCTGGCCAACCCGCTGGACCGGGACATCAAGCGGCGCCTCAACGCCGTGATCAAGCTGCGCGAAGGCTTCCGCCCCTTTGCCCCGGCGGTCGCCGCCGAGCACGCCGGCGACTATTTCGATTTCATTCCATCGCCGGCCTACGACGTCATGCTGGCCACCTGCCCGGTGCGACCCGATTGGCGGGATCGGCTGCCCGGAATCACCCATGTGGACGGATCGGCGCGCATGCAACGGGTGGATCGGGCCCACAACCCGCTGTTCCATCGCCTGATCACCGAATTCGGCGCCTTGAGCGGGATCCATTGCGTCGTCAACACCTCGTTCAACCTGCGTGGCCAAGCGATCGTCGCCGCCCCGGACAACGCCATCGCCACATTCCGCAAGGTGGCAATCGACCGCCTCTATCTGGGCCGCTTCCGGTTGTCGAAAGCGCCGCGGTGACGCGGAAGCAGTGGATCCCTCATCGAAGGGCTTAGGCCGACATAGACGCTGTAGTGCCGGCCCTCACCCTCCGATTTATGGCTTGCGGACGGTGCCCGGGCTATGTCTTCCCCACACTCTGGGATGGAGGACTGGCGATGCCGGACCAAGACGGGCTCGACTCCCGCTACCGCATCTATTCCACCTGCCCGCAATCGAGGAGTCATGCCGCCGCGGACTACCGCCGCCGGATCGCCGAGGTTGCCGCGTGGAGCGAGGAGGCCGGCTGCACCGGCATCCTGGTTTATGCCGACAATGGCGTGGTCGATCCCTGGCTGGTGGCCCAGACCATCCTTCAAGGCACCCGCCGGCTCTGTCCGCTGGTGGCCGTCCAGCCGATCTACATGCACCCCTACACCGTCGCCAAGATGGTGGCCTCGCTGGCTTGGCTGCATGATCGGCGGGTCTGCCTGAACATGATTGCCGGCGGCTTCACCGGCGACCTGCAGGCGCTGGGGGACCCCACTCCCCACGACGAACGCTATGCGCGCCTGGCCGAATACACGACGATCATCCGCCGATTGCTGGAAGGCGGGCAACCGGTCAGCTTCGACGGGCGGCACTACACGGTGCGCAACCTGCGCCTGACGCCCGCCTTGCCGCCGGCGTTGATGCCCGCCATCCTGATGTCGGGGTCGTCGGAGGCCGGCATGGCCGCCGCCGAGAGCACCGGCGCGGTCGGCATCGTCTATCCCCAGCCGGTGGCCGAGCAGCCGGCGGCGGGGCCGTCCGGCGCCGGGATCCGGCTGGGCATCCTGGCGCGGCCGGATGCGGCCGAGGCCTGGGCCATCGCCCACGCCCGCTTCCCCGACGACGACAGGGGGCGGATGACCCACAAGCTGGCGATGGCGGTGAGCGATTCCGTCTGGCACCGGCAATTGTCGGCGCAGCCCGCGCCGGCGGGCGCCACGCCGTATTGGCTGTGGCCGTTCCAGACCTACAAGACGTTCTGCCCCTATCTGGTCGGCAGCATCGACGAGGTGGCCGCCGAGGTTGCCGCGTACCTGGCCAAGGGCTATCGCACCGTCATCCTCGACGTGCCGCAATCGCCGGAGGATCTCGATTGCGCCCGCCAGGTGTTCGCGCGGGCCGCGGCGATCGCCGCCGGAAACCAGCAGCACAAGGCCAGCGCCTAGTGGCCGCCTCGGCGGAGGTGACCGACGACATCCGGGCGACCGCGGCGATCTGCCGCGCCGCCGCGCTTGGCGACGGCCGGGATCTGCCCCTGGACGGCCGCGATTCGCGCCAGTGCTTCGATCTGCTGCGCGATTTCCCGGCCGATCGCGCTGGCCTGGCCCGGCTGAGCGCCAAGGCTGCGGCATTGGGCCTGCCCAAGGGGCGGATGGAGCGGCATCTGGTGTTGCGGGCGTTTGATGTCGCACTGGCGCGGCTGCCCCTCATTCCGGCCGAGGACTCGGTCAAGCGCTTGTTCTGCCGCACCTGCCGGCAGGTGGCGGCGGCCGGCGCCGCCGCCGGCGACCGCTTCCACCTGAAGGCTCCCACCTTCTATCAGTTGGCGCGGGTGGCGACGCTGAATTGGCTGCCGGCCGGCGAGTACTGTTTCGAATTCACCGCCCTGCCGCGATCCTGGCTGCTGAAGATGGCGCCGATGATGCTGCCGGAGGTGATCCGCGAACTCGTCGGCGGCTTCGGCTCGTTGGGCCCGGCGATGGTCACCACCCATCTGTGGAGCTGGCGTTCCAACCCCTTCCTGGTGCTGCCGAGCGAGCACGAGCGCGCGCTTTGGCGCATCGCCGAGACCATGCGGCTGCATCCCCGGATCGCCGGCCTGATGGCCGACGGCTGGTTCTGTTCGCCGGATATCGCCGCGTTCTGTCCCCATCTTGCCTGGGTGCGGGAATTTTTTCTGGCGCGGGGCGCAATGCTGGTCGACATGGGCCCGGCCCCCGCGGATTCCGGTTTCCTCGATGGCAGCGCCCGCCGCCGCCAGTTGTACCGCGACGGCAAGTTGCGCCCGCGCATGGTGCTGGTGCTGTGGCGCCGCGCCGCCATGCTGTCCTGGGCCGAAGGCCGTGTCGACCTGGTCCGCGACTGCCGCGCCGTCGACCCCCAGCCGCCCGGAATTCCGCCAGCGGCCGCTTCCACGGCGGCGGAGGGCAGGCGATCCTGGCTCGACCGCTCGCCCAAGAGCTACGCGGCGGCCACCATTCTCGCACCGGCGCTGGTCGTTCTAGCCGCTTTTCTCGTCCAGCAGGCCTGGTGGAGCGCCATCCCCGCCTGCCTGGCGACCGCCGCCCTCATGTGGATCCTGCAATACGCGGTCAACTTCCGTTAGGAGAGCGCCCATGGACGTGCTCGCCGACATCCTGGCCCAGCACGGCGATCGGCCGGCACTCGCCGTCGGCGGCCGGGAATGGTCCTTCGCCCAAATTATCGACGGCGCCCTTGGTTTGGCCCGGACGCTGGACGAACTCGATGGCGGGCCGCTGGGACTCGTCGGCCTGCTGGCCCACAAGAGCGTCACCGCCTATGCCGGCGTGCTGGCGGCCCATTGCGCCGGACGGGGCTACATGCCGCTGGGAATCCGCCATCCCGCCAGCCGCCAGGCCGAAACCATCCGACGGAGCGGCACCCGGATCCTGGTGGTCGGGCCCGAATGTTTCCGCCTGCTCGGGCCGCTGCTCGACGCCTTGGGCGATGCGTGGCCGCTCACCGTCGTGATCGACGCCGCGCAGATGCCGGCGATTCCTGCCGGCGGGCATCGCTTCCTGGTCCATCGGCGCGGCGGCCGGGCCGAGGGCGCCACGCCTCGCCCGCGTCCGCCAGGGGCCGTCGCCTACCTGCTGTTCACCTCGGGCAGCACCGGAACGCCCAAGGGGGTGCCGGTGTCCTTCGCCAACCTTGCCGCCTATCTGGGCGAGTGCCGGCGGCGCTGGCCGCTGACGCCCGAGGACCGCGCCTCGCAGACCTTCGACCTGACCTTCGACCTGAGCGTCCACGACATCTTCGCCACCTGGGCCGCCGGCGCCTGCCTGCACCCGATCCCCGACGCCAGCCTGATCAATCCCGCCCGGGCGATCCGCCAAAGCGGGCTGACCCGGTGGTTCTCGGTGCCGTCGGTGGCGATGTTCATGGCGCGGGCCGGCACATTGACGCCCAATGCCCTGCCCACATTGCGGCTCAGCCTGTTCTGCGGCGAGGCGCTGCCGGTGGCGGTCGCCGACCGCTGGGCCGCTGCGGCGCCGGAATCCCGCATCGTCAACCTTTACGGCCCGACCGAGGCGACCATCGCCATCACGGCGCATGAATGGCAGGCAGGGCAGATCGCGCCATGGGGGCTGGTGCCCATCGGGCGCGTCTTCGACGGCCAATACCATTGCCTGCTGAACGACGACGGCAGCGTGACCGAGGGGCGGGGGCGGGGCGAGCTCTGCCTGGCTGGCAGCCAGGTGACCGCCGGCTATTTGAACGATGCGCCGCGCACCGCCGAACGGTACCTGACGCTGCCTGGCCTGACCGACAAGCTTTGGTACCGTACCGGCGACCTGGTGGAACGGGACGCGACCGGCCTGCTGCACTTCGTCGGACGCACCGATTTCCAGGTCAAGATCAACGGGTTCCGCATTGAATTGGGCGAAGTGGAGGCGGCGCTCCGAGCCGCCACCGGCGTCGACGCCGTCGTGGCGGTGCCGTGGCCGGGCGCCGACGGCGCCCCTCGCGGCCTTGCCGCCTTCATCCTGGGCGAAGGCGGCGACAGTGAAAGGGTTCTGGCCCAGTGCCGGCGCGCGCTGCCCGCCTACATGGTCCCTGCACGCCTGGAGTGGAGGAGAACATTCCCACTCAATGCCAACGGGAAGATCGACAGCGCCGCCTTGGCCGACCAACTGAAACCGGAAAGGGGAGATGACGCATGTACGTCGACATGATCGCCCGCCTCAGAGCCATCGTCGAAGATTTCCTCACCGCGCGCGACGGCCGTCCGCCGTCCTTGACCATTGATGACAACCTGTTCGAGATGGGCTACCTCGACAGCGGCGAGTTTTTCGACCTGATCATGGCGATCGAGGAAGAACTTGGCACGGGAACCAACTTCTTCGAGGCCGATCCCGCCGACCTGGTCTCCGTCGCCGGCCTGGCCCGCCATGCGGGCGGGCTGAAGGCGGCGGGGTAGGGGCACCGCCGCACGGGTACGCCGCATGGATTTTTCTGCATGGGTGATGTATAAAATGGGTAGCCTGGAATCATGAAGGTGGCACAAGGCGGCGGTCCCGGTACGGCCGTCCTTTGAAGCCAGCGAAACGGGAGGCCGAACGTGCTGGCCGGAGAAGTCGACGTAGAAGTCGATGCCCTGGATGTTGTCCGGGTGTCGCCGCGCCGTGACGGCAGTCCGCCGGGGGCGGCCCGATGAGGGCGGAAAGCATCAAGGACTACGGCATCCTGATGGATGCCATCAGCACGCCGGCATTCATCATCAACCGCGACCACAAGGTGGTGGCGTGGAACAGTGCCTGCGCGCTGCTGACCGGTATCGACGCCGAGGCGGTCATCGGCACCGACCATCACTGGAGCGCCTTCTACGCGCTGCATCGCCCGTGCCTCGCCGATCTGGTGGTCGACAGCGTCACCGAGCAGATCGCGCTCCATTACGAACAGCACGGCAAGGCAAAATTCGCCTTCGACGCCTACGAGGCCGAGGGATGGTTCGCCAACCTCAACGGCAAGCGGCGCTATCTGATGTTCGAAGCCCGGCCGCTGCTGGCGGGGGGCAGGGTCATCGGCGCCGTCGAAATGCTCCAGGACATCACCGAACACAAGGACACCAGCGATAAGCTGAAATTGGCCCTCAGCGTCTTCGAGAATACCGGCGAAGGCATCATGGTCACCAATTCGGCCGACCGGATCGTCTCGATCAACCGCGCGTTCACCGCCATCACCGGCTATGGCGACGAATTGATCGGCGAGAGTCCCGCGGTGCTGGCGTCGGATCGCCATTCCGATGAGTTCTACCGCAAGATCCGCACCAGCCTCAGGGAGTTCGGCTATTGGTGCGGAGAAATCTGGAACCGCCGCAAGAACGGTGAGGAATATCTGGCGCGCATGCAGGTCACCGCGCTCACCGACGATGATGAGGTGAACAACTACGTGACGCTGTTCTCGGACATCACCAAGCACAAGGAGGCCGAGGACCGCATCACCTTCATGGCGCACCACGACTTCCTCACCGGCCTGCCCAACCGCATCCTGCTGGAGGATCGCATATCCCAGCTGGTCGCCAGGCAGAGCCGAAGCGGCGAGGGGTTCGCCGTCGCCTTCCTCGACCTCGACAAGTTCAAGCTGATCAACGACGCCCTCGGGCATGATGTCGGGGACAAGCTGCTCAAGGAGGTGGCGGCCCGCCTGTCGGCCTCGGTCCGCGCCACCGACACCGTCAGCCGGCAGGGCGGCGACGAATTCGTTCTGCTGCTCGCCGGGCTGCAGGAGGTCCACGACATCACCCAGGTGGCGATCAAGTTGATCGCCAAGCTGAACGAGCCGTATCACCTCGACGGGCACCGCCTGTCCATCACCCCGAGTGTCGGCATCAGCATCTATCCGACCGACGGCGCCACCGCCGCCGAACTGATCAAGAGCGCCGACATGGCGATGTATCACGCCAAGAGCAGGGGCAGGAACAATTTCCAGTTCTTCACCCAGGACATGAACGTCAAGGTTTTCGAGCTGTTGATGCTTGAAAGCAGCCTCAGGGCGGCAATTCCCGACCAGCTGTTCATCGAGTTCCAGCCGCAGCTCAACTTGGTCACCCAGGCGGCGCAGGGATGCGAGGCGCTGGTGCGCTGGCGCCATCCGACCATGGGGGTCATCGGTCCGGACAAATTCATCCCGCTGGCCGAAAGCAGCGGCCTCATCCACGAGATCGGCGGCTGGGTGCTGGAGCAATCCTGCCGGTTCATCCGTCAGACCGGCACCAAGGTGGCGGTCAATCTGTCGCCGGTGCAGCTTTCCCAGAAGGACATCGTCGCGGTCATCGCCGAAGCCGCGAAGGACGTCGATAACGGGATGCTGACGCTGGAGATTACCGAGGGCGCGTTCATCAACGAGTTCGAAAGCACGAAGAAGAAGCTTGAGGAGATAAAGGCGCTGGGGATCACCATCGCCCTTGACGATTTCGGGACGGGATATTCATCGTTGTCGTATCTGCGCAAGCTGCCGATCGATTACATCAAGATCGACAAGTCCTTCGTGTGGGACAACCAGGCCAGGTCGATCGTGCAGGCGATCATCGGCCTTGCCGACACGCTGGGGATGGCGACCATCGCCGAGGGGGTGGAGACGCCCGAACAGATGGCGTTCCTCGAGCGGCACGGATGCGGCGCCGTGCAGGGGTTCTATTCGTCCAGGCCGCTGGACGAGCCCAGCCTGCTGGCGTTCATGGAGGCCCACGCCGCGCCCAAGCCGGCGATCGAATCCGGCGCCAGGGCGGCGGAACCGCTGCTCGGCTGGTCGTTCACCTTTTCCACCGGCATCGCCGCGATCGACCGGCAGCACAAGGATCTGATCGACATCATCAACAGGCTGCACGTCAATGCCAGGAACCCCGAGATGACGCGGCGGTCGATCGACGATCTCGTCGCCTATACCAAATATCACTTCGATTTCGAGGCGGGATTGATGGCGCGCTTCAAGATCGGCGGCGCGGCCGGTCACCTCGGCGAACACGATGCCTTCGTGGACAAGGTGCGGGTGTTCGCCACGTCGCTGGAATGCGAGCCGACCACGGCCCTGTCCAACAAAGTCACCAGTTATCTTGCCAGCTGGCTGACCAACCATATTCTCGCCGCCGATCGACGACTCGGGCAGGAGCTTATCGACGCGGGATATTGCGAGTAGCCCATCATGACCGACGCCGCCGGCGTAGCGGCGTTCACATCGGCTGGCCGGCCGTCTCCTGGGGCGAACGCTCCCACGCCTCACCGGCGGCGATGACGCAGGTGGTGCCGTCGGGCCTGGTCATCAGCAGGGTCCAGGTGCGGCCGTCGTTGGTGGTGGTCAGTTCGATGATGGTGCCATTGCTGGCCAGCCCCAATTCGCGCGGCGCCTCCTTGAATTGGCGGGCGAGCGACGAAACCACCGAATCCCGTTCGGCGCATACGGTCCCCCCGGCGGGGATGACCAATCCATAGGCCAGAGCGGTGGCAATGCCGAAGTGGATCATGGCGGCGCTTCTGTTCCGGCTGTCTCGACCGAAGCAGATGGGGATCGCTGCGAGCCGCTACATCGGCGCGCCGGCCGGAGCAGCCCTTTGCCACCGAAGCGGCGAAAGCGGGTGGCTCCCCCAGGATGGGGAGCCACCCAAGATCGGCCTATTCCAGGGTGATGGGAACGGGCTTCACATTCCAGATGTTCTTGCAGTATTCGTCGATGGTCCGATCCGAGGAGAACTTGCCCATGCGGGCGACGTTGAGGATCGACATCTTGGTCCACTGCTTGCTGTCGCGGTATGCCTTGCTGACACGATCCTGACATTCGATATAGGAATCGTAGTCGGCCAGCAGCAGATAGCTATCCCAATTCAGCAGATGGTCGACCAGCGGGCGGAACAGATCGCGGTCGCCGTACGAGAACAGCCCGGTGGTCAGCAGGTCGATGACGGCCTTGAGTTCGGGATTGGATTCGTAGATGGCGCGCGGGTTGTAGCCCTTGGCCCGGGTCTCGGCGACCTCCTCGGCGGTCAAGCCGAACAGGAAGAAGTTGTCCGCCCCGACGTCTTCGCGGATTTCGACGTTGGCGCCGTCGAGCGTGCCGATGGTCAGCGCGCCGTTCATCGAGAACTTCATGTTGCCGGTGCCCGACGCTTCCATGCCGGCGGTGGAGATCTGCTCGGACAGGTCGGCCGCCGGATAGACCCACTGGGCGACCTTGACGCTGTAATTGGGCACGAACGCCACCTTGAGGCGCCCGGCGACGTCGGGGTCGCGGTTGACCACTTCGCCCACCGAATGGATCAGCTTGATCATCAGCTTGGCCATGGCGTAGCCGGGCGCCGCCTTGCCGCCGAAGATGAAGGTGCGCGGCTGGATGTCGATGCTGGGATTGCGCTTGATCCGGTTGTACAGCGTGATGATGTGCAGGATGTTGAGGTGCTGGCGCTTGTACTCGTGGATGCGCTTAGCCTGGATGTCGTACAGGCTGTGCGGATCGATGGCGATGCCCAGATTGTCCTTGATGAAGGTGGCGAGGGCCTCCTTGCGCTCGAACTTGACCTTCTGCCATTCCTTTTGGAAGGCGGCGTTGTCGGCGTGGGCTTCCAGCTTCTTCAGCTGGGTCAGGTCCTTGACCCATTCCTTGCCCAGCGTCTTGTCGAACAGCCCGGACAGGCTGGGATTGCTGAGCATGAGGAAGCGCCGCGGGGTGACGCCGTTGGTCTTGTTCTGGAACTTCTCCGGCCACATGTCGAAGAAGTCTCGCAGCACCGTCTCCTTCAGCAGGCGCGAATGGAGGGCGGCGACGCCGTTGATGGCATGGCAGCCGACCGACGCCAGATGGGCCATGCGCACATAGCGCGGGCCGCTTTCGTCGATGATCGACAGGCGGGAGACGCGGTCCGGATCATAGGGGTAGCGCAGGCGGGCTTCATTGAGGAAGCGGCCGTTAATCTCGTAGATGATCTCCAGGTGGCGCGGCAGCAGGCTGTGGAACAGCGGCACCGGCCACTTCTCCAGCGCTTCCGGCAGCAGGGTGTGGTTGGTGTAGGCGAAGGTGCGGTTGGTGACGCCCCACGCGGTGTCCCATTCCATGTCGTTCTCGTCGACCAGCAGGCGCATCAGTTCGGCGATGGCGATGGCCGGATGGGTGTCGTTCAGCTGCACCGCGTATTTCTCGTCAAAGCGCTCCAGCGGGGTCGCGGTGGTCAGGCAGACGCGGATCATGTCCTGCAGCGAGCACGACACGAAGAAGTGCTGCTGGAGCAGGCGCAGGCGCTTGCCGATCTCGGGCTCGTCGTTGGGATACAGCACCTTGCTGATGGTTTCCGAGCGGATCTCGCGGGTGACCGCGCCGTAGTAGTCGCCCTTGTTGAAGGCGTTGAAATCGAAGCCTTCCGTCGCCTCGGCGCTCCACAGGCGCAGCAGGTTGACGGTGTTGACGCCGTGGCCGAGGATCGGCGTGTCGTTGCCGACGCCGCGCACCAGCTCGTTGGGCACCCAGCGGACGCGGTAGCGGCCGGCATGGTCGGTGTAGCCCTCGGTGTAGCCGCCGATCTTGACGTCGTAATGGACGTGCGGGCGGCGGACTTCCCACGGATTGCCGAAGCGCAGCCAGTTGTCGGTGGTCTCAACCTGCCAGCCGTCGCGGATGCCCTGGGTGAAGATGCCGAACTGATAGCGGATGCCATAGCCGACCGCCGGGATCTGAAGGGTCGCCAGCGAGTCCATGAAGCAGGCGGCCAGCCGTCCCAGGCCGCCGTTGCCGAGGCCGGGCTCTTCCTCGTGCTCGAGCAGGGCGTCGAGGTCGACGTCCAGTTCCGACAGCGCCAGCCTGGCCTTGTCGGTGATGTCGAGGTTCAGCATGTTGTTGCCGAGGAACGGTCCCGGCAGGTATTCGGCAGACAGGTAGCAGACCGTGCGCGGGTTCTTTTCCTTGTAGGTCTGGATGGTGGCGACCCACCGCTGCAACAGCCGGTCGCGGACGGTGAAGGCCAGTGCCCTGTACTGGTCGCCGAGCTTGGCGATTTCCAGGAATCGGCCCTGGATGAAGAACAGGTTGTCGAGGAAGGCGCGGCGGATCGAGTCGACGCTCAATCCGGTCCTGGTGTGTTCGAACTGCGCTGCTTCCTTCTTGCTCGCGCGGCGGTCGTTGGGCATGGTGTTTCCGTTCCTGCAGGATGGTTGTTCACAATGTCGTAGGGCAGGGGAAAGCCGGCGTGTCCGGCTAATGGTCCCCCTTCTTCTTCTCTTTGTCCTTCTTCTTGTCTTTGGCGCCCCCGTGTTCGCCGGCGGCGGCGCCATGGCCCTCCGCCGGGGCTGCGTGTGCCTCGGGGTGGACGGGCAAGGGGGGCGGAAGGATGCGGTCGGCCGCCGACGATTCGCGCGTCGGGGCGATTGGATTGGGGCCGCCGTCGGTCAGGGAGATCTTCAGCGGCTCGGTGCGCGGCGACGCATTGGTGGCGATCACGGCCAGCACCGGCAAATCGGCGAGGCCGGTGGCCTGGAAGCTGCCGGTCAGCGACGAGCCCTCCTCCAGCACTTTGCCTTCGGCGGAGGCGATGACGGTACCGGCGACCACCAGCGCGGCGGAATAGGCGACTTCCTTGTCGCCGCCCAGGCGGTCGATGTGCAGCGCCAGGCGCGTGGTTTGGCCCGCATGGGCGACGAAATCGGCTTCGATCAGGTAGACCAGCCCCGCCGGCACCTCGCCGAAGGCCGGCGGCTTGGTCTCGAACACGGCGCGGTCGACAGTCATCCAGGTTTCCGGCGTATCGGCGGAATTGCGGCTGGCGCGGGTGACGCTGCGGCGCAGGGAATAGGCCTGCGCCTCGGCGCCGGACAGCGACGACGGCGCGGGCACCGCCTTGAGCAGGCTGACCTTGATCGGCCCGTAGCCGGCCAGCTCCTTGGCGTCCGCCGGCAGGGCGAAGTTGGCCCCGTCGACGGCCATGGCATGGCCGTCGGCCTTGGGCGGCTCGTGATGGCCGCCGTCGTCAGCCGTCGCGACCGCACTCGCCATCAACCAGGCGAGCCCGGCGGCGCCGCCATGGCGGACGACCTGTCGCAAGGTCGGAACCAAGCCGATGGAAAAATTCATCACATTCGCTGCCGCGTACCCCGATCAGGGGGACGAATATGGCAGAAAAACGCGGCGGTTCAATTTGAAAACTACGCGATCGGCCCTAGCCCGAGGCGAGGCTCAATTTCGCGCCGGCGCGATGCTGAAGCTCTCGACGCCCTCGAAGCCCGCGAGCTCACGGGCGATCTCGGCCATCGGCTCGCCGCGGTCGAGGCCCATCCGCACGGCGATGAAATGCCATTCCGGCCGGCCCGCGGCGAAGCTGATGGTCAGCGATCCCGAGGCCAGCTCGTAGCCGCGCTGCTTGGCGGTGCGCCGCAGCACCGCCTCCTCGGGGACGAAACCCGAGCGAAAGGTGATCGAAATCGCCAGTGCCGGATGGGAGGGAAGCCATTTTTCCAGCTTCGCCCCCCACAGCATGCAGGCGGCGGACAGCAGCGTCAGCAGGATGGCGGCGGCGTAGAACCCGATTCCCACCAGGATGCCGATGGCCGAGGCCGACCAGATCGAGGCGGCGGTGGTCAGGCCGCTGATGCTGAAGCCCTCCCGCATGATCACGCCGGCGCCGAGAAAGCCGATGCCGGTGACGATGCCTTGGATGATGCGGGTGGGGTCGACCGTCGGTCCGGTGACGGCGTGGCCGGCGTACCAGTAGCCGGGATAGCCCGCCAGCACGGTCAGCGCCGCCGACGCCATGCACACCAGGCCGTAGGTGCGCATTCCCGCCGCGCGGCCGTGGTAGGTGCGCTCGTAGCCGACGACCAGGCCGAGCAGCAGGGCGCCGAGGATGTTGAAGAAGGCGAGGAGGTTGACGGTGACTTCTGGCGCCGACCAGTAATTTGCCAAAGTTTCAGCGCTGAGCAATTCCACGGCCATCCCTTCGATGTCGCACGTCCTCCCGATAGTGTGTCGCAATCGCCGGTCGAGGGAAAGTGTTTCCGGCAGGGACCTACCCCAGCCCCGCCGCCGTCAGCGCGTGCCGCTGGCGTGTCGCCACCACCGCGGCGTCGAAATCGCCGGCGAGGTCGTGGAACACCCGGTGCCAATTGATCTCGGCCCGCAGATGCAGGAACACCGAGCCCAGGCCGATGGCGGCACGATCCATCAGCACGAATTCCCGGGGCGGCGTCACGCCCCCGATGCGCCGCAGCGCCGCGTGCACCTTCTCCGCCACCTCGCGCCCATAGACTCCGGAATTGGATTCCTCGATGGCGCGGGTGCGGTCCTCCAGCAGCGGCGCGTAGATGAAGCCCGCCCACATGTTGAGAACCTCGACCGCCTGGCGCGACAGGTTCTTGAATCCCCAGGTGCGGTAGGCATGCACCGCAAGTTCCTCATCGCCCCGCTCCAGCGCGTGGTAGAGGTCGATCACCCCCTGCACCAGGCTGGGCGAGAACACCCGCACGCAACCGAAATCCATCAGGTTGATGCTGTTGTCGGGGCGCACCGTGTAATTGCCCAGATGAGGATCGCCGTGGATGACGCCGAAGCCGTAGAACGGCCGGTACCAGGCCCGGAACATGTTGAGCGCCGCCTGGTTGCGCGCTTCCAGCGGCCGGTCCTTCAGCGACAGGATCGACCGCCCGTCCAGCCAGCCCATGGTCAGCAGGCGCCCGGTGGTCAGCTCCGGCACCACCGCGGGCACGTGGACGCCGGCCTCGTCGGCCAGCATGTGGGCGTAGAGGGCGATGTGGCGGGCCTCGCGCCGGTAGTCGACTTCCTCGCGCAGGCGTTCGGCGATCTCGGTGTGGATGTTGGCGGTATCGATGGCGCGGTCGTAGGCGGAATAAAGCCCGAGGATGACCTTGAGCTGGCGCATATCGGCCTCGACCACGCTGGCCATCTCGGGGTATTGCAGCTTGCAGGCCAGCGGCGCCCCGTCCAGGCCGACGGCCCGGTGGACCTGGCCCAGCGAGGCCGCCGCCGCCGCCTCGCGCTCGAACCCGGCGAAGCGCGCCCGCCAGTCCGGCCCCAGTTCCGCGGCCATGCGGCGCTTGACGAACGGCCACCCCATGTGCGGCGCGTTGGCCTGCAGCTGCGCCAGTTCCAGCGTGTATTCCTGCGGCAGCGCATCGGGAATGGTCGACAGGATCTGGGCCACCTTCATCAGCGGCCCCTTGAGCCCGCCCAGCGCCCGCTTCAGGTCGCCGGCATGGCGGCCGCGGTCGAGCGGCATTCCCAGCACCCGCTCGGCCCCCAGTTTCGCCGCCAGCCCGCCGACCGCGCGCCCGACCTGGGCATAACGCTTGAACCGCCCGCCGATGGAGTCGCGCTCGTCCGGCACTACATCCCTTCCAGCTCGTCGATCATGCCCACCACCACGTCGAGGCCGCGCCGCCAGAACGCCGGGTCGCCGGCATCGAGGCCGAACGGGGCCAGCAATTCCTTGTGGCGCAGCGTGCCGCCGGCCGCCAGCATGTCGAGGTAATGGCGCTCGAATCCCGCCGCGCCCGAGCGGTAGACCGCATACAGCGAATTGACCAGGCAATCGCCGAAGGCATAGGCGTAGACGTAGAAGGGGGAGTGGACGAAATGCGGGATATAGGCCCAGAAGTTCCGGTATTCCTCGTGCAGGCGCAGCGCCGGCCCCAGTGATTCCGACTGCACCGCCAGCCACAGCGCGCCGATGCGCTCGGGCGACAATTCGCCGCCGCGGCGTTCCTCGTGCAGCCGGCGTTCGAAATCGTAGAACGCCACCTGCCGCACTACCGTGTTGAGCATGTCCTCGACCTTGCCGGCCAGCAGCGCCTTGCGGCGGGTGGGGTCGGTCTCGGCGGCCAGCATGGCCTGGAAGGTCAGCATCTCGCCGAAGACACTGGCGGTCTCGGCCAGGGTCAGCGGGGTGTCGGCCATCAGCGGCCCCCGCGGGCCGGCCAGCACCTGATGGACGCCGTGGCCGAGTTCGTGGGCCAGCGTCATCACGTCGCGGGTCTTGCCCATGAAGTTGAGCAGCAGATAGGGATGCACCGACGGCACGGTGGGGTGGGCGAAGGCGCCGGGCGACTTGCCGGGGCGGGGCGCCGCGTCGATCCAGGCGCCCTCGAAGAAGCGCTGGCCGGTCGCCGCCAGGTCCGGCGAGAAGCGGGCATAGGCGCCGAGCACGGTGGACCGCGCCTCGTCCCACGTCCACACCCGATCGGCATCGTCGGGCAGCGGCGCGTTGCGGTCCCAATAGTCGAGGACGTCGCCGCCGAACCACCGCGCCTTCATGCGATAATAGCGGTGGGACAGCTGGGCGTAGCAGCCGCGCACGGCGTCGACCAGGGCGTCGACCACCGCGTCCTCGACCTGGTTGGACAGGTTGCGGAAGGACCATGGCTTGGCGTAGCCGCGCCAGCGGTCGTCGATCTCCTTGTCCTTGGCCAGCGTGTTGGTGGCCAGCGCGAACAGGGGGATGTTGTCCTGCAGCACCTTGCCCAGCGACTGCGCCGCCGCCTTGCGGCGGGCGCCGTCCTTGTCGCTCATCAGGTTCAGAACCTGTACCGAGGTCAGCATCTCGCCGTCGAAGGGAAAGCGCAGTCGCGCCATGGTCTCGTCGAACAGGCGGGTCCAGGCGGCGCGCCCGGCCACCGACTTGTCGTGGATGTAGCGCTCCAGTTCGTCGGACAGCTGGTGGGGCCGGAACACCCGCACGTCCCGCAGCCACGGCCGGTAATGGGCGGCCGTGGCGGATTCCAGCTTGGCCTCCAGTACGGACTCGTCGAGCCGGTTGATTTCCAGGGTGAAGAACAAGGTGTGTTTGGAGATCTCGGTCACCCGCTCCTGCATGCCCTGCTGGAACCGGCCGCGCTCGGAATCGGTGACGTCGCCGGCATACCACAGCTGGGCAAAGGACAGCACCCGGTACATGGTTTCGCCGATGCGCTCGTAGCGGGCGATGGCGGCGCCGAAATCGTCGGCGGGCAAGGCCGCCAGCCTGCCCTCGTAGGCCGCATGGAAGTCCTTGGCGGCGGCCTCGGCATCGTCCAGGTCCTGGGCCAGGCGCGGCGAGTCGGGGGCGTCATAGAGGTCGGACAAATCCCACTCGGGAGGGGCGCCGAATTCGGCGGCAGCCGAGATCATCGTCGTCATGCAGTGACTCCTTGCCCGGAAACGGATATGGGTATGCCAGCCGAGTGGACCAAGGCTGCTACGCAGGCGCACAATAATCCACGTGACCATGCCCGTCGACCTCTCCACCTGTCCAAGCCTTCCCGCCATGGCCTTCGCCAGGGCCGAAGCGCTGGGGAACAAGCCGCTGCTGTGGGCCAAGCGCGAGGGCGCCTGGCACGCGCTGGGCTGGGCCGAGACCGCCGAAGCGGTGCGCAATCTCGCCGGCGGCCTGGTGGCGCTCGGGCTGGAGCCCGGCGACCGGGTGGCGCTGGTGTCCGAGAACCGGCCGGAATGGGTGATCGCCGACCTGGCGGTGATGGCGGCGGGCGGCATCACCGTGCCGGCCTACACCACCAACACGGCGGCCGACCACCGCCATATCCTCGACAATTCCGGCGCCCGCTTCGCCATCGTCTCCACCCGCGCGCTGGCCGAGAGGCTGCTGGCCGCCGCCTGCCAGGCCGACCACACCCCGGTGGTGGTGGCGATCGAGCCGCCGCGGCTGGCGCAATCCTCCGGCGTCCGCCTGGTGGCGTGGTCCGAGGCGATGGCGCTGGGGGCCGACCGCGCCGACGAGGTGGCGGCACGGGTGGCGGCGCTGCGGCGCGGCGGCACCGCCTGCCTGATCTACACCTCGGGCACCGGCGGCGCCCCCAAGGGGGTGATGCTGTCGCACGGCGCCATCCTCGCCAATTGCCAGGGCGCCATTCGCCTGCTCGCGCAATTGGGCATCGGCGACGACGTCTTCCTGTCGTTCCTGCCGCTGTCGCATGCGTACGAACACACCGCCGGCCTGTTCCTGCCGCTGACCATCGGCGCCCAGATTTATTACGCCGAGGGCATCGACCAACTGGGCGCCAATCTCATCGAGGTGCGCCCGACCCTGATGACCGCGGTGCCGCGCCTGTACGAGACCATGCGCGCCCGCATCCTTCGCGGGATCGAGCGCCAGGGCGGCCTGCGGGCCAGGCTGTTCGCGCGCTGCGTGGCGCTGGGGTCGCGGCGGGCCGAGGGCGGGCGCCTGGGCCTGCTGGCCAAGGTCGCCGACCTGTTTCTGGACCGGCTGGTGCGCGCCAAGGTGCGGGCGCGCTTCGGCGGCCGCCTCAAGGCGATGGTGTCGGGCGGCGCGCCGCTCGCCTACGACGTCGGCCTGTTCTTCACCGCGCTGGGGGTCCGCGTCCTCCAGGGCTACGGCCAGACCGAGGCCGCGCCGGTGGTCAGCTGCAATCCGCCGGCCCGGGTGAAGCTCGACAGTGTCGGCCCGCCGCTGGAGGGCGTCGAAGTGCGCATCGCGGCGGACGGGGAAATCTGCGTCCGCGGCGAATTGGTGATGCAGGGCTACTGGAACGATGCCGAGGCCACCGCCAACGCCATCGGCGCCGACGGCTGGCTGCATACCGGCGACATCGGCGAGATCGATGGCGACGGCTACCTCCGCATCACCGACCGAAAGAAGGACATCATCGTCAATTCCGGCGGTGACAACATCGCGCCGCAGCGGATCGAGGGGCTGCTGACGCTGCAGCCGGAGATCGCCCAGGCGATGGTATGGGGCGACCGCCGTCCCCATCTGGTGGCGTTGCTGGTTCCCGCCGAGGATTGGGCGATGGCGTGGGCGCGCAGCCACGGCCATCCCGCCGACCTTGCCGCCCTTGCCGCCCTGCCCGATTTCCGCCGCGCCCTCGGCGATGCGGTGGACCGGGTCAACCGGACGGTGTCGGCGATCGAGAAAATCCGCCGCTTCGCCGCGGTCGCCCAGCCGTTCACGGTCGACAATTCGATGCTGACGCCGACCCTGAAGATCCGCCGCCACGTCATCCGCCAGGTTCACGCAGACACCCTGGCGGGGCTTTACGACGAGCGGCGGTAAGGGGCGGTTCCAAAAGCCTCCTTGCGGTGCTCCGGCGCGTGCGCATATGATTTCGTCTTACCCGCTCTTACCGCGATGTCCCGCCATGGAAACGACCCGACTGTCATCGAAGGGGCAAGTCGTCCTTCCCAAGTCCATCCGCGATTCCCACCACTGGCGGGCGGGGACGGAGTTTATCGTCGAGAGCGCTGGCGACGGCGTAATACTGCGCCCGGTTTCGGTGCTTGCTCCGGGGTGTCTGGACGATGTCGCCGGCCGCCTGGCTTGTGCGGGCAGGCCGAAAACCGTCGAGGAGATGGACGCGGCAATCGGGGACGAACTTCGCGACCGCCATGATCGCCGTCGATACTAATATCCTCGTCCGGTTGCTTACCGGCGATGAGCCGGACCAAGCGCGGCGCGCCAGGGCGATCTTCGAGAGCGGCGCGGTGTTGCTGGCGAAGACGGTGGTATTGGAAACCGAATGGGTGTTGCGGCGCCTGTATGCGCTCGAGCGGAGCGCCGTCCTCGACGCCCTCGCCGCCGCGATCGCCCTGCCGAACGTCCGCTGCGAGGATTTCGGCGCCGTGGTGGACGCCCTGGGGTGGGCGAAGGCCGGCATGGACTTCGCCGATGCACTTCACCTAGCCTCGGCGCAGCAGGCAAGGCGATTCGCCACCTTCGACGAAAGCATGGCGAAGCGCGCGGCCAAGATCGCCGGCATTCCTGTTTTCGTGCCCGCCCGTTGAGGGGGGCGTCACGCGGTCACCCCGTGCACCCCAGCCGCTGCTTGTCGGACGTTGCGGCGCGCTTGACCCGGTCCGGCATGGTGGGATGCTCGGAGAACAGCACCCTGTAGGCCAGGCAGGCCTCCTTCTTCATGTCCAGCTGCATGTACGAAGCGCCGAGCTTGTACAGCATGTCCGGCGCCTTGCTGCTTTTCGGATACTTCTTGTAGGCCTCGGCGTAGAGGGCCACCGACTGCTTGTAGTCCTTCTGGGCGAACACCGTCTCGGCCTGCCAGAAGGCGGCGTTGCCGGCCAGCGCATGGTTGGGGTACTTGGCGAGGAAGTTGCGGAACCCTTCCTCCGCCGCGGCGTAGTCGCCCTTCTGCACCAGGGCGTAGACCGACTGGTAGAGCGCGTCGGGGTCCTTGAGATCCGCCGGCGGGGTCAGCATCGGCGCGCCGTTGGCGGCGGTCTGCTGCTTCTTCAGATCCTTGTCCGAGATGGCCCCCAGCTGCTGCGGGCCGGGCGCCGGGCCTTCGGTGCCGGCGGAATTGCCGCCGACATTGGCGCCCCGGGCCGTCGCTTGCGGGGAATTGCCGTTGGCCGCCGGCATCTGCGTCGACGCCGGCTGCTGGGCCGCGCCCGGCTGCAATTCCTTGAAGCGCAAATCGATATCGGCCTGCATGCGCTCGATCTGGCGCGCGGCCTGTCCTGCCTTGTAATTGGCCTCCTCGACCTTGCCGGTCAACTGGCGCACCAGTTCCTCGAGCTGGTCGACGCGGTCGTCCGAGCGCGGCGCGATGCCGGCCGGTGCGGTCGGCGACGTCACCACCGTCGAGGCGGCGGCGCCGCCGCGGGCCAATTGCTGCTGCAGGGTCTGGAGATCGTGCTCGAGCCGGTCGATGCGGTCGTAGAGCGCGCGATTGTCGCTGTACTGGGCCGAGGCGGGCGCGGCAAGGGCGATGACCAGGGCGAAGACGGGGAGGAAAAGGGCGATGCGGTGCAAGGGAACGGCCTCGTGGGGTTTCTTGTACGACGGTCCCGGCTATTCAACCGCCTTTGGGTATAAGGGGGCAAGCGGGCAAAAATAAGGCGCCCGCCCTGTCCGATGGCCGTGGGCCGATCGGTAGGAGCGGGCGCCGGTACTTCCGTCCCGTGAACGGCCGAGCCTACTTGCTCAGCACGGTCACGCCACGGCGATTCTGCGACCAGGCGGCCTCGGTCGAGCCGAGAGCAACCGGACGCTCCTTGCCGTAGGAGATGGTCTTCACGCGGGCGGCCGGAATGCCCTTTTCCGCCAAGTACTTCTTGACGGAATTGGCACGACGCTCGCCCAGCGCCAGGTTGTATTCGCGAGTGCCACGCTCGTCGGCGTGACCTTCGACGGTGATCGCGTAGGCCGGATAGGTCTTCAGCCAGGCAATCTGCTTGTCCAAGGTAGCCTTGGCATCGGCACGCAGAGACGACTTGTTGTAGTCGAAGAAGACACGGTCGCCGACATTCTTCAAGAAGTCGTCGACGGAACCGACGACGGGTGCAACCGGACCGGTCGACGGCGGGGTGACCTGACCGCCGCCGCCCTTATTGCCGGTATTGTCGGTGGCGGATTCGCAAGCCGCCAGCATGGCGACGGCAGCGAAGATGCTCAAGTAACGCAGCTTCATATTTGAGGACTCCCCCTCAATGGAACGCGGGTGTAGGGAAACTGATCGGACCTTGGAGACGCTGAACCGACCCGCTGGAGAATCAGCCCAACCTTCCCGATGACGCCGTTGGAAAAGTATCGGTGCCACCGGAAATATCCTAATCGCGCAGGACTATACTAAGATAGTTTTAGGGAATCAAGCGCCTGCGAGCGCTGCTGTGCGCGTCCGGTCCCACTGTTGCCAGAATACAACGCCTTGCCCGTCCGCAGCCGGAATGCCAGGGTTTCCGCGGCGGAAACCCTGGATCGCCGCACCGTTCGCGTTGCGGAACGGTGCGGCGCCGGCAAGGATCAGGGAATCAGCGGCGACCACGCCGGATCGGAGCCGTCCACCGGGGTCACCGCCTGGCGTTCGTTGACGCCGGTGAGGTCGATGGTGTAGAGCCGGCTGGAATTGCCGCGCCCGCGCTCGTCCGAGGGCGTCTCTCGCCAATACGACAGCACCCGGCCATTGGGCGCCCAGGTCGGCCCTTCGACCAGGAAGCCGTTGGCCAGCAGGCGTTCGCCTGAACCGTCCACATGCATGACGCCGATGTAGAACTCGCCGCCCTTCATCTTGGTGAAGGCGATGAGGTCGCCGCGCGGCGACCACACCGGCGTGGCATAGCGCCCGTCGCCGAACGAGATGCGCTGGACCCCGGACCCGTCGGCATTCATCACGTAGATCTGCTGGTTGCCGCCCCGATCGGAGTTGAACACCACCTTGCTGCCGTCCGGCGAATAGCTGGGCGAGGTGTCGATGAACGGGCTGTCGGTCAGGCGCTGCTTGCGCCGGGTCGGCAGGTCCATCTCGTAGATGTTCGACGTGCCGTCGACCGCCATCGAGAAGATCACCTTGTTGCCGTCGGGCGAGAAACGCGGAGCGAAGGTCATGCCGGGGAAATCGCCCAGCAATTCGCGTCGCGCTGTGTCGATCTGGAAGATGTAGACCCGCGGAACGCCGCGGTAATAGGACATGTAGGTGATCTCGCGCGCCGTCGGCGAGAAGCGAGGGGTCAGCACCAGATCGGAACCATCGGTGAGGAAGCGGTGGTTCTCGCCGTCCTGGTCCATGATCGCCAGGCGCTTGCGCCGGTTGCTCTTGGGCCCGTCCTCGGCGATGTAGACGATCTGGGTGTCGAAATAGCCGTCCTCGCCGGTCATCCGCTTGTAGATGGTGTCGGCGATCAGGTGCGAGATGCGCCGCCAGCCCTGCGACGACGCGGTGTAGGCCTGGCCGGCCATCTGCACCTCGGCGAACACGTCCCACAGGCGGAATTCCACCCTGAGCCGTCCGTCGGGGGTCGCCTCGACCTGTCCCTGGACCAGCGCCTCGGCGTTGATCTGCTTCCAGTCGGGGAAGCGCACGCCCGTCTGCAGGCTGGACGCCGTCTGGATGAAGGCGCGGCTGTCGATCGGCTTGAACAGCCCCGAGCGTTCCAGGTCGGCGGCGACCACCTTGGCGATGTCGCGGGCCACCTGGGCCTGGGCCGGCTGGGCGGCGTTGAATTCAGGGACGGCGATCGGCAGCGGCTTCATGTGGCCGCGGGTGATGTCGATCACCAGTTCGGCTCGGGCCGTGCCGGCGAGCAGCAGCAGGCAGGCGGCGGCGAAGAATAGGCGGAGGTGGTGCATGGCGGTCATTGTCCCGTCATTTCCGTTGGGCTGAAATCGGGTCCCTCTCCCGCGGGGCGGGCGAGGGGCAAGTGGTGGGCAGTGGCTCTCATTGTCCCACCATTTCCTTGGGATTGAAGCGCAGGGTCAACTCCCGCCACTGCTCGTACTTGGAAGGCGGCGCTTTCAGCGGGCTGCAGGCGAGCACCGCGCGGCGGGCCGAATCGGCGGCGGCGCGGTAGAATGAATCGGTGCCGTAGCGGATCATGTCGCCGGCATGCTCGGCGCTGATCACGGTGCCGTCGGGCTGCAGGCGAACCTTGATCGGCACGATCAGGTTGGCGGCGTCCTTGGCCCCGGCGGGAATGTTCCAGCAGCGGTAGATCTGCGCCCGGATCATGTCGATTTCGGTCATCGACACCGGCTCGTTCGGGTTGTTGGAGGCCGATCCCCTGACGCTCTGCGGCAAAGGCTGGTTGCCCTGGTCGGTCGCCTTCACCTTCTCGGCGGTCTTCAGCAGCTTGTCGAGGTCGTCCTTGGGCTTCGGCTTCAGTTTGTCGACCGACTTCAGCAGGGATTCGAGGTCGTCCTGCGCCTTGCTCTTGGACTTGGTGTCCGGTTGCGGCTTCGGCTCGGGCTTGGGCGGCTCGGCCTTCGCCGGCTCGGGCTTCGCCTCTGGCTTGGGCGCCGGCTTGGGTTCGGGCGGCAGCGGCACCTGCTCGGGCTTGGGCGGCGGGGGCGGTGCCGCCGTTGGCTTGGGCGGTTCGGCCTTGGCCGGTTCGGGCTTGGCCTCCGGCTTGGGCGGCTCGGGCTGCGGATTGTCCGCCTGCTTCGGCGGCGGATTGGTTTTCTCGCCCAGCGGCACGATGTCGACGACGATCGGCTGGTCGTCGATCGGCGGCTCCTTGAAGAACCACGGCAGGCCGAACACCGACAGCAACGCTATCGAGATGTGCAGGGCGCCCGAGAAGATGTAGCTGTCGCGCCGCATCGCTTCGCCTCTAGCGCGCCCCCTTGCGGGCGGGAACGGCGGCGGGCTTGATCTCGGTGACCAGCGCCACCTTGGCGAAGCCGGCGGCACCGAGCGTGCCCATCACCTCCATCACCTTGCCGTATTCGATGCCCTTGTCGCCGCGGATGAAGATGCGGGTGTCGGGCTTCTCGCCGATGATCGCGTGCAGCTTGGGCACCAGGTCGTCGATGGTGATCTGGGTGTCCTGGATCCACAGCTTGCCGTGGGCGTCGACGGTGATCGAGACCGGCTGGTCGTCGCCCTTGATCGGGGCGGCGTCGGTCTTGGGCAGATCCACCTGGACGCCGGCGGTGAGCAGCGGCGCCGTCACCATGAAGATCACCAGCAGCACCAGCATGACGTCGACCATGGGGGTGACGTTGATCTCGGCCATCGGGCGGAAGCGTTTCCCCTGTCCCCCGCGGGGGCCTACGGCGGCGCCCATCAGGCCTTCTCCTCCAGCTGGCGCGACAGGATGGCGCCGAATTCGCCGGAGAAGTTCTCCAGCCGCTTGGCGTAGCGGTCGAGGTCGCTGGAGATCTTGTTGTAGGCGATCACCGCCGGAATGGCGGCGACCAGGCCGAGCGCGGTGGCGAACAGTGCCTCGGCGATGCCGGGCGCCACCACCGCCAGCGAGGTGTTCTTGGTGGCGGCGATCGACTGGAAGCTGTTCATGATGCCCCAGACGGTGCCGAACAGGCCGATGAACGGCGCCGTCGAGCCGACCGAGGCGAGGACGCCGAGATGGCGCTCCAGCATCTCCATCTCACGCCCCAGGGTCACGTGCATGACCCGGTCGATCCGCTGCGGCAGGCTGAGCCGCACGGTCTCGCCGGCCATGCCCTTGGCCGCCGAGCGGCGCCATTCGCGCATGGCGGCGACGAAGATCGCCGACATCGGATCGAGCGGCCGTGCGCCGATGCGGTCGTACAGCTCTTCCAGCGAGCCGCCCGACCAGAACGATTCCTCGAACTGCTCGGCCCGCGACCACAGCTGCCTGAGGCGCAGGATCTTGTCGAAGATGATCGCCCAGCACCAGAAAGAGGCCCCCAGCAGCGCTACCATCACGACCTTGACGATGATATCGGCCCTGAGGAACAGGGCCCACATCGACAAGTCGTGCTGCGCTACCGAGCCGGCCAGCGCAACCGATTGAACCGGATCCATAGTTACTCCCGCCTTTCGCTCACGTAGTCCAGCAAGGATCGCCTCACGCCCTCCGGCATGCGTGCCGGTTTGCCCCTTCCGAGGGAGACGTATCCGAGGCGGATGTTCAGACGCACGAGTTTGTGCCCGCCGTCAAGCCGCTTGATGATCTGATGCACCGCCATCGAGGCGCCGCCGACCTCCAACAGGGTGCTTTCCACCTCCAGCTGGTCGTCCAATCGGGCCGGCGCCAGGAAGTCGATTTCGGCCCGCGCCACGGTGAAGGCGTGGCCGTTGCCGCCGTCCGCCAGAGCCGACTGCTCGATGCCCAGGGTGCGCACGAACTCGGTGCGCGCCCGTTCGGCGAAGTTGAGGTAATTGGAATGATAGACGATGCCGCCGGCGTCGGTGTCCTCCCAGTAGATCCGCACCGGGAAGCGGTGGATGCGCTGGGTCATGGGGCGCAGTCCTCGTCGCCTTCGCGCGCCAGCAGGTCGAGCTGGACCAGCACCTCGCTGGCGGGCGTCAGGCCGATGTGGCGGAAGCCGGCGGCCGACAGCACCCGGCCGCGGGGCGTGCGCTGGATCAGGCCCTGCTGCAGCAGGTAGGGTTCCACCACCTCTTCCAGGGTGTCGCGCGCCTCGGACAGCGCCGCCGCCAGGGTGTCGACCCCGACCGGCCCGCCGCCGTACTTCTCGGCGATGCAGGCGAGGTAGCGCCGGTCCATGGCGTCCAGGCCGAGCTGGTCGACCTCGAGGCGGCGCAGTGCGGCGTCCGCCGCCGGTGCGTCGACCGATGCCTGTCCGTCGACCAGGGCGAAGTCGCGCACCCGCCGCAGCAGCCGGCCGGCCACCCGGGGGGTGCCGCGCGACCGCCCGGCGATCTCGCGGGCGCCGTCGGCGGTGACGTCCATGGCCAGCACGCGGGCGCCGCGGCGCACGATCAGTTCCAGTTCGGCGGGAGTATAGAAATTCATACGGCAAGGAATGCCGAAGCGTTCGCGCAGCGGCGTGGTCAGCAGGCCGGAACGCGTCGTCGCGCCCACCAGGGTGAACGGCGGCAAGTCGATGCGAACGGAGCGGGCGGCGGGGCCTTCGCCGATGATGAGGTCGAGTTGGAAGTCCTCCATGGCCGGATAGAGCACTTCCTCTATGGCGGGATTAAGGCGATGGATCTCATCGATGAAAAGCACGTCCCGCGCTTCAAGATTGGTCAGCACCGCGGCGAGATCACCGGCCTTGGCGATCACCGGGCCGGAGGTGGCGCGGAAGCCGACCCCAAGTTCGCGCGCGACGATCTGGGCCAGGGTGGTCTTGCCCAGGCCGGGCGGACCGTGCAGCAGGACGTGGTCGAGCGCCTCGCCGCGCGCCCGGGCGGCGGTGATGAAGACCCTGAGATTGTCGCGCACCTGCTCCTGGCCGGTGAATTCGGCCAGGGTCTGCGGGCGGAAGCTGGAATCGACGTCGCCCGCGGCCGGTTGCGGCGACACCACCCGCGGAATTTCCCCGGTCATCGCGCCGCCTCCTTGCCCAGGCGTTGCAATGCGGCGCGGATCAGGGCGGCGGCGGCGGCTCCGTCGCCCAGGTCGCGCGCGGCATGGCCGACCGCCTCGAACGCCTCGAGCCGGCGGTAGCCGAGGTTGACCAGGGCGGAGACCGCGTCCTCGATCACCCCGCCGCCGATCGCCGGGGCCGAACCGGCCGGGGTGGCCGGGGCGAAGCCGCCGAGCGCCAGCCGTCCCGCCTTGTCCTTGAGTTCCGACAGGATGCGCGCCGCCAGCTTCGGCCCCACCCCCGAGGCGCGGGTCAGCATGGCGCGGTCGGCCGCGGCGATGATTTGGAGCAATTGCTCGGGCGCGGCGATCGACAGGATGGCCAGCGCCACCTTGGCGCCGACTCCCTGGACGGTGACCAGCAGGCGGAACCAGTCGCGCTCGCCGGAATCGAGGAAGCCGAACAGCGCGATGGAATCCTCGCGCACCCAGGTCTCGACCGCCAGCGCCACGGCGGCGCCGGCTTCCAGGCGCGCCAGGGTGCGGGCCGAGCACGACACCAGGTAGCCGACCCCGCCGACGTCGATCACCGCCCAGTCGTCGCCGACGGAATCGACGGTTCCGCGCAGCTTGGCGATCATCGCCGCACCGCCTGGGCCAGGCGCGACGCGGTGGTGCGGTGATGGGCGTGGCAGATGGC
>Ga0265331_10000647_pt1 | contig 30142 bp, 26 predicted proteins | sample 41923metaG_FD_202088 | JGI IMG/M metagenome (GOLD analysis project Ga0265331, IMG submission 202088) | Rhizosphere microbial communities from Carex aquatilis grown in University of Washington, Seatle, WA, United States - 4-19-23 metaG | ecosystem: Host-associated > Plants > Roots > Rhizosphere... | reverse complement strand
CCGCAAGATCGTCTCGGGGGTCAACGACACGCTGGACGCCGTCATCGGGCCGCTCAACGTCGCCGCCAACTATGTCGACCAGATCTCCAAGGGAGCCATCCCGGCCAAGATCACCGACAATTACAATGGCGATTTCAACACGCTGAAGAACAATCTCAACACCTGCATCGACGCGGTGAATGCGCTGGTCGGCGATGCCGGCCTGCTGGCCAAGGCCGCGGTCGAGGGCAAGCTGGCGACGCGCGCCGATGCCACCAAGCACCAGGGTGACTTCCGCAAGATCGTCTCGGGGGTCAACGACACGCTGGACGCCGTCATCGGGCCCTTGAACGTCGCAGCCAACTACGTCGACCAGATCTCCAAGGGGGCCATCCCGGCGAAGATCACCGACACCTACAACGGTGATTTCAACACCCTCAAGCACAACCTCAACACCTGCATCGACGCGGTCAACGCGCTGGTCGGTGACGCCGGCCTGCTGGCCAAGGCCGCCGTCGAAGGCAAGCTCGCCACCCGCGCCGACGCCTCCAAGCACCAGGGCGACTTCCGCAAGATCGTCTCGGGGGTCAACGACACGCTGGACGCCGTCATCGGGCCGCTGAATGTGGCAGCCAACTACGTCGACCAGATCTCCAAGGGCACCACCCCGCCAAAGATCACCGACACCTACAACGGCGATTTCAACACGCTGAAAAACAACCTCAACACCTGCATCGACGCCATCAATCAGCAAGCCACCGCGGCTCAAGGGATAGCGGTGGGCGACTTTGCGGTCACGATCAATGTCCGGTCGGAGTCCGATGTGGTCGCCAAGAGTTTGGTGGAGATCACCAAGGTGTTGTTGAGCCTGCAGACGGAACTGCAACGCCTGACCGTGGCATCCAAGGACGGCCTGCTGTCCGAACGCGGCAAGCCGGAGCAGTTCAAGGGGGCTTATGCCGACGTGATCGGTGGCGTCAACCAAATGCTCGACGCCATCCTGCTGCCGATCGCCGAAGGCAACCGCATCCTGTCGCTGATCTGTGGCGGCAACCTGCGGGAGAAGGTGGAAGTCGCCTGCAAGGGCGACCACGAGAAGATGAAGCAGGCGGTCAACGGCGTGCACGGCTGGCTGCGGGACCTGATCGCGTTCGTGACCGCCGTCGCCAACGGTGATTTGACGGCGAAGATGGAAAAGGCTTCGTCCGACGACCAGATCCATGAGTGGCTGATGCTGTTGAAGAGCAACATCGGCGCTCTGGTGACCGACGCCAACATGCTGTCCAAGGCGGCTGTCGACGGCAAGCTCGCCACCCGAGCCGACGCCACCAAGCACCAGGGCGACTACCGCAAGATCGTCCAGGGGGTCAACGAGACGCTGGACGCCGTCATCGGGCCGCTGAATGTGGCAGCCAACTATGTCGACCAGATCTCGAAGGGCGCCATTCCGGCCAAGATCACCGACAATTACAACGGCGATTTCAACACGCTGAAAAACAACCTCAACACCTGCGTCGACGCGGTGAATGCGCTGGTCGGCGATGCCGGCCTGCTGGCCAAGGCGGCGGTCGAGGGCAAGCTGGCGACGCGCGCCGATGCCACCAAACACCAGGGCGACTTCCGCAAGATCGTCTCGGGGGTCAACGACACGCTGGACGCCGTCATCGGGCCCTTGAACGTCGCCGCCAACTACGTCGACCAGATCTCCAAGGGAGCCATCCCGGCCAAGATCACCGACAATTACAACGGCGACTTCAACACGCTGAAGAACAACCTCAACACCTGCATCGACGCGGTCAACGCATTGGTCGGCGACGCCGGCCTGCTGGCCAAGGCGGCGGTCGATGGCAAGCTGGCGACGCGCGCCGACGCCTCCAAGCACCAGGGCGACTTCCGCAAGATCGTCTCGGGGGTCAACGACACGCTGGACGCCGTCATCGGGCCGCTCAACGTCGCCGCCAACTACGTCGACCAGATCTCCAGGGGAGCCATCCCGGCCAAGATCACCGACGTCTACAACGGCGATTTCAACACCCTGAAGAACAACCTCAACACCTGCATCGACGCGGTGAATGCATTGGTCGCCGACGCCAACATGCTGGCCAAGGCGGCGGTCGAAGGAAAACTCGCCACCCGTGCCAACGCCGAAAAGCACCAGGGCGATTTCCGCAAGATCGTCGAGGGCGTCAACGGGACGCTCGATGCGGTCATCGGGCCGCTCAACGTCGCCGCCAACTATGTCGATCGCATCTCGAAGGGCGATATTCCGCTGAAGATCACCGACAACTACAACGGCGACTTCAACACCATCAAGAACAACATTAATACGATGATCGAGAACCTCGGCCGCTTCGCCCTGGATGTCCAGGGAGCGGCGAACCAGCTCGCGTCGAGCAGCGAACTGGTCAATTCGACCGCCCAGGCGCTGGCGCAAGGGGCCAGCGAGCAGGCGGCAAGCGTGCAGGAAATCTCCAGTTCGATGGAGGAGATGAGCAGCACGGTCAAGCAGAATGCCGACAACGCTCAGCAGACGACGGCAATCGCCACCAAGTCGTCGCGCGACGGCGAGGAAGGCGGCAAGGCGGTGGCCGAGACGGTAAAAGCGATGAAGAGCATTGCCGAGAAGATCGGCATCATTGAGGAGATCGCCCGCCAGACCAATATGCTGGCTCTGAATGCCGCCATCGAAGCGGCCCGGGCCGGTGAACACGGCAAGGGCTTCGCCGTGGTCGCCGCCGAGGTTCGCAAGCTGGCCGAACGCAGCCAGGCCGCGGCCAAGGAAATCAGTTCCGTGTCGGTGTCGAGTGTCGAGATCGCCGAGCGGGCCGGATCGTTGCTGAGCGAGATCGTTCCCGGCATCCAGAAGACGGCCGGGCTGGTCGAGGAGATCAACGGTTCAAGCAATGAGCAGGCCGAGGGCATCGGCCAGGTGGCCAAGGCGATCCACCAACTGGATCAGGTGATCCAGCAGGCCAGCGCTTCGACCGAGGAAATGTCGACGGCGGCCGAAACCCTGTCCGAGCAGGCCGAACAGCTTCTGTCCTCGGCGGCCTTCTTTCATGTCGAGGGGGCGCAGCAGACGCGCGCTTCGCGGCAGGGTCCGGTCGTCAGGGCGGCGGCACGACCCGCCGCGGCGCATGTGACGGCGCATGCTCCTAAGAAGGCCCAACCCGGTAAGAAGCCCGGGGTGAAGGTGTCGCTGGGCGAGGCGCCCGACGACATCGACGACAGCGACTTCGACCGTTCCTGACACCCAGGCGGGGAGCGGCATCATGGATCAAAGCAACGATATGGTCCAGACGGACCAGTACCTGACATTCACACTGGACAAGGAAACCTATGCGATCGAAATCGTCAAAGTCAGGGAGGTGATCGACTACGCCTATGTCACCAAGGTTCCGCGCATGCCGCTTTATCTGTGCGGAGTCATCAATCTCCGCGGCAGCGTGGTGCCGGTGATCGACCTCCGCCGCATCCTGGGCATGGAGTCGGCGGAGAAGACCATCACCACCTGTATCATCATCACCGAGGTCACCATGGAGGACGACATGCTGCATGTCGGCATGCTGGCGGACTCGGTGCAGGAAGTGATCGACGTCGACCCCAGCCAGATCGATCCGCCGCCCAAGCTGGGCAGCAAGCTCGACACCGGCTTCATCAAGGGCATGGGCAAGCGGGACGATCGCTTCTTCATCATTCTCAATATCGACAAGGTGCTTTCGGGGGACGAAGTGGCGACGCTCCAGCACGCCGCGGCGTCACGTTCGGCGGCTAGCGTCGAGTCCGGCGAACATGCCGTTCCGCCGTCCTGAGACAGCCACTTTCCCGGCGCTCCCCTTCCCGCCCTCGGCGGGGAGGGGAGTTTTTGGAAACGAACCCGGGAACACCGATCGGATGAGCTTGATATTGGAAATCACCGCCGTTTTCCGGACTGAATGATGAGTGCGAGAGCGGATAACTATCTGGCATTGTCCGACAGTGAAGCCGCGAACTTCATCGCGTTGATTCATTCCCATTCCGGCATCAAGCTTGACCAGGACAAGAAGGCGCTGATCACCTCGCGTCTGATGAAGCGTCTGCGCGCCCTCGGCATCGAGTCATTGCGGCACTACTTCGAATACCTGCATACCCCCGAAGGGCAGCGCCACGAACTCGGCCAGATGATTGATGAGATTACGACCAATAAGACATCGTTCTTCCGTGAAGAGCATCATTTCGACTATATTAAGGAAACCTATCTGCCGGAACTTCTGGAGCGTCAACACTTCGCCTGGAAGATCGAGCTGAATATCTGGTCCGCCGCGAGTTCAACCGGGGAGGAGGCCTATACTCTGGCGATGGTGCTGGCGGAATTCTTCGAGAAGGCCGGTGGCGGCAATTTCACCATCCTCGGCACCGATATTTCGACCACGGCTCTTCTCAAGGCCCGGCAGGCCGTCTACGAAAGCCATCTGACCGATCCCATCCCGCCTTTATATCGAGACAAATACCTTATGCGCGGGAAAGGGCATCAGACCGGAAACTACCGGGTCGTTCCGGAATTGCGGGAGCGTGTCACGTTCCAGTATATGAATTTCATTGATGCATACTGGGAAGTACCGCAACGCATGGACATAATTTTCTGTCGTAATGCGATGATTTATTTTGATCGGCCGACCCGGCAGCAGATGATCCGAAAGTTCTATGAGCGTCTGGCTCCCGACGGCCTGCTGTTCATCGGCCACTCGGAGACCCTGAACGATCTCGACCATCGTTTCGTCCTGGTGAAGCCGACGATCTACCGCCGGCTCGCCGAGGAGCGGCGCGGCGCCAATCGCCGGAGGGCCGGCGATGGCTGACGTAATCCGGGTCCTGATCGTCGATGATTCGGTGGTGGTGCGTCAGGCGCTCACCGAGATCCTGGAAAGCGATCCGGCGATCATGGTCATGGGCGCCGCCGGCGACCCTTTCGCCGCCGTCCAGTTGATGGCGGTCGAAGCCCCCGACGTGATCATCCTGGATGTCGAAATGCCGCGGATGGACGGCCTGACCTTTCTCGAAAAGATCATGTCGCAGCACCCCATCCCGGTGGTGATGTGTTCGAGCCTGGTGGAGGAAGGATGCGCCACCGCCATGAGGGCTCTGGATCTGGGCGCGGTCGGCATCGTCACCAAGCCGAAGTTCGGGGTCAAGACGTTCATCGAGGAGTCGCGCATTCTGCTGTGCGACAGCGTCAAGGCCGCCGCCAAGGTGCGGCTGCGGCGGTCGCCCGCCCTCGGTCTGCGCGCCGAAGGCAAGCTGTCGGCCGACGCGGTTCTGGCCAAGGCGAACTCGCGGGCGATGGCCAGGACCACCGAGAAGGTGGCGCTGATCGGCGCCTCCACCGGCGGCACCGAGGCCTTGCGCGAGGTTCTGACCAGGCTGCCGGCCGATTCGCCCGGCATCGTCATCGTCCAGCACATGCCGGAAAAGTTCACTGCGGCGTTCGCCGCTCGCCTCGACCGCGAGTGCCGCATCACCGTCAAGGAGGCGGAAGACGACGATTCCGTCCTCCGCGGCCAGGCCCTGATCGCCCCGGGCGGCACCCGGCACACGCTGCTGAAACGCAGCGGCGCCCGCTATTACGTCGAGGTTCGCGACGGCCCCCTGGTCAGCCGGCACAGGCCGTCAGTTGACGTCCTGTTTCGCTCCGGCGCGCGCTATGCGGGTCCCAACGCCGTCGGCGTGATCCTGACGGGCATGGGCGACGACGGCGCCAAGGGCCTGCTGGAGATGAAGGAGGCCGGTGCCGCCACCATCGCCCAGGACGAAGCGACCTGCGTCGTCTTCGGCATGCCGGGCGAGGCGATCAAGCTCGGCGGTGCCGATCGGGTGATGCCGCTGCCGGCGATCGCCGGCGAGATCGTGAAACGTTGCCGATGATTGTTTCAGGGAGAGACTTCAATGGCTGATGACGACGTTATCCCCGACCCGCCCGGCGATGAAGGCGACACGTCCGGTCGCAACGCTCCCGTCGTTCTGCGGATGGAGGACGGCCCGGCGGATGCCGCCGCCGTGTTCGCTCCCGGCGACGCCTTGACCGTGGTACACGTCACCGATATTGCGACCCGTTACGATGCAGCGCTGGCAGCGGCCGGCCGCATCACGGTGGATCTGGCGGAGGTCGGGGATTGCGATACCGCCGGCATGCAGCTTCTGATCGCCATGCGGCGCAGGGCCGCCGCCCTTGACAAGGAATTCGTCTTCCAGGCACCATCCGCGGCCGTCATTGCGGCCGCACGCTGCATCGGTGTTGATCTCGCGGCAATTATCGGGGAGTAGCGTCACATGGCGAAAGTAATCATGACAGCCGACGATTCGCTCACCATCCGCGATATCGTCAGCTATACTTTGACCGCGGAGGGCTACACGGTCGTCCAGGCCAAGGACGGCGTCGAAGCGCTGAAGATGATAACCGCCAAGCCGATCGACATGCTGATTACGGACCTCAATATGCCGGGCATGGATGGCATCGAGTTGATCAAGAAGGCGCGGGCGATACCGGCCTATAAGTTCATTCCCATTGTCATGCTGACGACCGAGTCCACCGACGGCAAGAAGCAGGCGGGCAAGGCGGCCGGAGCCACCGCCTGGATCGTCAAGCCGTTCAAGCCGGAAGAACTGGTTGGAGTGGTGAAGAAGGTGCTTCGCTGACAGGGAGGGTACTGTGTCCGACGTCGACCGCCATCTTGAAACCTTCCGCCTCGAAGCCGAGGATCTGCTGCGCGAAATGGAGGAGGTGATCCTCCTGATCGAAGACAACCCCGCCGATCGCGAGGCCATCGATCGGCTGTTCCGTGCCGTCCATACGATCAAGGGGTCGAGCGGCATGTTCGGCCTCACCGACATCGTCAGCCTCGCCCATCACGTCGAAACTGTGCTGGAAAAGGTCCGTTCCGGCACGCTTTCGGTTGGGCGGGCGCTCATCGACCTGGTGCTCGCCTCGCGCGACCACTTCTCCGCCATGATCGAGGGCCAGAACGTCGACATGATGGCAGTCGGCACGGTCATCGCCCGCCTCCAGACCATGCTGGGAGGCGGCAAGGCGGCCGCCCCGGGGGCGGCGGCCAAGAAAGCCGGGGGCCGCAGCAAGGGCGGCGCCGTCGCCGCCTACCACATCCGCTTCCTGCCCGAACCGGCGCTGTTCTGCTCGGGGACCGAGCCGGCCCTGCTGCTCGAAGATGTGCGCGCTCTCGGCGAGTGCCAGATCGTGGCCCAAACCGACGCCATCCCGGCGTGGGAGGACTTCAACCCGGAAAACTGCTATCTGGCGTGGGATATCACGCTTAGCACCAATGGCGGCGTCAATGCCATCCGGGACGTGTTCGTGTTCGTCGAGGACATCAGCCGGCTGGAAATCGTCGACCTGTCCGGGGATTACACCGGGGACCCGGATGCGCCGCTGCCGAAGGTGGGCGAGATCCTGGTCGACCGCGGCGACATCGATCAGGCGACCCTGCACGAGGCGATGAGCCTTCAAAACCGGGTCGGCGAACTGCTGACCGGCCTCGGCCGGGTGAGCGGGGAAAAAGTCGCCTCGGCCCTGTCCCAGCAGGAGGTGTTGCGAAAGCAGCAGACGGCGGCGCAGAAGGACACGGTGCGCGTTCCCTCGTCGAAGCTCGACGCGCTGATCAATCTGGTCGGCGAACTGGTGACCAACCAGGCCCGTCTGAGCCAGATCGCCGGTGCCATCGGCAACATGGATCTGGCCTCACCGATCGAAGAGTCGGATCGACTGACCGCCGAGTTGCGCGATTTGGTGCTCAATGTCCGCATGATGCCGATCGGGACCACCTTCAGCCGGTTCAAGCGCCTAGTGCGCGATCTGTCGGCCGAACTCGGCAAGGAGATCGATCTGGCCACCGAAGGGGCGGAAACCGAACTCGACAAGACGGTGATCGACCGCCTGTACGATCCCCTGATCCACCTCATCCGCAACAGCGTCGACCACGGGATCGAGACCCCCGAGGTTCGCGCCCGCGCCGGCAAGCCGAGCCACGGCACCATCCGGCTCACCGCGGCCCATCATGGCGCCCACGTCGTCATCAGCATCATCGACGACGGCAAGGGCCTCGACACCGAGGCGATCCGCCGGAAGGCGCGCGAGCGCCAGCTCATCGCCGCCGACCGCGAGCTGTCGGACAAGGAGACCTTCGCCCTGATCTTCAAGGCCGGCCTGTCCACCGCGGCGAAGGTGACCGACGTGTCGGGCCGCGGCGTCGGCATGGACGTGGTCAAACGCGAGATCGACGCCTTGCGTGGTACCATCGACATCGACAGCGAGCTCGGCCGGGGGACGACGATCGCGCTTTCCCTGCCATTGACGTTGGCCATCATCGACGGGCTGCTCGTCGACGTCGAAAGCGACCGCTACGTCATCCCGCTGAGCGCCATCGAGGAGTGCCTCGAATTGACCGACGACCGCTTCGCCACCAGTACCGAACGCAACGTCATCCAGGTCCGCGGCAGCCCCATTCCGTTGTTGCGACTGCGCGATGTCTTCCAAATCGACTCGCCGCGGCCGCCGCTGGAGAAGACCGTGGTGGTCGCCGTCGGCGACGTCCGGGTCGGTATCGTCGTCGATCACGTCATCGGCAATCACCAGACGGTGCTCAAGTCGCTGGGACGGCTGTACCGGGACGCGGACTGCATTTCCGGGGCCACCATCATGGGCGACGGCAATGTCGCACTGATTCTCGATCTGGCCGGATTGGTCCGCCACAGTCTGGCCGACGAGGCCGCCGATGTGGCGGCCGCGCGGCGCGCGGCGCGCGGGTGATGGCCAGACTCGACGGAATGCACGATATGGATCAGGTCACGATGCGTTCACCCGAGGCCCGGCCGGAGTCTTCCGCGTTGTTCAAGGCCGCCTTTCAGAAGCGCTACTTCGCCCTGGCGATTGCCATCGTCTGCGTCATCGTGGTCGTGACGGTCGCCTGGGGGGATGTCGTGGACATCCTTCCCGACCGGGCGACCATTCCCGGTCGCTTCGCCCGCGGGATCGCATTCGCGGCGGCCATGGTTGCCGGCTTTGCCATCCGTCCGGCCATGGCCTTGCGGACGACCGGCGATTTACTGGCCGCGGCGCGCGAAAGTTTGAGCGGCAGCGCCGAGGAACGGGCGGTGCTCGACGAATGGTTCAGGGCGGTATCCGGGGAAACCCAGTCATGGGCCTTGGTGCTGCGGGACATCGATTATTGGAAGGATGTGTTGAAAAGGCATGGCGCCGGATTCAACGATAAAGACCTGGCGGACGTTCTGCGGGCGAGACGTGAATTCGTCGAACCGCTGCTGAAGCGCTTGGAGACGATCGCCGAAGGGGTCGACAGCTACGCCCTGTTCGGCGACCTGCTCGATGAGCATCTGCGAAACGTGATCACCAAGACCGAGAACGCGGCGATGGACATCTTGCAGAAGCTGCAGATGGCGAATGGCCATGTGAACGAATTCGTCAGCTTCATCCGCCAATCCGACGATCTTTCGAAGGACATGCTGGCGACATCGCAGGAGAAATTGAACAAGAACAAGCGCCTGATCGACGGTCTGCACGACTATTTGACCCAGCGGACGGCCGCCGTAGCCGGGGATCGGGTCGGCTTCGAGGGATTCCTCAAGACGACGAAGGATCTGGAAAAGACGCTTGATTCGGTATCGATCGTCGCCGGGCAGACTCGCATGCTGGCCCTCAACGCCACCATCGAGGCCAGTCGGGCCGGCGAGGCCGGCCGGGGTTTCGCGGTGGTGGCTCTCGAGATCAAGAATCTTTCGTTGCAATCCGACCTGGCGGTCAAGACCATCCGCCAGGCCATGGGCCAGCTTCAGGCGAACATCAGCGGTTATCTCGCCAAGGACGTCAACCGCCAGGCCACCCAGGAAGACGCGCTGCTGTCGAATCTCTCCGTCGATCTCGGCGAATTCGCCAGCAATTACGAGGCGTCGATCGATCAACTCACCAAGCTTCTCCACGGGACCGACGAGCATGGTCGCGTCGTCAGCCGCGACATCATGGTCGCGATCGCCGACGTCCAGTTCCAGGATATCGTCGGCCAGCAGATCGGCACCGTTCTCAAGGGACTCGACGGGCTGAGGCAATTCATGGGTAGCGTCAAAGGCGCGGCCACCCGCGACGGCGACGAATCTCTTGCAGGGGAGATGGTCGCCATGGTCGAACGGATGCGCGACCACTATGTGGTCGGCACCCAGCATGCGAGTCATGCTCTGGTCACCAAGCAGGAGGTTGAGGAGCAGAGCGGAAGCAATATCGAATTCTTCTAAAGGGCTCCGCGAATGCAGGTGGTTTTTCACGAATCATTCTACAATTCGGACTATTCCGAGGAAAGTCACGACAACGCGGCGGATCCCGGGCGGCTTGTCGGGATAATGGAGGCGTTACGCAACGACGGACGCTACGAGGTTGTAACGCCTGTTTCGGCAACTCGGGCCGATCTGCTGCGCGGACATGGTGAATCCTATGTCGACGCCGTCGAGGCGGCTCCCCAGCTCTTTGCAATGGCCGCATTGTCGGCAGGGGCGGCCATTGTCGCCGCCGATCTGGCCATGAAGGGAGAGCCGGCGTTCGCTTGCGTGCGGCCACCGGGACACCATGCCGGACGTTCGTCGGCCTGGGGCCACTGCACGTTCAGCAACGTCGCCCTGGCGTTGCTGCATCTCCGTGACGCAGGGATGATCCGTTCCGCCTTCGTCGTCGATTTCGATCAACATACCTGCGACGGCACGATCGACGTGCTGCAAGGATGGGGTGACGTTGAAGTTTTCAACGCCTATGGTGATGATGCGGCGGGGTACCTGCGTATTCTTGAAGACCGCTTGAATCATGCGCCTCAGGTTGATGTGCTTGCCGTATCCGCCGGCTTCGACGCCTATATTCATGATCTCGGCCACAAACTGACAACGGAGGATTATTACAAGATTGGTCGGATGCTTGAAGCCTACGCCATCCGCCTTCAGCACAGACGTCGTTTTGCTGTTCTCGAAGGGGGGTATTACATTCCAGATCTCGGGAAAAACGTCCTGGCGTTTTGCAGGGGCTTTGAGTACAACCCACTCGCCGATTCGGAATGGCAAAGGCGGTTATTTTGAAAACGGCTTCTTAGGCACGCCGACATACTCCCAATTATAGTCAGGAAGTTCCTTGAATCCCATCTCCGTCCAAAACTCGCGCGCGGCAAAGCGAACGCGGTCGGCGATGATGTATCGAAATCGCCGTTTCAGCATATTGATCGTCTCTTTGGCATACCCTCTGCGCTGGTATTCTGGAAATATTTGAATCGAGAACACAGTTACTTTTTCATCCGAAAAATAGCAGCGGACGTTTCCAACGCGCACATCCGGCAAATCGATGTCGATCCGGTCAAACCCTTCCGCGTTCTCTCGGGGGGTTATCGTAAATTTCAGCGTCTGTATTGTTTTCTCGTCCATCGCCTTCTTCGTGCGGCTTATTGTGATGGGGCGAATTGGGGTGCACGACAATGCCGATTTTGTAGCAGAAAAGAAGCCGAAGGGCAGCAACGAATAACGATAAGGGGCGTGAGCGGATGGGACGTGGCATCCCCCGGACCCGGGCATCGGGGGGTGTGTGGCCGGGTGGCACTGCTTCGTCAAGTCGAACCATACACTTTCCGGCCATCATATCCCGCAGAACCAAATAATCTATAATATATCAAATAATAAACAACCCGGCGTCCTGCTATTGATCCAATGATAATCTCATCGATCTATCACTTTCGTGTTGGTTACTCTGACCCAATTTGGTTAGGGTGGGTTGGGGGGGTGAGGCCGTCCTGGCTGGGAAAGTGAGATGTCGACGATGCTGCACACAATTCGGGCGAAGCTGATCACCCTCGCCGTGGTCGTCGTCTTCACCATCGCCGGGGTGTTCGCCGGCTGGTGGACCGCCTTCAACGCATTGAAGGTGAATGGACCGGTCTATGGCGGGATCGTCCAGGTCAAGGATCTGGTTGCCGATATCCTGCCGCCACCCGAATACATTCTCGAATCCTACCTGGTCGCGGCGACGGCGCTTGAAGCGGAGCCTGCCGCGGTCGCGACCCTCCGCTCCCGTATGGACCGGCTCGAAAAGGACTTCGCCGATCGGCACAAGTACTGGGCCGATGCCCACCTTGATGCGGCCGTGGCCGATGGCCTGCTGAACACGTCCTTCCGGCCGGCGATTCGCTTTTTCGAGATCGCCGACAACACGTATTTTCCCGCCTTGGCTCAGGGCGACCATGACGGTGCCCGCGTAGCCTTCAAGGAGATGACCGCCCAATACGAAGCGCATCGTGCCGCCATCGACGCGGTGGTGGCCGCCTCGGACAAGTTCCGCAAGGCGGCCGAAGAAGGCGCCGCATCCAGCGAGACGACTTACACGTCGGCGGCGTTGGGCATAACCGCGGTGCTGGCCGTGCTGGTTCTGGCGATGGTGGCGGTGGTCATCCGCGCCATCACCGGGCCGTTGTCGGGAATCATCGCGGTGATGCGTCGTCTGGCCGATGGCGATACCTCGGTCGAGGTGGTCGGCGCCGGGCGCAGGGACGAGATCGGGGACATCGCCCGTGCCGTCGCGGTCTTCAAGGTCAATTCCGTGGAGAATAACCGATTGCAGTCGGTCCAGGAGGAGCAGAAATCCCGTTTCGAGATTGAACGGCAAGCGGCCATGCACAAGATGGCCGATGCTTTCGAAAGCAGCGTCGGCGAGGTGATCGGCACGCTGATGTCGGCGGTCTCCGGTGTTACCGCGTCGTCCAACGAGATGGCCGTCAATGCGGGGCAGTCCGGCATCCTCGCGTCCATGGTGGCGTCTTCGGCTCAGCGGGCGACAGCCAATGTCCAGACCGTCGCCACTGCCACCGGGGAACTGGCGTCGTCGATCGGCGAAATCACCCGTCAGGTCGAGCGCTCGCAGACGGTCGCCGGCCGCGCCGGCGCCGAGGCCGTCCACACCACCGAACTGGTCCGCGCCCTGTCCGAAAACGTCGCCAAGATCGGCGAGATCGTCAACCTGATCAACGATATCGCCAGCCAGACCAATCTGCTCGCCCTGAATGCCACCATCGAGGCCGCGCGGGCGGGGGAGGCGGGCAAGGGCTTCGCGGTGGTCGCGGGGGAGGTCAAGGGGCTGGCCAACCAGACCGCCAAGGCCACCGACGAGATCGCCCAGCAGATCGCCGCGGTGCAGCACGGCACCGGCGCCGCGGTCGCGGCAATCGCCAGCATCTCCAAGGTCATCGCCGAGATGGGCGAGATCGGCGGCTCGGTGGCCACGGCGGTGGCCGAGCAGACCGCCGCCGTCGGCGAAATCGCCCGCAACGTCGACCAGGCGGCGGAGGCCACCCACGACGTGTCGGGGCGAATCGTTTCGGTCGATCTTGCGTCGCGCGAGGCCGGCGAGGCGGCGACGCAGATCCGGGATTCATCCGCCGAGTTGCTGCAGCACGCGGAGTACCTGCGCGGCGAGGTCGGCCGGTTCCTAGGCCAGGTGCGGGCGGACAAGAAGGACTTGCGGCTGATCGAGTGGACTCCGGACCTGGCCATGGGGATCGAAGCGATCGACCGCCACCACCGCGAGATCATCGACGAAGTCAACGCGTTCTATGCCAGGATGATGAGCGGCGAGGGAGCCGCGGGGGCCGCCTTGATGATGGAAATGCTCGACGGGATCATCACGACGCATTTCGTGGAAGAAGAGGCGGTGATGGCGAAACATGGCTATCCGGGGCGCGACGCCCACGCTCGCATCCATCGGGATTTCCTCGATCTGCTCCACCGATCCCGGGGCGCGGTCGACGGCGACCATCCGGACGCGACGGCGGCGTTCTTCGACACGGTGACGACTTGGTTCAAGTCCCACCTTCAGACCGAGGACAGGGCGCTGGCCGACTTCGTGCGCAATCGAGGACCGCGTGACACTCGTGTCTCGCCCACGCCGCCCGCCTTCAAGGCGGATCCTGTCGCATTGGCAGCCACCGCCGGCAGCGCCGAGATCGTCTTCTTCTGAGCCGCCGTATTGACAAGATCAGGAACCGCGGCCCCCCACCGTCCTACCCGGCTTGGTGCGCACCTGCTGAAATTGGGGGGATCAAGAGCATACCCGCGGTTTTCCCTGGTCTTGGGCTTCCAGGGGGTCGCATCTAAGATTGGGTGATACCGTTTTTCACCATTCTTGATGCGCGATAGGGGAAAGTGACAGGCTCCAGGAATGCACGGCGTAAGGCATCTTGGGTAAATTCGGATTCAACCGAAAGCGGTTTCGGACTTTCGATCGTTGAGCGGACTGACGAGCCAAGCGACGGCGAGCGCCATGGCGCTGCTCGACGACGATGGCGTCGTGTTGGCGGCCGATCTGGTCGAGGCGGTGGCGGCGCGCCACCGCTCGCGCCAGGGGGACGACTGACGCCGCTACCGCATCAGGGCCACCAATGACAGCGGTGGCGCTGCCCGGCTTCCCATCCGCCGGCAGTGATGGAACCCCCACAGGGCGATGAGGTCGCGGGCGGACAGCAATCCCACACGTTGATAGCGGACGCCGTTGCGGTCGCAGCGGACATAGGCGTGGTCGGCCGGTCGCGGTTCCCACGGCCGCAGCCCTGACCGGCCGGCCAGCAGCAGGCGGTAGGCCGATAGCTGGACGATGTCTCTCGGATACATCCGCAGCCGAGTCTTGGTGTCGACGACGACGAAGCGGTTGTCCTCCAACCGGTAGACCTGATCGGGCGTGCCATAGAGCGGGATCGGGTGGTTCCACCACACCGGCGTTTCCGACATCATCAGCGTTGCCTGGCGCAACTCGTCGGGCATGTGCTCCTCGAACGCCATCCACCACCATTTGCGAATCGCTCTAATCATCGGCACGCCCTCCGCCCTGGAACGCGCGTACGCGTTGGTCATGGTGGGCATGAGCGGCGTCGCCTCGCCGACGGCCGGCGGCCGTGTCCACGCCGTCGAACGCGTCGGCGGGCATCACCGTCTTGGCGAGGCAACTGGCCGACAGCTTGTAGCGCTCGACCCACCACTCGGGATGGACCGTGCCGCCAAGCTCCCGTTCGGGGGATTCGATGAAGTCCTGGAGACGAATTCCCAGCCGGCCGACGCTGCAGCTCGCGTAGACTCGCGCCCAAAACAGGGCTTCCTCGTCGCTCATCTCGGTCATCGTCGTTGTCCTCCGTTTTGACTCGGATCGACGGTACGCCGGTCGCGCCACGCCGCAACTCGGCCAGGGCGCGGCGAAGGGAGGCCGGCAACTGACCGGCAAGTGACGGCCTCACCGGTCAAGGCCGGGGGCCGGAATGGCGACAAACCGGCAAGCGCCGGTCAGGAGCCCCCCGTCATTGACCGAATCGGTCTGGCACCCATTGATCGGCAACGCTCGCCTGGGCAATTCGAAGAAGGGATGGTGGCGGTTGGGTCGGTCGATACAGCCGGTCTGCCCAGCACCCGCGACCACATCTTGACGTTCCAGCGCTTGGTCGCCGAGGACCGGGGCTGCGACACGTCGATCGCGCTTCTGGGCGGTCCCAGGTCAATCACCACCCTTGCTCAAATAGCGAGGGTTTCTGCGGGGTCTGGAGAGTCAACTCTCTGACGATTCATGTCCCCGCAACCACCGATACCGACACTCCCGAGCCCGCAAGGCCGGGAGTGTTCGCGTTTCGGGCCGTCCAGGCCACGATGGTGCCCAGTTCTCCGTGGAGCGTCGCCATCAGTTCACCGCGCTTTGCCCCAGGCGTCAGCGTGATCTTCTCGATCAGCCCCCGGATGGCGTCGGCGGCCTCGTCGCGCTCGGCGGGATGGTTCAGGGCCTCGGCCAGCCGCGCCACCTTGCGGGCGTAAATCTCGGCGATGTTGGGATGAATATCGGGCAGATCCAGCGGTGCCTGGGCGAGGCGGGCGGTCAGTTCATCCTCGCGCGCTTCCAGCTCCTTGAGGCGCGCCAGCAGGGCGCGGCTGCCGACGCCGTCCTCGATCAGGGTGACGATGTCCTTGATGGCGCGGGCGATCTTGTCCAGTTCGCGGCGTTCGGCCTCGCTGGAGGCCCGGCGCTCGCGGTTGAGGCGGTTGCTCTCCTCGGCATAGGCGCGGATGGCCTCGGCGGCGATCTCGGGGGCCATCAGGCGGTCTTTCAGCCCGGTCAGCACGCGGTCTTCCAGGGCAGTGCGGACGATGCTGCGGCTGTTGGCGCAAGAGCCGGTCATGATGTGGGTGGAACAGCCGAAGCGGTCCTGGCCGCGCAAGGCGTAGGGGCCTCCGCAGCAGCCGCAGACCAGGAGGCCGGACAGCAGCGAGCGCGGCCGGTGGGTGGCATTGAGCGGATTGGCCCGGCGGGCGGCATGGGCGGCGCGCACGCCAGCGATGACGGCGGCATGTTCGACCGAAAGGGCGTCCTGGCGGGCCTTGGCGGCCCGCCACAGGGTATCGTCGATGATCCGGAGGTCCGGAACCTCGGCAACGATCCAGGCCTCCGGCGGATTGATGCGGGACACCCGCTTGCCGGTGCTGGGGTCCTTGATATAGCGCTGGCGGTTCCATACCAGCCGGCCGATGTAGAGTTCGTTGTTGAGGAATCCGGTACCGCGCCCGGCATGGCCGCGCAGGGTGGAATCGGTCCAGAGTTTGCCATCGGGGCCGGGGATGCCGGAATCGTTGAGGCGGCGCGCAATGGCGCGGGGCGAGATGCCGGCGGCGAAATCGCGGAAGATGCGGCGGATGATCTCGGCTTCGGCGGGGACGATCTCGCGCTCGCCGCGCACTGGTTCGCCGGCCGCATCCAGTTTCTTTACCACCCGGTAGCCGTAGCACAATCCGCCGCCGGCCTTGCCCTTCTCCACCCGGCCGCGCAGACCGCGATGGGTCTTGGCCGCCAAGTCCTTGAGGAACAGGGCGTTCATCGTGCCCTTCAAGCCCACATGCAGTTCGCTGATTTCGCCCTCGGCCAGGGTGACGATGCGCAGACCGGCGAAGCGCAGATGCTTGAACAGCGTCGCCACGTCGGCCTGGTCGCGCGACAGCCGGTCCATCGCCTCGGCCAGCACCACGTCGAAACCGCCGGCCCTCGCGTCGGCCAACAGGGTCTGGATGCCCGGCCGCAGGATCATGCTGGCGCCGGAAATGGCGGCGTCGTGATAGCAACCGGCGACGCTCCAGCCGTCGCGGGCCGCCTGTTCGCGGCAGACGCGGAACTGATCCTCGATGGACGCCGGGCTCTGGTTGTCGGAGGAGTAGCGGGCGTAGAGCGCGACCTTGGTCATGATTCCTCACTCGTTCATCAGTCCTCGCCGGCCTCCGGCGGCTGGTTGTCGTTGGCGGGCGTCAGCCGCTCGAACGCTTCCCGCGCCATCTGGCGGCCCAGCAGGCGGGCCAAAATCAGCACCGCCTTGTCGATCCGCGCCCCGGCGGCGCCGTTGTCGTTGGCCGCCGTGACCGTGTCCAGGGCAGGGCGCTCGTCGTCCTCGATCATCGCCGGCTCTCCTTCCAGAAATACCCGATGGAGAGTCAGATTTGGCCTTTGGCGCACGCCCCTTCAACAGCAGTATGACAATAATATCAGGTGGTTACGTCGCGCTCCAGGGCGCAAAAGGCGGGTTTAGCGAAAGTGATCGTAGGCGGGGATACTGGGGCGCAGAAAAAAAATATACACTCTCCGTCACGTCGATGCGGTGCCGGCCGTTACGTCCGTACCGGCGTTATGTCGGTGTGAGTGAAGTCGTTTCCTTTGAACAGCAGAGGCTCGCCTGTAGTTTTGGCGAGCGCATAGGCGAAGCAATCCCCGAAATTCAACTGGGCCGGATGGCCGCTTCCTTTGCCGAAATCCCGATAGGCTTCCCGCGCGATCCTTGCCTGGGCTTCGGTGACGGGCTCGACGATGAGGCGCGCCGCCTTGACGAGATCATCGAAGCGGCGGCTGGCGACAGGGTCGCGGCTACCGTCGATGACGATGGCGGCTTCGAGGAAGTTCGCGGCCGATACCCGCCGCTGGGCCGCACTCTCGATCGCCATGGCGCAAAACTGCGCTTCCGGTTCGTCGCGAAGGATGGCGATGAGAGCCGACGTATCGATGATCATCGCGGCAATCCGTCGTCACCGTAAAGCAAGTCGCCATGATCGGCGGAGCGAAACGGCTCCTTCAGGCGAGCCGCGCAATCCTTGCCGATGGCCAGTAAGCGGTCGGACAGATGGATGCCCCGTTCGCGGCGCACGCGGTCGAGGCGTTCCCGGACCGCTTCCGTGACGGCCGCCGCCATGCTTTCCCCGGTCAGAGTTGCAAGCTCCTGCGCCAGCCGATGGGCTTCGTCGTTCTTGATGTTCAGGCTCATGGCAGAACCCTTCTACCCTCATGTTGGCGTCATTCTACCATATGGGGGCGGAAGAACAAACGACGCGAGACTGAGAAGGGATTCTTTGGGAGGAGGTGGGCTGGCGATCAGCCCCCGCTCCCCTGCCGCGCCTTGGCAGGAGCGCTCCGCCGATTCAAGGGGGGCAGGATGACGTCCGTCAAGGGCTTGCCCCTTGACGGCGGCGCCTCCCTCATATCGCGTCAGCGCCCCGAAAACGCCTCGTTTTCGGGGCTTGCCCAGCCTTCCTTCCTTCCTTCCTTCCTTCCTTCCTTTGCCTGCCGCGCGCGGGCCAGCCGAAGTGAGGCCCGGCTTACATCCCAATGCTGGGGCCACGGCTTCGCCCGAACTCCCAGGAAATGCCGGTGCCGCGCACCAGCCCGTACACCTCCCGGCCGAGTTCCTTTTCGATCACCGGGCGCCAGGGGACCAGGGTGAACTCGCGGGAATTCTCCACCAACGCGTACTTGCCGGACACCAGGGTCACCGCGCCCTTGTAGGTGCCGCGCACCGTGTCGCCGTCCTCCATCTGGCGGAAGGGCAACAGGTCGCTGCGCTGTTTCGCCATGGCGCGGCCGACATGGGACAGTTCGCGGCTTTCCAGTGCGCCGAGCAGGTCGGGGCGGGCGGTGAAGCCGGTCCCATCAAGGCGGGCAAGTCCCTGCGCGACCAGCCATTGCCGGCGGCCGGCCAGGGCCTGGCGCACCTCGTGGCCGAAACCGCCATCCCGCACCGACATGACGCCGGTGCCGACCATCGTGCGGTCGAGCCAGGTGGCGCCGTCGCTGGTCATCTGGGCATCGAGGTCGAGCACCGACAACACCCGCATGGTCAATTGTTTGTTGCGCTGGGCGTCATAGGCGAGGGCGCGTTGCTCGAAGTCGTCGGGCACCCGCCAGTGGTCGGCGTCGAGGCGTTCGACGATCCCGGCTCGGCGCAAGGCTTCCAGCCGCCGCACATGGGCCTCGACATAGCCCTCGTAATCGCCGGCCGGCACTCGCACCGACTCGCGGGCGAGGTCGAGATGCTGGCTCGGCTGGTAGATGCCGTCATTGCCGGCGGCTATCATCGAGATGTTGTGGTCGGCGGCGCGCGGCTTGGCCTCGGCCGGGCCGATGGCGACGATGCTGCCGGTCTTCGCCGCATCGGCCTCGTTGCCGGCGACCTCGACATAGTGGGCATGGCCATCAATGCCATCGACGACGAGGTGCATGCGGTCGGCCAATTCGTCGCCGGCCAGGCCCTTGCCGACCAGCCGGCCGATGACGGGACGGTCCAGGCGCTCGGCGCCATGAACGACATAGGCTTCGGCGCCGCGCTCGATCCGTTGCGCGGTCAGCGCCCGGTGCATGATCTTGATGATGTCGCCGCGCTCGCCCACGGCCCGCAGGGTGTTTTCCATCTTCGGCGACAGGGTCCAGCGGCCGGGCTCGGCGGGGTGGGCCAGCCCCAGGCGCTCCAGCTTCTTCAGCCGGCCGATCAGCAGGGCGCGGTTGACCCCGCCTAACAGCGATTGCTCCTGGCCGGGGCGCAAATCGATTAGCCCTTCGTCGGTGACCTCGTGCAACAGGTTGCGGTCGAGGCGGGTGAAGCGGTCCTGCTCGACCTCGTGGGTGAGGTTTTGGCGCAATTCCAGTTCGCTCTGCTGCCCCAAATCGTGGGTCATGATCTCGCTGGCGCGGTGGCGGATGCCATGGGCGATGTAGTCGCCGGCGATGTTGAGAATCTTGCCCTGGTCGGTGACGCCGCGAACGACGATGTGGCTGTGCGGATGGGCGGTGTTGAAGTGATCGACCGCCACCCAGTCGAGGCTGGTGTCGAGGTCGCGTTCCATCTGGTCCATCAGCCGGCGGGTGAAGTTCCTGAGGTCGTCGAACTCGGCGCCGTCCTCCGGGGCGACGATGAGGCGGAACTGGTGGCGGTCATCTCCGCCCCGGCCAAGGAACTTGGCGCCGTCGGCCTCGTCTTCCCAGCTCGAATACAGTCGGCCGCGTTCGCCGTCGCGGGTCACGCCGTCGCGCTGCAAATAGCGCAGATGGGCCGAGGCCGCCTGGCTGTCGCTGCCGCGCATCTTGACCACGCGGGCCTTGACGATGACGCGGCGGGCGCGGAAGCGCATGCCGGTGTCGCTGTCGAACTTCCAGCCGCTGTCGCGGGGGATGGTGGCGGCGAATTTGGCCCCCCGGCCACGCGCGTTGAAGCGGCCGGTCTTGGTCGGCGCCCTGGCGCGGGCGCCACCGGGCTTGGCGATACGGCGCGGATCGCCGCCGGCCTTGGCGACCGCTTGCATGACCTGTTGGGTAAAAGATTGCGGCCGCCGCACAGGATTGCCACTGCGGGCGCGGGGACGGCCGACGCGGGGCGTGAAGTCGATATCGTCGTCGCGGCTCATGCGGAAAATATTTGCGCGCCACCGCGCTCGCGCAAGGGAGAGCGGCGCGGCACCATGAATATCCGCTATAATCAACGCCTTGCCGGAAGCCATGGCACCGCCGGAGTCTCCCTGGAGCCAGTTTGGCTCCCTAAAAACCAGTGTGCAGACAACCACTTAGGCGAAATAAGGCGGGATTGCCGCATTTCGCTTTATCTTGCCCTCACCCCTTACTTTTCCTGATCCGCCCCGCCATCCCCTCCGTCCTACGCTCAACTACGCCATCCTTCACTGAGGACTTGGCCGGCATCATCATCGAACCCGACACAGACCGACCGCATCGGCGGCATCGTCGGCGCGGTATTTCGGCTCCCCCGATGGCATCATGACGGCTGCGGCGAGGGTGCGAACAGTCGCCACCATGATGCAGAATCGGACCCGGCGGAGGTCGATTCGGGGACCCGGAATGCTGTCGGGGACGTGTCCGAATTCCGTCGGGTGAGGCAGATTCCGGTGTCTGGCCGGCCGCTGCCGCCGCGCCCGGCCTGCGCCGCGGCCGGAATGCTGCCGCTCGCCATGCCGTCGACCATGGACCGGCCGCCGCTTTCCACAGCGATGAGGGTGACGAAACTGCGCCATGTCGATGACCGTGGCGGTGCAGATCGGGCCGAGGAGTCCCCTGCCGATGGCGCGGTAGCCGCTGGCCGTTGGTCGGGGGGATGTAGATGACGGCGAAGACATCGGCATCGTCCTGGCCGGCGACGCGCCCCGGATTGGCGTTGAAGAAGCGCAGCCCGAACTGCTGGCCGGCGGCAATCCGGCAGCGCATTGGCGATGCCGTCGGCGCGGAATAACATCATGAATGCGACGGCGAGGGGCGTAATCAGTCGCCGCCGCGATGCCGATGCGGCTCTGCATTACGCCCGGTCGCGGCGGGCCTGGAAGGGAACGCCGCCCACCCTGCGCGCAGGGGAAAGGGATCTTGCGGCAGATGCCGCAAGGTCCCAACCTTTAAGTAAATTCTGGTTGCGTCTTGGATCCAATCAACTTGGAGCAATCGGCTTCGCAGATGATTCAGCCGCACTCCTTCAACGCCAAAAGGTTATCCTTCCAAACACCATCGGCGTTCGTTTGCAGGTACTTGTTACCGGCCGTACTGGTCCGGACGCCGACCCATGCAGAGGCTCCGCCTTCACTGGTGTAAAAGCGATGCGTCCCGCTCTCGATGAAACGAACGACATTCGGGACCGTGTCCTTCCACCGTCCCGCCGAGCCATCCGGGTTCGGTCCGCCCACATGCGTGATGTGCTCATGGGCGCTGTTCCGGTTCGGCTTGTTCACGCAATCGATCCTGTAGTCAGCCATGTGCTGGCCCTTTCAATGTCGAAAAATTGACCCGCCCGAAGCGCCGGGTCATTGATTTTTGGGGAGGGGCCAGCTAGATTCGTGGTGTTTAGGCACGTCTAGCGGGGCTTCGGCCCCTTTGGGAACCGGCTGTTAGCGCAGCCGGTTTTCCTGCCATGCCGCCTTGGGGGTCAGATACGGCCCCTTCGGCGGAAGGTCCTCGGCATCGGCCGCCGGGATATCCGGAAACCGCTCGCCGTTCTTGATCTCGGCGATGCGGGCCGAATTCTGGCCAAAAAACGCCGCGATATCGTGGTGCCGATCGCCCCTTTCGATCATTCCCTTGATCAAGGCGGCGTCTTCGGCCGTCAGTGCGAGCCCACTTGGCTCGGCGCGTGTACCCATGTTCATCTCCCTGCGGTGGAAAAGGCGTCAGGAAAGTGCTGACGATCGGATCATGCCAGACGATTCCGGATAGTGCAACAGGAAAAATCTAACCAGATAGTGCCGTAGTCGGCTACGGTTTACATTCGTATTGACGCGCGGCCGAGGTTGATGCATACAGGTTGGCATGACGCCAACTTTCGGGCAATTGACCGCCACCACAGCCCGCCGCCTCGGGGATATCGCAAGGGTATTCGCGGGTATAGGCGTGTCGCGTGAAGAAACGCGCGATCAGCCCGGCGAGAAATTGCCGGTCATCGGCGTGCGGGATCTTCAGGACGGTGGGGTTACCGCGCGCGCCAAGCTGGACACTGTCGGCTTTAGCGACCGCGCGCGGGCGGCGACCTATGCCGTTCGTCCGGACGACGTCCTCGTGACCGGGCGTGGCACGCTGCTGAAGTTCGGCCTTGTCGGCAAGGAAACGGCCGAGGCCATCGCCAGCGGCAATATCATTGTCGTTCGGCCAACGGCCGGTGTGGCCGGGGGGGTGCTGTTCGCAATCTTGTCCAGCGATGTGTTCCGTTCCCGGATCGAGATGTTGCGGCGCGGAGCGACGACGCTTCTGTCGCTGTCGCCGAAGGACCTCGCCAAACTCGAAATCAACCTGCCGCCGCCGGTTGAGCAAAATCTCATCTCCGCATTGGTCAGCGAAGCACAGACCGCATACCGCACCGCCCTTGACGCTGCCGAAATCCGCCGGGCGATTGCCCGTCGGCTGCTCGACGAGCGCCTTTTTGGCGGCAAATAGCTTTATAGAGAGAGAGCATGGCAAAACTCACCAAAGACGACCTCTTCAACCATCTTTGGAAATCCGCCGACATCCTTCGTGGGTCCATCGATAGCTCGGATTTCAAGGTCTACATCTTTGGCTTCCTGTTTCTGAAGCGCCTCTCGGACAGGTTCGAGGAGGAGGCGCAGCAGCATATCCGCGACGGCTTGGCGGCCGACATTGCCTACAACGATGCCGATGAGCACGAGTTTTTTGTTCCCGAGCGCGGGCGCTGGTCAACCATCAAGACGCTGACCACCGATATCGGCCAACAGCTGAACAAGGCATGCGGGGCCATCGAGGATGCCAATCCGTCCATTGAAGGCGTGCTGGCCAACATCGATTTCAATTCGGAATCGCGGCTTGGCGAAGCCAAGAACCGCGAGGGCGTGCTAGCCCGCCTGGTCGACCACTTCACGCGGATCGACCTGTCCAACGACTCGCTGTCTGAGCCGGACATGCTGGGGCGGGCCTATGAGTACCTGATTGAAAAATTCGCCGACGACGCGGGAAAGAAAGGCGGCGAATTTTATACGCCCCATTCCGTCGTCCAGTTGATTGTCGCCTTGCTGGACCCGCAGCCGGGCATGCGCATCTGCGATCCCACCTGCGGTTCGGGCGGCATGTTGATCGAGAGCGCCACCCACGTTGCCGGGATCGAGGGCAAGCGGCTTGGCCAGCCGATCAACGCTACCCTTCATGGCCAGGAAAAGAACCTCGGCACCTGGGCCATCGCCAAGATGAACCTGTTGCTGCATGGCTTGCGCGATGCGCGGGTCGAGAAGGGGGACACGATTCGCAATCCGCGCCTGTTGGATAGCGATGGCAACTTGTTCCTTTATGATCGTGTCATCGCCAATCCGCCCTTCTCGCTGGATGCCTGGGGGGCCGAAGATGTCTCGGGCGAAAACGAGAAGTCGAGCTTCAATCGCTTTATCTATGGCATTCCGCCGAAGAACATGGGCGACCTCGCGTTTGTCCAGCACATGGTGGCGACCCTCAACGCCAAGGGCGTCTGCGGCGTGGTGATGCCCCATGGCGTGCTGTTTCGCGGCTCCGGCGACGGGCGCATCCGCGAAGGCATGCTGAAGGCCGATCTGTTTGAGGCCATTATCGGCCTGCCGGAGAACCTGTTCGCCGGCACCGGCATTCCGGCCACCATCCTCATCCTTAACAAGGCCAAGCCGTCGAAGCGTAAGAAAAAGGTGCTGTTCATTCACGCGGCGAAGGAATTTGACGGCCGGAGCAAGAAAAATGTTTTAGGCGACGCAAACATCCGCCGCATCGCCGATGCGTTCCGGGCTTGGCAGGACGAAGAGCGTTTCTGCCGGATCGTGGATATGAAGGAAATCCAGGAAAACGATTTCAATCTCAACATATCCCGCTACATCGACACCCTGGAGCCGGAACAGCCGATCGATGTGAAAGCCGAATTGGATAAGCTTTGGGCTGCGGAAAAGGCGCGCGATGAGGCGGCGGCACGGATGAACGCCCTTCTCAAGGAGATGGGCTATGTCGGGTAATGGCTACCCCGTCAGGAGACTGGGAGAGGTGCTTCAATATGTGCGCCGGCCAATTACGCCCGATCAGACAAAAACCTATTCTTTGATCGGCGTTCGCTGGTACGGCGAAGGAACACATCTTCACGATATGATAGACGGAGCTACTCTCCAAGCACCTACGTTGTGGAAAGTGCAAAATGACGACATTATTTACAATAAAATGTGGACGTCCAAGGGGGCGTTTGCCGTTGTAACAAAAAACACTGCCGATTTGTTCGGGACATCTGAATATCCAACTTTCATTGCACATGGCGCGTGCCCAGAGTTCCTGAGATACACTTTTCGTCAGCCGCGTTTCTGGCAATTGGCGGAAGCATGGGCAAACGGAACGACCGAGCGGGCGCGGCTAAACCCAAAAGATTTTTTAAAATTACCCATTTCGGTTCCTCTTCTCCCTGAACAACGTGCAATCGCTGAAGTTTTAATTGCCATTGAGGATGCCATCGCGCGGACAGAAGCGCTGATTGGTGTGATTGGGGCAGTGAAAGCGGCTGTTATCGAACGGTTTCTGCTCAACGGTTTGACGGGAAATGATAGTGAGCGGCGACATGGTTATAAGTCAACAAAGTGGAATGTCGTGCGGCTTCGGGATTTAGCCATGGTACAGACCGGGATATCTAAGAGCGAGAACCGCGCACACACATTTCCGATTGACGTTGCATATTTGCGTGTTGCCAACGTACAGGATGGTTATCTAGATCTGGATGAAGTGAAGGTAATTAGGATTGATCGCAGTCAGATGGAGCGGTATCGCCTCCGTGTGGGAGATGTACTATTTAATGAGGGTGGGGATTTCGATAAACTCGGGCGTGGATGCGTATGGTCAGGAGAAATCGACCCCTGCGTACACCAAAATCATGTATTTGCGGTTCGATGTGGCCCTAAGCTTGATCCTCGGTTCCTGGCTTTGTTCGCAGCAAGTCGGCGGGGTAAATCCTATTTCAAACGTTCCTCCAAACAGACAACAAACCTAGCATCAATAAATATGAGTGATCTCAGGTCATTTCCTGTGCCAGTGCCGCATCTTAATCAACAACAGCACATTGCTGAAATTGCTAACTGTTTCGATCTAAGAATTTTCAGTGAAATTCAGATGTTCAAGCGGTTGGTGAGCATACGTGCGGCTATTTCTCAAGAACTTCTTTCAGGCCGTCTTCGTCTCCCCGAGAGCACCATTTCCCGCCATCGCGAACATTCGGACAAGATGGCATGAGCGAGGCCACCGACCACCTTGAATTGGAGTGGGTGGAGGAGCCGGCGGCGGAGCTTCTGCGGGTCCTGTTCGACTACAAGCCCTTGACCGGCGACGACGTGCGCCGGTTGCGTGACGGCCTGACCACCGAACCGGTTCTCACCCTTCGCCTTGCCGAATGCCTTTCCCGACTGAACCCGTGGCTTGACGACGACGGGGTGCGCCGCGCCGTCGCTGTCGTCACACGCATTGCCGCCGTCGATCTGATGGAGGCCAATGAGCGCGGCCACACGGTGATGTGCTATGGCATCACCGCGCCCCATACCGATGACGGCGGGCGTCGTCAGGACCGCTCGGTGCGTTTCTTCGATTTCGATGATCCGGCCGGCAACGTGTTCGAGTTCTCCCGACAGGTCAGCATCAAGGGGCCAAGACAGGAGATTATTCCCGACCTTGTCGTCTATGTGAACGGGCTGCCGTTGGTCGTTATCGAGTGCAAGTCGCCCGCGCTCGCCGACCCCATGGGCGAGGCCATGCGCCAAATGCGCCGCTATGAAAGCCGCGATGAATTCGCCGGATTGGGGGCGCCGCGCCTGTTCGAGACGGCGCAAATCGCCATCGCGCTGGCCCGCGATGTGGCGAAATACGGCACGACGCATACGCCCACCCGCTATTGGGCGGAATGGCAAGACCCATATCCGTTGACGTTCGATGCCCTGGCATCGCAGCTTGGCCGCACGCCGACGGGGCAGGACACCTTGCTCGCCGGGCTATTGGCGCCCGCCAACCTGCTCGATCTCGTGCGCAATTTCGTCATGTTCGAGACGGTCGATGGTCGCAGGATCAAGAAGCTTGCGCGCTATCAGCAATTCGTAGCCGTCGGCAAGGCGATCGAACGGATTCGGGTCGCCCTCAACCCGCAGCGACGCGGCGGCGTGATCCACCACACTCAAGGTTCCGGCAAATCGCTAACCATGGTGTTTCTGGCGACCAAGTTGCGCCGCTTGCCGGAAGCGCGGAACCCGACCCTGGTTATCGTCACCGACCGCACCGACCTTGACGATCAGATCGCCGCTCAATTCAAGCGTTCGGGTTTTCCCAACCCGGTTCAAGCCGACAGCGGGACCGCCTTGCGCGAGGCCCTGTCCGGTGGCGCCGGAACGACGGTGTTGACGACGGTGCACAAATTCCACACCGCTGTGCCAAAACATTCCTCGGTGATCTCCGAGGCGCAAAACGTGTTCGTAATGGTGGACGAGGCGCATCGCACCCAATACGGCGCGCTGGCCGCCCGGATGCGCGCCGGCCTGCCCAACGCTTGCATGCTGGCCTTCACGGGCACCCCCATCGACAAGAAGGACCGCAGCACGCGCGAGGTGTTCGGTGACTACATTCATCGCTACCTCATCGACCAGGCGGTAAAGGATGGGGCCACGGTCCCGATCTATTACGAGATGCGCGATGCGCGTTTGAGGATCGAAGGCCGCGACCTTGAACAGGAGGTCCGGGATGAATTCCCCGAATTGTCAGACGCGGAAATCGACAAGCTCAAGCGTGGAACCGGCCTGCGTGAAAAACTGGCTGGCGCCGAAATCCGCATCAACAGTATCGCCACGGACATCCTTGCGCATTACCGGGCGACGATCGAACCGAACGGGTTCAAGGCGCAAATTGTGACCATCAGCCGCGACGTGGCCGTGACCTATATCGAGGCATTGCGGCGTCTGGGTGCGCCCGAATGCGCCCTGATTATGTCCGCTTCCAATAACGACACGGCGCGGCTGCAAGGCCACCACCGTTCAAAACGCGAGCGGGACGATCTCATTGCTCGGTTCAAAAAGCCCGATGATCCGCTTAAAATCTTGGTGGTCTGCGACATGCTACTGACTGGCTTCGATGCACCGGTTGAGCAGGTCTTGTACCTGGATGCGCCGCTACGTGAGCACACCCTGTTGCAAGCGATTGCCCGCGTGAACCGAACGGCGGATGGCAAGACCCATGGGCTAGTCGTTGATTATTGGGGCGATAATCGGCGCATCAGCGACGCGCTGGATTTGTTTTCCGACGAGGACGGCGTGCTGTCTGCGTTACGCCCGCTCTCGGAAAAGGTCCAACTGCTTGAGAGCCGTCACAGGGCGGCTATGCGGCTGTTCGAAGGCACGGATCGGGGTGATGAAGAGGCGTGCTTGTCGCTGCTGGTGCCGGAGGATGTGCGGGCAAAGTTCGTGCTCGATTTCCAACGCTTCGCCGAAGCCATGGACATGGTGCTGCCCGACCCGAAGGCACTGGAACCGCCCTATGCCCCGGACATCAAATGGCTAGCCCAGCTGCGTGCCGTGGCGGGCCGACGCTATCGCGACGAACGCTTTGACATCAAGCCATATGGCGCGAAAGTCGGCGAAATCATCACGAAACACCTGACAGCCGAAGGCGTCGAGCAACTGCTTGCGCCCCGCGACATTCTCGACCCCGCGTTCAAACAGCATCTCGATGCGCTGACCTCGGTGGAGGCGAAGGCGGCGGAAATCGAGCACGCCATTCATCACGAGATCCACGTTCATCGTGACGAAAATCCGGTTGCCTACGCCTCCCTGTGGGAGCAGGTGGAAAAAATCGTCAATCAACGCCGCGAGGCTCGTGTTTCGGCGGCAAGCGCTTTGGCACGTCTGGAAGAGGTTGCCTCCCAGATCGGGCAGGTTAGGGGTGGCGGCAGCGGAACAGGCTTGGCCGGCACTGCCGGAGCCATTCTGCCCTTGGTCGGAAACGGCGCCTTGGCGCCTGATGCCGCATCCGACATCGCCCTGTCACTGGAGCGATTTGCCGAGGTCGTCGATTGGCAGCACAAAGAAGACGTTCAGCGCCAGATGCGACGGGCGATCAAGGAACGCTTGCGAGCGCTTGGCACCGACGCCGGCAAGTTGGAATCCATTACGGCCAAGATCATGGATGTCGCTCGTGCCAGGCTTTCCCGATGACAGAACCCGTTGTCCGCATAATCGACTTCGGCGGGGAGCCCATCAGCTTCACGATCGAGCGGACTGCGCGCCGCAAGACGGTGGCGATTTCGGTGGGCTATGAAGGGGTGAGGGTGCTCGCCCCTTCCGATTTCGACGACGATCGGGTGGTCGCGGTCGTCCGCAAAAAAGGGCCATGGGTGCTGCGCAAGCAGGCGGATTACCGTGAATTGGGGGGAAATCCGGTCGTCCGAGAATTTATCAGCGGCGAAACATTTCACTACCTTGGGCGCGCCTATCGCTTGAAGGTCGTGCCCGATCCGGAAACGGTCGTCACGCGGATTACCGCGCGCGGGTCCTTGTTTATCGCGCCGGTTCCCTCTGACGCGAGCGCCATGATTCGGCAGACCGCCATTCGGGGAGCGTTTCGGCACTGGTATCGTGCCCATGCCGAGCGGCATTTTCCGATGCGAGCACGGGCAATGGCCGAACTCCTCGGTATCCCAACGCCGACCGTCCGTGTCGTCGACCAATCCAAGCGATGGGGCAGCTGCGATACGAGTGGATGCCTTCGGTTGAACTGGCGTCTTATCATGGCTCCAATGTCTCTTGTGGATTATGTGGTCGCTCACGAGGTTTGTCATTTGATCGAACATAACCACTCGCGACGTTTCTGGCGATCATTGGAGACTATTATGCCAGATTATGAAAGCCGTGTTCGCAGGCTAGATCAATTGGGCCGGCTATTCATTTGGTAATGATATCCCGTTCCTGCTGTGCCATTGGATCAATGGGTGTTGGAAGTCTTGGCAAGTTTTGATGAGAGCATTGGCTAGGCCTCACACTGGCACGCTCAGCAAATGTCGGTTTCGGCCATTGCCAGTCCCCGCAACCACTGACAGTTGACTCCCCGGCCCCAACAGGCCGGGGAGTTCGCGTTTCAGGTCCTCGCCCGCCGCCAGAGCCGTAAGCATCCGGTGAGCCCCGCAGGGGGGCCGCGGTCTCGCGATGACGCTCAGGCCGCCTGGCTGACGGCCTCGTTGCGAGCTCGCCAGTTCCACGGCAACAGCTCGTCAAGCCGGTGGGCCGGGTGCCCGGCGATGCGGGCCAGGATATCGGCCAGCCAGGCTTGAGGATCGACATCGTTCATCTTGGCGGTGAC
>Ga0265331_10000644_pt1 | contig 30205 bp, 21 predicted proteins | sample 41923metaG_FD_202088 | JGI IMG/M metagenome (GOLD analysis project Ga0265331, IMG submission 202088) | Rhizosphere microbial communities from Carex aquatilis grown in University of Washington, Seatle, WA, United States - 4-19-23 metaG | ecosystem: Host-associated > Plants > Roots > Rhizosphere... | reverse complement strand
GCGATGGCGGCCATGGTCGCATCGGGGATGGCGAACCCGGACCCGAAGCGGGCCTCGCGCCACGCCGCATAGGCCCGGATCCGCTCGTCCACGCCGTGTGTCACCGGGCCGATCCGCTTGGCCAGGCAAGGCCCGCACAAGTCGAGCGGATAGTCGCCGCGCAGGATGGCTTCGCGGATGGCGCCGTAGCCGATTCCGTTCCAGACGGCATGCGGGTCGTCGCGGCCGAGTTCGCCCAGGTGCCAGGACGAATAGGCATGGAAGCAACAGGGCCGAATGCTGCCCGAGCGGGTGACGAACATCGTCTTGAACGGCTCCAGGCAGCGGAAACCATCGTCGCGATCCGGCGCCCCCGTCCCGAACAGCCGGTGGGCCGTGTCCCGGTCGGCGTCCGGGGCGAGGACGCGCACCGGATCGGTGGCGATCGGGGCGGGCGGGGCCGCGCTTTCGGCGTCGATGGCGGCGCGCCGGCGCTCGTAGTTCGCCTCGTCCGCGGCGCCGGCCCGGATATACTGGTCGACGACGAGGCGGAGCCCGAAGCGGCGGGCGACCTGCTCGGCACGGGCCAGCACTTCGCCCTCGACCCAAGGGCGCATCACCGAGATTGCGCCGGGCAGGTCCGGCAAGGTCGGCCATGGCTGCACCTGCTTCAGATAGACGGTATCGACTCCGTGCTCGGCCATCAGGGCGACGAATTCGTCGAAGGCGGCCACATGGGGCGCGAACGCCAAAGAGTTGACCTCGACACGGGGATAGGCCGATCCGCGCGCGGCCTTGGCGGCCGCCAGCCGCCGCAGGCCGTCCAGCACGCGGCGGAAATCGCCGCCATGATAGAAGGATTCGTACACGTCGGCGGTGGCCCCCGACAGGCTGACGGTCACCGTATGGACGCCGAGGTCCACCAGGGCGGCCGCCATCGGCTCGTCCAGGTTCAGGCCGTGGGTGAAGAAGTCGACCATCACCTCGTATTGCGCCAAGCGTTGGAGGATATCGCGGAAGCCGGGGTGCAGGGTCGGCTCGCCGCAGCCGAAGCAATGAACCGTCAAGGCGTGCCGCAGCACCGTGTCGAGTTGGGGCAGGACGGCGTCGGCGTCGATAAAGCCGCGCCGTTTGGCGCGGATCGACTCCGCCCTCTGCGGGCTGGCCGACGAGAAGTCGCGGCACATCGCGCAGGCCATGTCGCAGACATTGCTGACCTCGAGAAAGATCTCCAACGGATGGCGGGGCGGCCCCTCGCCCCGGCAGAACGCGGCAAACGATCGGATCGCTTCGGCCTTGTCCGCTTCCAGTCGGGATTCGGCGCGCGCCCGGTTCGCGCCCGGCCAGACGATGTCCACGAGGTCCCGGGCATAACGCTCCCAGGAATACCCCTCGATGACAGAGCGGGCGCGCGCGGCCAGACGGTCACACAAGACCGGATCGTCGCGAAGGCGGTCGATCGCGGCAGCGATCTCCTCCGGCCGCGGCGGGTCGACCACCAGGGCGCTCTCGCCGTCCCGCGCGATCGCCTGGGTGCCGTGACGGGTGCAGATCACCGGCACCCCCGCGGCCATCGCCTCGGCCACGACATTCGACCAGCCGGCCACCGTCTCGGTCATCACCAGGCAATCGAGCCCATGGTAGTAGCGGCACACCTCGTCGTCATGGAGGATGCCGACCAGTTCCAGCCGCCCCGACCCGGTCGATTCGGGATATCGCGCCGCGAGCCCGAACGGATCGGCGCCGAACAGCCGCAAGCCGACGGTTTCCGGGAGCCGTGCCAGGGCGGCGGCCAACGGCTCGGGGTTCTTGCTCGCCAACCCGCCCACGATCCAACGTGCCCCGGCGGGGCGGCGACCGTCGGCGGGCCGGAAGAGGGTGGTGTCCACCGCGCCCGGCAGCACGTGATGGCGCTTCGCCGGCAGTCGGTCGTACAAATCCGCCGGCCAGGCCAAACTGTTGAAGATCACCATGTCGGGGCGGAATGCCGCATTGACGGCGGCGAAGCGCTCGAAGCGGCTCGGGTCGTTAAGGATGTGGTGGATGCGAATGCCGAAGTTGGGGCGGCGGAACTCCGCCAGCTTGTCGACCATGTCCTGCGGCAAGGTGGCGCCGCCCGGCACCATGACGCAGTCCCAATCGCGATCACCGGCCTCGGCAAGGGTTAGCGTCGGCAATTGCGTCCGGCGCTCGGGCCGGGGCCGATCGGCAAGCAGGGCATTGGCGACGACGTGACCCAGACGCCGAAGCACCAGGCCGGCCCGTTCGAACCGCAGCGATCCGCCGCTGAGCATCAGGTCCTGCTGGACCACCAGTATCCGCCGGGAAACGCGGGAAGACGACAGGTCTTGCCTCCCTGGCCGGAGTTGGATTGCTACTGCGGCGCAGTTATCATCACCCAGGCCACACCCGTCAAGCGACGGAGGTACCGCAGGGAGGGATGACGTGGGTTTGCGCACGGCACTGCTGGTCGTCGGCATGCACCGCTCGGGCACGTCCGCGGTCGCGCGCACCCTCAGCCTGATGGGGGCCGCGCTGCCCGGCAATCTGCTGGCGTCGGGATCGGAAGAGAACGAGCGCGGCTTCTGGGAATCGTCCGAGATCATCGCCATCCACGACGGCTTCCTGGCGGCCGTCGGGTCGCGCTGGGACGATCCGCGTCCGCTGCCGGAGGCGGCATTCACCGACGCCGCCGCGCGGATGTGCCTGGAGCGCCTGGTCGCCGTGCTCGCACGCGATTTCGCGGGCGTGTCCCGATTTGTCGTCAAGGACCCGCGGATGTGCCGGCTGCTGCCGCTGTGGCATTCGGCGGCGGAAGCGGTGGGAGCGCGGCCGGTGGCCGTCCTGCCGGTGCGCACGCCCTTGGCGGTGGCCCGGTCCCTGCAAAGGCGCAACGGATTCGCCATCGAAGCGGGACTGGCCCTGTGGCTGAGCCACGTCCTGTCGGCCGAACGTGCCACCCGCGGATGGCGGAGGCACTTCCTGAATTATGACTCCTTCGTCGCCGATCCCATTGCCGCCGCCGTCCGCCTGGCGGCGGGTGCCGGCTGCTTTTCGGCGGTGGAAGTCCAGGCCGCGCTGCCGGCCGTCGGCGAGCACTGGACGGCCGACCTGCGCCACCATCGCCCGACCGAGGCCGATCCGGCCTTGCCTGCGCCGGAATCGGAGGCTTGGTCCTGGCTGGAGCGCGTCTGCGTCGAGGGCGGGGAGCCCGATGGCGACACATTCGATGCGCTGTACGACGCCCTGGCCCGGGCCGGGGCAACCCCTCCCCCCGCGGATAAGGGCACACTCCCCGCGCCGCGGTGGGCGCCGCGATGGCGCGAGGCGTTGTGGCTGCTGCCCTACCTGCGCCGAGGGCTGTTCGACGCCGCCTATTACCGCGCCAACGTGCCGGGCGCCGCCCGCTGGCCGCTGCTGCACTACCTGCTGATCGGTCGCACCAGGGGAGCCGGCCCCAACGCCCTGTTCGATCCGGCCTGGTACACGAGCCGCCATCCCGATGTCAGGGCGTCGGGCGTCGACCCGTTGGTCGATTTTCTCCGCCGCGACGGCGCCGAATTCCGTCCGCCGTCGCCGCTGTTCGACGGCGGCTTCTACCTCGCCCGCAATCCCGACGTGGCGGCGCACGGAATGAACCCGCTGTGCCACTACCTGGCCCACGGCTGGCGCGAGTGCCGCGACCCCAATCCGCTGTTCGACACCGCCTATTACCGGTCCGCCGGCGATGTCCCGAGCGAGCCGGTCGGCCATTACCTGGCGGCCGGCGCCGCCGAGGGCAGGCGTCCCAGCCCCTTGTTCGACGGCGGCCGCTATCGCGCCGACAATGTCGACGTCGCCGGCGACGGCGTCGACCCGCTGGTCCACTATCTGGACCGGGGCATGGCCGAAGGCCGCTGCCGTGCCCGCATCGTGCTGGTGCTGCACGATCTCGGCGGCGGCATCGAGCGGCACTGCGACGACCTCGAGGTGCTGCTGACGGCGGAGGCGGTCGACGTCTGGCGCCTGCAATCGACCCGCGCCGGCCCCTGGCGGATGATCAACCGGACGCGGGGAATCGAACGCGAGCACGGGGACGAGGCCGGGCTGCTGGCCGATCTCCGAGGCCTTCGCCCCGAACTGGTCCACGTCCATCATTTCATCGGCTTCGGAAGGCGGTTGTGGCGATGGCTGTCCGAACTAGGCGCGCCTTACGACGTCACCCTCCACGACTATGCCTTCGTCTGCCCGCGGGTGAACCTGCTGGACGGCGACGGCGGCTTCTGCGGCCAGCCCGACGACCCGACCGTCTGCGACCGCTGCCTCGGCGCCGCGGGGGCGCACCCATGCCTGGAGTCGACCTTCGCCGCGTCGCCGACGATATCCGACTGGCGGGCCTGGGCGTCCGCCGCACTGGCCGGCGCGCGCCGAGTCCTGGTTCCCGACGAAGACGTGGCCGAACGCCACCGCCGCCACTGGCCCCATCTTCGGCCGCTGCTGCGGCGGCATCCCGAGCCGATGGCACGAATCCCGGTGCGGCCGCCCGTCGACGGCGGACGAATCCGCATCGCCGTCATCGGCAGCCTGCACCCGCACAAGGGGTCGCACGTCCTGCTCGCCTGCGCCAGGTCGGCGCAGGAGGCCGGCCTGCCGCTGACATTCGTGGTGATCGGCGATGTCAGCGAACCCGAGGCCTTCGCCAGCCTCGGCACGGTCGAGACGACGGGACGCTACCGCGACGGCGAGCTTTCCCGCCGGATCGACAGCGCCGCCTGCCATGCCGCCGCGTTCTTTTCCATATGGCCGGAAACCCATCTCTACACCCTGTCGGCGGCCCTGCGGGCGGGCTTGTATCCGGTCGTCTTCGATATCGGGGCACCGGCCCGGCGGGTGAGGGAATTGGGCTGGGGCACCGTCTTGCCGGTGGGCCTCGATGCCGAGGGGATCAACCGCGCGCTGATGGCGGCGGCGCTCGATCATCCGCTGCCCGACGGCGCCGTGGGACAGGTCTACCGGTCGATGCTCGGCGACTACCTGGGGGGCGGACCACGCCCGACCTAAACGCGGCCCTGCCGTCCGCGCCGCCCTGGAAGCATCAACGCCCTCTGCATCATCGACACGCTCCTGACGCCGCCGCAAGCCCCGCCTCGTCTATCGCCCGGCCACCGGGATCCGGCGAGCGGACCCTGTCCTGCTTCCGCAAATAGCCCTTTTCAGATCGCAATGATCACCATTATAGTGTGCAGCGTCATTATGGGGGATTCTTAATGGCGCGCATCGTATCCGCACCCGTTATGCTACTTGCCAGCATTATCTTCACCTCTTGTGTGGCGGATGCGACTGCCGCCGCGACGGCCCCCCGCCAGTTGCCGGGCAGCTTTTCCGTGAGTCCCGGCGGCGCGGCGACCTATTCCATCCCGATCGAGCTGCCCCAGGCGGCGGGAGGCGGCGCCCCTCACCTGGACGTGGCCTACGACAGCCAGGGGGGCGACGGATTCTTCGGCGTCGGATGGACGTTGCGCGGGCTTTCCGCCGTCACCCGGTGCCCGCCGCCCGGCCAGCCGGCATCGACCACCGGCGCGGCTCCCGACGAATTCTGCCTCGACGGGCAGCGTCTGATCGCGATCCAGAAAAGCTCGTTGGCTTCGGGCATGAAATACCGCACCGAGGTGGACAGCTTCATCGAAGTCCGATCCGAGGGGGATTGCGAAGGAGGGCCCTGTGCGTTCACCGCATCGTGGCCGGACGGGCGTCAGGCGCGATATGACGCGCCGCCGATTTCGCGGGGAAGCAAGGACCGGACTCGCGCACTGTGGACCCTCAGCGCCTCGTCCGACAAGAACGGCAACTATTTCGATGTCCAATACAGCGATGCGGCCTCGGATTCGAGCGTGGAGTATTTTCCCAAGGTCATCGAGTATGGCAAGAACCGAGGCGACGGTTCCAGGCCGTTCTACAGAATCCGTTTCGGCGTTCACTCGGGCCGGGGCGCCAGGGGCTATCAATGGGGAGTCGCCTACTCGAAAACCGCGCGCATCGACCTGATGGTCGTGGAATTGGTCGACGAGCGTGGGGCGCGGCAGGTCGGTTCATACGATTTCGCGTACGAGAGGAGCGAGAGCAGACGCGATCACCTGATCAGCGTCACCCGCTGCGCCGAGAACGGGGCCTGCACCGAACCGACGCGCTTCGAGTGGTCGCAGGACTTGGCGAGCGTCGGCTGCGGCGGCAACAGGCCTACCGCCTGCCATCCCTTCCAGAACAAGATACAGACTTTGTCGGCGGGCGAATGGAAGAAGGACAGCGTCGCCTTTTCGGGCGATTTCAACGGCGACGGCCGCACCGACATCGCCCAAATCTCTCCGACGGAAAATAAGAACGAATTCAAGATCCAACTGCTGCGTGCCTCGACCAGCAAGATATTTGCGGTGGCGAAGGACGTGAAGCAAGCCTTCGACACCCCCGGTGGAATGTTCGCATCGGGAGATTTCACCGGTGACGGCCGGCAGGAGATTGCCTTCATCTATGAAAAACTGCACAGGTGGACGATAGATCCGAACCAGCGGGAAGTGAATATCGTCGTCCTGAAGTATGACAATAATAAATTCGTCGAGGCGGCGTCAAAAGTCGACGACATTCCCGTCAGCGGTATTTTCAACGTGTCGAAGGACGTAAAGAACCAGCTGTTCATGGGCGGCGGATTCGATGGCAGCGGCACGACGAACATCCTCGATTTCCGTCTGATCGAGGGAGGAGAGGCGATAGTCGACGTCTTTCGTTCCGTGCCGACCTCGGGTGACGTGCACTTCAAGAGAGAGAACTGGTTCAAGCGCAACATCGATTTGTCGGACGACGACTTGGCGAAGGTCAAGGTGCTCTCCGGCGACTTCAATGGCGACGGCTATCAGGATCTGGCGCTCGTCTACCCGAAGAAGGGCAAGGTCGCCATCGACGTTCTGCTGTCGACGGGTTCCGGGTTCGAGCGGAAAACGTGGCTGGATGCCGCGCAGTCGGATGTCAATTGGGACGATAATCGCCAATACCTGGTATTCGACCATAACGGCGACGGGCTGACGGACATCTTCGGAGATTCGCGCGACAGTGACCAAATGCCGGTCTTCACCTCCACCCAGGCGGCATTCCGGGCGGAGATTCTGTCGCGGACGCCCCGCAACGGCAGCCAAACGCCGACGCTCGGCAACTTCACCGGCACCGGAAAGGCGGACCTGGCCTACGTCTACAAGCCGGATGGCGGCAAGAGCGCCCCTTACAGCATCGACGTCATCCCGTTCTCCACCAATGTCCACGGGGATACACAGTTTCTCGACGATGCCACCAGGATCGGATGGATACGCCCGAGAGCCCGTGGGGCGGCCTGGAATACCATCGTGGCGACCCTGGCCGGCGATTACAGCGGGCGGGGTGTCGACGATCTGGCCGTTCTCGTCAACGACGGCGGCAAGTTGCGGATTGAGATCAACTCGACCGGCCTGCCCCGCCCGGACCGGTTGGTGAAGATCAAGAAGGGCGACGAGTCGGCAATCACGGTGACCTACGCCACTCTGGCGGACCGGAAGGTCTACGAGCGGGGAGCACGAAGGAGCGACGTGACCGACCAGAACTTCGTCAGTTCCCAGTACGGCGTCGTCGCCGAATACCGGATCGAGGCCCAAGGAAACGACTCCGGAACCGAGGCCGCCAGCTTCGGATACCGTTATGGCGACGCGCGGATCGACCAGAAGGTCCGCGGCGTCCTCGGTTTCAAGTGGATGGAGGTCACCGATCGGCGCGACGGGGGCAAGGTGACCACCGTCTACAAACAGCCGTTTCCCTTCACCACCAGGGTCGAGAAAGTCACGGTTTCGCGCGGCGGCAATTCCTCCGAACAGGCGTTCGAGTACGATTGCGTGAGCGCCGCCAAGGCGGACGGCTGTACCGTGAAGACGACGGAAGGACGTTTCGCGGGCGTCTATCAGGTGACGCCGAGCAAGGTGTCGACCCGCGAATACGGCGCCGCCGGGCAATATGCCGCGACGGTCACCGAGTTCGAATCCGACGCCAAGGGCAATGTGGTGAGGGAGACCGAAATCACCCCGAGCGGGGTGTCGCGATGCCGGACCTACGGGGCTGTCGGTGGGGCCGAGGTGATCGTCGCCGAGAAGACGGTCCGTGGCCGCACATGCGGCGACATGGGGCGGTGGGATGAGGCCTCCGACCTGAGGTGGCGGCAGCTCGCCCACGACGGACACGGCAACGTCGTGACGCTGAGGGAGTGGCTGGCGCAGGACACCGGCCGCGACGACGCTTGCGGCGACGCCAAGCAGCAGGATGGCGGCAAATGGGTCTGCACCGCGTTCGCCTATGACGTCGCCGGCAATGTCGTGGCCGTCACCGATCCCCTCGGAAACGTCAGCCGGTACCAATACGATGCGACCAGCGCCCATCGGACCGGCGTCGAGACTCCGCCGGCGGCCGACGGCAAGCCGTTGCGGCAACGCATCGTCGTCGATCCGCCGTCGGGCCTGGCGACCAGTGTGGCCGACCCCAACGACGTGACGACGTCCATGGTCTACGACGGCTTCGGGCGTCCGACCGAGGTCGGCATGACGCCTCCGCAGGGGGGCGCGAAGGTGGCCGTCGCCCAGTTCCGCTATCTCACGGGGACGCGCGGCGGCGTCGTCACCTTGGCGCGCAGCTGCGTCGACTGGAGCAAGTGCGGCGCGGACGAGAATTGGATGACGGCGCCCATCACCGCCGCCAAGAACGGAATGCCCGCGCTGCCCGCGCGCGGCGGGTGGGTGACGGAGGTGACCGAGACCGACGTATCGGGACGCGTCGTCCTGCGCGGGCTGGACGACGGTGCCGGCAGCCGTTCCCTGACCGAAACCGAATACGACCAATTCGGCCGCGTCACCGGCGCCGGCCTGCCCCGCCTGGACGGGGGGGAGAAGCAGGCGGTCAAGTATACCTACGACACCGACGGCTTCCTGAGCCGGATCGAATCGCCGGGCGGCCGGGTCCGTCTCCGCGCCCGCGCCCCCGTGGACAACGCCGAGACGGTGGTTGAATACAGGACCCTGCAAGGCGGCAGGAAGACCGCCCAGCGGACCACCACCACCAAATTCGACGGGAGCGGGCGTCCCGCGGAAATCACCGCCCCCGACGGCGTCACGACGTATACCTACGACATCCTCGGCCAGAAGACGTCCGAGAAATCGCCGGCCCGCGGCAATGTGCTGTACGCCTACGACTCGCTGGGACGCCTGGTGAAGGAAACCTCGACGACCGCGGGAACCAAGACCTACGCATACGATTCCGCCGGCCGCCTGGTGATGGTCGGGGACGGTTCCGGCACGACCGTCTCGTTCGGCTACGACGCCCTCGGGCGGCCGGTGCACAAACGCAGCAGCGCCGCCCTCGGCGCCGCGACCTTCCGGTACGACCAAGGCGACAATGGCCGGGGCCGCCTCACCGCGGCGGAGACGGGCGGCACGACCTATACCTTCGCGTACGACGCCCACGGCAACCTCGCCAAGCGGACCGCCTCGTTGCCGGAGCTTTCCGGACGGTATGCGTTCTCATGGCAGCACGATCCCTGGGGCCGGGTGATCAAGGCCGTCTATCCTGATGGCTCGGTCGCCGAGTCCGTTTACGGCGCCAGCCTGGACCTGCAGGACGTTCGCCTGACGCGGGAAGGCGTGCTCGACGCGCAGGCGAAATTCATGCGCTACGACGCCGAGGGGAAGGTCGGGGACGTCTACCAGGGAGACCGCTTGATCACGCAGCACAAGTTCGACCCCTTGGGGCGCCAGGACAAGCTCATCACCATCGCCGAGTCGGCGAGCGGGCCGATGCGGCGCGGGATCGAATACATGTGGGAGCGTGATGGTTCGACTCCGGGGATGCTGACCGCGATCCGCGACATAGCAGCCCAAAAGGACATCTTGTCGTTTTTCTACGACGGCTACGGGCGCCCCATCAAGCAGGTGGACCCGGAAGGTTCCTTCACCGCCAGATACCGTGACGATCCTCGGGACTGGCGAATCACCGGGGCAGACGATCACGGCGACGCGTTCGAGATCGCCTACGATGATCGACGGCCGCAGAGAATAAACTCGCTGACCTCCAAGCTGAACGGAAGCCTGCCCGCCGAATATTCCGAAATCGGAATGCTGACCAGACTCGGGCCGCTCTCGATCTCGGCTGACGCCATGGGGCGCCCCGCGGAGATCAGGAGCGAGACGAACGTGGTCGGGCGCATCGATTACGACGCATTCGGACAGCGGGTGGTGGCCCACCACGGGGCGGCTACCGCGTGGAGCGTCGCCCCGGATTACGTCGTCATGCGCGGATCGGACGGCAAGTTCGTCCACACGATCACCCCGTACGGGCCGAACGGGCCGGTGGCCGAGGTGACCCGCGAGGGAGCGGGCGGCTCTCCCATGCTGGGATGGATCACCCGGGAAGGCGGGTTCCGGCAGGGCGATGTCCTCGCCCGAGCCCTCCCTTCCCCGCTTCAGGGCGGCGTCGTCGCCATCGTCTTCGCCCTGCTGATGGTGGTGCGGTGGGCCGCGGCCGGCGTCCTTGCCAGGAGAGCCGCGCAGGTGACGGTCGCCATCGTGGTGACGGCCCTCCTGCTCGTGTCTCCGATGCCGCCGGCCGTCGCCGCTCCGGTCGACGACGGCTCCTCGGCGGGCATCCCCGAGCCGGGCACGAGATACCTGCTCACCGACTCCGCCGGGCACATCCTCTCGGTCTTCGACGCGGCCACGGGTGACGAGGTGGAGCGCTTCATGCCGTCATACCTTCGCGGCCCGGCGGCGGAGGACAGGGTAGACACGCCCGAGATCCGCGAGATGCTGGCGCTTTACGGGGTGAACTTGCCCGGACGCGGCTTGCGGCCGTCGAACGGCGCCGCCGCGCGGTCGGCCCAAAGCCTTGAACCAATCGTCGTGGTCGATCCAAACAGCATCTTCAACGACGCGGATCCCAACCATCGCGACGGGCGGCAATCGCCATCGCATCCGTCCGGCGACATGCCTGGGCCGGGGGTTGGAGACGCGGCGGTCAACGGGGCGCTGGCGTTCTTCGCGACCGCCGTCACCCTTGCGACCATAAAGGCGGGAATGGCCATCGCTGCAGGCGCCGCGCTGTTCAAGGCCTTGACCATTGCTGCGGCATTCGCGATTTCGTGGCCCGTCGTGCTGGCGGCCGTCATCGTCGCGGCGGTGACGGTCGCGATCATCCTCATATTCAGGTCAGGTACGGTTATCCCCGGCAATTCGAAAGGATTGAGCTGCATCGCCTCGGGCGGTGCTTCGCCCGGGGCGGTGGCCAGACGTCAACCGATCCTGGTGTCTCCCCCGACCCAATGGGGCAAGGAACTGGAGGTGTGGCGGGACTACGCCCAAACAATCCCTGTCCTCGTGGACGGTACGGAGACGGGCGGCTTGACCCGCCCGGGAGGGTCTGGCCGGTACGGCCTTCCGCGAGGGGGAAATTTCCGGACCCATGGCGGTGAGGGCGGCGGTTCGGGCTCCGGCCCGGGTTCGGGGGCCACCGGGGGAAGCGGGGTGGTGACGACGGTGGTCAACAGCCCGATCGTGGGTGGTGGATTGACCGCCATCAGCGTCGTGCAGAGTTCCTACGATGCCTATGGCCAGTTCGGGTTCTTGTCAGCCTTGGGAACCTTTTTCGTTCAAGGCTTGGTGGGGTGGCACGGCCTGAATATGTGGGAAGGCTACATGTGGGAGCGCAACCGCCACTTCCTGCGCGGCGGGTCGCCGTACCGCTGGTTGAGTTTCGTTAATTTGAGCCTCGCGATATTCTTTCCGGGCAGATGGTTCTGGCGGTACAGTCAGCGGCCGCCCACAAACCCGCGCGGGCCGACGCAGTGAATCGCAACGGCGCCATTGAGTGCGCGGAGTGCGCCGGCCGATAGTCCGCTGAGAGGACGTCGCGCGCCGCGCCTTCGGCATGTCCTTGCCAGACCGAGGAAGGCGTCGCGACTGTCGTCGCTGCGGGCGGTGCCGCAGCCGCGATCAAAATTGAGGCCCAAGACATGCTGAAAGTCGCCACCCATAACGGGACATTCCACGCGGACGACGTTTTCGCCTACGCGATGCTACGGGCGGCAACCGCCGGGCGGCTCGAAATCATCCGCACCAGGGACGGCAACCGGCTTTCCGAAGCGGATGTCGTATTTGATGTCGGCGGTATCTACGACCGTAATGCCCGGCGGTTCGACCACCACATGCGGGACAAGCCACTGCGCCCCAGCGGCGAGCCGTTCAGTTCCGCCGGGCTGGTGTGGCGCGATTTCGGCGAAAGCGCCGTCCGGACTCTCATCGCCGGCGCGCCGCCGGAGGCTGTTGCCAGGATCGTGGCGATGGTGGACCAGGGTCTGGTCCGCGACGTGGACCTGATGGACAACGGTGCCATGACGCCCACCCCAGGCCACTTCTCCACCGTTGTCGAGGCGTTCAACGCCACCTTCGCCGAGGACGACCGAGACGAGGAAGCCGCCTTTCTGCAGGCGGTGGACCTGGCCTCGGCGGTCCTGGCGCGAGCCTGCGCCCGGGCGCATGCGGCCACCCTGGCGGAGGAAATCGTGGCGGCCGCCGCCCGTACGGCCGAAGACCCGAGAATCATCGTGTTGGACCGCCGGCTGCCATGGGAAGACGCGGTGTTCGACCTGGGCCTGGACCGCGCCCTGTATGTGGTTCGCCCGGCCGGCGATTCCTGGACCTGCAGCGCCATACCGCCCGCCCGGGGCTCCTTTGACCAGAGGCTGCCACTGCCCGATTCCTGGGCCGGCCTGCGCGACGATCCATTCGCGGCGGCCACCGGCGTCTCCGATGCCACCTTCTGTCATCCCGCCCGCTTCGTATGCGGGGCGCGCAGCCGCCAGGGCGCCGTCCTGCTGGCCAAGCTGGCGGCCGGGCCGCTCCGGGCAGGCGGCAGACAGCCCGGTTGACCCCCGCATACGACGGATCCGTGTTCAGGCAGCTTTGACGCCGCGCAGGAACCTGCCGACCGCCTCCTTGAGTTCGGTCGCCTCTTGCGACAGTGACCGGGCCGAGGACAACACCTGCACCGCCGCTGTTCCCGTTTCCGCCGCCGCCTGGGTGACGCCGCCGATGTTGGTCGAGACCTGCTGGGTACCGGACGCGGCCTGCTGGACATTGCGGGCGATCTCGGATGTCGCGGATGATGTGAGGGCGACGCCATCGTCTTCGCTTCCGCCGGCGGGCCGCCACGGCATCGACCGTTCGCCTCCGGCGCCTTCCCCGCCACACTTCGTCGCCAAAGTACCGGATGCCGTGATATCTACCGCACACCTCTCCCCTCTGCGGTGGCAGTGATAGGGGGAAGGCCCGTCATCCCGCCGCCGTACCGTCGTCGCTTGCCGCGCGATGGCTCGCACAAAGAAAGAATCGCACCGGATATGGTATTCTTCCCCGAGGATCATCCGCTCACCCAAGCCCTGATCGAGCGCCAATACACCGAGGCGACCTCCGTCCAAACCGCGGTGCTCGATCCGGCGGCGATTGGCCGCGACCTGCTGGTGTCGGCGCAGACCGGCTCGGGCAAGACGGTGGCCTACGGATTGGCGATCGCCGACACGCTGCTCGGCGACGCGCCGACGCTGGAGCCGGCGTCCGACCCCCTCGCCCTCGTCGTTGCCCCCACCCGTGAGCTTGCCTTGCAGGTGCACCGCGAATTGTCGTGGCTCTATCAGCATGCCGGCGGGCGCGTGGTGGCGTGCGTCGGCGGCATGGACCCCAGGGCCGAGCAGCGGATGCTCGGTCGGGGCGCGCATATCGTCGTCGGAACGCCCGGACGCTTGCGCGATCATCTGGAAAGGGGTGGCCTGAGGATCGCCAAGCTCAAGGCGGTGGTGCTCGACGAAGCGGACGAAATGCTCGACCTTGGTTTCCGCGAGGATCTTGAGTTCATCCTCGAAGCGACGCCGGCGGAACGCCGCACCCTGCTGTTTTCCGCCACGCTGCCCAAGGGCATCGTCACCATGGCCAAGCGCTACCAGCGCGATGCCTGGCGCATCGCCGTGTCGGCCGGGCAGCAGGGCCATGCCGACATCGAATACCGGGCCGTTCGCGTCGCCCCCAACGAGGTCGAACACGCGGTGGTCAACCTGCTGCGCTTCGTGGAATCGCCTGCCACCCTGGTCTTTTGCAACACCCGCGAATCGGTCCGCCATCTCCAGGCCATCCTGCTGGAGCGCGGCTTCGCCGCCGTCGCCCTGTCCGGCGAGTTGGGCCAGAACGAACGGAACCAGGCGCTGCAGGCGCTCCGCGACGGGCGGGCGCGGGTTTGCGTGGCGACCGACGTCGCGGCGCGTGGCATCGACCTGCCCAATATCGGCCTGGTCATCCATGCCGAATTGCCGCAGAACGCCCAGACCCTCCAGCATCGCAGCGGCCGCACCGGCCGGGCCGGGCGAAAGGGCGTCAGCGTCCTGCTGGTGCTGCTGTCGCGCCGCCGCCGGGCCGAGCAATTGCTGCAAACGGCCGGCATCAACGCCATCTGGGGCGGCGCGCCCTCTGCCGATGACATTCGCAGGCTCGACCAGGAACGGCTGCTGCAAAGCCCGTTCATTACCGAGGACCTGAGCGAGGACGATCTGGCAATGGCCAAGGCGCTGCTGGCCGAGCGTTCGCCCGAGGACATCGCCGCCGCCCTGGTGCGCATGTACCGCTCCCATCTTCCCGCCGCCGAAGAGGTGTTCGATCCCGGCACCGGTTCCCCCGAACCGCGCGAGTACCGCGAGCCCCCCGAATCCCGGGGCGACCGCAACGGCGGCCCGGCGGGTGACACCGTGTGGTTCCGTCTCAATGTCGGGAAGCAGAAGAACGCCGATCCCCGTTGGCTGATCCCGATGATCTGCCGCCAAGGCAAGATCACCAAGCAGGACATCGGCAAGATCTGCATCTTCGAGCGCGAGACCAAGTTCGAAATCGAAACGTCCGCCGCCGACAAGTTTTTCACGGCGGTCAGCCAAATCGGACGCTCCGACGTTCGCATCGAGCGGATCGGGGATGGCGCACATTCCGAGGGAAAGGCGCCCGAGCCGCGCCCGCACAAGCCCGCCGTCAAGGCGTGGCATGCCGGGCCGGGCGAACGGCAGAAGCACAAACAGAAATAGGCACATTCCGAGGAGGGTGCGGCGAAACGCTGTCGGCCTCGTCGGTGGGCGCTCCGGCCGGCGGCGAGGCATGCGGGTCGCCGTGATGTTAACCTAGGTTAATGGCGAACCGGCGCGATTGGCGGATCATGACGGCATCACATCCTTCCGAGGAGACGACGCCATGCCCGAGAAGCAGTCCATGCCGGTCAAGAGGGAAGCGGGAGCGCCGGCGGTGATGCGCAGCCCCTTCGTCAACCTGCGCGACGAAATCGACCGCGTGTTCGACGAATTCATGTCATGGTCGCCGCTGCGGGGCGGCCTGTTCGATCGCCCGCTGGCCCAATTGGGCTTGCGCCGCGCGGTGGAGCCGGCGGCCGACGTCATCGAACGGAACGATGCCTATGAAATCGACATCGATGTTCCCGGCGTCAGGCGCGACGACATCGAAATCGCCGTATCCGACAGCAACCTTACCGTCCGCTGCGACATGGAGGAGGTCGCCAAGGAAGAAGACAAGCAATATTACAGCTACGAACGGCACCACGAGACCTTCTCACGCGTGTTCGGCCTTCCCTCCGGCGTCGATGCCGACAAAATCGCCGCCGATCTCGACAACGGCGTGCTGAAGATCACCCTGCCGAAGACCCCCGAGGCGCAGAAGAAGACCCGGCGCATCGAGGTCAACCCGCACTGAGGTGGAAACCCGCTGGGGACGGGCCGGCGGCGGCGCCGGTTCGTCCCGGGGAGGATGACATGGCGCCACGACCGAAACGCGGAGCGGTGAAAGCCGACTGGATGCGCTGGCTGCATGATCCCGAACACTGGCAACGCTTCTACGACGGGCTCGCCACCCGGACCTATGCGGCCATCGCCGGAAAAATGTGCGACGGCAAATGGGCGGACGAGGCGGTGGACCTGGCCGTCGAGAACATCACCGCCCGGATGAGGGCGGAAGGCGTGCCCGAGGATGTGGTCGTCTCCTATCGCAGCGAGTATCTCAAGCACCGCGCCCAGCTGGTGGAAATCGCCGAGGAGATCGCTGACGTCCTTCCCAGCGTCAAGGAGGAAGCGGCCTGCCCGGCTTCGGCGGCTCCCGCCGGGTCCGGGCTGGCCCTGCCGACGCCTTTGTGGCTGGCCACCGCGTACTGGGACTTCCTCGCCCACTTCCTGAGGGGCGGGCGCGCCTGATCACACCGGCCGGACCATTCGCCCGACCCCAATTTCGGGCTATATGCTTATGCCCAGCGCCAAAGCGATCTTCGTGCGGGTTTCCGGGCGACCGCCGTTGTGGCCGTTCTCGATGTGGGTGACGGCGCCCTGGCTCACCCCGGCGGCTTTGGCCAAGGTGCGGGTCGACCAGCCCTTTTCCGCCCGCGCCGCCCGCATCGCCGCGGCGAAGCCGTCGCTGGCCTCGCCGGCCGGAAGGGGCGCCGCCGGCAGGGCCGGCGCCTTGGGCATCGAGGCGGCGCTTTTCTTCTGGCCGCCGGCGGCACGGCGCGCCTGGCTCCAGCCGAACAGGGCGCCGACGTAATCGGCACCGCCCAGCAGGTTCGCCAGGTCGGGCGCCTCGTCGAATTGCTCGGGGCCGTAGAATTGCAGGCTGGTCAGGATGTTGAGGACGTCCTCGGCCACCGCGGCGTCGACGCTGTAGCCGGTCTCGGCGAGGCGGGCGCGGTCGTCCTCGGACAACCGCCGGGCCAGCAGCTCCGGCAGGGTCGCCGCCGCCGAAGCGGTGCGGGTGGCGGGCGCGATGGCCGCGGCGGTGGCGGTCCCCGCCTCGAACGCCGCCAGCCGGCGGGCGAGGTCGGCGACCTGGCGCGCCAGCTGGGCCGCAATCGCCTCGACGGCGCCGAGCCGGGCCGCGTCGCTGGCCTGCGGCGCCGGGGCGGCCATGCCGGCGGCGGTGCGGATGGCGTCGCAGAGCCAGGCGCCGAGATGGCGGCCATGGGCGGCCGCCGCCTCGCTGGCCATCTTCTGGATGTCGCCGGGGATGCCCCGGACCGTCCACCGTTCGCTCGCCATCCCCTGCCCTCCGGCCGGCCGTGTCTGCCAATCGGCTGACATACTAACCCGAAAGACAGCGGGCGCAAGGGCTCACAGCACCGTCAGCATGCTGGCCACCAGGGGATGGCGGACGATGTCGGTCTCGTCCATGTCGACCACCGCCACATCGGGCAGCGCGCGCAGGCGCCGGGCGATGTCGGCCAGGCCGGACATGCCGGGCAGCAGGTCGGTCTGGTCGGGGTCGCCGGTCAGCACCATGGTGGAATGCCAGCCCATCCGGGTCAGCAGCATCTTGATCTGGCCGTAGGTGCAGTTCTGCGCCTCGTCGATGACGACGAAGGCGTTGTTGAGGGTGCGGCCGCGCATATAGGCGATGGGCGCCACCTCGATCGAGCCCTCGGCCAGCAGCCCGCGCAGGCGCTTGCCGCCCAGCCGGTCCGACAGGGCGTCGTACAGCGGGCGCAGATAGGGGGCCAGCTTCTCGTGCAGGTCGCCGGGCAGGAAGCCGAGCGATTCGCCGGCCTCGACCGCCGGGCGCGACAGGATGATGCGGGCCACCCGGCCCTCCTCGTAGGCCTCGACCGCCGCCGAGATGGCCAGATAGGTCTTGCCGGTGCCCGCCGGCCCCGCCGCGATGGTCAGGTTGTGGTCGCCGATGGCCGCCAGCAGGCGGCGCTGGTTGTCGCTCATTGGCCGGACCTTGCGCACATAGCTTTGGTCGCGCTCCTCCTCGCCCAGCGGCGACCATTCGTTGTCGGGATAGAGGGCGACGACCGAGGGGGCGTCGGGCCGGGTCGGCGATGCACTGCGTTGGGCGCGTTTGGCCATCCTGATCTCCATCAACCGCATCTAGGGGGATAAAAGCGAAAGGCCTCCCACGGAGGGAGGCCTTTTGTGCGCGGACGGGGCGACGGGGTTTTGCGGCCCGTAAGGTGTCGCGGGGGCAGGGCGGGTGATGCTCGGCCAGGCTGATCGGACAAACCGTTCCACCGTCGCTGGGTGTTGCCGTCGCTATCAAGGTTAACGAAAGTGCCCCGCTGCTGTCATCTACAAAATGGGTCGAAACATAAGCTTAACACGACATGTTGTGATGCGGCGGGAAGAGCTACTTTTTCTTGGGCCCGGTTTTGGCCTCGGGCGCCTTGACGTCCATGAGTTGCAGATTGCGCTGGGCCTGGTCGAGTTCCGGCCCGCTCGGCAACGTCTGCACCACTTTCAGCCAGTCGGCGCGGGCGCCGGCATCGTCGCCCAGCAGGCGGCGGATGATGCCGCGCTCGACCAGGGCCTCGGGATAGCCGGGGTCCAGTTCGAGGGCGCGGCCGACATCGGCTTCGGCCCCCTTGAGGTCGTCCTGGTAGCGGCGCGCGCTGGCCCTCAGGGCGAAAGCCTCGACCCGGTTGGGCTGGCGGCTCAATACCTCGGACAGGATCTCGGCCGCCTCCTTGTACTGGTGGACCTGGGCCAGCACGACGGCGCGGTCGAGCAGGATGTCGGGATGGCCGGGAGCCAGGACCAGGGCGGCGCGCAGGGCTGCGTCGGCGCGGTCGACCTTGCCGGCCAGCAGCCAGGCCTGGCCCGCCTGTTCCAGCATTCCGGCGCGGGTCATCTCCGAGCGCACGCTTTCGTTGGCCAGCTTTTCCAGCCGCTCGGCCGCCTCGTCGTGCTTGCCCAGGCCGATCAGGGCGATTGCGGCGCAATGGCGGGCGGCCTCGCCGCCGCCCAGCGACTGCCAGGCCAGCGCCTCCTCCCATCCGGCCTCGGGCCTGGCCTTGGCCAGGGCGACGCAGGTGGCGTATTCGCGTGGGCCATTGATCTCCTGCGCCTTGTCGACGCCCTGGGGCTGCGGGTCGGCGGCGCTCGCTACGGCGGCGGCGAAGGCGGCGGCGAAGGCGGTGGAGGCGAGAATTCTGCGCATGGGTCCCTTGGAAGCACGACAATCCGACATTAGTGTGACGGTGGCGCCGCGCTGGCAAGGAGGGAATCGGTGAAACTGTTCGTCTTCGGCCTGGGGTTCACCGGTTCGGCCGTCGCGCGCCTGCTGGCCGCCGAGGGTTGGGTGGTGGCGGGCACCTGCCGCGGCGGAGACACCGTCCAGGCGGACGGGGTGACGGTGTTTCCCTTTGACGGCAGCGGGAAATTGCCGCCTGAAGCCCTGGCCGGCACCACCCACCTGCTGTCGACGGTGCCGCCCGGCCGGGACGGCGACCCGGTGTTGGCGCATGCGGCCGATTGCCGCGCCGCCTGGGCCGGATACCTGTCGACCACCGGAGTCTACGGCGACCGCGACGGCGAATGGGTCGACGAACGCGGCGAATTGCGCCCGACCCAGGAGCGCGCGCGCCACCGCGTCGCGGCCGAGCGGGCCTGGCTCGGCAGCGGCCTGCCGGTTCACATCTTCCGCCTTGCCGGCATCTATGGGCCGGGGCGTTCGGCGATCGATTCGGTGCGGGACGGCAGCGCGCGGCGCGTGGTCAAGCCCGGCCAGGTGTTCGGCCGCATCCATGTGGACGACATCGCCCGGGCGGTGCGGGCGTCGATGGCGCGGCCGCGGCCGGGCGCCGTCTACAATCTCGCCGACGACGATCCGGCGCCGCCGCAGGAGGTGATCCTGCACGCCTGCCGCCTGCTCGGGGTGGAACCGCCGCCGGAGCTGGCGTGGGACCAGGCGGTCAAGCTGCTCAGCCCGATGGCGCTGTCGTTCTTCGCCGACAACAAGCGGGTGGCCAACGACCTGGCCAAGCGGGAACTGGGGCTGGTGCTGCGCTATCCGACCTATCGCGAGGGCCTGGCGGCGATCCTGGCTACGACAGATCCACGCCGCGCCGTCTGAGCTGCCGCGCCACCAGCATCGCCGCGGCGAAGCCGAGCCACGAGCCGGCGACCGCGTCGCTGAGGTAGTGGACGGTGAGGAACACCCGACTGGCCGCCACCAGCACCGCCACCACCAGGCAAAGCAAGGCGTGGCGGGGCACCAGCACCATCAGCGCGGTCATCGCCGCCCAGGCCGCCTGGCTGTGGCCCGAGGGGAAGGAATTCATCGCCCAGTGGTGATTGAACGGCTCGAAGCCGTAGACGCCGACGTCGAACAGCAGCCGCGGGCGCAGCCGCCCGATGCCGAACTTCAGCAGGCTTTCCACCAGGCCCGACGCCGCCATCGCCAACACCACGAAGGCGGGCTTCCACGCCAACCGGCGCCAGCGTCCCCGCTCCTCCGGCCGCCGCGCCCGCCGCATCATCAGGACGCAGCCGAGCCACGCCAGCCCGGCCGGAACCAGATAGAGCTGGGCCAGGCCGAGATTGGTGACGATGCGGAAGAAGCCCTCGACATCGCCGCCCACATGGGCCTTGAGGAACAGGGCCAGCGGCCGGTCGATGACGGCCATCGCCAGCCCGCAGAACAGCGCCACCCACACCGTGCCCCGAGCCAGCGGCGCGGCGCGGAGCCGTTCCATTTCGCCGCCGAGCAGGCGCTCCAGCGGCGCCGCGCGGCGCCGCCAGCGCTGGGCGTGCAGGCCGGCTTCCTCGGCCCAGGCGAGCAGGCGGTCCAGCGTCATCGCCGCAATCCGCTGACGGTGATGGCGATCGGCTTGCCGCGCGAATAGTTGAAGCCGTCGACCCGGCCGTAATCCACCACCGCCAGACCGGCGGCGGCCGCCGCCGCCAGGAAGGCCGGCCGTTCGGCGTCGACGACCAGGGCCAGCGAATCGGGATGGGCGGCCAGGTGTCCAGCCGCGCCGATGCCGTCGGTGAAGCGGGTATTGGTGCCCAGCAGCACCACCAGGCTGGGTTCGCTGTAGCCGGCCGCCGCCACCGGCTCGGCCACGCCCAGGCTGCCGACCATGGCGGCGAGGCTGCGGCTCACCCACAGCCGGTCGAGTTCCGGCAGCACGTGCGCGAATACCGCCGGATAGGCGGCGCCGGCCGTCAGCGCCAGGGCCAGCGCCGCCGGGATCAGGCGGCCCTTGAAGGCCAGCGCCGACGGCAGCACGGTGGCCAGCAGGATTCCCACCGCCGCCGGCACCGAGGCGGCATCGAAGCCGCGGCCGAACTCCATCGGCATCGCCACCACCGCCGCCGCCAGCACTAGGCCGACCACGTTCCAGGCGACGTAGTAGACGCGGGCGCCGACCGCCTTGAACACCGGCGCGCCTTCGGCCACCAGGGCTGCGGTGATCAGCGCGATCGCCGGGAAGGCCGGCAGCACGTAATGGGGCAGCTTGGTCGGAACCAGTTCGAACATCGCCCAGCAGGGCAGCGCCCAGGCCAGCAGGAAGCGCAGGGCCGGGCGGTGACGTTCGGCCCACGCCCCCGCCATCGCCGGCCACGCCAGCAGGGACGCCGGCCAGAAGGTGGCGATGGCCAGCAGGGCGTAATAGCCGGGCCAGCCGCCGTGCGATTCCTGGGCGCCCAGCAGCTTGGGCAGCAGGTCGCTTTTCACCGCCTCGCCGACGAAGGCGCCGCCGGTGGCCTGCGATATGGCCACGAACCACGGCGCCGCGATCGCCGCCGCCACCGCCATGCCGGTCAGCGGGCGCAGCGCCAGGGCCCAGCGCAGCGAGCGGTCGGCGACGCCCAGCGTGACCAGGGTCAGCAGGCTGACCACCGGGACGATCGGGCCCTTGACCAGGATGCCGATGCCCTGCGCCACCCAGAAGGCCAGGGCCAGCCCGAGGCCGGGCCGCTTCTTGCCGGTGCGTCCGGCGAGGTAGAATTGGCCGAGCGCCCCCTGCGCCGCCACCACCGCGGCCAGCAGCACCGCGTCGGTCTTGGCCTGGTGGGCCTCGGACACCAGCATCACCGCGGTCGCCACCATGATCCCGGCCAGCAGCGCCGGCCGCCTGCCGAGCAGCCCGTGGCCGAAGGCGAAGGTCATCAGCGCCACCGCCCACGCCGACAGCGCCGCCGGCAGGCGATAGGGCCACAACGCCGTCGATTCCGGGTCCGAGAACGCTTTGACCGCCGCCGCCTGCAGCCAGTAGGCGCCGACCGGCTTCTTGGCCCGCATCTCGCCCTGGAACTGGATGCGCACATAGTCGCCGCTGGCCAGCATCTGCCGGGTCGCCTGGATGAAGCGCGACTCGTCGCGGTCGAGCGGCGGCACCGACGCCAGCCCGGGCAGGTACAGGATCAGGCACAGCAGCGACAGAACCAGATAGGGGCGGAACCCGCCGGTCAGTTTGTCCAAGAAGGGTTCCTCTGCGTTTACGCCGCTCCGCCGGTTTCGGCCACCAGCCGATCGGTGGCGGTTTCGATGCGGTTCTCCAGTTCCGCCATGAAGGCCTTGCGGCTCAGTCCCGGCGGTATCGGCTGCAGCGCCTCGACGGTCACGGTGCCGCCCTTCTTGGTGAAGGCGCGCCGCCCCCAGAACACCCCGGAATTGAGCGCCACCGGCACCACCGGCAGGCCGAGCGCGCCGTACAGCATGGCGATGCCGGAATGGTACGGGCGGCGCATCCCGGGCGGTGTGCGCGTGCCCTCGGGAAAGACGACGATCGGCCGGCCCTGGGCCTTGGCCGCTTCCGCCCCCTTGACCATGGCCTTCAGCGCCTTGGTGCCGGCGGAGCGGTCGATGGCGATCACCCCCGCCTTGGCCAGATACCAGCCGAAGAACGGAATCCACGTCAATTCGCGCTTGAGAACGAAGGCGGGATCGCCGAGCAGCGGATGAAACAGGAAGGTCTCGAACGCCGACTGGTGCTTGCAGGCCAGGATGTAGCTGCCCTTCGGCAGGTTCTCCGCCCCGACGAAGCGCCAGCCGAGGCCGACCGTGACCCGCAGGATCGCCAGGGTGCCGCCGGCCCACAGGCGGGCGAACGGCACCATCACCCGGCGCGGCAGCAGCAGCAGCGGCAGGTAGAGGGTGGACAGGCAGAATATCCAGGCCTGGAACAGGATGGCGCAGAGCAGGGAGCGGATGGCTGTCACGGCGGTGTCGTCAGGAATAGTTGATGGCGGATGATGACGGCAAGGTACTTCGAATATTCGGTGGCGAGAAGAGCCGCGGTGCCGGGCTTGCGCCACCAGACGCGGTATTTCACCGCGTCGGGAAACACCGGGTGGGGGATGATGCGCACGCCCGGCATCGCCCGGCGGAATTCCCACAGGCTGCGGCGCATGTGGTAGGCGGCGGTGACCAGCCGCAGCGAGTCCAGGTGTTGCCCGGCGATCCAGGCCGCGGTTTCGGCGGCGTTGCCGACGGTGTCGTCGGCGGCGTAGCCCAGCACGATCGACGGCGCCAGGGCGGGATTGGGGGCGCGGTTGAGGCGCAGGATTTCGGCGACGTCGACCCCCTTGTGGACTCCCGAGATGAACAGCCGATCGGCCTTGCCGGCGGCCAGCAGGGCCATCCCGGTGGCGGTGCGCTCGCTGCCGCCGGTGAGCACGACGATGGCGTCGGTGTGGGATTCGGGATCGTCGACCCGCACCGGCACGCTGGCGGCGAACCACACCAGGCCGACTAGCCAGACCGCCGCCACCGCGATCAGGGCCAGCCCCGGCGCCAGCAGCCGGCGGGCGAGGCGGTGGGACCACCCGGCGTTCATGGCAGGCGCGCCAGGGTGCCGTGGACGGTGACGCGGGCGGCCAGCATGGCGATGATTCCCGCCGCCGCCGGCAGCAGGCCGATGGCGATGAAGCCCAGCAGCGGCAGCGACATCTGCGGCAGGAAACCGCCTTCCAGCCGCCGCGCCGCCCAGCCGATCGCGGACAGCGTCGGAACCGCCATCGCCAGCCCCACCAGCCCGCCGGAAAAGCCCAGCGTGAAGGCCCGGTCGGCGAATTGGCGGGCGACATAGTCGTCGTGGGCGCCGATCAGATGGAGCACCTCGATGACGTCGCGGTGCACCGCCATGCCGGTGCGGGTGGCGTAAACCACGGTTGTCGACGTCACTCCGCCGATCAGCACCACCACCGCCACCGCCAGCCACTGGATGGTGAGCGACAGGCTGATCAGTCGCGACAGCCAGACGCGGTGGTCGTCGAGGCTGGCGCCCGGCACCGTCTTGGCCAGGCGCTCGGCGACGTCGGCCAGCGGCACGCGCGTTTCGGGGTCGATGGCGACGTCGATCAGGCGGGGCAACGGCAGGTCCTTGACCACCTCGGTGGATCCCAGCCACGGCTCCAGCAGCGCCAGGGTCTGCTTCTTGTCCATCGGGTTGACGGCGATCACGCCGGGGACGCGGCGCATCACCTCGGCGGCGGCGCGCACGCGTTCGTCGGTCATGGCCTCGCCGCCGTCGCCGGCCACCGGCAGGATCTGGACGGTGAGGGTGCCCGAGACGTCGCGGTCCCAGCGCGAGATGACGCCGTTGACGACGAAGGCGCCGGCGATGGCGATGGCCGACAGGAACACCATCAGCGCCACCAGCCAGGGCAGGAAGCGGCTGGTGGCGTCGCCCTTGAGCGGCAGGTCGGAGCGGCGCGCCAGCATCATTGGACCTTCTGCACCAGGCCGTGCTCGAGGTGCAGGCGGGGGTGGTGAGCGAAACGCTGAACCAGCTGCTCGCTGTGGGTGGCGACCAGGATGGTGGTGCCCAATTTATTGAGTTCCTCGAAAAGGTAAAGAAGCCGCATGGCGATGTGGTCGTCGACATTGCCGGTGGGCTCGTCGGCGAGCAGCAGGTCGGGCCGCCCGATCACCGCCCGGGCGATGGCGACGCGCTGCTTCTGCCCGCCCGACAGGGTCGGCGGCTTCGAGTGCAGCTGCTCGGCCAGGCCGACCCAGGCCAGCAGTTCGGGCACGTGCTTCTGCACCTCGGATTCCTTGACCCCGCGGACGCGAAGCGGCAGCGCCACGTTGTCGAGCGTCGACAGGTGGTCGAGCAAGCGGAAATCCTGGAACACCACGCCGACGCGCCGCCTGAGCGCCGGCAACTCGTAGCGCTGGGTCTGGGCAATGTCGCGACTGAACAGCACGACGCGCCCGCGTGTCGGACGCAGGCCCAGGAACATCAGGCGCAGCAACGACGATTTACCGGCGCCCGAGGCACCGGTAAGAAAATGAAAGGAACCTGCGGGCAGCGCAAAATTTACGTCCTGGAGCACTTCCGGACCCAGGCCGTAGCGTAATCCGACGCAATCCAATCTAACGATGTCTTCCCCGATTGGCCGATGGCGCAATGTTGATACTCCCAACGGGCGGGGCCGAAGGATGACACGGGGGGCCGACACTCGTCCAGCGCGCGCTTGTGTTGGTTCTGGGATGAGCCTATAACGGTGGGCGCTTTGCTGGGACGTCGACGATCTATGCTGATCAGCTGTCCGAATTGCGACACCAATTTTTCCGTCCCGGACAGCGCCTTGGGGGCCAAGGGGCGGACCCTGAAGTGCGCCAAGTGCGGACATAAATGGTTTCAAAGCCCGGCGATGGCGAAGGCCAAGTTCGGCCTCGACGAGGATTCGTTCCCGCCGCCGCCGCCCCGCCCGGCGCCGCAGCCCGAGCCCGAGCCCGAGCCCGATTTGTCGGCGCTGGACCGCGGCCCGCCGTCCTTCGCGCCCGAGGAGGAGGAAGAGGACGTCGCGGTGACCGCCGCGCGTGCCGCCGCCGCTTTCGACCGCGACGTGAGATTCGGCTCCGAACCGCCGCTGCCCGACTTGGCCGAGACGTCGGACGGCATGGGTGGCGATATCCCCGAAAGCCTGGCCAAGCCGGCCCCGGCCCGCAAGAAGGGCTCCACCCTGGGGCTGTGGCTGCTGCTGCTGGTGCTGCTGCTCGCCTGCGCCGGCGGCGGCGCCTATTATTTCCAGGACTGGGTGGTCCAGATGTGGCCGCCGGCCGAGGGGCTGCTGCTGGACGCCGGCCTGCGCCACGAAAAGGCGGGGGCCGGCCTTGAGCTGCGCCACGCCGGCACGCCCGAACGCATGGTTTACAACGACACCGACGTGCTGATCGTGCGCGGCGTCGTCGCCAACGCCTCCGACCGCACCCGCATGGTGCCGCCGATGAAGCTGATGCTGTACGACAAGGACCGGCACGTGGTGCAGGAAAAGAGCGAACCGCCGCCGGCCACGTCGCTGGAGCCGGGCGCCACCATCGGCTTCAAGATCCAGCTGCAGCGCCCCGACGCCAACGCCACCGAAGTGGTGGTGGTGTTCGTCGACCCCGCCGAGGCCCCAGCGAAATAGCCTTTATCCTCTCCCCGTGAGGCGGGCGGGGGATGGGCCTCAAAACTGCTCCAGCAGCCGATGCAGGTAGTCGCGTTCCGGCTCGGACCGCTGGCGGTCGCCGGCGCGGCGGCGCAGCTCGTCGAGGATGCGGCGCGCCCGCTGGACCTCGGACTGGCCGGGGATGCGGGTGGTGCCGTCGTCGCCGATGCCGTGGCCGGGCAGCGGCCGGCCCATGGGGTCGCGCGGCAGCATGCCGATGCCGGCCATCTTGCCCAATTGCTCGATGCCGTCCTGCAGGCGCCGCACCGCCTGGCCCTGGGCCTCGGCCGCCGAACCCCACGCCCCCTTGCCCAATTCGCCGACGGCCCCGCCCATGGCGGACTCGGCGTCGCCCAGTTGGCCGGGGGCCTCGTCGCCCAGCTTGCCGGCCAAGCCCCGCAGGTCCTGCCGCAGCCGCTCCTGGGCTGCGGCGGCGGCCTTGCCGTCGCCGGACGGGCGGGCCCCCTCGGCGTGGCGGAACGACTGGTCGAGCAACTGCTGCTGACGTCGCACCATGTCGTCCAGTTCCGCCGCCGCCTTGGCCGCCGGCCCGTCCGGCGACGGGGCCGGGTGCAGATCGGCCATCAGCCGCGACAGGTCGCCCAGCATCTGGCGCAGCGCGTCGCGCGCCCCCGAACCGGCCATGGCGCGCATGTTCTCCAGCATCCGCGCCAGGTCGTCGACGCCGATCACCTGGCCGTCGCCCGCCAGCGATTGCGGCTCATGGCCCATGCGTTCGGCCATGGCGGCGACGGCGCGCTGGATCGCGGCCTGCAATTGCTCGACCAGGCGCTGCAATTCGTCCGCCGGGGCATTGTCGGCCAGGGCCTTTTCCAGGGCCTTGGCCGCCTCGTCCACCGCGCGCCGGGCGATGGCGAGGTCGCCTTCCTCGATCCGCAGCGCCGCGACCCACATCAGGTCCTGCGCCTCGGCGAGGTCGAACGCGTCGTTCTCCAGCACATGGCGGGCCAGGCGCAGGGCTAGGAAGGTCCGCACGTCGTCGCCGAACTGCCGCGGGTCGTCCGAGGCGAAGTCGAGAACGTCGATGGCGCTGCGGGCATTGGTCCGGTCCTCGGTGATGGCGCGGCGCTCGTCGGCGACCGCGCGCGCCACCGGATTGGCGAAGTCGCGCTCGGGCAGGGTCACGGCGACCGGCTGGCCGCCCGCCACCTGGCCGGCGGTGTCCTCGGCCATCGGCCGGACGCTCACCGGCAGGCCCGCCCAGGGATGGGCGGTGAGGTCGATCCAGGACGAGATGTCGGCATTGCGCGGGCGATTGGCCGCCAGCGCCAAGTCGACTTTCAGCGGTTCGCCGTCGGGGGCGTCGATGCGGTGGATCTCCAGCCACGCCTTGGCCAGGCCGTAATCGTCGGAGGCGGTGGCCTGCACATGCAGCCGGCCGCGCTCGCCGATGGCCGCCGGCTGGCTGAACTCGATCGAGGGCAGGGCGTCGACCACCACCTGGATCGGCCAGGCGGCGACGGTTCCGAAGGCCTGGCGGACTTCCAGCCGGCTGCCGCTTTCGATCCGCGCCTCGATTCGCTGGTTGCCGTCGGCCAGGCGCTGGAACGCGGTCCGCCGTCCGTCGATGGCCAGGTCGGCGCCGCCCCAGCCGCCGGACAACGCGGCCAGCACGGTGCTGCCGGCGGCGATGGCGACCGGACGGCCGTTCGCGGGCGGGTGCAGCAGCGCCGGAGCCAGGCCGGTGTAGGCCGGCGGGGTGACCCACACCTCCAGGCCGGCCGCCATGCCCGGCAGGCCGATCGCCGGGGTGAGCGCCCGCGCCAATCGCGCCGGAGCGTCGCGCCAGCCGGTCGCCGCGGCGACCGCCAGCAGCAGCAGCACGCCGACACGCAAGCCCCACGGATCCCTGGCAGCCATGTCCGGCGACGGCATTCCCACCCGCAGCCGGCCGGCCTGCGCCGCCGCCCTGCGGCGATGGGTCGCCCACAGGGCTTGGGCGAACGAATCGGCGGGGTCGGCGGCGAGGACGTCGCCCAGCGCCGCCAGCGGACGATGGTCGAATCCCGAATCGCGCTCCAGCCGCCGTGCCGCCTCGGTATCGCTGGGCCAGGCCATCCGCTTCAGGCCGCGCCGGGCGAGCAGGCCGGCGGCGGTGGCGAAAGCGGCCAGGGCGCCGGCATGCAGCCAGCCGGGCAGCAGCGGCAGCAGGTCGAACAGCGCCGCCGCCAGCAGCAATCCGGCCACCATCGCCGAAGGCAGCAGCGCCGGCCACAGCCGCTCCCACGCCAGCACCCAGCGCGCCAGGCGCAGCCGTCCGGTGAAAGGCGGCAGGGCGACATCGTCAGGCGGCTGCGTGGTCATCCGAACCAGTCGGGCAAACTCTCCAGGGCGAGCATCTCGTCGTATGTGGGGCGCGCTCGCACCACTGCAAAGCGATCGCCGTTGACTAGGACTTCCGGGACCAGCGGACGGCTGTTGTAGGTCGACGCCATCGCCGCGCCATAGGCGCCGGCGGTGCGCAAAACCAGCAGGTCGTCGGCCCGCAGCGGCGGCAGGGCGCGCTGGCGGGCGAAGGTGTCGCCGCTCTCGCACACCGGGCCGACCACGTCGACCGGCGCCAGCGGCGCATCGGACCGGGGCTGGACGACCGGCTCGATGGCGTGGTGGGCGTCGTAGAGGGCCGGACGCATCAGATCGTTCATGGCGGCGTCGATGATGACGAAGGTGCGGGTGGCGCCCTCCTTGACGTAGATCACCCGGGAGACCAGCACCCCGGCATTGCCGACCAGCAGCCGGCCCGGTTCCACCACGATGCGGCAGCCGAGGTCGCCCAGGGTGCGGGCGACGGCGGCGGCATAATCGGCCGGCAGCGGCGGCAACTCGCTCTCGTAGGGGACGCCGAGGCCGCCGCCGAGGTCGAGGCGGCGAATGTCGAAGCCGTCGCCCCGGAGCATGGCGACCAGATCGCGGACCCTGAGGAAGGCCGCTTCGAACGGCGCGATCTCGGTCAATTGCGAGCCGATGTGGCAGGCCACCCCCACCACCGCGATCCCCGGCAGCGAACGGGCGCGGCGGTAGACCTCATGGGCGCGGGTCCACTCGATGCCGAACTTGTTCTCCTTGCGGCCGGTGGTGATCTTCTCGTGGGTGCCTGCGTCGACGTCCGGGTTGACCCGCAGCGCGATCGGCATCCGCAGCCCGCGCGCCGCCGCCACCTCGGACAGGGCGAGCAGTTCCGGCTCCGACTCGACGTTGATCTGAAGGATGCCGGTGGCGACGGCGAATTCCAGCTCGCGCCGGGTCTTGCCGACGCCCGAGAAGACGATGCGGTCGGGCGGCACGCCGGCGGCCAGGGCTTGGCGCAATTCGCCTTCGCTGACCACGTCGGCTCCGGCGCCCAGCTCCGCCAGGGTGCGGACCACCGCGACGTTGGGATTGGCCTTGAGCGCGAAACAGATCTGGGCGTCGAGGCCGGAAGCGGCCAGGGCGTCGGCGAAGACGCGGTAGTGGCGCGCCAGGGTGGCGGTCGAATAGCAGTAGAACGGGGTGCCGATCTGGCGGGCGATCTCCGGCAGGGCCAGTTCCTCGACGTGCAGCACGCCGTCGCGATAGTCGAAGTGGTTCATTCGCCGGGCCGCCTGAGGTCGTTGAAGGTTGGCGGCGGCATCTGCGGCGGCAGCGCCGGCGCTTCCGGCTCGGCAACGGCCGGCGCTTCCGGCTGGTTCGGATCCGCCGGATAGATCCTGGGATAGAAGGCGTTCTCGGGCCGCGCCGGATAGGACTTGCGGCCGCAGCCGGCCAGCGGCAGCGCCAGCGCGACGGCGAGCAGGACGACGACGATCCGACGCATCACGCCGCTCCCCCCATCCAGCGGGTTCGCGCCGCCCGCACCGCCTCGCGCACCCGGGACGGTGCGGTGCCGCCGAAGCTGGTGCGGCTGGCCACCGAGCTGTCCACCGACAGCACGGCGCGGGCGTCGTCGGTAAG
>Ga0265331_10000641_pt1 | contig 30240 bp, 31 predicted proteins | sample 41923metaG_FD_202088 | JGI IMG/M metagenome (GOLD analysis project Ga0265331, IMG submission 202088) | Rhizosphere microbial communities from Carex aquatilis grown in University of Washington, Seatle, WA, United States - 4-19-23 metaG | ecosystem: Host-associated > Plants > Roots > Rhizosphere... | reverse complement strand
GAAAGCCGGTATCGCGGTCAATCGGACGGAAATTGCTCATCGCCGGGAAAATCCATCGTCGGGAGATCTTCGATGGCCCCGATTCTACCATGTCCCCGGCGTGGCGCTAAGCCCGACAGGCTGCTAGCGATCGGGTTTCGCTGACATCGGGGCGAGTGGCGGCTGTCTCTCGCTCCTGCGATCCGGAATGACAGAATTGGGCCGGAAGCGGAATGTCTGCTCACGGGAACGAAGTGGTGTAAAGCTGCCCTTTGTTTATAGAAGCGCCTTGAAATCAGATCCAGAGCGCGCCGATACGAGCGATGGTGCACGCCTTCACACCATGGCTATATGATCAGTCCATGGAAACGCAGACGATCCAGGCACTGGCGGCGATAACTGATGAAGGGCTGTTCGAGCGCATCGCGACGGCGGTGCTTCGCCTCGTTCCCGACTACGAGGGCATCGCTCACACCGGCATCAACGCCGACGGCAAGACGCGCAAGTCGCCGGTCGATGGTCTGAGCTTCATCGGCGAAGGCAGTTCCAGACTGATCATCGCGCATCACACGATAACCGCTTCGGACGGACTTGAACGCAAATGGCTGCTCGATCCCGCCACCGCGAGTCGGCGCAAGGGCAGCAAGTCGCCGCCGCCGCCGCCCGGAGACGTGGTCAAGTCGATCGAGATCGTAAAGGCCGAACGTGCGCAGGCGCCGCAGATCGCGGCTACGCTCATTCTCGCCACCAATCAGGAACCCGACGAAGCGCTGATCCGCAAGGCGGTGGCGGCGGGCCGCGCGATCGGCATGACGGTCGATGTCTGGACGCGCTCGCGGATCGCCGCGAAGCTCGATCTCGATCCGCGCGGCCACTTCATCCGCCGCAAGCTGCTCGGCATCGAAGCGGAGTTGCTGTCGCGACCACTGCTCGATGACCTGTCCGCGACGAGCCTGGCGACGTTCGATGTCGGCGATGATCCGGCTATCCGGGTGCCGCGCGCGCTTGACGCCGGTCTAGTCACTGTATCGCGGCCGCTGACCTTCCTCGCCTCCCCTTCAGGTTCGGGCAAGACCGTCGCAAGCCACAAGGCCTTGCAAGCGCATCGGGGGGCGGGCGGCGTGGCGCTGATCGTGCCGCACGCGGCGGTCGAGCGGGCTGTGACGCTCGAACAGGCGGTGATGGCGGCGCTTCACCAACTCCATCCTTCGCTCGTTCCTGGACAGAATGTCTTCGCGCTGTTCAGCGAGGAGGATCCGCTGCTGCTTCTTGTCGAGGACGTCAGCCGGTCGAGCCAGCCGCAGCGGCTGATCGAGCAGCTCGCCGGATGGGCGCCCAAGGCGGATAGCAACGCCAATCCGCCCTGGATGCTGCTGTGCCCGGTCTGGCCGCACTTGCTGGGCGGCGTGCGCAGCCAGTTCCAGGACCGGATCGCGGCGATGACGCTCCGCCCCGAGCCTATGTCGCTCAACGAGGCGGCTACCTTGGTGACGGCTTGCGCGCGGCGAGCGCAGGTGTCGATCGACGAGCACCGCGCCAGACAGATCGCCGCAGCGCTCGGGTCCGATCCACTGCTGATCGCGCTCAACCGCGACTACACCACCCCGCGAGCCGAAGCGGTGATCGAACGCTTCGTGAGCGACGCGCTGGCTCGGTGCTCGTCGAACGGCACGTTCCTCGCCGCCGAGCTCCATGCCGCGATGTTGACATTGGGGCAGGCGATGCTCAACCGGCGCACGCTCGACCCCGCATGGAGCGAAGTGCCTGGCTGGGGTCTTGCCTCCGAGACAATCGCTGCAATCAAGGGGCTCGCGCACGATGCCGAGATCCTGCGCATCGACGGTCCGGCGCTCGACACCCGCCTGCGCTTCCGCCACGACCGTGTCCGCGACTGGCTGCTCGTAACTGCCGCTTTTGCTCTGGAAACGGAAGCCGCGCTCGCCGACGCCACGCTGGCGGATCCGGCACTCGTCGAAATCGTCGGCGCCCTGCTGGTCCGGGTGGAGGCGCCGGACGCGCTGCTCCAGCGCGTGCAGGCCCAGGCACCGCTCGCGCTGTTCCACGCGCTGTGCGTCGCGCCGATCGGCGCGGCATCGACGCGCCTGATCGCCGAGGCTGCGATGGAATGGCTGCGCGACCCGGGTCATCACGGCGTAGCGACAGCGACGCTGCGGTGGCAGGCTATGGCGGCGCTCGAGGAAGTCGAAGGCGACTATATGCTCGAGCTGATCGGCTTGTTTAGGACGGGCTGGCCGATGGGGCTCGTGGCGCGGCTTCGCAACGGCGATATCGAGGGCGGCGTGGCGCTGTCGGCACGATACGATTTGAGTTCGGTCGCCTATTGGACACGCGGTGCGTTGGCTGCCGCGGAGGAAAGCCGGGCGAAGATGGTCGCCGCGCTCGCCGAGATGCTCGACGGCGACGACAATTCGGTCGCGAAGCGGCGCTGGGCGCTGATCGAGTTCGCCGGCGTGCTCGGCGAGTCGGCGCTGGCACCAGCCCTCGAACGTCTTTGGGTGCGCGATGAAAGCCGCGCCGATAATCTTGGCGTCTATCTGTGGGCGATGGCGCGATGCGCGACTCCCGAGACCGCCGCGCGGCTGCTCGAGCCGGTGTGTGCGGCCTGGGGCGCACTTCCGCAGGAGCGCGGGAACAACAACCTGCCATCACCGCGGGACGAACTCGCGGCGCATACCATTCGATTTGGCTTCGAGCGGGCCGTGCCGCTCGGCGCGCTCGGCTATTTCGTCGAGCGCGCGAAGCTGCCCGACCTTAGCTGGCAAATCGAATATATGCTTCACGGGGTTGATCACCCGACAGCGATCCTCTTCGAAGTGGAAAGGGGCGCCGAGCGGCTGCGCGCAGGCAACAGCAGCGACTTCTTCTACAATCAGGCGCGCGAACATTGGGGGCGCGGGATCGAGGGATGGGGCACGCCGATGTCGCCGACCTCGCGCGACATGCTGCTCGCCTTGTGGCGGGACCGGAACGAAGACCGGCACCGGAGACGATCGGCATTCGACTTCTGGGCAACTTCGCGTGGTGCGGACGATTTGGCGATTTTGCGCGGCGCGGCGGGTGATCCCGAACTCGGCGAGCAGATCCTTCGTCAGCGTCTTCTACGCGGCGATACTCTGGCGATCCCCGCGCTGGTCGAAAGGCTCGATGGCGAGCATGGCATGCACTGGTGGTATTATGCCCGCCATGTCTGGTCGACCGCCCTCTACGAAGCGCTTGATCGCGCGCTCGCACGTGAGGCAGTCAAGCCGCTTCCCGACGAGAAGGAACAATATGAGATAGGCTCGACTCTGACTCCCCCGCTAATGCGGCTGCCCCCTACCGATGCCGAACCGGTGCTGCTACGGTATTGGGACGAGTTCGGCGGGACGATACACTTCGTCCAGGCCGCGCTGCATGTCGGCACCCCAGTGCTTTTGGCCAAGGCGGCGGTCGTGATCGCGGCCAGCGCCGAGCCCGCAAAGCTGTTCGAGCATTTCGTGATGCATTTCGGCATACGGGTGACCGGTGAGGCCGGGATCACCCGAGAGGCGCAGATTCGCGCGCTCGCGCCCTATCTCGGCATTTTGCGCCCCATGGACGTCAGGGATCTCGCAAAAGTTTGCAACGACAAAGGTTGGTACGCGGTGCGCCGCGAGCTTATCGATCCCCATCTCCGCACCGAGGATCGCGCTCGGCCCGAAACGTTCCGCGGCGTGCTTGACCAGAACCTCGAACACCCGACCTTGATCGAGCATCGGATCGACGATCTGCGCAAAGCGGACATCTCTTGGACCGCTCTCGCCGAAATCTTGCGTAGCTGGCTTGCCGGCCAGCCATCGTTGAACGCGCTGACAGTCGCCAAGCAAGCCATTCTCTATGCGGGCGAAGCTGGCGATGTGGAGATACTCAAGGCTTGGCCCGGAACCGACGAGGACTTGCGCGCGGCGACGATCGCCGATCTGAGTTTCGCGCTGCGTCGGCGTAATCACGGCGGGGGATAGCCCACGCCTCGGACCGGCGCAGGCGGGCACGCCTTAGCTAAACGAACGGCTGGTTTCGGGAACGTCGATCCGGGCCTCGACTGACGACAATGGGCGCAAAGCGGACATTAGGCTCACCCATGGCGGACGTCTCCTTCGGGTCAAACTGACGGCGATCATTCAGCGGAACACCGGCCGGGTGCGGATGCGAGGGTTCATGGCTACCGGCTGGCCGCCGGGCATGCCGCCGTGCGACCTGTGGAAAATTGGAAAACGGCGGAGATGGCGCCGATCAGGGCCTTTTCGTCGGCCCGGCCAATCAGGTCCACGACCCGGCAGCCCGTCACCATCGACGTGTTGGCCGACGTGCGGGCCTTGCCGTCGGCGACGGTAGCGGCGCTCGTGCGCGCGTTGGCGGTCCCGAACGTCAAGGCGAAGGCCCGCGATGTCGTCGCCCGGATGCGGTCTGCGTTGGCCGACCACGTCGAAGCCCACCCCGGACAGTTCCGCACATGGCAGGAGAGGCCTGGTCGGCTTTTCAAATCGACCGCCCTGGCCGTCGAGGCGCCATCCGCCCCACCAACTGCCTTCGGGTGGCGCAGGCGAGGGCTTTCTGCGTTTGTCGCGCTGGCAACGGGGGGAGAACGGCCGAAAGGTCGCGTGTCAAAGACGTGCCAATCCGTTGACACGTTCTTTCATTGTTCCGCACGAAGGTGCGTCCGACCGGGTTTCCGGCCTGGCCGTAACTTCATGATTTTTCAGGAGGAAAATGGTGCTGCCGAAAGGAATCGAACCTTCGACCTTACCCTTACCAAGGGTATGCTCTACCGACTGAGCTACGGCAGCGACTCCAGCGGCCGGGTTGGCCCGGCCGAGGAGGCGCGCTTTATGCCATACCCCCGATGCCGAAGCAAGGGCGTTTCCGTCGAGGTTGACGCCGTCTACGGCTGCGCCACAATGCGAGCCATGATCGATGACGTCCGGCCACCCTCCCCCACCCTTACCGCCGCGGCCAAGGCCCTGGCCGATGAACGCCGCCGCCGCCAGGCCGAGGCGCTGCGCGCCAACCTGGCGCGACGCAAGGCGCAGGCCCGGCTGAGGGCGGAAAGCGACAGAGACGGGGGCGACGACGGGGACTGAGTCTGGCGCGATGGCGCGTAAGCGGGTAAATGATGGCTCAAGCCCCATGGATCGCCAGGAGTCGAGTCCGTTGTCCTACCCGGAAAAGCTGGTCATCGCGCTGCCCAAGGGCCGCATCCTCGACGAAGCCATGCCGCTGGTGATCGGCGCCGGCATCCACCCCGAGGCCGAATTCGATGATCCCCACACCCGTCTGCTGCGCTTCGCCACCGATCATCCGCACATCGACATCATCCGGGTGCGCTCGTTCGACGTCGCCACCTTCGTCGCTTTCGGCGCCGCCCATTTCGGCATCTGCGGCAACGACGTGCTGATGGAGTTCGACTACCCCGAGATCTATGCCCCGCTCGACCTCGGCATCGGCCGCTGCCGCCTGTCGGTGTGCGAGCCTGGCGACATGGCCGAGGCCGACGATCCCCGCCGCTGGAGCCACGTGCGCATCGCCACCAAATATCCCGAGGTCACCCGCCGCCACTTCGCCGCCCGCGGCGTCCAGGCCGAGTGCGTCAAGCTCAACGGCGCCATGGAGCTGGCGCCGTCGCTGGGCCTGGCCAGCCGCATCGTCGATCTGGTGTCCACCGGCTCGACCCTGAAGGCCAACGGACTGCGCGAGGTCGAGGTGCTGACCGAGGTGTCCAGCCGCCTGATCGTCAACCGCACCGCCCTCAAGGTGCGCTCCGACGAGCTGTCCGGCTGGATCGAACGCTTCCGCGCCGCCTGCGAGGACCGCGATGCCGCTTGAACTGGATGTCGCCGCGCTCGGCTTCGAACTCGGTTTCTCGCGCCTGCTCGCCACCAAGCGCGAGACCGACGAGGACGTCAATTCCCTGGTCGCCGCCGTCATCGCCGACGTGCGGGCGCGCGGCGACGCGGCGCTGATCGACTACACCAAGCGCTTCGACCGCCTGGAGCTTTCCGCCGCGACCCTGCGGGTCGGCCGCCACGAGATCGCCGCCGCCGCCGAGGCGTGCGAACCCGACACCATCGAGGCGCTGGAATTCGCCGCCGAGCGCATCCGCGACTTCCACCGCCGCCAGCTGCCCGTGGGCGAAAGCTACACCGACATCGCCGGGGTGAAGCTGGGCTACCGCTGGACCGCGGTGCAGGCGGCAGGGCTTTACGTCCCCGGCGGCACCGCCGCCTATCCGTCCTCGGTGCTGATGAATGCCATCCCGGCCCGGGTGGCCGGCGTCGACCGCCTGGTGATGGTCGTCCCCACCCCCGACGGCATCCTCAACCCGCTGGTCCTCGCCGCCGCCAAGCTGGCCGGCATCGACGAGGTCTACCGCGTCGGTGGCGCCCAGGCGGTGGCGGCGCTGGCCTACGGCACCGACACCATCACGCCGGTCGACAAGATCGTCGGCCCCGGCAACGCCTATGTCGCCGCCGCCAAGCGCCAGGTGTTCGGCGCCGTCGGCATCGACATGATCGCCGGCCCCTCCGAGATCCTGGTGGTCGCCGACGGCGCCAACGACCCCAACTGGATCGCCGCCGACCTGCTGTCCCAGGCCGAGCACGACGAGGCGGCCCAATCGATCCTGATCACCGACGATCCCGCCTTCGCCCGCCGGGTTGCCGCCGCCATCGAGGGCGTGCTCAAGACCTTGCCGCGGGCCGCCATCGCGCGCGCCAGCTGGGACAGGTTCGGCGCCATCATCCTGGTGCCCGACCTGGCCCAGGCGGTGCCGCTGATCGACCGCATCGCGCCGGAGCATCTCGAACTGGCGGTGGACGACCCCGCCGCCCTGGCGGCCAAGGTCCGCAATGCCGGAGCCATCTTCCTCGGCCGTTACACCCCCGAGGCGATCGGCGACTATGTCGGCGGACCCAACCACGTGCTGCCGACCGCCCGCTCCGCCCGCTTCTCGTCGGGCCTGGGGGTTCTCGACTTCATGAAGCGCACCACCTTCGTCGGCTGCGATGCCGAGGCCCTGCGCGCCGTCGGACCGGCGGCCGTTACCCTGGCCAAGGCCGAGGGGCTGGGCGCCCATCTGCTGTCGGTATCGACGAGGCTCAATTTCGGGGGGGAATGAGTGGACGACCGCTGCCGCCTCGTTCACGTCCAGCTTGATGAGAAGACCATGGTGCGCCGCCGGCCCGAGGTCGAGCACGAACGCGCCGTCGCCATCTACGACCTGCTCGAAGAAAACCGTTTCGCCCCGGTCGGCGATTACGAGGGGCCGTTCAACCTCCACCTCTCGGCCAGCGAAAACCGGCTGATGCTGGATGTCCGCAGCCAGGCCGACGACCCGCTGCTGGCGGTGCCGGTGTCGTTGACCCAATTCCAGTCGCTGGTGAAGGAATACTTCCTCATCTGCGAGACCTATTACAAGGCGATCAAGCGGTCCTCGCCGTCGCAAATCGAGGCCATCGACCTCGGCCGGCGCGGCCTCCACAACGAGGGGGCGCAGCTGCTCCGGGACCGCCTGGAGGGGAAGATCGACATCGACAAGGACACCGCGCGGCGGCTGTTCACCTTGATCTGCATCCTCCATATACGCGGGTGAACGGGCGTGGCCGCGCTGCCATCAGCGGTACTGTTCTGTTGCACCTTCAACGTCATCCGCTCGCCGATGGCGGAAGGCATCCTGAAGCAATTGCACGGGCGGCGCGTCTACGTCGAATCGGTGGGCGTGCGGCGCGGCGAGCCCGATTCCTTCGTGGTGGCGGTGATGGCCGAGATCGGCATCGACATTGCCGCCCATCACCCCCGCGTCTTCGAGGAACTCGAGGATGAAAGCTTCGATGTGGTGGTGTCCCTCAGCCCCGAGGCCCAGCACAAGGCGGTGGAATTGACCCGCACCCATTCCTGCGAGGTGGAATTCTGGCCGACCATCGACCCGTCGTGGATCGAAGGCAGCCGCGAGGCGCGCCTGGACGCCTATCGTGCGGTGCGCGACGAACTGGTGCACAAGATCCGCCAGCGTTTCCCACCGGCGGGATAAGGGGCGCGGGGTTGCCGCCGCGCTTGACACCGTCGCCACGGTGCCGTACTGCCGCGGTCGAACTCGGATGGGCGGGATGAACGGTGTGGACATGACGGCCTGCGACCCGATTCCCGGCCTGGTTCTGGCGTCGGCCTCGCCGCGCCGGGTCGAGCTGTTGCGCCAGGTCGGCATCGTTCCCGCCCTGGTCGACCCCGCCGACATCGACGAGACCCCGCTCAAGGACGAATTGCCCGTCCCCCATGCCGCCCGCCTGGCCGAGGCCAAGGCGCGCGCCGTCGCCGCCCGCCATCCCGGCCGCACCATCCTCGCCGCCGACACCGTGGTGGCCTGCGGCCGGCGCATCCTGCCCAAGGCGGAAACCGAGGCCGAGGCCCGCCGCTGCCTGGCGCTGCTGTCGGGGCGCCGCCACCGGGTCCACGGCGGAATCTGCCTGATCCGGCCCGACGGCAAGGCCTCGGCACGGCTGGTGACCACGATGGTCATCTTCAAGCGGCTTGCCTTCGGCGAGATCGAGTCCTACATCGCCAGCGGCGAATGGCACGGCAAGGCCGGCGGCTATGCCATCCAGGGCCGGGCGGCGCTGTTCGTGCGCGGCCTCAACGGTTCGTATTCCAACGTTGTCGGCCTGCCCCTGTTCGAGACCGGGGCGCTGCTGGCGGGGATGGACATCGATGCTGGAGGCTGACCGCGTCCTCTATTCCTGGGGTCCGGGCGAATCGCGCCTGGCCCTGCTGGCCCGGGACCGCCTGGTGGAGCTGGCGGTGATCCGCCCCGATCTGGTGGCCGGCGCGGTCTTCGTCGGCCGGGTGGTGGAGACCGCCGCAAGCCTCGACGCCGCTTTCGTCGACATCGGCCTCGAACGGCCCGGCTTCCTGCCCGGCGGCGCCGGGCTCGGCCAGGGCCGCAGCGTGCTGGTGCAGGTGCGCGCCGACGCCCAGGGCGGCAAGGGCTGCATCCTCACCACCGAGATTTCGCTGGGCGGGCGCTGGCTGGCCTACGTCCCGTCGCGGCCGGGCATCGTCGCCTCACGGCGGCTGGCGCCGGAGGAGGCCGACCGGCTGGCGGCGCTGCTGGCGCGCCTGGCCGATGCCGACGAGGGGGTGATGATCCGCACCGCCGCCGCCGGCCGCCAAGACGGCGAACTGGACGCCGAATTGCGCCAGTTGCGCCAAGACTGGGCCGAGATCGAGGAGCGCCGCCATCCGGCCAAGGCGCCGGCGCTGGTGTGGCGGCCCGATCCGCTGGTGCGGGTGCTGGCCGACAATCCCGCGGTGGCGCAGGTGGTGATCGACGACGCCGCGACCTTCGCCGCCGCCCGCCGCCGCTTCCCGTCGCTGGTGGCGCCGCACCAGGGCGGCCCGCTGTTCGCCGATCTCGAGGACGCGCTGGCCGCCGCCCTGGCTCCGGGGGTGCCGCTGGCGGACGGCGGCCGCCTGGTGATCGACACGGTGGCGGCGCTGACCGCCATCGACGTCGATTCCGGGTCGGGCCGTCCGGCCGACGCCAACCGCCAGGCAATCGACGCCATTGCGCGCGAATTGCGCCTGCGCAACATCGGCGGCCAGATCGTCGTCGACTTCGTCTCCGGCGGCGGCAAGGGCAACCTGTTCAAGCTGGTGGGCTCGCTCAAGCGGGCGGTAGCGGCCGACCCGACGCCCACCCATGTTTTCGGGGTGACGGCGCTGGGCCTGGTCGAACTGACCCGCGAACGCCGCGGACCGTCGCTGGCCGAGGTCATGTGCGAACGCCAGACCTGCGTGTCGGCGCCGGCCGCCGCCCTCGCGGCCCTGCGCCTGGCGGTGGCCGAGGCGGCGCATCGGCCGGGCAAGGCGCTGGCCCTGGCGGTGGCGCCCGAGGTGGCGGCGGCGCTGGCGCGCCTGCCGGCGGCGGTGGCCGAGGCGGAACAGCGGATCGGCCGCAAGCTGGCGGTCCGCCCCGATCCCGCCCGCGCCCGGGAAGACGCGGTGATCGAGGAGCAAGGATGAACGGCGAGTCCAAACCCTGCCCGATCTGCGGCAAGCCGGCCGATCCGAAGACGCGGCCGTTTTGTTCGCGCCGGTGCGCCGACGTCGACCTGCACCGCTGGCTCGGCGGGGTCTACCGGGTCGAGACCGACGAGCCGGCCGAAGGACCGCAAGACCAGGACGAGGGCTGACTCGCCGCTTGCCAGGCCCGACGAAATTGACTATAAGCCGAGCCTCTTCGCTTGCCGAGCGGCTGTGCCCAGGTAGCTCAGTTGGTAGAGCACGTGACTGAAAATCACGGTGTCGGTGGTTCAATTCCGCCCCTGGGCACCATCTAAACCCCTGAAAGGTAACGCCTTTTGGGGGTTTTCCATTTCCGGGGCGAGGGGGTGCTGGGTATCACCGGAGGGGCGCGGTCGCGGGTGGCGAAGTTTTTTTGGGCGGAACCGTGGGGTGGCCCCCGGACGTCTTTTGTCGCGTCCCAACGGTTACGGGGGAGCGGTCCATGGCGCGGCCAAGGAGTGGGCATCCCGTGGCTCAGGCCGCGGCACTCCGGTCCAACAGATTCTTGCCGCTGGTGGCGTACCACTTGCCGCCGTGATAGGGAGGACGTGCCGGGTTGCCGGGGCGCTATTGGTGAAGCCCGCCAGCAATGGCCGCTTTTGACCCACAAGAGACACCCGCGCGGGCCTTCCACCCACTGGAAAACCCCGCCTTCTCACGGCGCACACCCGAAGTGGGCGTCTGCAAAGGTCGCCGGTCGCGCTCTTAGCGGGCCGAGCGCAGTTCGTTCGCGGAGACCGCCTCGTCGTCATCTTCGTTGTAATTGTCGTAATGGACGAAGCAGCGGCCATCCTGCAGTTGATCGAGGACCACACCCGGATACCAAGCGCCTTCGGACTTGATCTCGACCCGGCTGCCGGGCACGCACAACGGTGACGGCTGATGCGTTGCCGCCGAAGCCGGCGTTTGCGCCAAGGCGGTCAACAAGGCGGCCACGGCGACCGACGATGGGGCGCGATAAGCTGACATGGCCTGGACTCCTATTCCATTGATGAGACAAGCGCAAACAGACTGGTAAGGTGGCGGACAATTGCGGCGTGATTTGGGCAACGGACATGGGCAGTCCAGACGTCTTTCCGACCTTCGCCGAATCGGATATGCTGCGCGCGAGCGTGAAGGTGCCGGTAGCTGTTGCCGGGAAGATCATTGAGGAGGGATTATCATGAAGTGGTTGGGAATTGCTGTGCTCTTCGCAGTCGCCATCGTCACCAATGGCCCCGCACGTGCCGATGCTGACGATATGAAGTGGATCGCGAAGTGCATGCAGGACAACGCTGGCGCCAGTGTTGCCCCAGAAGTGGTTACCAAATACTGCACCTGCATGAACAACAAGATGGATTCCAACGAAACACAGTCCATCAGCACCTGGGAAAAATCCCATCCGACCGAAATGAAGGCCTGCGAAAAGGAAGCCGGCTGGAAGTGACGTTCACCGAGTTTTCTTCCCGAACAGGGGTCCGTCCTGCGACGGGCCCCTTTTTTGACGAATGGACCGGATCGGCGTTGAAGCAATACGTCGGGATGAACGTCAGTTCATGTCGTTGGTACGCTTGACGACCTCGATCCGCAGGTTGGGGATGTGAGCGAGGGCGGTGGTGATCTGATGGGCTTGTCGCCTCAAAGGGCCGGTCCTGACCCAACCCAGTCGTTCGACGCTGTCACCGATGTGCGGGTGGCACGCGGATCAGCAGCGGATTTCGATGAACCCGGCGACGAGAGAGACGACAAAACCGACCACGCCGCCGACGGCTAGGCCGATGACCGCCAGCAAAATTGTCTTGAGGGTTACGCGAGCCCTAACAGCAGCAGGGGCGCCGCGCAGCCCGGTCTGGTCGGCATTTTCTGCGAGGGAAACCGGATGCGGCTGCACAGAATTGGTCATGGCGTGGCTCCTGTCGTCCGATTTCGACGGGCGATGCGCTGATGGATAGCTGCTTCCAAATCGTCAGCCGACTGCCCAGCCCTTCTCACGGCTGCCAAGATCTCTTCGGCACCGAGGCCGTCGGGCCGCAAATCAATGATGGCCGTGAAGCCCTTCTCCTTCAGCCTGGGAATGGCATAGGGTTTCACCTGCTCTGCAACCCCTATGTCGGGGGTCATCATGCTGAGCGGCATGGCAATCGACACGGATCGCATTGACGATGCCGTTCTGGCGCTGCTGTATCTCGGCCTGCACGACGGCTGGGGTCGCGCGCACGATCCGGAAAGCTGTGAAGTGAAACTGAAAATCACGGTGTCGGCGGTTCAATTCCGCCCCTGGTCACCATCTAAACCACTGAACGGTAACGCCTTTTGGGGGTTTTCCATGTGTGGTGCGCGGCACCCGCAGACACCCGCCGACGAGGCCGCTATGTGACCTGGTTCACAGATCGAGGGCCATTGAGGCGCCAGATCTCCATGTCTATGATTTGGCCGATGTCCTACCGTGCCATCCAGATGTTGCTGCTGGGTCTGCTGCTCGTGGCCACACGGGCAGATGCGGCTGAACAATCGGCGGCCTGCGCCACCAGCAGGTTTCGGGTCGGCGAATGCTTTGGCGTTCATGGCCGTCTGACCACCTGCACCGGGGTTCCGAACGCGCGGATTTGGATAATTTGGACGCACCGTGTTCTCGGCATTACCGATGCTGACGGGAACCCGGCAGGCCGCGACCTCCTGCCCGGCAATCTCGACCGCCGCATGTTTTCCTTGCCCCCCTGCGAGAAGGCGGCGTTCGGCGATTTCATCGTCTGTCCGTTGACCCCGTCCCGCCCCAGGGTCATGCAAAGGGTATGTGTCGCCAGCGCCACAAAGATCATCATCAGGGACTGGTGAGGGCTTCGCCGGTCAACTGGGCTGAAATATTTGTCGGGCAATCTCGAAATACAACACCATATAATAATTTATCAGGTGCCGAGCGCACTCCCGCTCGCGAGGGCATAAAAATGAACAACGGCCCACATGACACAATGTTTTCTGCGAAAACGATTTTGACGACGCCAATATTGACTGGCATTGCGCTGATCGTTTGCCTCACTATTTGGATGGCATTGCGCGCCTATTCCGGCTGATCGGCAATATGACGCGGGAACCCTGAAAATGACAAATGACCGCAGCGGTCACGGTCTCCCCGCGTGAGCCTGCACCAGCTTGGCGAGTTTCCGGCGCAGGTCGCCGGCGGCCACAGGCTTGTGCAGCATGTCGAAGCCGCTGGCATGGACGTCGGCGATGCGGGCGGGATCGGTGTCGCCGGTGACGATCAAGGTGGGCAGCGGCCGGCCGATCCGCATCTGGATTTCCCTGGCTGCGGCGGTCCCGGTCAGTCCCGGCCCCAGGCGATGATCGGCGATCACCGCGTCGAAGCCGGACGATTTTTCGCAAATCAGGTCGAGGGCCTCCTCGCCGGATGCGACGGCTGTCACCTCATAGCCCCAGCCCTCGATCATCATTTGTAGGCCCGAGCGCACCCAGACGTCGTCTTCGATCACCAGGACGCGGCCGCTTTCGTCGTGCAGCACGGCCGGCGCGGCCGGAGACGGACCGCATTTCAGCCGCGCCACCGGCAGCAGGATCGAAAAGCGGGTGCCCCGTTGTTCGCGAGACACCACCTCGACCTCGGCCCCCAACAGCCGGACAATGCGGGCGACGATCGACAGGCCCAGGCCCAGGCCTTGGGCACGGTCGCGCCCGGGATTGCCGACCTGATAGAACTCTTCGAAAATGTGCCCCTGCTGGCCGGCGGGGATGCCGATGCCGGTGTCGATCACGTCGACGCGCAATTGCCCCGAGCGATGCCGAAGGGCAATAAGGATGCCGCCCTTAGAGGTATAGCGGATGGCGTTTTCGATGAGATTGCGGATCACCCGTTCCATCAGCGCCGGGTCCGTCCCGCCATGCAGAGGGCGCAGGAATGTCCTGATGTGCAGCCCTTTCGCGGCTGCCGACACCGCATATTCCTGGGACAGCCGCAGCAACATGTCGCCCATGTCGACCGGCTGTATCTGTGGCATGACCACCCCGGCGTCGAGGCGGGAGAGATCGAGGACGCTGACCAGCAGGCAATTCAGTCCCGCCAATGCGCCCTCCATGGCGGCGACCGCATTCACCACCTTCGGCGCGTCGACATGCGCCTTCACCGCTTCCAGCAGCAGCGTCAGCGATTGCACCGGCTGGCGGAGATCGTGGCTGGCCGCCGCCAGGAACTTCGAGCGGGCCAGGCACGCCCGTTCGGCTTCCTCCCTGGCCCGGTTGGCCGCTTCGATGGCGCCGAGCATGGCCCCGTGCTGCCGCCACAGGCGCAGAAATACTTGCACCTTGGCGCGCAGGATGTGGTCGTTGAACGGCTTCATCAGGTAGTCGGTGGCGCCCTCGGCATAGCCGCTGACGACGTCCTCGGCGGCGGTAAAGGCAGCCGTCATCAGGATCACCGGCATATCGGCCGTGTCCGGATTGGCCCGCAGATGGGCACAAACCTCGAAGCCGTCCATATCCGGCATCTGCACGTCGAGCAGGACGACCGCATAGGCGGTGGCGAGCGACAGCGAGAGCGCATCGAAGCCACTCGCCGCCTCGTGCACCTCGACGTCGAGCCCTGCCAACGCCCTGCGAACGGCCAGACGGTTGCCGGCGTTGTCGTCGACCACCAGGATCCTGGCGATCCCTGCCGACCGGCGCAGGGCGGAGGCGGCACGTCCGGCCGTCATGCCTGGCATAGCTGCCTCCTGACGGGCTTGCGATAGATACGCGACGCGTCCTGCACCGGTTCGAACGCGCTGAGCTTCCCCATTAATTCGAGCGCGGATTCCGACGGCCCCAGCAGCAAATAGCCGCCGCGTTGCAGGCTGCGCCGAAACAAGTCGAGTACGCGCTCCTGCAAGGCTTCGCCGAAATAGATCAGGACATTGCGGCATACCACCAGTTGCGCCTCCAGAAAAACGTCGTCGGCAACCAGGTTGTGGTGGACGAATTCGACCGACGACCGGATAAGCTCGTCGACGACGACGTCATCGCCACAAGGCATGAAATAGCTGTCAAAGTCTCGGGTTCCACCGCTCGCGAGATAGTTGTCGCGCCACTGGTCGACCTCACGGCGGTGCCACCGCCCTTGCCTTGCGGCTTCCAGCAGGTCGGGATTGATGTCCGAGGCGATCAAACGCGCCCGCGAGGCAAGGCCGGTTTCGCGAAGGATCATCGCCAAGGTATAGGTTTCTTCGCCACGTCCGCAGCCGGCCTGCCAAATGTTGATGCGGGGAAAGCTCTCCAGCTGCACCGCGATCACTTCGCGAACGCATCGCCACACCGGCGGGTCACGAAAAAAGGCGGAAACCGGGACCGATATGCCGCGGATGACACTATTGGCGACCGCTTCGTCATCGAGGACCGGCACCAGCAAATCGGCAATCCGGGCCGCCCCGTGCAAGGAGCACAATTGCGTCAACCTGCGCCTGAGCGCGGCCGGGGCATAGCCGGTGAAATCATAGCCCCAGCGCTCCCGGAGCGCGACCAACAGCAGCGTGACCTCGACATCGACGGTTTCCGCAATCACGCCAACCACCGTTCCAACATGCCAAGCAGGCGACCGACGTCGATCGGTTTGGACAGGTAGTCGTCAGCCCCCGCCTGCAGGCACAGATCGGCATCGCCCTTCATCGCCTTGGCGGTCACCGCGATGATCGGCAGGCTGCCGAAGCCGGCGCGGATGCGGCGGATCAGTTCGCAGCCGTCCATCCCCGGCATCATCAAATCGGTCAACACCGCGTCGAAGCGCCCATTCTCCATCAGTTCCAGCGCCTTGCCGCCGTCCGAGGCGACCTCGACATCGAACTCCTTCAGCCGCAGCATCTTCGACAGCGCCACCAGATTGCGGACATCGTCGTCGACCACCAGCAGGCGCCGGCCCGCCAAGCGGCTTTCACCCGCCTCCCCGGCGGCGGCATCGCTGTCGCGCGGGCTGTCGACGGCCTGCAGAACCTCTTCGCGAAGGCGGCTGTTGGCGCGTCCCTTGACCACGATGCTTTCCGCAAACCCGCGCAGGCGGCAGACATCGTCCTGTGTCAGGTCGCACGCCGAATAGACGACCACCGGCGGGTGCCGTTCCGGTTCGGCGCAAATCCGCTCCAGCAGGGCAAATCCCGATGTGTCCGGCAGCATGAGGTCGAGGACGATGGCGTCGAAGCGGCCGTCCGCCAGCCGGTGCATCGCCTCGTCGCCGGTGCGGGCGACGACCAGGTCGACCGCGTCGTGCCGGAACATCGTTTGCAGGGCGCGGGCATCGATCGCATTGTCCTCGACGACCAGAACCCGCCGACGTTCCGGATCCGTGGCGCGGAAACCGGTCATGGCGGCGAGGGCGGCGACGATCTCGTCGCGCGTCACCGGTTTGGAAATCCGTCCCATCGCCCCCAGCGTCTTGGCTGCGCCCCAACGATCCGCGTCGGAGGCGATGACATACATCGGAATGGCGGCGCCGGCGGGATCGGCCTTGAGCCGGCGCAGGACATCGAGCCCGGGGATGTCGGGAAGATCGAGGTCGAGCAGGATCGCCGCCGGCTGATGGCGAGCCATTGCGGCGATGGCTGCTTCACCGCTGTCGGCACCGATCACCGCGTAGCCAAGCGAGCCGATGAGACGATCGAAGATGGCCGCCAGGGCGCGATCGGGCTCGACCACCAGCACCGGAATCCCGGCCGGATCGCTCCGCCGGTCGGCGCCTTCGCTTTCGGCGAGGGAGGGAGCGGCAACCATCGGCAGCGCGATGCAAAAGGCGCTGCCGCTTCCGGGCGTGCTGCTCACCGTGATCGTGCCGCCCATGAGTTCCACCAGGCTCTTGCTGATGGCAAGGCCCAGTCCAGTGCCGCCATAACGGCGGCTGGTGGCGCCGTCCCCCTGCCGGAAGGCGCCGAAGATGGCGTCGATGCGGTCGGCCGCAATGCCGATGCCGGTATCCTTCACCGTCACCCGGAGATCGCTGCCGTCCGCCGATTCCGCCGTCAGGCGGACCTCGCCATGGTCGGTGAACTTGACGGCGTTGCCCACCAGGTTGATCAGCACCTGGCTGAATCTCTGGCGGTCGGCGCGGATGACGGCGGGCGCGCCCGAGGCGACGTCCATCACGAGTTCTATGCCCTTCCTTGCCGCTTCCGGCATGGACACCCGCTTGACATAGCCCAGCACCTCGTCGAGCCGGAAATCTTCAGCGTCGAGGTCCAGCTTGCCGGCTTCGATCTTGGAGAGGTCGAGAATGTCGTTGATCAGGCCGAGCAGGTGCTGGCCGCCCTCGCCGATCATCCTTGCCGATTCGATCTGATCGCCGCTGAGATTGGCGTTGTCGTCCTCGGCCAGCGTCTTGGCCAGAATGAGGATGCTGTTGAGCGGGGTCCGCAATTCGTGGGACATGTTGGCCAGGAACTGCGACTTGTATTGGCTGGCCGACGCGATCTCGGCGGCACGCTTGCCGGCATCGGCACTGGCTGCCTGCAGTTCCACGGCCTGCCGTTCCAGGATGCCGGTCTTTTGTTCCAGCGCGTCGTTGGCGGCCTGCAGTTCCTCCCGCTGGACACGCAATTCGTCCTCGGACGCCTGCAGCTCCTCGGTCTGGATACGGAGTTCGTCCGCCTGCATGCGGGTGTGATCCAGCAGGGCGGCGGTCCGGAGATTGCGTTCGAGCAGACCGAGATTGAGGGCGACCACCGGCGCAACCTGGTCGAGCAGGTCCCGCTGCCCGGCAGTGAAGGCGCCGTAACGGGCGATCTCGATTACCCCGAGAACGCCCTCGGGCGCGGCCACGGGTATGCAAGCCACCATGTCCGGGCGGCCCGCGGCCAATCCCGAGCGGATCAGGTCGGTGTCCGCCGGCAGATCGCCGACGATCATGGTTCGCCCGCTGGCGGCGCATTGGCCGGGCAGTCCCTCGCCGCTGGCGAAGGAGCGGAGCAGCGCGGCCTCCCCCTCGCAGGCATAGCCGCCGGCGACGCGGAAGCGCCCGGATGTGCCGTCCCGGACGTAGAACAGGCCCAGACCGGCGCCAAGCGCGGGAGCCAGGCGTCCGAGCAGGGCCTTGGCGAAGGCCTCCGGCGAATCCGCAAGTTGCAGCGCAGTCGACAGCTCGGCAATCTGTGCCCGCAGCATCTGCTGCTCGTTCATGCGGCCGAGCGCGTCCTTGAACACCTGCACCGCCTTGGCCATGGCGCCGATCTCGCCGCGATGGTGCCGCGCCGGAACCTCCACATCCAGTTCACCCTCAGCCAGCCGCCGCATGGCGGCGGCCATCGCCATGGTGGGACGGGTGATCGCCCCACTGAGCACCAGGGCCGCTGCCACGGCGAGGAGGATGGCGATGATGGAAACCGTCACCGCGGTCAGGGCGGTTTGCTCGACGTCGGCGCTGGCCCGCGGCCCCAGCGCGTCCTGGCGCGCCAGGTTGGCGAGCTTCATCGCTTCGGTGGTGGCGTCGACTGCCGGCCCCAGGCGCTCGAAGTTGTCGCGCACGAGGCGCTCCCGTTCGGCGTCGCCCGGCCGCAACTCCAGAATCCTGAAGAAAGCCGCGACATATTCGCGGCTGTCGCGTTCCACGCCGCCAAGGACGGCGCCGGCATCGCGATCGTCGAAGAGAGACTGGGCATCGGCGATCAGCGGGCCCAGCCTGTTTGCGCGTTCCCGCACCTGGCGGATCGATTCCTCCGCGCCATTGGCCAGGTATTGCCCGACATGCAGGCGGATCTCGACGAAATTGGCCTGGATACGCCCCAGCGCATTGTTCTGGCGGGCAAGATGGCGGTATTGGACGAAGTCGTTCCTGGCCGTTTGGAGGCCCTGGTAGGACACCACCGCCAATACGACCAACAGCACCACGAGCAGACCGAAACCGCCCGAGATCTTCGCTACGATGCCTACGCGGCTGAGAAATTTCATGGCCCGCCGCCCCACTTGAGCCTGGGACTGGCCGCGGCAGCACGCAATCACGGATGGCCGCCCCGATACGGCCCGCTCCGCTGCAACGCCCACCAACCCCCGACACGCACCAGCGCGCCCGACGCTCATGTCAGGCGCTTTCCTCGCGGATAATGACGTCATAGACGGTGGAACGATATACCGCTTTCAGGTTGGCACGGGATATCCCGTTCGAATGGGCCGGCCGTCATCAACCCTTCGACCTGACGGCTCCGCCTTTCGCTATGACCATCGGGTATAAAACGCATGGGTGACGGATCGCCGTCGTGCTATGCTGCGCCGCACCAATTTGCGGGGAGAGCCAGGGATGGAAGTGTGTCGTCGTGCCGATCCCAGCCGCCGCCATTCCCGCCCGTCGCTGTTCGTGGCGGTATGGCGCTGGTGGTTTTCCTGCTGGAATCTGGCTTGAAAAGCGGCCGTCCAACAGCAGGAAACGCCGCGATCAGCTGACCCGCTTGAGCATGACCCAGACGTTCTGGCTTTTGTCGAAGGGATCGCGATAGAAGGCGACGTCCTTGACGCGGAATTTCTTGCCCGACTTCGTCCGGACAGTACCGCCGATGCCATAGACGACATCGGATTCGAAGCAATGATTGATGTCTTTGGCGTCGAATGACTCTTCGATGATGAAGCGCATGGCAGCCACCGCCCGCAATATGTTTCCTGCCATTATTATACGCGACTGAGCACAAGAAACAATATTTTCATTTTTATGGAATTTTATTACTGTTTTTTACTCTCCCCCTACAGCACGAAAGCCACTGGAAGGCTGCCCCTCCAGTGGCTTTCGCGTGACGAATCGACCGGCTATTTGCGCGCCTTGCGTGCCGCATAACGAGCGTCGCGGGCCGCCTTGCGCTGGGCTTCCAGGGCCACGAGGGCGGCGGCCGCCTCGGCCTCGGCGACCGCGTGGGCCTCCCGCTCCAGGATGGCCTGGGCTTCGGCCGCTTCCTGCGCCATCTTGCGGTCGGCGGCGACCTGCGCCTTGGCGGCATCCTTTTCGGCCCGGCGCCGGGCGTCGCGTTCGGCGCGGGCGGCGGCGGCGGCCTGGCGGGCGGCCTGCTGTTCCTGGAATGCCGGATCGTTGACATCCACCTTGTTGGCCCGGTACCTCTCCAACAACTGCTTCTTGGCGGCGGCGGCGGCGCTCATGCGCTCGTCAAAACCGGCGACGTCCTTGGGCTTGCTCCGCTTGTCTAGCTTTTGCATTCAATCTCCGAAACTGGTGAACCCGGCGAAGGTGACAAGATGGGCAAAACGCGGCGGTCGGGCAACCCGGAAAACAGCCCAATTCAGAAACGATAGCCCACCGTGACCGTGATGACCCCGTTAAGGGTCTCGCCGACGATCGGGCTGCCGTCGGCGGAGCCCAGCAGGCGCTGGACCGAGGCGTCGCCTTCCAGCAGCCAGTGCTGGTCGCCGACGAAGAACCAAACGCCGGTCAGACTCGCCCGCACCGATTCGAGTCCGCCGCCGGCACGGTATGCCGGATGGACGCTACGGGCCGCCTGGGCATTGGTGACGCCGTACCAGGTCTGCATGTAGCGGTCGTCGGCGAAGCTGGCCGAAGTGCCGACGAACAGCGCCCCCGCGTCCGAGCCGGCCACCGGCAGATAGGCCGCGAGGTCGCCGATCCAGCCGTCCCCCGAGCCCAGCGAGCGGCGCAGATCGGCCCGCACGGTGACCGGAAACAACACCACCTCGGCGAAGGCCTTGGGGACAGCGGCCGGATCGATGTCGCCCATGCCGTTCAGGTGGGTGCGGTCGTCGGATTCCGCCCGCCCGAGGTCATAGCCGACCGACAATCCGGCGCGCCACGCCTTGCCACGCAGCAGGTTCACCCCCAGCCCCTCGCCGACCGAAAGGAAGGCCAGGTCCCGATAGCGGATGTCGACCACCGGGCCGCCGTCGACGATCCAGCGGCCCGAACCCGGATAGGCCGGCTTGCTCTCGACCGCCCCTCCCAGCAGCACCGCCCAGTCGGGGATCTGGCCGTCGCGATAGTATTTTTCCAACTGGATGCCGGGCGACAACTGCCACTCGGCCTGGGGCGAGGGAGTCTGCGCCCGCGCCGCCGGCGCCGCCGCCAGCGCCGCCACCATCACCGCCACCATCCAATACCGCAACCCGGCCATGCGCGCTCCCGCTCCGACCTGCAACGGGCATCTGCGCACGCGCCGGGCAAACATCAATCGGCCCCCACCCCATCGGACGGAGGCGCTGATACCGATGCGCCGCCCCGCAAAGGCCCGAAAATCCTCACACCCGGGCGGGGGCCGTCGCGGCGAAACTCTCGCTGTCGGGCGGAACCACCAGCCCAGGCGCCAGGCAGAGGAGAGCGACGATGTTCATCAAGCGCAAGACCGCGTCCATTCGATCCGTCCGACTCGGCGAGCGCTTCGTCAAGGCGGGCGACCCGTTCGGACGGGCATGGAAGGTGACGCGTCTGTGGACGACCGCCATCGGCATCCCCCACGCCCAGATCGAGAACGACTGCCAGCGCAAGGAGACCCGGATCATCTCGGTCTCGGCGCTGACTGACATGAATTTCTACGGCCCGGTCGCCGAGCCGGCCTGAACGAGGGACCCATGTTCGGAAAGAAAGCACCGCCGGTTCAAATCGGCGACAATTTCGTCAAGACCGGCGGCACCCGCAAGGTCTGGACGGTCATCGACATCGCCAACGCCCACGCCCGCCTGGTCAGCCGGCAGCTGTCCCCGGAGCACATCACCATCTCGGTGCGCGCCCTGGCCGACCGCGCGCTGTTCCAGCCGATCGTTCCGGAGGGGGTCGGCGAGTGACGCGGGCCGCAACTTCGTAGGCCGGCGACAAGCAGCGAGCCAACGCGGCGCACGAGTCCCTCTCCCGCTCCGGCGGGAGAGGCGCTGCGATGCCGGCATACCGCACAAGCAATGCAGGCCGTCCGAGCCGATAACGGGTGATTGCGCCGCCGCCGGCCGCCGACTACATGGCGGGCGGGCCTTCCCGTGAACCGCAGCGGAGCGTTGGCGATGGATGCGGACCCGTTCGAGAGTGTGATCGTGCCGGAGACGCGGGATCTCGGCGACGGCGTCCTGGCGCGCCGGGCGCCGCCCGGCGAACGCCGGGTCGAAGTGGTGCCCGACCCATGACCGAAACCGCCGGTGAACCCTGGCCCGCCCTGCCCTTCGCGCCGTGGCGGGACACCTGCGACACCCTGCACATGTGGACCCAGGTGGTCGGCAAGGTGCGCCTGGCCCTGGCGCCGATGGCCAATCACTGGTGGCAGGTGCCGCTCTACCTGACCTGCCGGGGACTGACCACCTCACCAATTCCCTACGGTGAGCGTTGTTTCCAGATCGACTTCGACTTCATCGACCACCGGCTGATCCTGGCGAGCGGGGACGGCGGCCTGGAAGCCTTCCCGCTGGAGCCGCGCAGCGTCGCCGACTTCTACGCCGAGACCATGGGCCGCCTGCGGACGCTGGGCCTGCCGGTGGCGATCCACACCATGCCGGTCGAGGTGGCCGATCCCATCCCGTTCGACGCCGACCGTCTGCATCGATCCTACGACGCAGCCGCTTCCCATCGGTTCTGGCGCGTGCTGCTCCAGGCCGACCGGGTGCTGAAGGCGTTCCAGGCGCGCTTCATCGGCAAGGCCAGCCCGGTGCACTTCTTCTGGGGCAGCTTCGACCTCGCCGCCACCCGCTTCTCAGGCCGGCCGGCACCGCCCCATCCCGGCGGGGTGCCCAACGCCCCCGACCGGATGGTGCGCGAAGCCTATTCGCACGAGGTCAGCAGCTGCGGCTTCTGGCCGGGCAACGGCGGCTTCGGCCAGCCCGCCTTCTACGCCTACGCCTACCCCGAGCCCGGCGGCTTCGCCGCGGCGGCGGTGCCGCCTGACGCCGCCTGCTACAACGACGCGCTGAAGGAGTTCATCCTGGCCTACGACGACGTCCGTGCCGCGGCCGAGCCGGAACAGACCGTTCTCGCCTTCCTGCAAGGCGCCTACGAGGCTGCCGCCGGCCTCGGCCGCTGGGACCGCGCCGCGCTGGAGCGCCACCGATAGGGGGCTACTTCGTCTTCATCGCGTAGACGCCCGACCAGTCGGCGGGCGGCGGTTCGGCCGCGTTGAAGCGGCAGCGCTCGATGAAGATGGCGGGGATCTTGTCCTCCGGCGCCAGTTCGGCCAGGCGGCGGTACAGGTCGGCGGCCTCGTCCCAGCGGCGCTCGCGGTAGGCGGCAAAGGCCAGTTCGGTGAGGCGGCAGGTCTCGATCTGCTCGGGGGTGGCCAACAGCTCCGCCGGGCCCTGGCGCAGGGCCACCAGTTCGTAAACCTTCTCGCCGGTGCGGCGGCCCTTGACCGCCACCACGTCGAGCGGGCGGGCGAGCAGATTGGCGGAGCCGGCCTCGGCCACCACCGCCTCGCTGACGCAGATCTGGGAGCCGTAGACCTTGTTGACCCCCTCCAGGCGCGAGGCCACGTTGACCCCGTCGCCGACCGCGGTATAGCTCATCCGCTGCGCCGAACCGATGTTGCCGACGATGACGTTGGCGGTATGCAGGCCGATGCGCACGAACATGGTGGGCAAGCCCCGGGCCGCCCAGCCCTCGTTCAACTGCGCCTGCACCCGCCTGGCCTTCAGTGCCGCGACGCAGGCGCGCAGCGCATGGTCCTCGCGCCAGGTCGGCGCCCCCCAGAACGCCATCACCGCGTCGCCGATATACTTGTCGACGGTGCCGTACTCCTCGCCGACGCATTCCGACACCGCCGCCAGGTGGCGCGACACGTGCACCAGCAGGTCGCTCGGCGGCATGCGTTCGGACAGCCCGGTGAAATCGGCGACGTCGGTGAACATCACCGTCACCGCCCGGTCCTGCCCCCCCAGCTCGATCGGACGGCCGCTGGCGATCAGCTCGCGCACGAGATCGCGCGGCACGAACATGCCGAAGGTCCGGAGCGCCCGCTTCATCATGTTGAGCGCCTGGATCAGCTGGCTGACCTCGGAGACCGCGGCGTGGATGGCGATCGGCTCGGCCAGGTCGAATTTCTGGATCTTCTGGATTTCCGCGACCAGGCGGACGATCGGCTTGGTGATCCAGCGCGACAGGATGCCGATGGCGATCATCCCGGCCACCAGCAGCCCCAGGCCGACGAGGACGATGTCGCGGTTGTTGGCCTTGAGCGTGCCGACGAAATCGTCCTCCAGCACGATGATGGCCAGCAGCCAGTCCTTGCCGAAATCGGAGGGAAACCTGGTGAACGAGCCGAGATGGCGCTTGCCGCCGGCATCGAAGCGCACCAGCCCCTTGCCGCCCGCCCGGTAGGCGGCGAAGGCCGCGCTCACCGCCGGCTGCGCCAGATCGTCGACCTTGACCAAGGACAGCGCCAGGCCGTCGACCCGCACCGTCCGCGAGGCGTCGGGATAGGCGATCAGCTGCTCGTGCTCGTCCACCACCATGGCGAGCCCGGACTGGCCGAGGTCGAGCCCGGAGAGAAAATACGACAGCTCGTTGGTGGCGACGTTGGCGGCGGCGACGCCGATGGCGCGCCCGTCGGCGCCGACGATCGGATAGGCGGCGGTGATGCCCGGCTGCCGATTGCTGGTATAGACGAGCAGGTCGCTCCAGATGAGGCCGCGCGTGGCGAGGGCGTCCTTGTACCACGGCCGCGGGCGCGGATCGTAGTTCAGCCCATTGGAGGATTCGGTCCCCAGCACGGTGCCGTCCCGGCGCACATAGGTCCACACGTCGGAATAGCCCCGGCCGCGGCTGATGACCCTGAGGGCGAACTGGGCACCGGCCGGCGGCATCGAATTGTTGGCGCCGAACTTCCCGGTCCCCGGCGGAATCGGGAAGGCCTGGAGGAAGCGGCCGTCGGACTCGAAGGCGAGATAGACGCTCTGCAATTGCGGCGCCGAGGCGAGCAGGCTCATCATGTACGGGAATAGGGTGCCGTCGCGGGCTTTCGCCTCATCGATGGCGGCCAGCTGGGCGGTCGCCTCGACGTCCGCGGCCACCGGATCGAGCAGCGCCGTGGTGCGGCTGACCGCCGACACCGCCACCCGGGAAATGAAGCGCTCCATCAGGTCGAGGACGGATCCCGCGTTCTTGTAATAGGCGAACGACACCAGCGCGGAGATGGTGACCATCAGCAGCGCCGCGAACACCGACAGAATGTTGACCTGAAGCGTCAGCCCGCCCCCGCGGCGGTGCCGGCGGCGTTCGACGAACACCGGGGGGGAAGAACCGCTCTGGGGCGGTGGGGGCGTAGTGATGGTGGTCATGCCGGACCGATGGAGTCTCCCTATCACGAAGGTGGAGGGTATGCCGGCCCCATGCAAGATCCGAATAGTGACCCCCCGGCGCGTCCCCGGCCGCGTGATCGCAAAAGTCGCCGCAAGGCAAGAATTGACGGCCTATTGACCGGCGGGCGGATAGACCGTCTCGCCCGCCGGAAACTACCAGCGACGGATGGCCTCCGCCCCCCTTGCGTCACGGCCGTCACAGATCTATCATTTCACCACAAGGCGAAATGATGGTTACATCCCAGCATGCTTGAGACATTCGAGACCGTGGCCAAAGCCGTTGCCGACCCCAGCCGGGCGCGCCTCCTGAAGCTGCTGGAGCCGGGCGAACTCTGCGTCTGCCAGATCACCACGGTGCTGGGCCTGGCGCCCGCCACCGTGTCCAAGCATCTGGCTGCGTTGAAGGCGGCTGGCCTGCTCCAGCAGCGACGGGACGGCAAGTGGGTGTACTACCGGCTGGCCGAACGCCAATTCAACGATTATGCGCAGCAATTCCTGGCCCTCGTCGGCACCTTCCTGGATGACGATCCCACCGTGGGTGAGGATCGCCGCGTGCTGGCGATGGTCAACGCGGTGCCGGTCCAGGTCCTGTGCGACCAGGGACGCGCCGCTCTTGGTCCGAATGCTCGGGTTTCGCAAGCGACACCCTGCTGTGAGGGACCATCATGAGCGAGAAGACTTACAACGTCCTGTTCCTATGCACCGGCAACTCGGCGCGAAGCATCATGGCCGAGTGCATCCTCGGCCGTCACGGGACGGCCAGGTTCCGGGCGTTCAGCGCCGGCAGCCACCCCAAGGGAAGCCTGCACCCCGAGTCCGTGGAGCTGTTGCAGCGCCTCAATCACGACACCTCCGGCCTGCGCTCGAAGTCCTGGGACGAATTCGCCGCTGCCGGCGCGCCGGACTTGGATTTCGTCTTCACCGTCTGCGACAACGCCGCCGGCGAAATCTGCCCGGCGTGGCCGGGCCAGCCGATGACAGCCCATTGGGGCGTTCCCGATCCTGCCGCCGTCCTGGAACAGGGCGCGGAACGGGGACTGAAGATTGCCGACATCTACCGCATGCTCAACAACCGCATCAGCATCTTCTGCGCCCTGCCGATCCGCTCGCTCGACACGCTCTCGCTGCAAAAGCGCCTCGACGACATCGGCAAGAGCCGCGACTGACCCATCGAATGGAAACCGACATCATGACCGACCAGCCCATCAACGTTCTCGTCCTGTGCACCGGCAACAGCGCCCGCAGTGTGCTGGGCGAATGCCTGATCAACGACCTCGGCGGCGGCAAGTGGAGGGCGTACAGCGCCGGCAGCCACCCCACCGGCAAGGTCAATCCCCTCTCCATCGATATTCTCAAGGAGAAGGGCCATTCGGTCGAGGGACTGCGCTCGAAGTCCTGGGACGAATTCGCGCTTCCCGACGCGCCCAGGATGGATCTGGTGATCACCGTCTGCGACAACGCCGCCGGCGAGGTCTGCCCGGTGTGGCCGGGCCATCCGTCCAAGGTCCATATCGGCTTCCCCGACCCAGCCGACGCCAAAGGCAGCCATGAGGAACGTCTGGCCGAGTTCCGCCGGATCTACGCCATGATCGAGGCCAAGGTCCGCAAGCTGATCGCGGTCGGCCCGGAGCGGGCCGCGGAGGTCTGACCCGATGGGCCTGTTCGAGCGCTATCTGACGGTCTGGGTGGCCCTGTGCATCGTTGCCGGCGTCGTTCTCGGCCACTTCATCCCGGCGCCGTTCCACGCCATCGGGGCGATGGAACTGGCCAGGGTGAACCTGCCGGTGGCGGGGCTGATCTGGCTGATGATAATCCCGATGCTGCTGAAGATCGACTTCGGCGCGTTGCATCAGGTCAAGGAGCACTGGAAGGGCATCGGCGTCACCCTGTTCATCAACTGGGCGGTCAAGCCGTTCTCGATGGCCCTGCTGGGCTGGGTGTTCGTGTCCACCCTGTTCCGTCCCTACCTTCCGGCCGCGCAAATCGACAGCTACATCGCCGGCCTGATCCTGCTGGCCGCCGCCCCCTGCACCGCCATGGTGTTCGTGTGGTCGAACCTGTGCGACGGCGAGCCGCATTTCACCCTGTCCCAGGTGGCGCTGAACGACCTGATCATGGTGTTCGCCTTCGCCCCCATCGTCGGCCTGCTGCTGGGGCTGTCGTCGATCACCGTGCCGTGGGCCACGCTGCTGCTGTCGGTGGGGCTGTACATCGTGGTGCCGGTGATCCTCTCCCAGCTCTGGCGCAAGGCGCTGCTGGCCAACGGTCCGCAGGCGTTGGCGAACACGCTGGCGCGGCTGGGGCCGCTGTCGCTGGTTGCGCTGCTCACCACCTTGGTGCTGCTGTTCGGCTTCCAGGGCGAGCAGATCATCGCCCAGCCGCTGGTGATTCTGATGCTGGCGGTGCCGATCACCATCCAGGTCTATTTCAACAGCGGGCTGGCCTATCTGCTCAACAAGCGGCTGGGCGTCGCCCACTGTGTCGCCGGGCCGTCGGCGCTAATCGGGGCCAGCAACTTCTTCGAGCTGGCCGTTGCCGCCGCCATCAGCCTGTTCGGCTTCCAGTCGGGCGCCGCCCTGGCCACCGTGGTCGGCGTGCTGATCGAGGTGCCGGTGATGCTGTCGGTGGTCAAGATCGTCAACGCCAGCAAGGGCTGGTACGAGGGTTGAGGAGGATGACATGAAGCTCGAAGTCTACGATCCGGCCATGTGCTGCGCCACCGGCGTCTGCGGCCCCGCGGTCGATCCGGTCCTGGTGGCGTTCGCCGCCGACCTGCAGTGGGTCGCCGCGCAAGGCGTCGCCGTCCAGCGCTACAACCTCGGCCAGGAGCCGCAGGCGTTCGCCGCCAACCCGGCTGTGGTCAAGGAGATGGAGGCGGGCATGGATCGCCTGCCGATCATCGCCATCGACGGGCATATTGTTTCGACCGGTGTCTACCTGTCGCGCGACCAGCTGGCCCGCAAGCTCGGCCTCGGCGCCCCCTGCTGCTCGCCCAAGTCGGGCTGCTGCTGATGCCCCTGCCGATGATCGCCACCCGTCACGCCTTCTTCACCGGCAAGGGTGGCGTCGGCAAGACCTCGCTATCCTGCGCCACCGGGCTGGCCTTGGCCGAAGCGGGCGAGCGGGTGCTGATCGTCAGCACCGATCCCGCCTCCAACCTCGACGAGGTGCTGGATACGGTGCTGGCCTCGACGCCGACCGCGATCGCCGGGGCGCCGGGGCTCCACGCCCTCAACATCGATCCCGAGGCCGCCGCCCGCGCGTATCGGGACCGGATGGTCGGCCCCTATCGCGGCATCCTGCCGGCGGCGGCCATCGCCAGCATGGAGGAGCAGTTCTCCGGCGCCTGCACGGTCGAGATCGCCGCTTTCGACGCCTTCGCCAAGCTGCTGGGAGACGCGCAAGCGACCGCCGGCTTCGATCATGTCATCTTCGACACCGCGCCCACCGGCCACACGCTTCGCCTGCTGACATTGCCCTCGGCGTGGTCGGAATTCATCGCCTCGGCGACCGGCGGGGCCTCCTGCCTCGGGCCGCTGGCCGGACTGGAGGGTCAGAAGGCGCTCTACGCGGCCACAATGGCCCGGTTGGCCGACCCGGCGGCGACCACGGTGGTTCTTGTCGCCCGCCCGGAGGTTTCGGCCCTGCGCGAGGCCGAACGCACCCGGGGTGAACTGGCCGAACTCGGCGTCGTCAACCTCCAGCTTGCCCTGAACGGCGTGTTCGCGACCGCAGCCCCCGGCGACCCCATCGCCGACGCCATGACCCGCAGGGCCAGGGACGCCATCGCCGCCATGCCGGCCGGACTGGCAGGGCTGCCGCGCACCGAGACGCCCTTGCTTGCCAAGGGCACGGTCGGGCTGGACGCCTTGCGGGACATGATCGATCCTGCCCGCACCGGCCACGACACCGCCGTCGACATCACCCGCGGGCCGCTGCCGGCGGGATTGGGGCGGCTGATCGACGACGTCGCCCGCGCCGGTCGCGGAGTGATCATGACCATGGGCAAGGGCGGCGTCGGCAAGACCTCGGTGGCGGCGGCGATCGCGCTGTCCCTGGCCGGCCGGGGGCACCCGGTGCTGCTGTCGACCACCGATCCGGCCGCCCATGTGGAGCGGGCGGTGGGCGGGACCGTACCGAACCTGACCGTCACCCGCATCGACCCCGAGGCGGAGGTCGGCCGCTACCGCGACGAGGTCCTGGCCAAGGCGGGGGCGGGCCTCGATGCCGCCGGCAGGGCCATGCTGGACGAGGATCTGCGCTCGCCCTGCACCGAGGAGATCGCGGTGTTCCGGGCTTTTGCCCGCACCGTCGATGCCGGCAAGGACGGCTTCGTCGTCCTCGACACCGCGCCCACCGGCCACACCATCCTGCTGCTCGACGCCGCCGAGTCCTATCACCGCGAGGTGCTGCGCACCCAGGCCGACATGCCGGAAGCCGTGCGCCAATTGCTGCCGCGGCTGCGCGACGGGGACTTCACCCGGATCGTCATCGTCACCCTGGCCGAAGCCACCCCCGTCCATGAGGCCGAACGGCTGCAGGACGATCTCGGTCGTGCCGGCATCACGCCCTATGCCTGGGTGGTGAACCAGAGCCTGCTCGCCAGCGGCACCACCGATCCGCTGCTTGCCCGGCGCGGCGGCTACGAGCGGCCCTTCATCGACAAGGTCGCCGGGTTCTCTTCCCGGCGCTGCGCCCTGATCGCGTGGCAGGCGGAGGCCCCTGTCGGTGCCGAGGGGCTAGCCGCGTTGGCGAGGTGATGCCTATGGCGATTACCAGCGAAGTGGTGTCCTTGTCGCGATTGAGGACCCGTTCAAACAGGATGGGGATGTCCCGGCCGCTGTTGAAAATGGGCGGTAGGCGTTGCTCGCCTTGAGCCGATAGGCTCGGGGTGTCGAATCCACGAAGGAAAGCAACGCCATGAAGAAATCTACCACACTGGCCGCCGTT
>Ga0265331_10000638_pt1 | contig 30301 bp, 30 predicted proteins | sample 41923metaG_FD_202088 | JGI IMG/M metagenome (GOLD analysis project Ga0265331, IMG submission 202088) | Rhizosphere microbial communities from Carex aquatilis grown in University of Washington, Seatle, WA, United States - 4-19-23 metaG | ecosystem: Host-associated > Plants > Roots > Rhizosphere... | reverse complement strand
GGCGCGCCTGGTATCGATCCGCGCCGGTGAAGGACGCGCACTCGCGTGGTCTTTCGCCTATTTTTTCTGCCTGCTTGCGGGGTACTACGTGCTGCGGCCGTTGCGCGACGAAATGGGTATCGCGGGAGGCGTCAAAAACCTGCCGTGGCTTTTCACCGCCACTTTCGTCGTGATGCTTGCCGCCGTTCCGATATTCGGCGCGATGGTCGCGCGTTTGCCGCGCGCGCGCTTCGTCCCGCTCGTCTACCACTTCTTCGTCGCCAACATCGCGATTTTCTGGTTGTTGCTGCACTTTGACATCGAGAAGGCGCTCGTCGCGCGCGTGTTTTTCGTGTGGATCAGCGTGTTCAACCTGTTTGCCGTTTCGGTATTCTGGTCGTTCATGGCCGATCTCTTTGCGAGCGAGCAAGGCAAGCGTTTGTTCGGTTTTATCGCGGCGGGCGGCTCGGCCGGCGCGCTGACGGGCCCCGCCGTGACCGTATGGCTCGCCGTGCCGCTCGGCCCGGTGAATCTGCTCATCGTCGCCGCTGTCCTGCTGGAGCTGGCCGTGTTGTGCGCGCATCGCCTCGAGGCTGCCGCGCCGCGGTTAAAATCGCTGACGACGGACGCAATACCCGTGCAATCGGCGCGCAACGAACACCCCGCGGCACTCGGTGGTGGCTGGCTCGACGGAATTGTCATGGTGCTCCGCTCGCCGTACCTCGGCGGCATCGCCACGTGGGTGTTCCTGCTGTCGCTCGCCGGCACGTTTCTGTATTTCCAGCAGGCGAATATCGTGGCCGCCGCATCCGACGACCCGGCGGTGCGCACGCGGATATTTGCCACCATCGACCTCTCGATCGGCATCCTGACCATCGTCGTGCAATGCCTCGCGACGGGCCGGCTGCTCGCGCGCTTCGGGGTTGGACCGGCCGCGGCATTTCTGCCTCTGGTATTTGCGGTGGGGTTTCTCGCGCTGGCCTTCTCACCGGTACTAGTCGTAGTCATCGCTTTTCAGGCGGTCCAGCGCACCGCCAATTTCGCGATCTCGAACCCGGCGCGCGAAGTGCTGTTTACAGTCGTGGAACGAACCGAAAAGTACAAGGCCAAGAACATCATCGATATCGTGGTTTTCCGCGGTGCCGACGCCGTAAACGGGTGGCTGTTTGCGACACTGCGCGGGGCCGGCCTCGAACTGACCACGATCTCGCTGGCGACTGCACCGCTTGCGCTTTTGTGGGTCGTGCTGGCGATCGCATTGGGTCGCACGCAGGAACGTCGCGCGCGCGAAATCGCTGCCATCGAAGGTGCGTCAATCGCCAATCTCGGTTGACGCGGAGCGCCCGCGCAACGTCTTGGCAGTTCTGCGTCGCAATGCGGCGTAAAATACGCGCTTTGATCCCGATCAACCGACAAGGTCCCGCAGCGCCGCCACCCGGCATTATTTTGGTATGACCGTATCCACCGCCTATTCCCGCCGCGCCGCTTTGAAAACGCTCGCTGCAGGCGCCATCATGACGATGCCCCATCCAACCGCAACCAATGCCGCGACACCACTGATAAAACGCATCATCCCCGCGAGCGGCGAGCAATTGCCGGTGATCGGGCTCGGCACTTATATCGTGCTCGACGTCGCGCCGGGCGCGCCCGAACTGGTCGAACTGAGGGACGTGCTTACGACTTTCTCCGCGGGCGGCGCAAAACTCATCGACAGCTCGCCCATGTACGGACGCGCGGAAGCAGTGACAGGCGAGCTTCTTACCGTGACAAACTTGCGCGAGCAGGTATTTCTTGCCACCAAGGTGTGGACGAGCGGACGCGATAGCGGCATCCGGCAGATGCAGGATTCGCTGCGCCTGATGCGCACTCGGCACATCGATCTCATGCAAGTGCATAACCTGCTCGATCTTGCGACCCACACCAAAACGCTGAACGAATGGAAAGCCGCGGGCACGATCCGCTACATCGGAATAACGCACTACCATTCGGGCGCTTATCGGGAACTGGAAAAACTGCTCAAGACTCGCACTTACGATTTCGTGCAGTTCAACTATTCGCTCGCCGAACGCGAGGCCGAACAGCGGCTGCTGGCGGTCGCCGCGGAATCCGGCGCCGCAGTGATCATTAACCGGCCGTTTGCACAAGGCGAGCTTTTCGGCAAAGTGAAAGGCCGCGCGCTGCCGGTCTGGGCGGCGGAGTTCGATTGCAGCAGCTGGGCGCAATTTTTTCTCAAATACATCATCGCTCACCCCGCGGTCACCTGCGTGATTCCCGGCACCGGCAAGGTCCGCCATATGACCGACAATCTCGCCGGCGGCACCGGGCGTCTGCCGGACGAGCGCATACGCAAACGCATGGTCGAATTGATCCAGAATTTCTAGATGCGCCGTATCCGGATAATCCTCGCCCTGCTCGCCGTTCTCACGGCCGGCTGTACCGCGCTGCGCCTGGCCTACCCGCAGGCAGATATTCTTCTGGGCTGGCGCGCCAATTCGTATTTCGATCTCGACCACGATCAGCGCCGCGATTTCTCCACGCGGCTCGACCGGCTGCTCGCGTGGCACCGCGACGAGCAACTGCCCGATTACGCATCGTTCCTGACCGCCGCCATCAACAAAGCGGAGCATGGCCTGAACCCGGAGGATATCGCCTGGTTTGTCGACGGTTTCAAGGCGCGTTACCGCATCATCGTCAACCGCGGCGCGAACGATGCGGCCGAGGTCCTGGCAACGCTCGCGTCCGAACAGATAGTTGCCCTGCAAAAGCGGTTCGAAAAGGATAATCTCAAGTTCGTGGATGAAAATGAACTCGACGGCGGTACGGAAAAACGCAAACGCGCACGGTTGAAGAAAATGATCGGCCAGATCGAGGATTGGACCGGCAGCCTGACGCGCGAACAGGAACACCAGGTCGCAGCGCTGCTCGATCCCATCCCGCTCATCGAGCACCTGCGCCACCAGGACCGCATGCGGCGTCAGCATGAGTTCGTCGAACTGCTCAAGACGCGCCGTGCCAAGCCGGATTTCGCGCCCCGGCTGCACGAGTTCCTGCTCGCCTGGGAACGCGGCCACACGCCGGAATACGCACGCCTGTCAGATGAAGTGTACGAACGCCGAGTCCAGTTCTTCATCTTGGTCGACAAGCTGCTGACTTCCGAACAGCGCAAGCATGCGCTTGGCCGCCTGCAGAAATTTGCCGATGACTGCAGGAAGCTGTCGACGCGTTCTCCCGCGCGCGCCGGCCATGAAGGCATCGAGACCGCTATACTTGCGCTTTTTTGACGCTTTTTCGATTAAAGTCGGTCATGCCCTCCTATTCCAGCACCATCGATTCCAAACTGCCGAACGTCGGCACGACGATTTTTACCGTCATGTCGCGGCTCGCCCAGGAACACAACGCGATCAACCTGTCGCAGGGCTTTCCGGATTTCGACTGTGCGCCCAGGCTGCTGGAACTCGTCCCGAAATATTTCAACGCGGGGCTCAATCAATATCCACCGATGGCTGGCGTGATGGCGCTGCGCGAACGCGTAGTGGAAAAAGCCGCGGCATTGTACGGCGCGGCCTATGACCCCGAACACGAGGTAACCATAGTGCCGGGCGCCACCTACGGCATTTTCAACGCCATCACGGCATTCGTCCGCCCAGGCGACGAAGTCGTGCTGTTCGAACCGACGTACGACAGCTATGCGCCGGCGGTCGAAGTCAACGGCGGGCGGCCGGTCTATGTGCGGCTGCAGTATCCCGACTACAGCATCGACTGGAACGCGGTCCGGCAGGCGATCACGCCGCAGACCCGCATGATCGTGATCAACACGCCCAACAATCCGACCACCAGCGTGTTTTCCGCGGAGGACATGCGCGCGTTCGAAAACATATTGCGCAATACCAATATCATTGTGGTGGCCGACGAGGTATACGAACACCTCGTATACGACGGGCACCAGCACCAGAGCGTGGCACGTTTTCCGGGGCTGGCCAAGCGCAGCTTTGTCGTCTCGTCGTTCGGCAAGACGTACAGCGTCACCGGCTGGAAAATGGGCTATGTACTCGCGCCGCGCGAACTGATGAACGAATTCCGCAAGGTGCACCAGTACAATGTATTCGTCACTAACGGGCCGCTGCAGTACGTGCTCGCCGAATACATGGGCGACCCGTCGGTCTATCTGTCGCTCGCCGCATTTTATCAGCGCAAGCGCGATTTTTTTCTCGCCGGCCTGGCCGGCTCGCGTTTTCGCGTGCTGCCGTCGCGCGGCACGTTCTTTCAGAACCTCGCGTACGACGCGGTCAGCGACGAAAAAGACACCGATCTCGCGATCAGGCTTACCAAGGAAAAAGGCCTCGCCGCGATTCCGTTGTCGGTGTTTTATCACGACGGGCAGTGCGACAAGGTGCTGCGCTTCTGTTTCGCCAAATCGGAGCAGACGCTCGCCAAGGGTGCGGCGATCCTGCGCAGTCTCTAACCCGTCATTTCAGCCAGCTGATTTCGCGGGCGGTTTTCGCGCCGATCACCGCTTCGTCGAGACCGCGCGGAGTTTCGGCGCGCACCTCCGAAATCGGCACGCGGCCCGCCATGATCTCCGCCCGGGTTTGCGGCAATAGCGGCTGCGCGTTCGGTTCGGCATAACCGTCGGGAAACAAAGGCTGGTTGCTTCCGGGATCGTACTTGTCGGTTGCTCCAAACGTATGCAGCAATTCATGTGCAATCACGACCTGGTTGCCGCCCGTCATGTCGTCGCTGGCGAACGCGTTGACCACGCCGATCAGGCCCTCGCGCAAACCGACCGAATGCGCGAGGCGCAGATTCGGCGCCGGCGCAAAATATTTGACGAACATGCGCGCATGCGCCTTGGGCCCGCTGTAACCGTCGTTGCGCCAGGCCCAGAAACGCAACTGCAAACTCCAGCTCATGATGGCCAGCGGGCCCGCATCGCGCGGCGGTTCGGGCGGCAGCGCGTCCACCCGCGGCGCCAGATACACTTCGACCGGCGAGCGCAGCGGCAAACCATAATTTCGCGCCTGCTCGCGCATGAACACGGCCAGCGGTTCGAAGCCGTCGCGCGACAGGCTTTGAATATATTTGTCTGCCGCCGCACTCCGGTCGCCGTTGATCGGATAAATCACGACGCGCAGAGGTTCCTTCCAGTCGGTCGTGCGGCCGCGCGCGATCCACGCGCCCTGGGCGACGGCCAGCAGCACGAACAACAGGAGACCGATGCGTAGGAAGCGTGCCATAGTACTATTTGGGCTGGCTCAATGCGGTCGCAGGATTTAAAATTACGGTTTGACCGCTCAACCGGGGAATTCAATGAAACAACGCATTATCGCGTCATTCGTCGCCGTTCTGGGCGCAACCTGCGCCTCCATCGCGTTTGGCCAGGCCTATCCGACCAAACCGATCCGCATCGTCGCGCCTTTCGCGCCCGGCGGCGGCACCGACCTGATTGCGCGCGTCGCCGCGCAGAAAATGACCGAGTCGCTCGGCCAGCAGGCAGTCGTGGATAACCGGCCCGGCGCCGGCGGCGTATTGGGTGCGGAACTCGGCGCGAAAGCGCCGCCCGACGGCTATACGTTCACGCTGATCGCGGGCAGCTACGCGGTCAATCCGGCCCTGTTCAAGCTCAACTTCGATCCGATCAACGACATAACGCCGGTGATACAGCTGTCGCAGGGGCCGTTTCTCGTCGTCGTTCATCCGTCGCTGCCGGTCAAGAACATCAAGGAGCTCATCGCGCTCGCCAAAGCCCGCCCGAATCAGCTCACGTTCGCTTCAAGCGGCGCCGGCAGCATTACCCAACTCGCCACTGAACTATTCAACGATATGGCGGGCATTAAGATGATTCACATCCCGTATAAAGGCACCGGTCCCGCGTTGACCGACACGATGGCCGGACACGTGCAGATTCTGTTCGGCAGCGTCGGCGCGACCCTGCCGCAAATGAGCAGCGGACGCCTGCGCGCGATCGCGGTGACGACCGCCAAACGCATACCCGCGGCGCCGAACGTGCCGACCATCGATGAATCGGGCGTCAAAGGCTACAACGTGATTTTGTGGCACGGCCTGATCGCGCCGAAAGGCCTGCCGCGCCCTATCCTCGACCGCGTCAATGGCGACCTGAACAAGGCATTGCAGACGAAGGAAATGCAGGAGCGGCTCGCGGGCGACGGCGTATCGGCTGCCGGCGGCACGCCGGAGCAATTCGCCGCACTCATCAAGAAGGATATCGAAGTCTGGCGCGGCGTCGTCAAGAAAGCCGGCGTCAAAGCCGAATAGCCGCGCGCCTCATTACCGACAGGATAATCGCGATCGCCCACGGGCGGCCGCGATTCATTTGGGCGGCGGGGATTTGGCAAACCTCAGCGTGTGAGTGGCGAGCAGCGTTTCGGCGAGAAAGCACATCAAGGCGAGCACGAAGCTGGTAATGCCGCCGAGAAAACTCCACGGCACCAAGCGCTCGCTGTGCGGAACCAGAGTCTCGCCGAGAAAGAGCGTCATGACCGTGGCGCCTATCAACATGGCGCACACCACGAGCAGGCCGACCGACCAGTTCACGACGCGGCCGCGCAGGCGCAGGCGATTGAGTTCCCAATAGGCCGCATCCGCGTCCGAAATGACGCCCGTCGCAAGCCGGTCCTCGATGCTGCGCGCGCGGTCGATGATGCGTGAGAGGCGCGCCGCCAGCGCGCCGATCAGCGCCGCCACCGCCGACAACATGAACACGGGCGCGACCGCCAGCTGAATGCCGTGCGAGATTGAGTCGGCGTCCACCATGGCAGGTCGACGGCGTCAGGCCTTAGCGCCTGGCCGCCAGAAATGTGCCGTGACACTGGCGCGTGCCGCAACGGCAAGCGTAAAGCTTTTTGATCGCCGGCGTGTAACGGTCTTCGATCACGAGGTTGTATTCGTACCCCAGCTCTTCGCCCGCCTTGATGTTCCGAATCGCGTGGATATAGAGCCGGTCGCCCTCTTCCACCGGCTCGCAATTCGGGTTGCAGCTATGATTGATCCAGCGCGCCGAGTTGCCGCCGCGATACGCGTCTATCACCATGTCGTTGTCGAGCAGGAACAGGAACGTATGGTTGGTGTCGTCGTCGCCGTAAAGCTCGTCGGCTTCTTCTTCCGTGATGAGCGCGCCCTTATATTCGATGATGCGCTCGCCTTTGGCGATCGCGCGGGCCGCGAATACTCCCCTGCCGTGAATCTCCGAACCGCGGACGATGATGATGGGGCGCTTGTTACCGGCGGTCTTGCCCGTCTTGCGGGTTTTACTGGACTTACTGGTCTTGCGGGTCTGCGCAGGCATGCGTGGGATTTCCCGATTGAAAGGCGCGTATTCTAACCAATTGTCGCTTCGATTGTGTGACGCCGGCTGCGGACATTGGAAATAAAAAGCCACCACGCATGCCCTACCTCGCGCTACAGCACGCCCGACAAGCCGCCGTCGACGTTGATGCACGTTCCCGTCACGTAGCTCGCCGCGTCCGATGCGAGAAACGCGATCACGTTCGCAACTTCGCCGGATTCACCCATGCGGCCGAGCGGCACGGTTTTGCCGGTTTGCCTGTAGTGCTCTTCGACGCTCAATCCGCTGCGCGCAGCGCGGCGCTCCTGCTGCATCGACTTGATCTTGCCGACCGCCACCGCGTTGACCAGAATGTTCAGCGGCGCGAGTTCCTTGGACAGGCCTTTGGTCAGCGCCAGGCCGGCCGCGCGGCTGACGGTGGTCGGAAATTGCGCCGCGCCCGGCTGCTTGGCCGCGACCATGTTCAGATTGATGATGCGCCCGCCGCCCTGCTTTTTCATGTGCGGGATCGCGGCGCGCGTGGTGCGCACCTGCGCCATGACCTTGATTTCGATGTCATGCGCGAATTCGGTATCGGCGACCTTGTCGAACGCCGCCTGCCCGGTGCCGCCCGCGTTGTTGACGACAATGTCGATGCGGCCGAAGCGCTTGACCGTTTCCTCGACGAAGCGCTCCATGTCGCCGGCCTTCGCCGCGTCCGCGACCACCGTCAACACCTCGACGCCCAGCTTGCGGCATTCGGCGGCCTTCTTCTCCATCACATCGGCGCGCCGCGCACAGATCGCGACCGTGCCGCCGAGTTCAGCGACCCGCGTCGCCGTCGCCCCCCCTATGCCCTCGCTGCCGCCGGTAATTGCAACCACCTTGCCTTTGAGACTCAACTGCATGTCAGCTCCCTTTTTTAAAATGGTAATTGGGTGATTTAGTGATTGAGCGATTTGGTGATTTAGTGATTCACCTGATCACCCAATCACTGAATCCCCTATTCACTGCTCTTGATTCCCGCCGCTTTGATCAGTTTGCCGAATCTTGCGATGTCGTTGCGGATCAGCGTCGCCAGCGCTTCCGGCGTGCCGCCGACCAGATCGAACCCCAGCGCGATCAGCTTTTCGCGGACATCGGGCTGCGTCAGCGTGCGCGTTATGTCGGCATGCAGTTTCGCGATGATCTCCTTGGGCGTACCGATCGGCACCAGATAGCCGGTCCAGGAATCGAAATCGAACCCGGGCACGCCCGCTTCCGCAACGGTCGGCACCTCGGGCAGCGTGGCCGAGCGCTTGGGACTGCCGATCGCCAGCACGCGCAATCGCCCGCTCTTCATGTACGGCACCACGTTCGACACCCCCGTAAACATCATGGGCACCTGCCCTCCCAACACGTCGCTGAACGCGGGCCCCAGGCCTTTGTAGGGGACGTGAACGATGTTGATGCCGGCATCGACGCGCAGCATCTCCATCGGCAGATGTTGCGCGCTGCCGGTGCCGCCCGACGCGTAATTGAGTTCGCCCGGATGCGCCCTGGCGAGCGCGATCAGTTCTTTGACGGATTTGACCGGCAGCGACGGATGCACGACGAGCACCACGGGAATCGTCGCCGCCATCGTCACCGGCGCAAAATCGCGCACCGCATCGTACGGCAGCTTCAGATAAAGATGCGGATTCACCGCAAGCGTGGAGATATTTCCCAGGTACAGCGTGTAGCCATCGGGCGGCGCCTTGGCCGCCGCTTCTGTGCCTATGATGCCATTGGCGCCGACGCGGTTGTCGACGACCACCTGTTGTCCCCAGGTGTCGCCGAACTTCTGCCCGAGCACGCGCGCGAGGGTATCGATCGCGCTGCCCGCCGTAAACGGCGTAATGACCCGCACCGGCTTGGCGGGAAAATTCTGCGCGTGCGCCACCGCCGCGGCCATCAATAACGCAGCTCCCAGCCAGTTTTTTGTCACGCCCTGCCTCCTTGGAAATCATAACCGGCGAACATCATAACGCCATCCGCGCGTCACTGACAGTTCGGCGGCGCGCACCCTGGCGGGACGCGCTATCATGACGGCCATGATCATCGCGATCCCCGACGATTACCAGCAATTGGTCGCTACGCTCGACTGCTACGCTCAGCTCGCCGGCCATGACGTGCGCATTTTTCAAGGCCCGGCGGGCAGCGCCGGCGAGCTCGCCCACCAATTGAATGACGCCGAGGCCATCGTGCTGGTACGCGAGCGTACGTCGATCACGCGCGAATTGCTCGAGCGCCTGCCGCACCTCAAGCACATCGCGCAGACCGGCCGCAGCACCCATCACATCGATGTCGCGGCATGCACGGCGCGCGGCATCACCGTCAGCGCGGGCACCCACGCGTCGGCGCATACCATCGCCGAATATACGTGGGCGTTGATCCTCGCATCCCGCCGCGACATTGTTGGACAAGTGCAGACCATGCGGCGCGGCGAATGGCTGCCCCGGCTCGGCCTTGGCCTCCACGGCAAGACGCTCGGCGTCCACGGGTTCGGCAAGATCGGCAGCCTCGTCGCGCAGATCGGCAAAAGCTTCGGCATGCGCGTCGTCACGTGGGGCGGCGAAGAATCGCGCCGCCGCGCACTCGACGCGGATTGCGGATTCGCGGAGGGCAAACGCGAACTGTACGCGCAATCCGACGTCTTGAGCCTGAATCTGCGCTTGTCGGAACGCACCCGGCACTCGATCTCCGCGGAAGATCTGGATGTGATGCCGCCCTCGGCGCTGCTCGTCAATACGGCGCGCGCTGAGATTATCGCGCCGGGCGCGCTGATTGCCGCGCTGGAACGCGGACGGCCGGGCTACGCTGCGGTGGACGTCTTTGAAAACGAACCCGTGCTGCGCGGCGAACATCCGCTGCTGAAAATGAACAATGTATTGTGCACGCCGCACAGCGCGTGGATCGAAAAGGAGATGTTCGAGTCCTATTTCGGCGAAGCGTTCGCCAATCTCGTCAAGTTCGCGCAAGGCGCGCCGGTCAATCTCGTCAATCCGGCCGCAGTACAACGCTAAGGCGCTCTGCACGAAGAGGCCGGAGCGGATAAAATCGGCGCATTCCGGTTCAGGACAGGCACATGCAAAAATTATTCGACGCAGAAACGCATTCGGCATTACAGCAGCTGATGGACGAAACGATAGAAGCGCTGCAGCTCGCGAAAGTCAGTCCCGACGTCGACGATCTCGGCGCCACGTTCGCGGTCGCCCTGCTCAAGCTCGGGCTTGCCACCAGTTTCGCCGATCAGAAGCACCCGGGTTTCGCCAAAGACGTCGAGGAAAAGCGCCAGCGCGTGCTGAGCGCGTTGATGCCGCGACATTGAGTTTTCCACCACCGCGAGAGCAGATTTTGAATAAATCGCTCGTTGCACTGCTGATCGTGTGCGCGCCGGCACTGGCCGCGGCGCAGGCTTACCCCACCAAGACCGTGCGCATCATCGCGCCGTTTGCGGCGGGCAGCACGATCGATATTCTGGGCCGCCTGATCGCGCCCCGGCTGTTCGAAGCGCTGGGTCAGCCGGTTATCGTCGAGGACCGTCCCGGCGCGGGCGGCATGATAGGCCTCGATTTCGTCGCGAAGTCGCCGCCGGACGGCCACACCCTCGTGATCGGCGCACTGGGACCGCTCGCGATGAATCCCGCGCTGTACCCGAAGACGCCGTTCGATCCGGTGCAGGACTTCGCCGCAGTGAGCCTGCTCGCCACCGGGCCGGTCGTGATCGTCGTGCATCCATCGATTCCCGCACGCAACGTCAAGGAGCTGGTGGAACTCGCGAAGAAACGTCCGGGCCAGCTCAACTTCGGATCGCCGGGCGTCGGCAGCAGCCCGCACCTTACCGGCGAGCTTTTCAAGCTCATCACCAAAACCGACGTCGTGCATGTTCCCTACAAAGGCAACGCCGAAGCCATCACCGATTTGATCGGCGGACAACTAAGCATGGTGTTTACCGGCGTGCCGCCGGTCGTACCGCTCGCCAAGGCTGGCAAGGTGCGCGTGCTCGCGACCACCGGCAAACAGCGCCTCGCCAATCTGCCCGACGTGCCGACCCTGCGCGAAGCCGGTATCGAAGGCGCCGACGTGCTGATCTGGTATGGCGTGGTCGCGCCGGCCGCAACGCCCAAAGACGTGATCGCGCGGCTCAACCGCGAGATCGTTAAAATCATGGCCGTGCCCGACGTGCGCGAGAAATTCGCTCAGCAAGGCGTCGATCCCGCGTCGAGCACGCCGGAGGAATTCGCACAGTTGATCCGCGACGAAGTCGCGCGCTGGGGCAAGGTCATCCGCAACGCGGGCATCAAGCTCGAATGACGGCAGGAATTGGGCGTAGAATTCTGAACCGGTAGACTCCGATCCACTATCCTCGACTCCGCCCCCATGAAACTCCCGATCTATCTCGACAATTCCGCGACCACGCCGGTCGATCCGCGCGTCGTCGCCAAAATGCTGCCGTGGCTCGCCGAGCAGTTCGGCAATCCCGCGAGCAGTTCGCACGCTTTCGGCCGCGCCGCACGCGCGGCGGTCGAAGCGGCGCGCGATCAGGTCGCCGCGTTGATAAATGCCGATCCGCGTGAAATCGTGTGGACGTCGGGCGCGACCGAATCCGACAACCTTGCGATCAAGGGCGCCGCCCTCGCCTGCCGGGACAAGGGCAGGCATCTGATCACGATGCAGACGGAGCACAAAGCGGTGCTCGATACGATGCTCGAACTCGAGCGCGAGGGCTTCACCGTCACGTCGCTGGCGCCGCAGAAGAACGGCCTGCTCGACCTCGAAAAATTCGAGGCCGCGATCCGGCCCGACACAACACTCGCCTCGATCATGCTGGTCAACAACGAGATCGGCGTGATTCAGGACATCGCCGCGCTCGGCGAGATCTGCCGTGAACGCGGCGTGCTTTTCCACGTCGATGCCGCGCAGGCGACGGGCAAAATGGCGATCGATTTGCAGAAACTCAAGGTCGACCTGATGTCGCTGACCGCGCACAAAACCTACGGGCCGAAAGGCATCGGCGCGCTTTACGTGTCGCGCGACCGCCGCGTGCGCATCGAGCCGCAAATGCACGGCGGCGGCCACGAGCGCGGCATGCGCTCGGGCACGCTCGCGACCCATCAAATCGTCGGCATGGGGGAATGCCTTGAAATAGCGGGCGCGGAAATGGCGAGTGAATTGCCGCGCATACGCGCGTTGCGAGACAAACTTCATTGCGGCCTCGCGGGACTCGACGAAGTTCAGATCAACGGCGACATGCAAAGCCGCATCGTCAACAATCTGAACTTCAGCCTGAAGCTGCCGAACTGCGACCAGATGATCGCGTCGCTGACCGATATTGCGGTGTCTTCAACTTCGGCATGCTCCTCGGGCGGCGGCAGCGTGTCGCACGTGCTGCAGGCGCTCGGCAACGACGCACAGCTCGCGGGCAACTCGATCCGCATCACGGTCGGCCGCTTCAACACCGAAGAGGAAATCGATTTTGCGCTCGCGTATCTGAAGCGCAAGATCGCCGAGTGCCGCGACGCACTCGCAAAGCAGACCGCGCTCGCTTAACGGGCGGCAGTCGCGACCGGCGTTTCGTTCAGGAAGCGCTCGATAACTTCGGCGCCCACGTACTGTTTGAGCACGCCGCCATCGGCGAATACCAGTGTCGGCGTCGAGTCGATATTGAGCTTGGTAGCGGTCGCGTCGATCTGCTCGAACGGATTGCTGCAATTCGTGGGTCCCGACGGGCGCAGCGCGCGCAACATCCAGTCCTCCCACGCCTTGGCCTTGTCGCCCGAGCACCAGATCGATTTCGCGATGTTGGTCGAACCCGGAAACTTCGCCTCGAGCGGAAACGGATAGACATACAGCGTCAGGTTGTTGATGCGCTCGAGCTCGAGCTCGAGCTTCTTGCAGTACGGGCACATCGGGTCGAGAAACACCCGCAGCTGGCGCTTGCCGTCGCCTTTGACGCGTTTGATCGCCATGGTGAGCGGCGGCAACTGCGCCATATTGAGCGCGGTAAGCCTGCGCAGACTCTGCTCGGTCATATTGCGGTTGGTCTTGGTGTCGACCAGCACGCCGTAAATCAGGAAGCTGACCTTCTCATCGGTGTAATGCAGCGTATTGTCGACATAAACTTCGTAAAGGCCGCCATACGGAGTTTTGGTCACGCTTTGCACCTTGTTGTGGAGCTTGGTCTCGACGAGTTTACGTACGCTTGCCTCGTCGGCCAGCGCCGCACCGCAAATCAGTAACGCCGCAAACAGCACGAAATTTCTTGGCATCATCACTCCACTTGCAAGTAGCAGAGCGCATTGTAAATTATTCCGGCAATCCGCAAAAACCGCTTGTCCAGCGGCATTGACCGCAGGTCGGACGGACGCGGCGATCGCCTGCCGCATCAACCACCCTGGGCGGCGAAGATTCTGCCTTGTTTCAATCGAACACCGACGCGTTCGCCTTTGCTTAAACCGAGCGCCACATGCTGGTCGCGGCTCAATTCCGCGTGAACGCGTTGCGCCGTATCATCGCGCTTCAATTCAAGACGCACGGACGGACCGATCACCAGCAGACTCTCGATTGTCGCCTTGAACGCATCGGTGGCACCACCATTCCTGGTGATTTCGATTTCGTGCGGCCTGACGTAAACCGCGGCTTCATTGCTTTCAATACGGGCATTCTTGGGCACTTGCGCCTCCCAATCGCCAACCGCCACCTTGCCGTCATGGATGCGGCTGTGAAATAAATTGACGTCGCCCAGGAACTGGTACACGAATGGCGTTGCAGGGTGGTCGTAGACCTGGTCGGGAGTGCCGACCTGCTCGACCCTGCCTTCGTTCTTCACCACCACGCGGTCCGCGACCTCCAACGCTTCTTCCTGATCGTGAGTAACGAACAGGCTGGTGATATGGATTTCATCATGCAGCCGGCGCAGCCACGCGCGCAGTTCCTTGCGCACCTTGGCGTCAAGCGCGCCGAACGGTTCGTCGAGCAGCAAAACCTTGGGCTCGACCGCGAGCGCGCGCGCCAGCGCGATCCGCTGGCGCTGCCCGCCCGACAACTGGTGCGGATAGCGATCCGCCAGCCAGTCGAGCTGCACCAGCTTGAGCAACGCGTTCACCTTGTCGCGAATGTCATTGTTCAAAGGACGCGTCGAACGCGGCTTGACCCGCAGCCCGAACGCAACATTTTCGAAAATCGTCATATGCCGGAACAGGGCGTAGTGCTGGAACACGAAGCCGACGCGCCGCTCGGAAATTCCGGAGTCGGTCGCATCTTCGCCGTGGAAAAGTATCCGGCCGCGGTCCGCCGTTTCCAGTCCCGCGACTATCCGCAGGAGCGTAGTCTTTCCCGAGCCGGACGGACCGAGCAAAGCGACCAGTTCGCCGGTTTCGACCTTGAGACTGACGTCATTCACCGCGGCGAAATTGCCGAAAGAACGGCTGATGTTGCGCACTTCAATGCTCATTTTCATTTCCCTTCAGTTGGCGATTGACCTGCCACTCGACCAGCGTTTTCAATACCAGGGTCACCAGCGCAAGCAGCGCAAGCAGCGACGCCACCGCAAACGCCGCGGCGAAGTTGTATTCGTTGTAGAGAATTTCAACGTGCAGCGGCATGGTGTTGGTTTGTCCGCGCACGTGGCCGGAGACCACGGATACCGCTCCGAATTCGCCCATCGCGCGCGCATTGCATAGAATTACGCCGTAAAGGAGGCCCCATTTGATGTTGGGCAACGTGACGCGCCGGAATACCTGCCAGCCATTGGCGCCGAGCACCACTGCGGCCTCCTCTTCCTCGTTGCCCTGCGCCTCCATGAGCGGAATCAATTCCCGCGCAACAAACGGAAAGGTGACGAAGATGGTCGCCAGCACAATGCCGGGGACCGCAAACACGATCCGTATATCGTGATCGGAGAGCCAATGGCCCATCCAGCCCTGCAATCCGAATATCAGCACATATATCAGCCCGGCGATCACGGGCGACACCGAGAACGGCAGGTCGATCAGCGTGATCAATACGCTCTTGCCGCGAAACTCGAATTTGGCAATTGCCCACGCCGCCGCCACGCCGAACACGAGATTGAGCGGCACCGCGATCGCCGCCGCCAGCAGCGTCAGCTTGATGGCCGACCACGCATCGGGTTCCAGTATTGCTGTGATATATGCACTCCAGCCCTTGCGCAATGCCTCGGTGAATACGGCAACGAGCGGCACGAACAGGAACAGCGTCAGAAATGCGAACGCCACGGCGATCAAGGCAATCCGCGCCAACGCCGGCTCTTCACGCGCGCCACGGCGCACGGCCGGCGTCGGCGAGAAACCCAGCAAGACCTCTGCCGTACCTACGTCGTCCCAGGTCATGCTCATGCGGCAGCCTCCCGTCTGCGACTCAGCCATTGGAGGCAATTGATCAGCAGCAGCAAGAGAAAGGACACGATGAGCATGACAACCGCCACCGCGGTCGCCCCCGTGTAATCGTATTGCTCGAGTTTGGTGATGATGATGAGAGGTGTGATCTCTGACACCATCGGCATGTTGCCGGCAATAAAAATCACCGAGCCGTATTCGCCTACCGCGCGCGCGAATGCCAATGCGAACCCGGTCAACAATGCGGGCATCACTGTCGGGAAAATCACGCGAGTAAAGGTCTGCCAGCGGTCTGCGCCCAGTGTAGCCGCCGCTTCCTCGAGATCGGCCTCGAGATCTTCGAGCACCGGTTGTACCGTGCGCACTACGAAAGGCAGTCCGATGAACACCAGCGCAACCAGCACCCCTAGCGGCGTAAATGCCACCTTGATGCCCCACCTCAGCAAGATCCGCCCGATCCAGCCGTTGGGCGCATAAATCGCCGTCAGCGCTATGCCCGCTACCGCGGTAGGCAATGCAAACGGCATGTCGACCAGCGCGTCTATGACGCGCTTGCCGGGGAACCGGTAACGCACCAGCACCCAGGCGACAACCAGACCGTAAGCTGCATTGATTGTGGCGGCGAGCAACGACGCACCGAATGTGAGTTCATAGGAAGCGACGACTCGCGACGCCGTCACGATGCTCCAGAACTGCTCCCAGCTCAGTACCGCGGTCTTGATGAAGGCGGCCGACAGCGGGATCAGGACAATCGTGCTCAAATAAAGCGACGTAAAACCCAGCGCCAGTCCGAATCCGGGCAGCACGCTGTGTTGCCGCAATAATAGTGATTTCATGAATACGACCGCATCATGCGAGTTGCCGCACCGGTTGCGGCGTGCCGATCAGCTTTTGTAATTCGTACAACAGACGCTCGCCGACCGGCCATGCACCGTAACCGGATTCGGCATTGATATGCCCGCAATTGCCGAGATTCACAAGATTGCTGCACCAGTCGCGGGCCAGCGTCCTGGCGTGCGCGAGACTCAACCACGGATCGCTGCTGCTGGCGACAAGTATTGTCGGGAATCCGAGCGGCTCGCGCGGCAAGGCTGCCTCGACTGCGAAACGCTGCGGATCAGCGGGCGCGACGAGCATCGCGCCACAAACACGCCCGCCCGCGCGCCTTGCACTTTGCACCGCGGCCAGGCAACCAACGCTGTGCGCGACCAGAATTGCGGGCAGTTCACTTGCCTGGAGTTCGCGGCCTATCGCGTCCGCCCAGATTTCGATTTTCGGATCGTCCCAGTCACGCTGCACGACGCGCCGGTAATCCGGGTGCGCACGCTCCCACAGTGTCTGCCAGTGCGCAGGTCCGCTGTTACGCAGGCCCGGTACCAGCAATACTCTATGCGCCTTGTTTACGTTTGCAGACACGCCGTTCATCCGTGCGCGCTATGCGGTGCCGCGTTGGCGCGGCCACTGGACTCCGCGCGTGTGATATATGCCGGAACCGGCGTCAACCTGGGTTGCCTGACGTTTTCGAAATCGGGCCGCCCGAGAAAATATCCCTGCATTGCATCAGCTCCCGCGCGCACCGCAATCACCAACTCCCGCGCGGCTTCAATGTGCGTGACCAGCGTGCGTCCGCCCCAGCCATGCGCATGGTCGACGAACGGCTTGAGTTCCTGCTCCGACGAAAACTGGCCGACATCCAGTTGCAGGAAGTCCGGCTGCACGCCCTCCAATGCCGCCATGTCATGTTGCAATGTGGAAGCTACCGCCAACCGATAGCCGCGTGAGCGGTAGTTCGCAGTCACCCGCGCGAGCAAATCGCCGTCTGCGGTTGCCTCCTGCGGTATCACTATCACCACATTCGACGTCGCGATGCCGCAATGCTCAAGCACCTCGCCGAAAATCCCGCCGTGGTCGTGCTTCACGCTTTTCAGCAACCGTGGTTCTACGCGCAGAAACAGCGCATGGCCGGCTTGCGCATGACCGAAATAGTTGAGGATGTGCACGCTGCGGCACAGGCGGTCGAGCCGCACCAGCGCCGCATCGCTGGCGATCGTGGAGAAGATGCCCCACGGCGATAAAGTGTTTTCGCCTCCGCCGTCGCACCGTATGCGCGCATCGTGACCGATCACGCACAGGCCGTCGGCTCCAAACACTTTCTGGAACGCGCTCGACAACCGGCAACCGTAGAAATCGCCGATGACGCGACCGCGCGGGTCCTGACGCAAATGAAACTGCCCGAGTTCTCCCACTGCCGCGGTATCGGCCGCGGCGATCCCCGCGAGAATCTCCGGAATGCGCGTATGCAGTTCTTCCGTTGACACACTCATCGCATCTCCTGATAAATAACAAACGCTCCCGAATCAATCGTTATTTGCGGCCCGGCTGGTAAATCTGGTCGAACACGCCGCCGTCGGCAAAATGCGTCTTCTGCGCCTTGGCCCAGCCGCCGAACACCTCGTCGATTGTGAACAAGGTCAGTTTCGGAAAGTTCTTTGCGTACTTGGCGGCGATTTTCGCGTTGCGCGGACGGTAGAAATTTTTGGCCGCAAATTCCTGACCTTCGTCGGAATACAAATATTCAAGATAGGCCTGCGCCACTTTGCGCGTGCCGTGCTTCTCTACAACCTTGTCGACGATGCTGACCGGGGGTTCCGCGAGAATGCTGATCGGCGGGTAGACGATGTCGAACTTGTCGGCGCCGAATTCCTGGAGCGCCAGATGGGCTTCGTTTTCCCAAGCCAGCAACACGTCGCCGATGCCGCGTTCGGCAAAAGTCACGGTCGAGCCGCGGGCGCCGGAATCGAGCACCGGCACGTTTTTGTAGAGGCTGGTCACGAACGCACTGGCTTTGGCCTGATCGTTGCCGTTTTTCTTGAGCGCGTATCCCCACGCCGCGAGATAGCCCCAGCGCGCACCGCCCGATGTTTTCGGATTTGCCGTTATGACCGAGATTCCCGGCTTAACGAGGTCATCCCAATCCTTGATGCCTTTGGGATTGCCTCTGCGCACCAGGAATATATAGGTCGATGTATACGGAGTACTGTTATTCGGCAACCGCTTCTGCCAATCGGCGGGCAGCAGCTTGGCCTTGTCGGCAATTTCATCGATGTCGTACGCGAGGGCCAGCGTTACCACATCGGCCTCGAGCCCATCGATCACCTTGCGCGCTTGACCACCGGACCCGCCGTGAGAAGCCTTGAGGTCGACTTTCTCGCCGGTAGTGGTCTGCCAGTGTTTGGCGAACGCGGCATTGAACTGCTGATACAACTCGCGAGTTGGATCGTAAGAAACATTCAACAGCGTGACGTCGGCACTGGCATTGAAACTGAACAGCGCTGCAATCAATAACAACGTGGAATTGAAATTCTTCATGGCGTTCCTTATGCGATAAGTAGATATAAAAGCGTTTCCAAGTAACAATTTCGTATATAAAGGCCAAAAAAAAGCCGCGTCGGCGCGGCTGTCGCAACCGACCGCAGGAATCAACAAGGACGACAACACCGCATCATTTTTTCTTCCATGATCGTAAATTGAGTGTCGTGCACCATTAACGTTTGATCGTTCGTCAGATTCAAAGGCCGCTCCGGTTCTTTCATGCGATCATTCCCGCGGCCACGGTTTGATTCGACATCTCGTCGATCAGGATGAATGCGCCCGTGGCACGCTCTTCGCTGTAAAGATCGCAAAATATCGGTTGCGCCAACGCAATCACTACGTGCGCAATGTCATTTACCCCGACTACGGCGGTGGTGGAAACGCGCTTCGTCAGCGTATCCACATCCACGATATCGACGACCGATGCGACTTTGGCCTTCACCGTACGCGACGCGTGCTTTAGAAGATAACGTCCATTCGCGACCATCGGATCGACCGAAAACCAGACCAGCGTCGCCTCCAGCATCCGGAACACGTGCGGAGGTTGCTCCACACTGGCTATCTGATCGCCCCGCGAGATATCGATTTCGTCAGCCAGCGATAGCGCAACCGATTCGCCGGCAGAGGCGGCCGCACGATTGCCGGGCCAACGGTGTATGGCTTTAACTGTCGTTGTCCTTCCGGACGGCAGGACGACGACCTCCTGCCCGACGAAGACGGACCCTGAAGCAATCAGGCCGAGATAAGCCCGTCCCTGCTCGACCGACTTTTGCACGAGTTGAACCGGAAAGCGAAAAGGCCGGGACGTCCTCGCTTCGGCGCGCTCGATCGATTCCAGCAATTCGAGCAGCGTAGGACCGTCGTACCAGGCGAGCCGATCGCCGCGTTCCACGACCATATCGCCCAGCAAAGCACAGACCGGGACGAAATAAAAATGCGGTAGCGGCCCATCCAGCAGCGCGGAAAATTGTTCGACGGCATCGCGAACCGCCTCGAATTTATCGCGCTGGTAGTCCACCAGATCCATTTTGTTGACCGCGACGATGACATGCTTGATGCCGAGCAAATGCGCGATGAAAAGATGCCGCTTGCTTTGTTCCAACAATCCTTTCGCGGCATCAGCCAGGATTACCGCGACATCCGCAGTGCTCGCGCCGGTTGCCATGTTCCGCGTGTACTGCACATGGCCGGGCGTGTCGGCAATGATGAATTTGCGCCGCGGCATCGAAAAATAGCGGTACGCGACATCTATGGTGATGCCCTGCTCGCGCTCCGCTTCAAGGCCATCGGTAAACAACGACAGATCGAGCTCTTCCAATCCTTGCTTGTGCGATGCGCGCGCTACAGCCGTCAGTTGGTCCTCTAAAATCTGCCGGGTGTCATGCAGCAGCCGGCCGATCAGCGTGCTCTTGCCGTCATCGACGCTGCCTGCGGTCGTAAAGCGCAACAGACCGCCGGACCCGTTTGTTACAGCCGGCACGGCGATGTTCCGCTCAATCTCGCGCAGATAAGACATCAGAAATAGCCCTCTTTCTTGCGCCGCTCCATCGATGCTTCCGATGTTTGGTCGTCCATCCGCGTGGCGCCGCGTTCGGTCACGCGCGACAGCAAAGTCTCGGCAATGATCGCTTCCACGGTGTCGGCTTCGGATTCAACCGGACAGGTGCAGCTGATATCCCCGACGGTCCTGAAGCGCACGGAAGCCGCTTCGGCCTGCTCGCCCGCGCGCGGCGGGGTCAGATCGGTGATGGGAACAAGCAAGCCGCTTCTGCGCACGACCGGCCGGCGATGCGCAAAATAAATGGAAGGAACGTCGAGTTGCTCGCGTGCTATGTATTGCCAGACATCAAGTTCGGTCCAATTGCTGATCGGAAACACGCGCACATGCTCACCGCGATTAACGCGCGCGTTGAAGAGGTTCCACAGTTCGGGCCGCTGATTGCGCGGGTCCCATTGCCCGAACTCGTCGCGGAACGAGAACACGCGCTCCTTCGCGCGCGCCCTTTCCTCGTCGCGCCGGGCGCCGCCAATGGCTGCGTCGAACCCGAATTCTGCTATTGCTTCGAGCAATGTCACGGATTGTGCCGCATTGCGGCTCTCTTGCTGGCTGCGCAGGCGGACCGTACCGCGTTGCAAAGAGTCTTCCACCATGCGCACGACGAGCCGTTCCCCGAGCTGCGCCGCCCGCCGGTCGCGAAACTCGATCACTTCCGGATAGTTGTGGCCGGTATCGATGTGCAGCAACGGAAACGGGAAACGCCCGGGGCGGAACGCCTTCTCGGCGAGCCTCAGCAATACGATCGAATCCTTGCCGCCGGAGAAAAACAGGACCGGATTGTCGCACTCGCCCGCGACTTCGCGCAGAATATGCACGGCTTCCGATTCAAGCCATTCAAGATGGCCGCGCGCGAACAGCGTCGAAGGTTCCTGCGCATGGGTGCGTGCCAAAACCGTCATGCGACCTCCCGCGCCCGCGCTAGCCTGCCGTCTTCGCGAACATGCAAACCGCATTCCTTGCCATGATCCTGCTCCCACCACCAACGCCCCGCCCGGATATCCTCTCCGGCCACGACGGGCCGCGTGCATGGCGCGCAACCGATGGAACGGTAACCCTGCTCATAAAGGTCGTTATAGGGCACCGAACGGGCGTGGAGATATTCCCAGACTTCATCTTCGGTCCAATCGGCGAGCGGATTGAATTTCAGCAGCAAGTACGTGTCGTCAAACTCACGGGCAGGCAACGCCGCGCGCCCCGTCGAATGCTCGCGCCGAAGACCCGTAATCCACGCTCTCTTGCCTTTAAGCAGCCGTTTGAGCGGCTCCACCTTGCGGATCTGGCAGCACTCTCGGCGCAGTTCCGCCGATTTATAAAATGCGTTACGACCACTCCGCGACTCATACTGTGCCAGCGCATTTACATCGGGGGTAACGACGTTCAGGTGATGATGGTAATAACGCCGGATCTTTTCCAGCAGATCCAGCGTATCGCCGTGCAAGCGGCCGGTATCGATCGTGAATATCCCGATGTCAAACTGCGCAGTCAGAATCGCATCCGTAATCACCATATCTTCAGCCGACAGGCTGGAGGAAAACACCGCTGGTGCGTGCTTGTCCGCCACCGCTGCCAACACGTCCTTGAGTTGCGTCACCCGGGATTCGAGGTCGCGACTCATGCGACAACCGCCTGCGCGCGCGGTTGAGCCGGTGCGGACGATTTTCCGCTCAAACCTTGGCCTACCCCGCTGAACTCCAAGCGTGTTGATCTGGCAGGTTCGTCGCGCAGAAACGCAAATGCGTCGAACCCATTGCAAAACAGGTCGACGATTTGAATACTTTCCGCGTTCCCGACCGCAACCAATTCTCCCTGATAGCCGTGTCGCTCGCGCAATAGCCGCGCAATCGTTCTGCCGTATCCGCCATCAGAGCGTGCAACGCGAATCGCGATCAGGTTGAAACGCGCAAGATCGAAATCGATTGCGGCAAGGTCCTCATGCGACTGCAGCACCACGCCAAGCGGGCCGCGACGACCTTCAAGGTCTTCGCGTCGCGCTTGCCAGAGCGCAAGCGGAACCAGGATGGCGTCATGCTCGGGAAATTCCGGAACAAACCCGTCTTCCCTGACCTGTAACCAGAATGATGGCCCGAGCAAATACCATGGAGAACATGCCCGATTTAGATAGTCGGAATTGCCAGCCGTCCGAGACGGGATTATCGGAGGAGAGATCGCAGATGGTAGATTCATGATGCGTTGCATCATAATCAACGAATATAGAATCTACAAATACTATGATAGATAATATTTATATCATTAGGTTATTATGATTCTCATGATTGATTTTATTGATTTTAATGCAATTTGAATGGTAGCGTAATCAAGCCGCGCGTTAGACGTCTGCGCGGCTTTTGCCCACTTGGGAACGTCGTACCGTATAGATGCGGGAACAGTTCCACCGAACCCCCGCCAAGGCGTCCCGCAATCAGCCGCTAACGCCTGCCGCTCGCCGCTTCCTGGATGCCGATGAAGCTGTAGTCGCAGAAACCGGGATCGGCGTTGTTCTTGATTTTCTCGTAGACCTTGTCGGGCTCGTTCAGCACCGCGGTATCGAAGAGCCGCGAATTGACCGCGCCGTACATCACGCAGGCGCCCCGCTTCTCGTCATACTCGAGACAGGAAGTCACGCTGGTCATCATGTACATTCCGGCGACGTTTTCGATGAAATGAATCGCCTTGTCGGTCTGGATCACGGTCACCTCGTGCGAGCCCGACATGCGCGTGTAAATCGCGCGTGCCGACGCATGCTTGACGTCCACATTCTGGAAATGCACGAGCGAATCGGCCCTGCCTTCGACCATGATCGGATCGCCGGTCGCCGGGTCCTTTTCGTAGCCTTTGTAAAAGGCGCAGTGCACGTAGCGCGATTTGGCGAGATTGGTGAAATCGGTATGGTCGCCCGCGCGCACGATGTTCGTCACACCGAGCATGACCATCAGGCAAACACCGGAGAACTGCGCACAATTCATCGTCAACGTGTCCAATCAACGACTCAGGAGTCGAGTGCAAACCGAGTGTGCGCGTTTGACCGCGCACTGTCCACTGGCTTGACACCCCTCCACCTGCTGGCTACCCTCACCTTGAGATTCAGAATCTTAGACTAAGTTCATGGGCTTAACCGCAGTCGAAAAAATTCTCGCGCGCGCCTGCAACCGTGCAGTTGTTCACGCCGGCGAAGTCGTGCAGCCTGCGCCCGACTTCATCATGGTCCACGACGGGGTGGTGCGCGGCGCCAAACGCGAACTCGACGCCATCGGCATCGACCGCCTCGCCGCCCCCGAAAAAGTCGTGATGGTGACCGATCACGAAGTCATCTACGGCAGCGCGCGCGCCGCCGAGATGGGTGCGTTCAACCGCAGCGCCGCCAAGGCATGGGGAGTCAAGAACTTCTTCGATGTAGGCCGCGGCGGCCACGGCCATATTTTCCCGATGGAAACGGGCATGCTGCTGCCGGGCATGTTTTATTTCGACAACGACCGGCATGCGACCAACGCCGGCGCGATCGGCGCGTTCGGCTTCCGCATGGGCATGGAAATCAGCCGCGTGCTCGCTACCGGCACCAACTGGGTTACCGTGCCGAAGTCCGTGCGCCTGACGCTCAATGGAAAGCTGGCACTCGGTGTCTACGGCCGCGATCTCGGCCTGCACATAGCGCGCCTTTTGCACGAACGCGAACTCGATTTCGATCTCGATTACCGCGTGCTCGAATACGCAGGCGACCTCGACCAGTTCGATCTCGCCACGCGCGCGGCGCTGTGCAGTTCGCCGACCGAAATGCGCGCTTATGGCGTGTTCTTCCCGCCGTCGGAAAAAATCATGGCATTCGCGCGCGCGCGCGCGCAGCGCCCTTTCACTCCGGTGTTTCCCGACGCCGATGCACAATACGAAAACGTAGCGACGCTCGACATCGGCGCGCTCGAGCCGCAAGTCGCGCTGCCCGGCGGCGTGCAGCGCGCGGTCGATATCGGCGAAATCGCCGGGCGGGCAGTCGATCATGCGTTCATTGGTTCGTGCGGTTCAGGCATGTACGAGGATTTCGCGATTGCTGCGAATATTCTCAAGGGCAAGCGGATCGCAGCAACTGTGCGCATGTTCGTGGCACCGGGTTCGGAGCAGACGACCATGCGGTTATCGCGCGAGGGACTTATGAGCGTATTCATCGAAGCCGGCGCGATATTGCTGCCGGCCGGCTGCGGTCCATGCAACGATGCGGTCGTCGGTCCGCTGCACAACGGCGAAGTTTCGATATCGACGGCGGCGAACAACAATGCCGGGCGCTTCGGCGCGAAAGATGCGCAACTCTATCTTGGCAGCCCCGCCACCGTTGCCGCATCCGCCCTCGCCGGCAGAATCACGGACGCGCGATCACTTACTTCCTGAGCCGCAGGTAGATTTCGGGCAGCTTGTTCGGCAGGCTGTTGATGTGATCGAGGACCAGGTAATGACCGCGCCCGAATATCTGCGGCAGATACTGGTTGGCCATGGTGTCTACCGTGATGCAGAACGGATGCACGCCGGCGGCCATCGCCTCCTTCACCGCCATGCGCGTGTCTTCGTGCAGGTAACGCCGGTCGCCGCCGTCGTCGTAATCCTCGGGACGGCCGTCCGACAGAATCAACAATAGCCGCCGCCGGCTCTCCACCCCGTTGAAGCGCGCCGTCGCGTGGCGGATTGCCGCGCCCATGCGCGTCGCGAGCCGTCCGGACATGCCGCCGATCACGCTCTTGATCTGGGTGGTGAGCGGTTCGTCGAAATCCTTGATCGTGTAGTAGCTCACGTTGTCGCGATACTTCGAGCAGAAACCCGCAATCGAGTAGGCGTCGCCGACTTCTTCCATGCTTTCCGCGAACAGCAGCACGCCGGCGCGTATGCGATCGACCAAGCGCCCGCCGCCTTCGGGCAGATGCTGCATGATAGAAGTGGACATGTCGGCGAGCAGCGTGACCGACACGTCGCGCTGCTTGATCTCGCGCCGCCGGTAAATCGCCGGCTGCGGCGACATGCCCGCGCGCTGCTCGGACACATAGCTGACCACCGCGTTCAGATCGATGTCGTCGCCGTCGAACTGGCGCACCTTGGGCGCCAGGCGCGTGGGCTTCTGCGCCTGGATCGCTTTCTTCAAACGTTTCAACGCCAGCGCATATTGGTTCTCGAGTCGGTTGGCTTCGGCGAGGTTCGCTTCCGCGAGCGGCTTTTCCTGCACCCAGCTCCAGTTGCGCTTGTAGCGGCCTTCCCGGTAATCCCACTCGGGATAGGGTTTGCCTTTGTCGCTCGACTGCCCGCCCTGCTCCTGCGTCTGCGTGCGCTGCATCGACATCTTGCTCGAACCCGCGCTCTGGCCGTCACTCGCGACCATTTTTTCGCGCTCGCCGCTTTGCTCGCCGCCGGTCTCGGCGTTCTGCTCGTCCTCGTTCTCGCCCTGGTCGCCGTCTTCGCTTTCCTGCTTTTCGCCGTCGGCGCCGGCCTGCGTCTGCTGCGGCTGCTCCTGCTCGGTCTGCGCGTGGGCGGAGCGCGCTGCGTTGGGCGCACGGCCCGGCAGATACGCGCCCTGGTAAATTTCCTGATCGGTCACCGGCGCGAGTGTCGTTTCCTTGTACAGCTCGTTGGCGATGCAGAATGCATCGGCGATCGTTGCACCGGGTTCAAGCAACGGCCGCAGCCGCGCATCCAGCGCTGAAGGCTGGCCGCGCACGATCGCAAGCGCGCCCTCGACCATCGCCAGCGCGAAATCGTAATACGGCAGCGCCTCCGGCGGACGCAGCCGGTGCGACACGCCGGTGGCGTGCAATCGCGCGAGATAGTTCGGCACGCGCTGCTGCACGCGCGCGTCCACGCGCAGGTCTTCGCACGCGTCGAATATCAGCTGGAAACGCGGCACGTCGTCGCCATAGTGAGCAAACAGCGGCGCCCACGCGATCTGCCCCGACTTGGGCAATTCTGCGCCGACCTCGCGAAAGATCCGCTCGAGCGCCGCGCGGTCAAAGCTGCCGAACAACTGGCGGCCCGCCGCGTGCAAAACAGCGAGGATCGCTTCGTCGCGGTCGGGCATGACCGCGGGCACGAACACGTTGCGGCCGTCCGACTCGACGAACGGCCGGCCTTTGTCCGGCGACCACGTGCTTTCCTTCAATTCGAACGGGCGCTCGAACCAGATGTTAAGCAGCAGCGTCAACAGCCGGTTGCGCTCGTTCATGCGGAAACCCGGCAGGTGATCGAGCAACACCGACAGGCTTTCTTCGCTTTCGAGGCGGAAGTACGCTTCGCCGCGCACGCGTCCGGATTGCATGATGTCGGCGCCGCGCAAGGCCCACGGCAGCACCGCCTGCGCCCCGAGCAGATTGCGCACGCGAATCGCACCGCCGAGATAAGTCGCGAGCATCAGCTTGCGCGACTCGAACAATTCGTCCATCGGTTCGCACAACTGCTCGACGCCGGTGATGCCCTGGCGGCATGCGAGATCGAGCACCGGCGTTGCGAAGTAAACGCGCCCGCTGTCGCTGTGCCGCGCGTACCACATGAAGCCGATTTCCGCCCAGCGGCGTTCGCCTGCGTGGCCCAGCGTGCCGAACGCGCGCGGCAGGTTCTTCATGAAGCCTTCCAGCGCGGCGGCCGGTCCCTGCCAGCGCAAGAATTCGAGCGCCTGCGCGGTCCACGGCAGGACGGTCTCGGAAATTTTTTCGGCTTCGCAGCTGCCGCGCACGAACGCCTTGCCCGCTTCGCGATCGTGCTGGAACAGCCGCTTGACGGCGTCGAGCCAGACGAGCGCCACGTCATCGCCGTGATGCCTCAGCGCGGGCAGCGCATCGGCGACTTCGCGATGCGCGACAAAGGACAACGCGCTTAATTCCTCCAGCGCTTTCTCGATTGCGGCAGGCGATGAAACGGGAGTTGCGGCGGCCATGAGTCGGCGGGGCTGCCGGCGGGATCAGGCGAAGTGCGCTTTGACGATTTCCATCAGCGCATCGGCAAGCTCGATGTCATCGGTGATCGGATTGACCATCGCCACCTGGCATGCGTTGACCGGGTCGAGCCCGGCGTTGATCATGTTCGCCGCGTATACAAGTGCGCGCGTGGACGTCGCTTCTTCCAGACCGTGGTCTTTCAGCAACCGGCCTTTGCGTCCGGTAGCGACGAGCTTGGCCGCGAGTTCGGGAGAAATGCCGGGCACTTCGTTGACCACGATCTTGCGTTCGACATCTTCCACCGGGAAATCGAAGTTGATCGCGATAAAACGCTGCTTGGTCGACGGCTTCAAATCCTTCAACACGGTCTGATAGCCGGGGTTATACGAAATCACGAGCAGAAAATCCTCGTGCGCGTCGATTTCCTGGCCCTTCTTTTCGATCGTGAGCCGGCGCCGGTGATCGGTCAGCGAGTGGATGACGACGGTCGAATCGGTGCGCGCCTCGACGATTTCGTCGAGATAGCAGATCGCGCCGGCTTTCACCGCGCGTGTGAGCGGCCCGTCCTGCCACACGGTAGAGCTGCCTTCGAGCAGAAAGCGGCCGACCAGATCCGAACTCGTCAGGTCTTCATGGCACGACACCGTGACCAGCGGGCGCTTGAGCACGAACGCCATGTGCTCGAGAAAGCGCGTCTTGCCGCAGCCCGTCGGGCCTTTCAGCATCACCGGCAGGCGCTTGCGGTAGGCCGCCTCGAAAATCGCCACTTCGTTGCCCTGCGGCTCATAGTAAGGCGCAACGTCGCTCGCTTTGGGCTGCTGGATGATGTCGTGTTCTACGCCGCGCAGGCGGGTTGCTGCAGTCTTCATTCAATGATCCTTGGCTGGAAACCCGGGGCGATCACGCAATCGTCCCGCTTGGCCGTATTCTATCAGCAGGATAGCGAATTGCCGATTGAGGGATAAGGACGGGCAAACCGGATCCGTTAGAGCACGACCGGCCGGTCCGGCAACTCGTTGGGATTTTCGCCCAGCGGCGGAAAATGCCGCGCCAGCAGCGCGGTTATCTCGGCGATGGCGGCAAGCGCGCCGCGCTCGAAACCGCCGGCCCTGAAAGTTGCTTCCATCCGCCGGCAAATCGCGTCCCACTCGGTCTGCGCCACCTTGGCGCTGATGCCGCGATCGGCCACGATTTCGATGCGGCGATCGACGAGTTGCACGTAAACGAGCACCCCGCTGTTGTGCGCCGTGTCCCATACGTTCAAGGCCGAGAAGAGTTCCAGCGCGCGCTGGCGCGCAGTCTGCCCGCGCCACAACGGCAACGGATGCAGTCCGGCCTCGACGGCGAACCGCAATTCGCCGTCGTGTGTTTTTTCGGACGCGCCGATCGCCGCTTCGATCGCATCGAGCGAGCGCCGCGGAAACGCGCGATTGACGATCCAGTGCGGCGCGAACAAATGTTTGAGTATACGTGTCGCGTTCATCTCACCAGCTCCCACCCGCGCCGCCGCCGCCCGAACCGCCCCCACCGCCGCTGAAACCGCCTCCACCAAACCCGCCGCCGCTGCTGAAGCCTCCGCCCCCGAATCCGCCGCCGCCCCAACCGCCGCGCGTGCCGCCGAACAGCGATAAAACAAACGCGATGATTGCCGCGATGATGCCGAGCACGACCGCGCCGCCGACCGACCACGCGATAAAGCCGACGATGCCGCCGACAATGCCCGCGCCGACGAAGCGGCCGAAAATCGCCCGCAGCACGCCGCCGACGACAAACACGAGAATGAAGCCCAGGAACAGCAATGAATTGATATCGAACCCCTGGTCGCCGCGCTGCGGCCGCGCCTTCGGCGGCGGCAGCGGCTCGCCGTCGACGACTTTGATCATGCGCTCGACGCCGGCGGTGATGCCGCCGTAGAAATCGCCCTGCTTGAAATGCGGCGTGATGTCGTCCGCCACGATGCGCTTCGCGGTCGCGTCGTTGAGCGGGCCTTCGAGGCCATAGCCGACCTCGATCCACAACTTGCGGTCGTCTTTCGCGATCAGCAGCAGCGCGCCGTCGTCTACGCCCTTGCGGCCGAGCTTCCAGTTCTCTTCGACGCGCACCGCGTACTGCTCGATGGTTTCGGGCTGCGTCGTCGGCACGAGCAGCACGGCAATCTGACTGCCCTTGCGGGTTTCAAATGCCGCGAGCGTTTGCTCGAGCGTGGCCTGTTGCTGAGCCGAGAGCGTCCCAGTCAGATCGGTGACACGCGCTTTGAGCGGCGGAATGGCGACGTCCGCGTGCGCGCACGCCGCGAATAACAGCGCAATGGCGAGCAGAACCCGCGGCCACGCGTGCGCCGGCCACGCATGTCTAGGCGAGCCCTGCTTCATGGATTACTTCGCCGGTGCGGATGACGGCGCGGGCGCAGGCGACGTACCGAAATCGACTTTCGGCGGCGTGGCAATCGCTTTTTCGTTCTCGACCGTGAACTGCGGCTTTTCCTTGAAGCCGAACATCATCGCGGTGAGATTGGTGGGAAACTGCACGACCGAGTTGTTGTACTCCTGCACCGCCTTGATGTAGCGGTTGCGCGCCACTGTGATGCGATTCTCGGTGCCTTCGAGCTGGGCCTGGAGATCGCGGAAATTCTGGTCGGATTTCAATTGCGGGTAGTTCTCGGTGACGACCAGCAGGCGCGACAGCGCCGAGGACAATTCGCCCTGCGCCGCCTGGAATTTCTGGAACGCACCCGGATCGTTCACGAGTTCGGGCGTGGCCTGGATGCTGCCCACCTTGGCGCGCGCATTGGTCACGCCGAGCAGCACGTCTTTTTCCTGCTGCGCGAAACCTTTCACCG
>Ga0265331_10000636_pt1 | contig 30412 bp, 30 predicted proteins | sample 41923metaG_FD_202088 | JGI IMG/M metagenome (GOLD analysis project Ga0265331, IMG submission 202088) | Rhizosphere microbial communities from Carex aquatilis grown in University of Washington, Seatle, WA, United States - 4-19-23 metaG | ecosystem: Host-associated > Plants > Roots > Rhizosphere... | reverse complement strand
TGGCGCCTTGCCTCGTGCAGGGGTTTGGCGTAACGTCGGGGCCGACGCTGGGGGTCCTTTCCGCAACGCGGAAGGGTGAGAACACACCCTTGGTACCTGTACGGACAATGCCGGCGCAGGGAAGCGCGAAGTTCCGCCCGCTCCCGTGTCGTTCCGGCCGAGGAGCTTCCATGAACGCCACCGACAAGTTCTACGCGCGCGACGCGCACGTGGACGCCGCCGCCGTCGCGCCGCTGCCCAACTCGCGCAAGATCCACGTCCAGGGCTCGCGTGCCGATCTGCGCGTGCCGATGCGGGAGATCGCGCAGGGCGACACCGACGCCAGCTTCGGCGCGGAGAAGAACCCGGCGATCGTCGTCTACGACACTTCGGGACCGTACACCGATCCCGCAGCCGCGATCGACATCCGCAAGGGCTTGCCGGCGCTGCGCGCGCCCTGGATCGCCGAGCGCAACGATACCGCCGAGCTTGCCGCGCTTTCTTCGGCGTACGGGCAGGCACGGCTCGCCGATCCCGAGCTCGCGGGGCTGCGCTTCGATCTCCACCGCAAGCCGCGGCGGGCCGCAGTTGTCAACGGACACGGCGCCAATGTCACGCAAATGCACTATGCACGGCGCGGCATCGTCACGCCGGAGATGGAGTTCGTGGCGATCCGCGAGAACATGAAGCGCGAGGAAATGCTGGCGGCGCTGCCCGCGCTCGTCACGCGGCAGCATCCCGGCCAGAGCTTCGGCGCGGCGATTCCCGACATCATCACGCCCGAATTCGTCCGCGACGAGGTCGCCCGCGGGCGCGCGATCATTCCCAACAACATCAACCATCCCGAGACCGAGCCGATGATCATCGGCCGCAACTTCCTCGTGAAGATCAACGCCAACATCGGCAACTCGGCGGTGTCCTCGTCGATTCACGAGGAGGTCGAGAAGATGACGTGGGCGACGCGCTGGGGCGCCGACACGGTGATGGATCTCTCCACCGGCAGGAACATCCACGAGACGCGCGAGTGGATCATCCGCAACTCGCCGGTGCCGATCGGCACCGTGCCGATCTACCAGGCGCTGGAGAAGGTCGACGGCAAGGCGGAAGAGCTCACGTGGGAGATGTTCCGCGACACGCTGATCGAGCAGGCCGAGCAGGGTGTCGACTACTTCACCATCCATGCCGGCGTATTGCTGCGCTACATCCCGATGACGGCGAAGCGGATGACCGGCATCGTCTCGCGCGGCGGCTCGATCATGGCGAAGTGGTGCCTCGCGCACCACAACGAGAGTTTCCTCTACACGCATTTCGAGGACATCTGCGCGATCATGAAGGCGTACGACGTCGCGTTCTCGCTCGGCGACGGGCTGCGCCCCGGCTCCGGCTACGACGCCAACGACGAGGCGCAGATGGCGGAGCTCGCCACCCTCGGCGAGCTGACGCAGGTCGCGTGGAAGCACGATGTGCAGGTGATGATCGAGGGCCCCGGCCACGTGCCGATGCACCTCATCAAGCACAACATGGACGAGCAGCTGCGCCTGTGCGGCGAGGCGCCCTTCTACACGCTGGGACCGCTCACCACCGACATCGCGCCCGGCTACGACCACATCACCAGCGCGATCGGCGCGGCGATGATCGGCTGGTACGGCACGGCGATGCTCTGCTACGTCACGCCGAAGGAGCACCTGGGGCTCCCGAACAAGGTCGACGTCAAGGACGGCATCATGGCGTACAAGATCGCCGCGCACGCGGCCGATCTCGCCAAGGGCCATCCCGGCGCGCAGATCCGCGACAACGCACTGTCCAAGGCGCGCTTCGAGTTCCGCTGGGAGGACCAGTTCAACCTGGGACTCGATCCCGACAAGGCGCGCGAATTCCACGACGAGACGCTGCCGCAGCACGGCGCCAAGCTCGCGCACTTCTGCTCGATGTGCGGCCCGCATTTCTGCTCGATGAAGATCACGCAGGACGTTCGCGACTATGCCGCGAAGCAGGGCATCGCGGAGACCGACGCGCTCGCGAAGGGCATGGAGGCGAAGGCGATCGAGTTCGTGAAGAAGGGCAGCGAGATCTACACGAAGGCGTGAGCGCGGTGCCGATGCCCCTCCCCACGCTTTCGCTGCTCGAGACGCGCGTGCTCGGCGTGCTCGTCGAAAAGCAGCATACCGTCCCCGACGCCTATCCGCTGACGCTCAACGCTCTGACCGCGGGCTGCAACCAGAAGACGAGCCGCGACCCGATCCTGGCGGCGACCGAGGCCGAAGTCCAGGCGACGATCGACCGGCTGATCGGGCTTTCGCTGGTCGTCGAATCGAGCGGCGGGCGCGTGATGCGCTATTCGCACAACGTGCAGCGGGTGCTGGCAGTGCCGGCGGAAGCCGTCGCGCTTCTCGCCACGCTGACGCTGCGCGGCCCGCAGACGGCGGCGGAGCTTCGCATCCACAGCGAAAGGCTGCACCGCTTTGCCGACACGTCGGCGGCCGAAGGCTATCTCAACGAGCTCGCCGTACGGCCTGCCGGCGCGCTCGCGGTCGAACTGGCACGTGCGCCGGGCGCGCGCGAAACGCGCTGGATGCATCTGCTGTCCGGCCCCCCTCCGGCCGCGTCGATGCGCACGATCGCCGAAAGTGCGGCCGATGAGGATGTTATCGCCGTGTCCGAGATTGCGGCGCTGCGCGCCAACGTCGGCCGGCTGCAGGATGACGTCGCGGCACTGCAGGCGGTGGTCGCGAAGCTCTGCGCCGAACTCGGCGTCGCGCCGCCCTGACCCGCGCGCCAGCCAGAAATGCCGTTGACAAAGTCGGGCGCCCGGATTATCTAGGCAGGAGCCGCCATCAGAAAGGCGCCCCGTTCATCCGCGAACGCGAGGCGCCACCGCGGCACGCGTGAGGAGGCGACATGGACCGGCGTTCATTTCTGCTCGCTGCCGCCGGCAGCGGGCTCGTCACGATCAACTGGCAGCGCGCGCTCGCCGCGGAGCTCCCCGCCGGCGCGATCGACACCGGCTCGATGGAAACGCTGCCCGGCAAGATAGCGCTCATCAAGCGCTCGTTCCGGCCGCCGAACTACGAGACGCCGGTGGAGGCTTTCGACAGCGCGATCACGCCGAACAGGGCGTTCTTCGTGCGCTGGCACCTTTCCGGCATTCCGCAGGTCGACGTCGCGACGTGGCGTCTCAACGTCGGCGGCCCCGCCGCGACGACCGCCGCCCAATACTCGCTCGACGAGCTGAAGCGCGGTTTTCCGGAGGCCGAAATCGTCGCGGTGAACCAGTGCAGCGGCAATCGTCGCGGACTCTCCGATCCGCACGTCCCGGGCGTCGAATGGGGCTTTGGCGCGATGGGGAACGCCCGCTGGAAGGGCGTGCGGCTGCGCGACGTGCTGAACAAATCGGGCCTGAAGAAGGAGGCGGTGGAGATCGCCTTCGACGGCGCCGACGGCCCCGCGAGCCCGGCGACGCCCGATTTCCAGAAGAGCCTCCCCGTGTGGCGTGCGCTGGACGAGAACACGCTGCTGGCCTGGGAAATGAACGGCGAGCCGCTGCCGCACATGAACGGCGCGCCGCTGCGCGTCATCGTTCCCGGCTGGACCGGCACGTACTGGGTGAAGATGCTGACGTCGATCGACGCGCTCGACAAGCCGCTCGCGACGTTCTGGATGAACACCGCCTATCGAGTACCGAAGGGCAAATTCGCGTTCGCCGACCGGTTCCTCACGCAGGAGAACGACGCATCGACGCCGATCACGGAGATGGTGGTCAACTCGCTGATCACGAACATCAGGGACGGGCAGCGCATCGCCGTCGGGCAGGACACGGTCGTGCGCGGCGTCGCGTGGGACGCGGGATACGGGATCCGCTCGGTCGACGTCTCGCCGGACGGCGGTCGCACATGGTATGCGGCGGAGCTCGGCCCCGATCTCGGCCGCTTCTCGTTCCGCACGTGGAGCTACGGGCTCCGTCCCGCAAAGGCCGGCGAATATCCGGTCATGGCGCGCGCGACCAACCGCCAGGGCAGCACACAGGTCGCCGATCTCATCTTCAATCCGCCCGGCTATCACAACAACGTGATGCAGCGGATCGTGCTCTACGCCGCGTGACCCCCGGGAGCCTGCGATGAAAGCAAAGATGCTCTTATGCGTATCGGCGACCGCGGCCGTCGTGACCGTCGGCGCCTGGGCCGACGAATCCCAGATCCAGCTGAAGCCCGGCCCGGGACGCGACCAGGTCATGGGATATTGCGTGATGTGCCACAGCCTCGACTACATCCAGGCCAATTCGCCGTTCATGACGCGGCAGGTCTGGGAGGCCGAGGTCACGAAGATGATCAAGGCCTACGGCGCGCAGGTGCCACCTGAGGACGTGCCGAAGATCGTCGACTACCTCGCGGCGAACTACGGCGTCGCGACTCCCGCCAAGTAGTTCGCGCGACGGAACTCACGCGGCGACGTCGAGCCGCACGGGAATGCGCCGGCGTCCGTGCGGACGCGAATAGCGCTCGAAGCGTCCCGGAAGCACCGTCGCGCAGTGGCGGCAGCGGCCGTCATCGGTGACGTCGTAGCTCAGGATCTCGTGCCAGTCGCGCACGATCACGGGCCCGCCGCAGCCGGTGCAGAACGTCGTGCCGCCGGTGCGGTCATGCACGTTGCCGGTATAGACGTAGTGAATGCCTTCCGCGATCGCGATGTCGCGCGAGCGCGTCAGCGTCGCGGGCGGCGTCGCGGCGATGTCGGTCATCTTGTGGTCCGGGTGGAACGCCGTGAAATGCAGCGGCACGTCCGGCCCGAGCTCACGGACGATCCACTTGCTCATCGCCTCGATCTCGGCGGGCGCATCGTTCCTTCCCGGAATCAGCAGCGTCGTGATCTCGAACCAGCAGCCGGTCTCGTGCTTCAGGTAGACGAGCGTGTCTAGCACCGGATTGAGGCGCGCGCCGCAGAGCTTCACGTAGAACTCGTCGGTGAAGGCCTTGAGGTCGACGTTGGCGGCGTCCATCTTCGCGTAGAACTCGCGCCGCGCGTCCGTGCCGATGTAGCCCGCCGTCACCGCGACCGACGCGATGCCGCGCTCGCGGCAGGCATCCGCCGTGTCCATCGCATACTCGGCGAAGATGACGGGATCGTTGTACGTGTAGGCGAGGCTGCGGCACTGCGTGCGCTGCGCCGCCTCAGCGATCGCCTCCGGCGACGCCGCGTCCATCAGCGTGTCCATCTCCCGCGATTTCGAGATGTCCCAGTTCTGGCAGAACTTGCAGGCGAGATTGCAGCCGGCGGTGCCGAACGAAAGCACGGACGAGCCAGGATAGAAGTGATTGAGCGGCTTCTTCTCGATCGGGTCGATGCAGAAGCCGGACGAGCGGCCGTACGTGGTCAGCACCATCGCATCGCCGCTGCGCTGCCGGACGAAGCATGCGCCGCGCTGGCCTTCGTGCAGCCGGCAGTCGCGCGGGCAGAGGTCGCACTGGATGCGCCCGTCGTCGAGCGTGTGCCACCAGCGCCCGGGAAAATTGCTCATGACTGCGCCTCGGCGAACTCGGCCTCGGTCCACTTGGCGACGGCGTAGCGCGAAAACCGCATCTGCGGATGCCAGAAGCCGGACGGCAGGCCGGCCTTGCGCTTCAGCGCGTCGAGAAAGCTCGACGGCTCCGCCAGCGACTCCCAGACCTGCGGCAGGAACGTCGCGCGATGGCGGCCGTACTCGAGCGTGACGCCGTCGACGCCGGGCACGAGCGTGCGGAGCAGAGCGCCTTCGTCGGCGACGGCAATCGGCGCGCTCGCCGAAAGCAGCGAGACCTCCACTTGCGTGCTGTCGAGCTCGAATGCCGCAAGCGGCGGAAAGCGCGGGTCGCGGAAGGCCGCGGCAATCGCGTTGGCGTGCACATCGGCGCGCAGCGGCCGACTTGCCTCGAGCGAGCCTATGCAGCCGCGCAGATCGCCGGCCTGAGTCAGCGTGACGAATGTCGCGCCCGGCGCGTCGAGCGCCGGATGACCGGGCGCGGCGCGACGTGCGTGCCCCAGCTCGACGCGAAGTGCGTTGCGCGCGATCGCGACGAGCGCATGGCCGAGTGCGGCGTCACGCATCATGATCGCGCTCCACGAAGGCGAACGACGCATAGCCGACGACGCGCGACCGGTCGCCCGCGGTATCGCCGGAATTGCGCAGGTCGAGGAGCTCGGCTTCGAGCCCGTGCCGGCGCGCGCACGCGACGAGCCCGTTGATCGGTGTCGCGCCGCAGGCTTCGTCGTGCACGAGGCTCCGCGCCGCCGCGAGAATCGCATCCGCGGAATGCCGATCGATGCGCGCAGCCTCGGCGTAGGGATGGTAGTGCGAGAGGTCCGAGCTCACGACGATCAGCGTCTCCGGACCGCCCCACAGGCGCTCCATCACGTCGGCGACTTCATCGGCGTCGGCGGCGCCGACGGCGAACGGCACGATCCTGAATTCGTCGAGCACCGCCTGCAGGAACGGCAGCTGCACCTCGAGCGAGTGCTCCTGCGCATGCGCGGCGTCATTCACCTCCACCTGCGGCAGCGAGAGCGCGAGCGCAGCCGCCCTGCGATCGACTTCGACCGGACCAAAGGGCGTCGCGAAAGCTCGCGTCGAGGGGAGTGCCAGCCCGCGCACGGCGACGCGGTGGGTCGGCCCGAACATCACCACGCGGCGGATGATCTTGCGCGCGGGCGCGACGCGCACGTATGCGGCCGCGGCGATCTCGCCGGAGTACATGTAGCCGGCGTGCGGCACGATGATCGCCTTCGGAACGGGAAGACCCGTGCCGCCGCGCGCCGACGCCTGCGTCAGGTGCACGCGCACTTCGTCGAGCAGCGCGGCGCGCGCGCCGGGATAGAACATGCCGGCCACGGCGGCCGGCCGCACGTCGGACATCGGCATCCTCCTCGGTCAGGGCCGGATTCACCTGCTCGCGAGCGGCAGCGCACCGGCCGGGGCGCTTCGCCATTGCTCCGAAGCCGCTGCGACGGGGCATCGGCCACCCATCCCCGTATTTGAGGGCTGCCGGGCGGCATTCAACCGGCCGCGGCAAACGGCCGCGCCGCCGCCGCTAGCCTTCGCCGGGAGGCAGCCGGACGATGTAGCCGCCCGATTTCTCGTCGCGCAGGAGCTCGAGCGTGCCGTCGCTCTGCGCGTCCTCCAGCATGCTGTTGAACGAGCGATAGCCGTAATACGACTCGTTGAAGCCGGGTTTCCTGCGCTTCAGCGCCTGCTTGACCATCGAGCCCCAGATCTTTTCGTCGTCGCCGCGCTCGGTCACGAGCGCCTCGACCGTCTCGATGATGAGATCCTGCGCCTCTTCGCGGCGGTCGTCATCACCCTTGCGGGCCGGTGCGGGGGCAGTTTCCACCGGCACCGGGGATTTTGCGGCCGGCTTCGCCGCCTCCCTGCGCGCCGGCGTCTTCCGCGCGACGGGCTTGGCACGCTCGCGCACGAGATCGTCGTAGTAGATGAATTCGTCGCAGTTGGCGATGAGAAGGTCCGACGTCGAGTTCTTGACGCCGCAGCCGATGACGATCTTGGCGTTCTCGCGCAGCTTCGAGACGAGCGGCGAGAAGTCGGAGTCGCCACTGATGATGACGAACGTGTCGACGTGCGACTTGGTGTAGCAGAGGTCGAGCGCGTCGACGACCATCCGGATGTCCGCAGAATTCTTGCCGGACTGGCGCACATGCGGGATCTCGATCAGCTCGAAGCTCGCCTCGTGCATCGGCGCCTTGAAGGCCTTGTAGCGCTCCCAGTCGCAGTACGCCTTCTTCACGACGATGCTGCCCTTCAGCAGCAGGCGCTCCAGCACCTTGCCGATGTCGAACTTGTCGTACTTGGCGTCGCGAACGCCGAGGGCGATGTTCTCGAAATCGCAGAACAACGCCATGTTGGTCACTTCCTGCCGCTGTGCCATGAGTCCTTCCTTGCCCGGGTGAACCGGGGCACCGCTGGGGAGCCCTGCGTCCCGGGCGCTCCGCCCTCCCACAATAGCAGCCCCGGTGCAGGCTGAACATCCGGACCGCGCCGCGCTTGACAGGCGAACTGCGTGTGGGCGCCCCCGCTGCGCCGCGACCGGCGGGGGACCCCCGCACCGCGCCCTTGCGTGCGGTGCGCCCTGTGTCACAAAATGCCGGCTCCGGGGCAAGCGGCCTTCCTCGCCCCGGTGTCGGCACATCAAGAACAACACAGGGAACGCAATGGATCTCCAGAGCATGTACGAAAGCGCGAAGCCAGCGCTCGTCGCCTTCGGGCTCAAGGTCGCGGTCGCGATCGTCCTCTACATCGTCGGCCGCGTGCTGATCGGCTTCGCCGGCACGCTGATCCAGAAGGCGCTCGAGCGGCAGAAGGTCGAGCCGACAGTCATTCGCTACATCGGCAACGCCATCGCGGTCGCGCTCAACATCCTGCTGGTCATCGGCATCCTCGGCTACTTCGGCGTCGAGACGACGTCGTTCGCCGCACTGATCGCGGCGCTCGGCATCGCGATCGGCGCCGCGTGGGGCGGCCTGCTGTCGAACTTCGCCGCAGGTGCGTTCATCCTCGTGCTGCGCCCGTTCAAGGTCGGCGATTACGTCGTCGCAGGCGACGTCGAGGGGACCGTGCGCGCGATCGGCCTTTTCATCACGGCGATCGACACGCCGGACAATGTCCAGACCTATGTCGGCAACGCCAAGATCATGAATGGCACGATCAAGAACTTCTCGGCGAACCCGCACCGCCGCGTCGAGCTGACCGCGCAGCTCGATCACAGCGTCGATCCCGCCGATGCCGTGCGCCGATTGAAGGAAGCACTGCCGAAGATCGCGAACGTCGTCGCGACCCCGGCGCCCGACGTGGAGATCCTCGCCTTCAACGAGCGCGGGCCGGTCCTCGCGGTGCGGCCGTATGTCCACACCGACCATTACTGGCAGGTGTACTTCGACACCAACCGCACGATCCGCGACGCCTTCGGCGCGGCCGGCTACCCGGCCGCCGAGGCACACATGCACATCCGCCACAAGGCGGCGTAGACCTTCCGCGACGGGCGCCGTCAGCACAACGAAAGGACGAGACATGGGACTCCTGGACAGCTTGCTCGGCAGCGTGATGGGCGGCAACGCGGGCGCAGGCCCCGGCGGCAACGCCGGCGCGCAGCAGAGCCCGATGATGCTGATGGCGCTCCAGCTGCTGCAGCAGAACGGCGGCATCCAGGGCCTGCTCGCGAAATTCCAGCAGGCGGGATATGCGGACCAGGTGCAGTCCTGGATCTCGACCGGGCAGAACATGCCGATCTCGGCCGACGCCCTCGCGAAGGCGCTGGGACACGGCCAGCTCAGCTCCGCCGCGCAGGATCTCGGCGTCGACAGCAGCGAGGCCGCCGGCGGTCTCGCCGCGATGCTGCCGCACGTGATCGACCAGCTGACGCCGCAAGGGTCGATTCCGCACGACGACGGCGACCTCGTCGCCAAGGCGCTCGCGCTGCTCAACCAGCACAGGGCCGCGTAAGCGGCGCGCGGCGCGCGCATCCTGCTGCGCTACAATTCGAGGGCCGGGAGCAGCCGCTCCCGGCCTTTTTCTTGCGCCGCGCCTTGGATCAACCGACTCTCTTCACGGCAATCGTCCTCGGCATCGTCGAAGGGCTGACCGAGTTCCTGCCGGTCTCGTCGACGGGCCACCTGATCGTCGCCGGATCGCTCCTCGGTTACGTCGGCGACCAGGCGAAGATGTTCGAGATCGTGATCCAGGCCGGCGCCATCCTTGCCGTCTGCTGGGAATACCGGGCGCGGCTCGCCGGCGTTCTGCGCGGATTGCCCGCGGAGCCGCGCGCGCGACGCTTCGCGCTGAACCTGTTCGTCGCGTTTCTTCCCGCTGCCGTCATCGGCCTGGCACTCGGCAACGCAATCAAGGCGCATCTCTTCGCGCCGGTGCCGGTCGCCTGCGCGTTTGTCGTGGGCGCCTTCGTGATTCTCTGGGTCGAGCACCGGCAGAAGGCGCGGCCCGCGACGGTGCGGATCGACTCGGTCGACGCGATGACGTGGCAGGATGCGCTGAAGGTGGGATGTGCGCAGTGCCTCGCGCTGATCCCGGGCACGTCGCGCTCCGGCGCGACGATCATCGGCGGCATGCTGTCCGGGCTCTCGCGCGTCGCCGCCACCGAATTCTCGTTCTTCCTCGCGATTCCGACGCTGTTCGCCGCGACCGGGTATTCGCTGTGGAAGGATGGCGCGCTGCTCGGCGCGGCTGCGCTGCCCGCGTTCGGCGTCGGCTTCGTCGCGGCGTTCGTCTCGGCGTTCGCCTGCGTGCGCTGGCTGATCCGCTACGTGAGCCATCACGACTTCGTGCCGTTCGCGTGGTATCGCATCGCGTTCGGGGCGATGATCCTGCTGACGGCCTGGGCCGGCGTCGTCACGTGGGACTAGGCCGCCCGGCGCCGTCCGCGCGCTGGGTCGGCCCCGTGTATGCGGCGGTCGGCGTTCTCGGCTTTTCGTTCAAGGCGATCCTGATCAAGCTCGCCTACGCGGACTATCCGTCGATCGACGCGGTGACGCTGCTGGCGCTGCGGATGATCTACTCGGCGCCTTTCTTCGTCGCCATGGCGTGGTGGGCGAGCCGCAGCGCCGGCGCGCGGCCGTTCACGCGCTCCGACTGGACGAGCCTCGCGTGGCTGGGTTTCATCGGCTACTACCTCGCGAGCCTCGTCGACTTCATGGGCCTCAAGTACATCAGCGCGGCGCTGGAGCGGCTGGTGCTCTTCCTCTACCCGACGATCGTCGTGCTGCTCTCGGCGTGGTGGGAAGGCAGGCCGATCACGCGGCGCATCCTGCTGGCGCTCGTGATTTCGTACGCGGGCATCGCGCTCGTGTTCGTGCACGACCTCAGCTTCACCGGCGACCGCGCGGCGCTCCTGACGGGCGGCGCCCTCGTGCTCGCGAGCGCGTTCCTCTACGCGATCTATCTCGTGCGCGCCGCCGGCGTCATCGCCCGGATCGGCAGCCTGCGCTTCATCTCGTGGGCGATGCTCGCCTCGACCGTGTTCGTGCTGCTCCAGTTCGGACTCACGCGCCCGGCGGCGCTGCTCCGCGTGCCCGCGTCGATCCACGGAATCTCGCTTGCGATGGCGATATTCTCGACCGTGCTGCCGACGTGGCTCATCGCCGAAGCGATCCGCCGGATCGGTTCCAATGCGACGTCGCTCGTCGGGTCGATCGGCCCCGTGTGCACGATCGGGCTGGGCGCGATGATCCTGGGCGAGCCGATCTATGCCATCCAGCTGGCCGGCGCCGCACTGGTCCTGCTCGGTGTCACGCTGGTCACGCTGCGGCGAGGCAGCCGCCCCATCGCCGAGACCGCGGAAAGCCCCTGACGCCCGCGATGCGACGGCGGCCACGCGCAGCACGGCCGCCGCTCGAGCCGCCCGGATTCGGCATTGGCGCGCGCGTCCTATAATTGCGGGTTCTCCGTCCATGGCGACGGACCATGCACCAAGGAGATCGGACATGCCCCCCGACACCATCGAACGCGCGGTTCCCGCGCTCAGGGATTCCTCGCTGCTGCGCGAGCTTTGCTACGTCGGCGGCCAATGGATCGGTGCCGACGACGGAAAGACGATGCCCGTCGTCAATCCGGCGAACGGCCGGCAGGTCGGCACTGCGCCCTGGATGGGCGCCGCCGAGACGCGGCGCGCGATCGATGCCGCCAGCGCCGCGTGGCCCGCATGGCGCGCGAAGACCGCCAGGGAGCGCGGGGCCGTGCTGCGCAAGTGGTACGAGCTGATGATCGCCAACGTCGACGATCTCGCGCTGATCCTGACCACCGAGCAGGGCAAGCCGCTCGCGGAAGCGAAGGGCGAGGTGACGATCGGTGCCGCGTTCATCGAATGGTTCGCCGAGGAGGCACGGCGCGTCTACGGCGACGTGATCCCGACCGTCGGCAACGATCGCCGCCTCGTCGTGATCAAGGAGCCGGTCGGCGTCTGCGCGGCGATCACGCCGTGGAATTTCCCGTCGTCGATGATCACGCGCAAGGTGGCGCCCGCGCTCGCGGCCGGCTGCTGCGTCGTCATCAAGCCCGCCGAAGCCACTCCGTATTCCGCGCTCGTTCTGGCAGAGCTCGCGCACCGCGCCGGGTTTCCGCCCGGTGTGCTCAACGTCGTCACCGGCGACGCACCGGCGATCGGCGGCGAGATGTGCGCGAACCCGCTGGTGCGCAAGCTCTCGTTCACCGGCTCGACCGAAGTCGGACGCCTCCTGATGAAGCAGGTCGCGCCGACGATCAAGAAGATCTCGCTCGAGCTCGGCGGCAACGCGCCGTTCATCGTGTTCGACGATGCCGACCTCGACGCGGCGGCCGACGGCGCCATCATCTCGAAGTACCGCAACGCCGGGCAGACCTGCGTCTGCGCGAATCGCCTGTTCGTCCACGAGAAGGTCTACGACGCGTTCGCCGCGAAGCTCTCGGAGCGGGTGAAGGCGCTCAAGGTCGGACCGGGCACCGAGGCTGGCGTGACGCAGGGACCGCTGATCGACGCCGCGGCGCTCGCAAAGGTCGAGGAGCACGTCGCCGACGCGACGAAGCGCGGCGCGAAAGTCGCGCTCGGCGGGCGCCGTCACGCGCTCGGCGGAACGTTCTACGAGCCTACCGTGCTGACCGGCGTGACCGCGCAGATGAAGATCTTCCGCGAGGAGACGTTCGGCCCGGTCGCGCCGCTCATCAGCTTCTCCTCGGATGCCGAAGTGATCGAGCTCGCGAACCGCACCGAATTCGGCCTCGCATCGTATTTCTATTCGCGCGACATCGGCCGCGTCTGGCGTGTGGCCGAAGCGCTCGAGTACGGGATGGTCGGCGTCAACACCGGCCTCATCACCACCGAGGTCGCGCCGTTCGGCGGCATGAAGCAGTCGGGGCTCGGCCGCGAGGGCTCGAAGTACGGCATCGACGAGTTCGTCGAGGTCAAGTACGTGTGCTTCGGCGGCATCGATCGCTGACGGCGGATTCGTCTCGCCCGTCAGGCGCGGGGCACGAACCTGCGACCCGTGCCCCGCCGCCGCAAGCGGCGCCCGCGAACGCGCGGAACCGGTTCAGAACGTCGGGGCCGCGGCCTCATCCTTCGCGCGCGGCACGACATCCGCGTCGGCCGGAAGCGACGGATCGCGCGTCGCCGATACGAGCGCGAACGATGACGCCGGCGATTCGATCCGTGCGCCGGTCGACGTCGGCGCCTCGGCAACCGCAGCCGGCTGTTCCGCGGCGAGCTCGTCGGGCAGAACGTTGCCCCGACCGGCCGCAAGCGTGACCAGCCCCACCACCGCCGCGACGGCGGCGACCCGGACGCACATGCCGAGCGCCCACGTTCCATTCCTGCCGCGAATTGCATTGCTCATTGCCGTCTCCTTGGCATCCGGTTGATTCCGCCGGACGCCTCGAAGGCATCGTCACGCGGCGGAATTTGCGTCGGCGGCGCGCTTCAGGTTCGCCGCTGCCGACAACGCTCAATCTAGACGCGCGGGATTCGCCGGACGAGAGAGCATTCGACACGGATGCTGTCGAAAATTCATGCGGGCCGCAGGGAAACGTCCGCGCAACTGCGCGCGCGGCACGGAGCTACCACGCGGGCGGCAGCTTCTTGTGAATGGTGATCGTGCGCTCGTCGACGCTGAGATAGCCGCCGCCGACGAGATCCTTCATGAGCCGGCTGATCATGTCGCGCGAAGCGCCCACACGCTCGGCGATGTCCTGCTGCGTGAGCTTTTCGGGAATCACCTGGCGGCCGTCGACGTCGCGCGCGAGTCCGCTCAGCAGGCGCACGAGCCGGCCGTAGACATCGGAGAGCGCCAGGCTCTTCACGTTCTCGGTCGCGCGGCGCACACGGTGGATCAGGCGCTCGACGAGGTTCAGCGCGAACTCGGGATGCGCGAGAATGAACTCGCGGAAGTTCGCCCGGCTGACGACCGCGCAGCTCGTGGGCTCGACCGTCATCACCGATGCGGAGCGCGGCGAGCCGTCGAGCGACATCTCGCCCACGTATTCGCCGGGGCCGTGGAAATCGATGACGACTTCGCGACCCGCCTCGTTGCTCGCGAAGACCTTCACCTTGCCGGTGAGGACGATGTAGAGCGAATCGCCGACGTCGCCCTCGTTGATGAGGATCGTGTTCTTCGGAAACTGCCGTACCACGCCCGACGTCGCGATCGCACGCAGCGTCTCCTGCGTCAGCGGCGCGAGCGGGTCGGCGGGATCCGGGGCGCGGGGAGCGGGCACGTGGGAGTCTCGGGGCGGGAGCGACGCCGGGGATGCTAGCACGGCCGCCGCGGCAGCTGTGCAGTGCAAGCGACGGGCAGACGCACCGCTGCGCGTCGCGCATTGCAAGCCCCGATCGATCGGGGCATGATTCGCGGCAAGTCGGCCGGCCCTTCCGGCGCGCACTTTGGGGGATTCCGTGGATTCGTTGAGCGTGAAGCGCAGGCTGACGTGCATCCTCGCCGCGGACGCCGTCGGCTACAGCAGCCAGATGGGGCACGACGAGGCGGGAACGATCCGCGTGCTGGCTGCTCACCGCGCCGTCATCGACGGCATCATCGCGTTCCACGAGGGCCGCATCGTCGGTACCGCCGGCGATTCCGTGCTCGCCGAATTCGGCAGCGTCGTCGAGGCCGTGCGCTGCGCGGTCGAGATCCAGGAAGCGCTCAAGACCCGCAACGATTCGCTGCCCGAGAGCCGGCGCATGCACTTCCGGGTCGGCGTCAACCTCGGCGATGTCGTGGTAAAGGATCAGGACCTGCTCGGCGACGGCGTCAACGTCGCCGCGCGGCTCGAGACGATCGCCGAACCGGGCGGCATCTGCATCTCGTCGAGCGTGTACGACCAGATCACGGGGAAGCTCGATCTCGGCTTCCAGGACATCGGCGACCAGGCGCTGAAGAACATCTCGCGGCCGATTCACGTCTATCGGTTGACGGGAGCCACGCCGCTGGTGCGCCCGGCACAGCCCGCGCCGTCCGCCGATCCGGCGGTGCCCGCGCGAGCGGCAGCCACGCGCGCGGGCAAACCGCCTGCATGGGCGCTCGGAGTGCTCGGCACGGTCGGCGTGATGGCGCTCGCAGCGGTGCTCGCGTGGCAGGCGGGTTGGCTGCGGTCGGGCGCAGGTGATGTCGGCGCGGCGAAGACCGCGACGCCGGCGGCACCGCCGCCGCCCGCGCCACCAGCCGAAACGAGTGCCGCAACGGACGCTGCCGCGTCACGCGCGCAAATGGAAGCCGACGCAAAGCGTCTGCGCTCGGAAGCCGAAGCGCTGAAGCTGCAGGCCGAGGCGGAACTCGTCCGGACGCGCGCCGACGCGAGGGCCGCGCAGGCGGCGAAGGCAAGAGCCGACGCCGAGGCGGACGCGATGCGGGTCCGCAAGGACGCCGAGGCCGACGCGGCGCGTCTTCGCACGGATGCGCAAGCCCGGACGACAAGGGCGGCAACTGAAGCAGATCAGGCCGCCGATGCGACGACGAAGGCGGCGGCGGCGACAATGGTTCCCGCGACGGCGACGGGTGCGGCGGCGGTGACGAGAAGCGCGGCATTCGACGGCGCGTGGAACGTGACCGTCACCTGCCAGGCGGCCGCTGGCGCAGCCGGGTACACGATCGATCTCGTCGCGCAGGTGAAGGACGGGTACCTGCGCGGCATCCGGGGCACGGAGGGAACTCCGGACTCGCTGCGGATCGAGGGGCAGATTCAGCCGGACGGCAGTGCCTCTCTCGACGTAAGGGGCCTCACCGGCGATCCCAAGTACGCGGTGAATCAACTGGCGCGAGGCTCCGCGTATCGCTACCACGTCGCGGCGCGCTTCGATGGCGCTCGCGGGACCGGCACTCGGACCGAGCTTCGCCCCTGCGATCTGCGGTTCGCGAAGCAGTGAGCGACGCGGCGCGAGCGCGCGCCGCCGTCAGTCGATCTTGCGCAGGTCCTCGATCACCTTGCCGTCGTTGGGCAGCGTGCCGCGCGCGTGGAAGGCGACCTCGCCGCGCAGCTTGGTGACGTCGCGGATCGACGCGACGACCGCGCTCGCATCAGCCGCATCAGCGTCCGCTTCGAGATGCAGCGTCATCCGGTCGATGCCGTCGGGATTGTCGACGACGAGCCGGCCGCGCGCGATGCCCGCGTGCCGCGCGATCACCGCCGCGACCTGCGCCGGATGGACGAACATGCCCTTCACCTTGGTCGTCTGGTCGGCCCGCCCCATCCAGCCCTTGATGCGCGAATTGGTGCGTCCGCACGGGCTCGCGCCTTCCTGGAATGCGGAAAGGTCGCCGGTGCCGAACCGGATCAGCGGATATTCCGCGTTGAACAGCGTGGTGACGACGACCTCCCCGACCTCCCCCGGCGCCACCGGATCGCCGGTGCCCGGGCGCACGATTTCGACCAGCACACCCTCGTCCACCACCAGGCCGGCACGCGCGGGCGACTCGTAGGCGATCGAACCCGCGTCCGCGGTGGCGTAGGCCTGGTACGCGTCGATGCCGCGCGCCACCAGCGTGTCGCGCGCCGCTGCGGGAAAGGCTTCGCCGGAGACCAGCGCGCGGCGAAGGGAGGGCAGCTTCACGCCGAGCTCGTCGGCCTTTTCCACGATGGTGCGCAGGTACGACGGCGTCCCGACATACCCGTCGGCACCGAGCTCCGCGATCGCGTGCACCTGCTGCTCGGTCTGCCCCGTGCCGCCGGCGAAGACCGTGCAGCCAAGCGCCAGCGCACCGGTCTCGAGCATCGAGCCCGCCGGCGTGAAGTGATACGAAAAGCAGTTGTGGACGAGATCGCCCGCGCGAAAGCCCGCCGCGAACAGCGCGCGCGCGAGCCGCCAGTAATCCGGACCGCGTCCCTCCGGCTCGTAGATCGGCCCGGGCGACGCGAACATCCGCGCCGCCTGCCCGCGCGAAAGCGCGGCGAATCCGCCGAACGGCCGGCTCGCCTTCTGCAGATCGAGGAGCTCCGACTTGCGCGTGACCGGCAGCTGCGCCAGCGCCCCACGCGACGTGATCTCCGCCGGCGCGACGTCGGCGAGAAGGCGCGCGAACGCGGGCGCGTTCGCCTTCGCGTGCGCAATCTGCCGCGGCAGCGCAGCCATCGTCATCCGCTCGCGGATTTCCGGGTCGCGCGTTTCCAGGGTGTCGAAGTGTCCGGTCATTGCACGATGTAATTCGTCTTCAGGGAGTGCTGGTCACCGCGATGTTTCGCGTGCGTGCCGAAACGGTGAAACGCTTCGGCTGATCCTTGCGGATCGCATTCCCTCGACCGGCCGAGCGGAAAGCGTCGCGAGCGCACGCGCAAACGTGGCCGCGACCGCAAAGCGCGTCGCGAGGCAAGGCGGGAGGGAGCGCGGCGAGCGCCGTGTACTGAAACGTACACAAGCGAAGCCAAGCGACCGAGCAACGCAGCATCGCGGCGCGATCTGCGGTCGCTCAGGCTAACCATCTCTTGCGGCGGCGGTAGTGCTTCGAGTCGCGAAAGCTCTTCCGCCCCGCCGTCGACAATCCCAGGTAGAACTCCTTCACGTCCTCGTTCTGGGCGAGCTCGCTCGCCTTGCCGTCCATCACGACGCGGCCGTTCTCGAGGATGTAGCCGTAGTCGGCGAAGCGCAGCGCCACCGTCGTGTTCTGCTCGGCCAGCAGGAACGACACGCGCTCCTTCGTGTTGAGGTCGCGGACGATCTCGAAGATCTCCTCGACGATCTGCGGCGCGAGGCCCATCGACGGCTCGTCCAGCAGGATCATCGACGGCCGCGCCATCAGCGCGCGTCCCACCGCGGTCATCTGCTGCTCGCCGCCGGACGTGTATCCCGCGAGGCTTGCCCGCCGCTGCCGGAGCCGCGGGAAATAGTGATAGACGCGCTCCAGGTCCGCCCTGATCTCGGAGCGCGACGCGCGGCTCGTGTACGCGCCGGTCATGAGGTTTTCCTCGACCGTCAGGTGCGCGAAGCAATGTCTGCCTTCCATCACCTGGCACACGCCCATCCGCACCAGCTCGTTGGTGGTGAGCCGGTCGACCCGCTTGCCGCGGAACTCGATCGTGCCCTTGGTGACGTCGCCGCGCTCCGCGCGCAGCAGATTCGAGATCGACTTCAGCGTCGTCGACTTGCCGGCGCCGTTCGCACCCAGCAGCGCGACGACAGCGCCTTCGGGAACCTCGAGCGACACGCCTTTCAGCACGAGAATGACGTGGTCGTAGATCACCTCGATGTTGTTCACCGAGAGATAGGGCGCCGCCGCACTCGCGGCAGCGGGGGCGTCGGCAGTGGTGGAGACGGTCGTCATTGCAGATTGCGTCTTTGCCCTTGCGGCTTGGCCGAGATCCCGTCGCCGGAGTCTCGGCCAAGCCCTCCGCGGGAACGGAGGGCCGGCAGACTCGCGCGACGCGTCGGGCGCGCCGCGCGAGTCCCGACTATCCTTCCTTCGAGCAGTCGCGCGGCGTGATCTTCTTTTCGGTCGCGTACTTGCCGGCCGTTTCCTCGACCATCTTGCGCACCATGTCGCGGTCGCCGGCCATGAACGGCGCGACCTGCTTGAACTGCTTTCCATCCCAGACCTGGAACTTCACCATGCCCGAGCCCTCGTGATCGGCGCAGCTCGTCTTGATCGCAGGGAAGAGTCCCGGCGCACCCAGTTCCTTCAGGCGCGCCTCGGTGATATTGAGGTGCTCGAACCCCCAGCGGAGCTGCTCCGGCGTCATCACCTTGCCCTTGCCGTACTTGGCCTGCGCGACGCGAAGCGCCTCGACGACAATGATCCCGTAGGACAGCCCGCGCATGTACATCACGTTCCCGAGCCGCGTCGGATCCTCAAGATTGCCCTTGCCGGCGCCGTAGACCTTGGTCTTGACGTCCTGCACGACGGGAAAGTTGGTGCCCGACGCGGAGAATGCGGCGCTGACGTAGCCCTTCGATGCGTCGCCGGCGGGAATCACGTCCTCTTCCGAGGCCGCCCACCAGACGCCGAGGAGCTTCTCCCGCGGATAGCCGGTCTTGGCCGCCGTCTTCAGCGCGACGGTGCTCATGACGCCGTAGGTCCACATGATCACGTAGTCGGGCTTCGCCTGGCGGATCTGCAGCCACTGCGATTCCTGCGTCTGTCCCGGCGGCGCGACGGGAATCTTCAGCGCTTCGAAGCCGAGCTTCGCCGCCAGCGCGTCGAGCACGGGAATCGGCTCCTTGCCGTACGCGGACTCGTGGTAGAGGAAGGCGATCTTCTTGCCCTTCAGCTTGTCGAGCCCGCCCTCCTTCTGGCCGAGGTAGGCGATCATCGCCGCCATCTGGTCCCAGTACGTCGTGCCGAGCGGGAACACCCACGGATACACGCGGCCGTCAGCCGAGCTCGCGAGCCCGTACCCGAACGTCGACATCGGGATCTTGTCCTGGGCAACGCGGTCGAACAAGGCGTAGGCGATGCCGGTGGACAGCGGCTCGACCGTTGTCGCGCCGCCGTTGTTCTTCTTGAGGCGCTCGTAGCACTCGGCGCCCTTCGACGGGTTGTACTCGGTCTCGCATTCCTCCCACTTGAGCTTCACGCCGTTGATGCCGCCCGTCATGTTGATGAGCGTGAAGTAATCGATCGCGCCCCCGTAGTAGCCGGACCCGCCCGCGGCATAGGGGCCGACGCGGTAGGAGAGAATCGGCATGTACTGCTCGTTCTGCGCGCTCGCGGCGAATGCGGCCGAGAAGAGCGCGATGCCCAACAGCATCGCCTTCATTGCTTTCATGTAGCGCCTCCTGACAATTTCCTGTTTGAACAGCCCGGATCCGGCCGCCGCCTCCCGTGGGCGTTCATGCCGGGATTTCGATCACGCCAGATGGTACCGCTCCGCAGGCATTCCGGCACGCGGCCGGGGCGGGAAATCAGTGCGGGAACGGCCACAGCCGGAGCTTCTCCTTGGCAATCTGCCACAGTCGCGCGAGCCCGTGCGGCTCGACGATGAGGAAGAAGATGATGAGCGCCCCGAACACCATCAGCTCGAGGTTGGAAATCGCGCTCTCGGCGATGTGCAGGCCGAGATTGGTGTCGAGGAAGCGCACCGTGATGCTGAGCAGCACCGGCAGGAGCGTGACGAAGGCGCTACCGAGGAACGCGCCCAGCACCGTTCCCATGCCGCCGATGATGATCATGAACAGGATGCGGAACGACAGGTCGAGGTTGAATGCCTCGGGCTCGACCGTGCCGAGGTACGCGTACGCAAAGAGCGCGCCGGCGACGCCGCAGTAGAACGAGCTCACCGCGAAGGCGAGGAGCTTCGCGCGCATGAGGCGGATTCCGATCACTTCCGCGGCAACGTCCATGTCGCGCACGGCCATCCACGACCGGCCCGCGTTGCCGCGCGCCATGTTCTTCGCGGCAAGCGCCATCACGGCCACGATCGAGAGCACGAGCAGGTACTTCGCCGTCGGCGTCGTGAACTCGTAGCCCAGGATCTCGATCCGCTGCGCGGTGATGACGCCGGACGAGCTGTAGTTGGTGATCCAGCCGACCTTGGTGAGGAACCAGAGGATGAAGAACTGCGCGGCGAGAGTCGCCACCGCGAGATAGAACCCGCGGATGCGAAGGCTCGGCAGGCCGAACAGGATGCCCACCAGCGCCGAGACGATGCCGCCGCCGGCGAATGCGAGCAGGATCGGGATGCCGGGAATGCGCAGGATGAAGTTGTACGACGCGAACGCGCCGACCGCCATGAACGCCGCGGTGCCGAGCGAGAGCTGCCCCGCGTAGCCCGTCAGGATGTTGAGGCCGATCGCCGCGAGCGCGAAGATCAGGAACGGGATCAGGATCCCGGTGACGAGATAGGGCGTGGCGAAAAGCGGGATCGCGACAAAGGCGGCGAGCAGGATCAGCGCGACGGCGATCCGGTCCTGCCGGATCGGAAAGATCGCCGCGTCCGCCTGGTAGGACGTCTTGAACTGGCCGGCTTCGCGGTAGAACATGTTTGCGCGTTCCTGTGGCGATGCTCAAATACGGCGAATGATTTTCTCGCCGAACAACCCTTCCGGGCGGAACAGCAGGAACGCGAGCGCCAGCACGTACGGAAACCAGCCTTCGATGCCGCCGCCGACATAGGGTCCGAGATAGACTTCGGCGAGCTTTTCCGACGCGCCGATGATGAGGCCGCCGACGATCGCGCCGGGCACCGAATCGAAGCCGCCGAGAATAAGCACCGGCAGCGCCTTCAGCGCGACGAACGTCAGTGCGTACTGGACGCCGTTGCGCGCGCCCCACAGGAGCCCCGCAACCAGCGCCACCGCACCGGCCACGCCCCAGACGATCGCCCAGATGTGCTGCAACGGTATGCCGACGGCCAGCGCCGCCTGGTGATCGTCGGCCACGGCGCGCAGCGCACGGCCTATCCGCGTGCGGCCGAAGAAGAGTGCGAGAAGCGTGACCAGCACGGCCGCGACACCCGCGGCCACGAGGTCGAACTTGGACACGCTGATGCCGGCGTTGTCGGTCAGCCATTGGAGCGGCTCGTCCTGCAGGCCGAGCTCGAGACCGCGGACGTTGGCACCCCACACCATCTGCGCGAGCCCCTCGATGAAGAACGTCAGGCCGATGGTCGCCATGAACAGCGTGATCTGCGGCTGGTTGACGAGGGGACGCAGCACGAAGCGCTCCACGACGAGCGCCAGCACGATCATCACCGCGAGCGTCGCGAGCACGGCGAGGAGCGGCGGCATCCCGTGCTCCAGCAGCCCGACGTAGGTGAGCGCGGCGAAGAACACCATGGCGCTCTGCGCGAAGTTGAACACGCCGGACGCCTTGTAGATCAGCACGAAGCCGAGCGCGACCAGCGAATACATCACGCCGGACAGCAGTCCGCCGATCAGCACCTCGAAGAAGAACGGCCAGTTGATGTCGAACACGGAACGCCCCCGCGGGCTCAGTGGGCGACGCCCAGGTAGGCGTCGATCACAGCCTGGTTGCCGCGGATATCGTCCGGCGCGCCATCGCCGATCTTCTTGCCGTAGTCCAGCACGACGACGCGGTCGGAGATGTCCATCACCACGCCCATGTCGTGCTCGATCAGCACGATCGTCGTGCCGAACTGCTCGTTGACGTCGAGCACGAAGCGGCACATGTCCTGCTTCTCCTCGACGTTCATGCCGGCCATCGGCTCGTCGAGGAGCAGCATCGTCGGCTCCGCCGCAAGGGCGCGGGCGAGCTCGACGCGCTTCTGCAGCCCGTACGGCAGCCTGCCCACCGGCGTCTTGCGGATGTGCTGGATCTCGAGGAAGTCGATCACCTCCTCGACGCGGCGCCGATGCAGGAGCTCCTCGCGCCGGGCGCGCCCGATCCAGATCGCCTGCTCGATGAAGTTCGCCTTCATCATGAGATTGCGGCCGGTCATGATGTTGTCCAGCACCGACATGCCGCGGAAGAGCGCGATGTTCTGGAACGTGCGCGCGATGCCCGCCGCCGCCGCGTCGTGCGAATCCATGCCGCGGCGCTCGGTGCCGCGGTACGTGATCGTCCCCTGCTGCGGGCGGTAGACGCCGTTGATCACGTTCAGCATCGAGCTCTTGCCCGCCCCGTTCGGCCCGATGATCGCGCGCACCTCGTGCTCGCGCACATCGAAGCTGATGTCGGACAGCGCGCGCACGCCGCCGAACGTGAGCGAGATGTGCTCGAGCTTAAGGATCACCTCGCCGATCGCGCGCACGCCGCCGGTCATCGTGTCATGCCGCCTTCCGCGCGTGCGAAGGCGGGAAGGTCTTCGCGTCGACGATCTGCAGATCCGCCGCGACGACACCCCGGCGGCCGTCCTCGAACTTGACCTCGGTCTCGACATGCTGGACGCCGCGGCCGCCGTAGAGCGCGTCGATCAGCACCGCGTATTTCTCCGCGACGAAACCGCGGCGCACCTTGCGCGTGCGGGTCAGCTCGTCGTCGTCCGGGTCGAGCTCCTTGTGCAGGATCAGGAACCGGTGCACCTGCGACGCCGACAGCATCGCATCCGTCGCGAGCTCGGCATTGACCTGCTCGACACATTCCCTGATCAGCGTCCGCACTTCGGGCTTGCCGGCGAGGTCGGTGTAGCCGGAGTACGCGAGGTTGCGCCGCTCGGCCCAGTTTCCGACCGAGCCCATGTCGATGTTGATGAACGCGCAGACCGTGTCGCGGCGGTCGCCGAACGCCACGGCCTCCTTCACGTGCGCGAAGAACTTGAGCTTGTTCTCGATGTAGTTGGGCGCGTACATCGCGCCGCCGGCGAGACGGCCGACGTCCTTCGCGCGGTCGATGATCTTGAGGTGGCCCGCCTCGTCGATGATCCCGGCGTCGCCCGTGTGAAAGTAGCCGTCCGCGTCGATGGACTCGGCGGTCGCGTCGGGGCGCTTGTAGTACTCCTTCAGCAGCATCGGCCCGCGCACCAGCACTTCGCCCGACTCGGCGATCTTCAGCTCGACGCCAGGGGCCGCGAGCCCGACGGTATCGAGCTTCACGTCGGCGTCGGGCTGCAGGCAGACGTAGGCGCAGGTCTCCGTCGAACCGTAGAGCTGCTTCAGGTTGACGCCGATCGAGCGGTAGAAGCGGAAGAGGTCGGGGCCGATCGCAGCACCCGCCGTGTACGCGATCCGGATCCGGCTCATGCCGAGCACGTTGCGCAGCGGCGCGTACACCAGCAGGTTGCCGATCGCATACAGGATGCGGTCGAGCGTCGCGACGGGGCGGCCGGCGAGGATCTCGGCGCCGCAGCGGCGCGCGACGACGGTGAACTTCCGGTACAGCCAGCGCTTCACCGCGCCCGCGTCCTCCATCCGGATCGTCACCTGCGTCAGCAGGTTTTCGAACACGCGCGGCGGCGCGAAGTAGTACGTCGGGCCGATCTCGCGCAGATCGGTCAGCACGGTGTCGCCCGATTCCGGGCAGCTGATCGTGAAGCCCGCGACGTACATCTGCGCGAACGAAAAGAGATGGTCGCCGACCCACGCCATCGGCAGATACGAAAGGATGCTGTCGTCGGCGGTCAGGCCGTCGAAGTCGCAGCCTCCCTTCGCGGCAGCGATGAACGCGCCGTGCGTCTGGCACACGCCCTTGGGCTTTCCGGTCGTGCCCGACGTGTAGAGCATCACGGACACGTCCCCCACGCCGCCAAGCGCAACCTCGGCCTCGTAGAAGCCGGGGTGGGCGAGATCGTACTCGCGGCCCTGCGCCTGCAGCGCGGCGTAGCTCGTGACCCCTTCGTAATGGCGCAGCCCGCGCGGATCGTCGTAATAGATGTGCGAGAGCGTCGGCACCTGCGGCGCCGCCTCCTGCATCTTGTCGACCTGCTCCTGGTCCTCGACGATCGCGTAGGCGATCTCGGCGTCGTTCAATACGTAGATGAACTCGGCGGCGGGCGCATCCTGATACATCGGCACCGGAATGCCGCCCAGCGCCTGCGCCGCGGCCATCGCCCAGTACAGGCGCGGCCGGTTGTCGCCGATGATCGCGAGGTGCATGCCGCGCCGGAATCCCTGCGCCGCAAGCCCGCACGCGAGAGCGCGCACCTCCGCCGCCATCTCGGCCCACGTCCACGTCTGCCAGATGCCGAGGTCCTTTTCGCGGACGGCCGGGTGCGCTCCGCGCACCTGCGCGTGATGTGCGAGCAGACGCGGAAACGTATCCAGTCCGGTCGGGGCGATACCCGTTGGCACTGCCGATTCCCTCCTCTGGCGGCCCGGCGATTCCCGCGGGATCTGGGCTCTTGTTCTTTGGTGCGGCAACAGTCGCGGCGATTCTAGCAGGCTCCCGGCGGGAGCAATCTCGGCAGTCGCGCCGCGCGCGCCGCGAATCGGCACCTGGACGGCGCTACTGCAGCCGCGGCCGCTTCATGAAATCGGCGCGGTCGCCGGATTGCACGCGCACTCTCGCCGGCGCGCCGCCGCGTGCCAGCGTGAGCGTGACCACGACGCCGGCCGCGCCCAGCCCCCAGATCCGGCGGAAGAAATCGGCGAGCTCGCCAACGCGCGCACCGTCGACGTCGACGATCACATCACCCGGCTGCACGCCGGCACGCTCCGCCGGGCCGCCCGGTGCGATCCCGGTGACGACGAGGCCGTCTTGCGACTGCGCCGTGTACATCCCGAGCCACGGACGCGCCGGACCGTCGCGGCGGCCGAGCTTCAGGAGCTCGTCCCTGACCGGCGGCAACAGATCGATCGGCACGAACATGTTGCCCTTGACGACGTCGTCGCCGGCGGGTTCCTGCACGTACAGCGAGCCGATGCCGGCGAGCGCGCCGTCCTCGCCGACCAGCGCCGCACCGCTCCACTCGGGGTGCGGCGGCGTGACGAACAGCGCGTCATCGATGAGGTACTCCCACGGCCCCGCGAATTCGCGCTTCGCGAACACTTCGGCCTTGAGTGCGTGCGCGCGCCCGCCCTGCCCGACGACGATCACGCGATCGCCCGCTTCGATGGCGGAGCCGGAACCGATGCGAAGCGCCGGCAGGCCAAGCCTGCCGAGCGGCTGGACGAGGCCGAACCCGGTGACGAAATCGTAGGCAAGCGGGTGACCGGGGACGACGGCACCGTTGTTGCCGGTCAGCCAGATCGTCTCGGCCTCGGTGACGAGATAGCCGATCGTGAGGACGAGGCCGTCGTCGCCGATGACCACGCCGTTGCCGGCGCGCTCGGTGCCGAGGATCGGCGCGGTAAAGGCGTCATCGGGAATCTCGGCGCGCAGCGCGACCACCGAATCGAACACCGCGTCGAGGTCGAACGCAAACTCGCCGGCCCTGGGCTGCAGGTCCCTCGGAAAACCCCAGTTTGCTTCGGACATGGATCGGCGCGTTGGCGAGCCGCCTACTCTAATCCAATCGGCATGCCGGGTCGATGCCGCGCTAGAATTCCCGTTCGCAGGGAGACGCGCGTCGCGGCCCGCCGCCGCGGGCCGTGCTTCCCCGCGCACACAACGGAGGACTCACATGCAGCGTCCCAATGTCACGCGCGCAATCGTCGCTCTCGTCTTCTCGGCGTTGGCCACGCTCGTCGCCGCCGAGATCACGCCTCACTACGGCACGACCGTCAGTCTCGAAACGGCGAAGAAGATCGCCGCAGGCGCGATGGCGGAGGCAAGGAAGAACAACTGGAACATGGCCGTTGCGGTCGTGGACAACCATGGAATGCTCGTCTACTACGAAATGATGGACGACACGCAGACCGCGAGCGCGGGAATCGCCATCGACAAGGCGCGCACCGCGGCCATGTGGCGGCGGCCGTCGAAGGACTTCGAGCAGGGCGTCGCCGACGGCCGCGTCGCCATTCTCGGCATCTCCGGCGTCACCCCGATCGAAGGCGGGCTGCCGATCATTGTCGGCGGCAAGGTCGTCGGCGGGGTGGGCCTCAGTGGGGCGGCGTCGACCCAGGACGCCCAGTGCGCCCGCGCCGGCCTCGACACGCTGAAGTAACGACACCTGCGATGAGAACGGGCCGGCGCCGCGCCGGCCCGTTCTCATCGCGGCGGCCGCACTTTGCCCATGGAGCCCGGCGCGTGCGCTCTCACTCGGTGCCGACGCGCGGCGTCGCGCGCCGGCGCGACAGGTACCACGCGACGGCCGCCGGCACGACGAAGATCAGCAGGTGGATCGCCATTTCCGCGAGCACCGGATGCCCGGTCGCGACGCCGACGCCGAAATCCGCGACGGCGACCAGGAGCCATGCCCAGATGAACAGCCAGCCGCCGTCGATGCCGCGCGTGACGCGCCGGTCGTTGACCATCGCGGCGATGGCGTCGAAGGCGCCGGCCAGCACGATGCCGATCACGATCACGATGAATGTGCGCATGCTGCCTTTCGATGGTGGCGGCCACCGCGCGCACGCCGATGCTGCGCCGGCGTGTTCGCGGCCCGGGTACCCGATGTATCTGCCAGACGACGGGGCGGTGTCGCGGCCGCCGCACGGGGCGCGGCGCTCCCTCGCAACGCGAGCCCCCTAAGCGACGCCGATGCTACGCCTCGACCGCGGCGCCGTGCAATCGCGGTGCGGCCGTGATTACGGCGCCTTGCAGTCGCAGACGTCGTCGCCCTTGTCGAAAATGATCCGCCACGTTCCGGGCGCCGCCTGGCGCCAGACTGACGTGAACGTGCCAATGAGCTTGCCGGCAGGGTCGCGCACGGGGCCGGTGGAGAGCGCGAGCAGACCCCCGTCCTGGACCTCGACGTGCTCCGGCGCCCAGCTGAACGGCGGCTCCTTCTCTTCGTAGAGCTTCTTCCACGCGGCGACGACCTCGGCCTTGCCACGCAGCGTCTTCGGCCCGGAGAAGAACACGGCGTCGTCGGCGATGAACGAACCGAACGCCGCGAAATCGCGATCGGCCATCGTGCGGGCGAACGCGCGCTCGGTCGCGACCACCTCCGCGCGCAACGCGGCGACGTCGGTCGCGGGCTCGGTGCGCGGGGGCGGGGCCTGGCATCCGGTCGCGATCAGCACGGCAGCTCCCAGAAGGATGGCGCGGAGAGTCTTCATCCCGAAATGGTAGCGCAATGTGCGTGGTATCGGCGAGCCCTGGTCCGGCGTCGCCGCGCGACGACATTTTCCGGCAAAGACCATCCTCCCGGAAAAGGATGTTGCATTTCTGCAATCGCGAGCATGCGGCGCGGCGAAAAATCCTTGTCGCGCATCGCATGTCAACGGTAAGATTGCATCGCTCGTTGAAGAAACGCTCGCCGACTCAACGGTGATCCCGATTCGCGAGCCCTGTTGATCGCAGACGGAAACCGCACAAGACACCATGACGCGCGCCATGCACATCGAAATGATCTCCGCCCAGGGCATTCTTGCCCGCGGGATCAGCTCGTGCGTCGCTCGCGGAATGCGCGGTTTCCCGCGCAGTTTCCCGAATTCGCTGCCGAAGACATTCGGCACGGACGCGACGACGTAGCAAGACCCTGACCGGAAGACATTCCGCCAGGGAATCGGCGGAACTGTCGGAAGGTCGAATTCCCTTCCCCTTTCGGCAGCCCGCCACCCGTAACGTGGTGATGGCCCGCGCACGCGCTTCGCGCGGCGCGGCAGGACGAAAGGAGGCCCGCATGACGCACAACTTCCCGTTCGCAACGGCGCAGATGCCGTGCCGGACCGCGCGCGTTCACCGGAACGCGCCGGCACTGCGCGGCACTGCTGGCCCCTTCGTCGCCGTCTCGGGTGCATTCGCATCCGGCACGAAGATGCGGGACATCGGCTGGGAAAACATGCGCTGCCGGGCATTCCTCGCGGGAGGCGATCCGTAACCGGGTCGACCAAACCCCCGAGCGAAAGCCCGGTCGCCGAAACCATGCGGCACCGGGCTTTTCTCATTTCCGGTGCGCGCGCAACACAACGACAACGAGGCACCGAAAATGAGTCGAGCAGACATGGATTTCGCAAGGCCGTACGGGTGCGGCGACTTCGAGCTCGTGCGGGACAGCAGGAACGGGGCGTACTGGCGCGCGGCGGACGGGATGGTGGTCCGCCTCGCGATGCCGGAACGCGGGCGCGTGCACGACCGGAAATCCGAAGCGCAGGACGCGTCGGACGCAGCGCCCGGAGATTCTGGCGGCAGCTGAAGCGGTGGTCGGAATGCGGCCACGTGCAGCGGATGCTCCGGGTCTCCCTCTGGGCCCGCCGCGCGTGGCTCGCGTGGCAGGTGGCAAGAATCGCCCTGCGCCTCGTCCTCGGGATCCCGTAAGCGGGACACCCGGGACAGCGGTCAGGACGATGCCGCGCAAGCGGCAGATGTACGGCGATTTCTCATGCTGTGCGCGGCATGACTAACCGAATTTGCGGAATCGCCGCCGTGCACGCCACGTGCACGGTTTGCAGTCGCAACCGGCCCGGCGGGGAAACCCGTCGGGCCGTGCGATGAACATTCAATGGGCGGAATCCACCCGGCCGGTCACGCGTCGAAGCGCGCGAGCCTGAAACCCGAAAGATCGAGGCGCGATGCGCCGTCGACGACGACCTGCGCCAGCGCTTCGCCGATTGCGGCGGAATGCTTGAAGCCGTGCCCGGAGCACGGCGAGACGATCAGCACGCGCTCGGACGCCGGATGCCGGTCGATGACAAAGCCGAAATCGGGCGTCACGGTGTAAAGGCATACAGCAGTGCGCACGCAGCGCGCCCCGAGACCCGGCAGGAACGGCGCGACGAAGCGCGCGTGCATGTGCTCGATCTCTGCGGGCGTCACGGTGCGCTCGATCGCGTCCGCGCTGGTCGTGGCGTCGTAGTGCTCGGCGCCGATCTTGAGGCCGCCGCCGGCGCCGTCGATAGCGGGGAAGCCGTAGATGCCCTGCATCCGGTGCTGCAGCTCCCAGATGAAGATCGGAAAGTTTTCGGGGCGATAGTTCGCGGCGGCGTCCGGGACGTCGAACCAGAAAAGCGTCTGGCGAAAGATCCGGAAGTGGCGCGCGACCTCGGGACCGACGAAGCCGGGAATCCACGCGCCCGTCGAGAGGATCATCCGGTCGGCGTGATACGCGCCCAGGTCGGTGCGCACGGTAACGCCGGCGTCCGAAGCGTCGAACCCCTGCACCTGCTCGTCGGGCCGGATTGCCGCACCATCGCGCGCCGCCATCGCGAGGTGCGCGGCAACGCACGCCTCCGGGCGAACGAAGCCGGCACTGGGCTCGAAGTAGCCGTATTCGTCGTCGCCGACGTTGAACGCCGGGAAGCGCCGACGGATCGCGCTCGCGTCGAGGAGCTCGTGCGCGATGCCGAACCGGCGCGCCGCGGCGACCGTGTTCTCGAAGAAATTCTCGACGTGATTGATCGACGTCTTGGTCGGGCTGGAGATCACGAGGCCGCCGTTGCACGTCAGGAGGGACGTGCCGGTCTCGCGCTCGAGCTCGCGCCAGAGCTCGTGCGAGCGCATCGCGAGCGGCGTGTAATGCTCGCCTTCGCCGATCGCGAGTCGCGTGATCCTTGTGTCGCCGTGCGTCGAGCCCAGCGCGTGCGGCGGCCTGAACCGGTCGATGCCGAGCACTCGCACCCCGCTCTTGGCGAGGTGGCGCACGGCGGCGCTACCCATCGCGCCCAATCCGACCACGATGCTGTCGTACCGGTCCATCGGTGACCCCCGGGGAGCGTTCGTGCGTGCCGGTACCGCGCCGCCCGAGCGCTCAGTGCAGCGCCTGCTCGATGTCGGCGACGAGGTCGTCGCCGTGCTCGATGCCGACCGACAGCCGGACGAGGTCGTGGGGACAAAGCGTCCCGGGACCCTCGACGCTCGCGCGATGCTCGGCGAGGCTTTCGACGGAGCCCAATGACGTCGCCCGCTTGAACACGCGCAGCTTCGCGGTGAATGCCTTCGCCGCTGCCTCGCCGCCGGCGAGACGAAGCGAGAGCATTCCACCGAATCCGCCGCGCATCTGTGCCGCCGCAATCGCATGACCCGGATGTGACGGGAGCCCCGGGTACAGCACGTGCGAAATTCCCGGGTGGCGCTCGAAGCGCCGCGCGATCGCGAGCGCGTTGGCGCATGCGGC
>Ga0265331_10000635_pt1 | contig 30467 bp, 37 predicted proteins | sample 41923metaG_FD_202088 | JGI IMG/M metagenome (GOLD analysis project Ga0265331, IMG submission 202088) | Rhizosphere microbial communities from Carex aquatilis grown in University of Washington, Seatle, WA, United States - 4-19-23 metaG | ecosystem: Host-associated > Plants > Roots > Rhizosphere... | reverse complement strand
TTGTGGCGGGGGTCCGTGCAAATGACGCGCACGACGCGATTGCGCCGGATGATCTTGCAGTTGCGGCAGATCTTCTTCACCGATGCCAGTACCTTCATTTCGCTCTCCTGACTGCTGTCTTGCCGCGTCGCCGGCGCCCCGTGATTCCGCTTCCCGCCCCCGCGCCTACTTGGCCCGGAAGATGATCCGTGCCCGGGAGAGGTCGTACGGCGTCAGATCCACCGTCACCTTGTCGCCCGGCAAAATCTTTATGTAGTGCATCCGCATCTTTCCGGAGATGTGGCCCAGCACTACATGTCCGTTTTCCAGCTTCACCCGGAACGTCGCGTTGGGCAGCGTCTCGAGGATCTCGCCCTGCATCTGGATGAGGTCTTCCTTCGACATTCGTCACCAGACCATGCAGTGGCGAACTTGTCTCCCCATGCCCGCTGCCGGGGACCAACTGCAGGCGCGGACGGAACTCATCGCGTCGGCAACCCACCCTTGAAATTGGCCTTCTTCAGCAGGCTCTCGTACTGCTGCGACATGAGATACGCCTGCACCTGGGTCATGAAGTCCATCGTCACGACCACGATGATCAGAAGCGACGTTCCGCCGAAGTAGAACGGCACGTTCTTCCATGCGATCAGGAAATTCGGGATGAAGCACACGACGACGAGGTAGAGCGAGCCGATCAGCGTGAGGCGCAGCGTGATCTTCTCGATGTACTTGGCCGTCTGCTCGCCCGGGCGGTACCCCGGGATGAACGCGCCGCTCTTCTTCAGGTTCTCCGCGGTTTCCTTCGGGTTGTACTGAAGGGCCGTGTAGAAAAAGCAGAAGAAGATGATCGCGCCGGCGTACAGGATCTCGTGCACCGGCTGGCCCGGTCCCAGCGCCGCGGCGAGGTCGCGCAGCCAGATCGTGTTGTCGCCGCTGCCGAACCACGACGCGAGTGTTGCCGGGAACAGGATGATCGACGACGCGAAGATCGGCGGGATCACGCCGGCCATGTTGATCTTGAGCGGCAGGTGCGAGCTCTGTCCTGCATAGAGCTTGTTGCCGACCTGCCGCTTCGCGTAGTTGACGAGGATCTTGCGCAGCGCGCGCTCGACGAACACGACGAAGGCGGTCACGGCGACAACGAGAATCGCGATGCCGAGCACAAGCGGAATCGAGTACGCACCCGTGCGCGCCTGCTCCAGCGTCAGCCCGACCGCGTTCGGCAGTCCGGCGGCGATGCCCGCGAAGATGATGAGCGAGATGCCGTTGCCGAGGCCGCGCTCGGTGATCTGCTCGCCAAGCCACATCAGGAACATCGTCCCCGTGACCAGCGTGACCGCGGTGACGACGCGGAACGTGAGCCCCGGCGCCAGCACGAGGCCGGCCTGCGCCTCGAGCGCGATCGAGATGCCGACGCCCTGGAAGAACGCGAGCCCGAGCGTCGCATAGCGCGTGTATTGCGTGATCTTGCGCCGTCCCGACTCGCCTTCCTTCTTCAGCGCCTCGAGCGACGGCACGACCACCGTGCAGAGCTGCATGATGATCGACGCCGAGATGTACGGCATGATCCCGAGCGCCAGGATCGAGAAGCGCTGCAGCGCGCCGCCCGAGAACACGTTGAAGAGGCCGAGGATGCCGCCCTGCTGGCGGTTGAAGAGGTCGGCCAGGATGTCCGCGTTGATGCCCGGCACCGGGATGTGGGTGCCGATGCGATAGACGACGAGCGCGCCCAGCAGGAACCAGAGCCGCCGCTTCAGATCGGCGTACTTGGGTCCTGACTTCAGGGCGGGGTTGTTCAGAGCCAACGCGTCATTCCCGAATGGTTTGCAATCGCCGGCGTCACGCGACGCTGCCGCCGGCGGCTTCGATCGCCGCCTTCGCGCCCTTGGTGGCGCCGATTCCCGTGAGCTTCACCGCCTTGGCGAGCTCGCCGGACTTGATGACCTTGGCCGACTTCGCGAGCGTCGGCACGATTCCCGCCGCCTTCAGCGCGAGGAGATCGATCTCGGCGATTGGCAGCCGCGCGAGGTCGGACAGGCGCACTTCCGCGTGGTCGTTCTTCGCGAGCGACACGAAGCCGCGCTTCGGCAGCCGGCGCTGCAGCGGCATCTGGCCGCCTTCGAAGCCGACCTTGTGATAGCCGCCCGAGCGCGACTTCTGGCCCTTGTGGCCGCGCCCCGCGGTCTTGCCGAGGCCGGAGCCGATGCCGCGGCCGACGCGGCGCTTCGCCTTGGTGGCACCTGCAGCCGGCTTGATCGTGTTGAGACGCATCGCTTGCTCCGTCGTTCCTAATCGGCGACCTTGACCAGGTAGCTGACCTTGTTGATCATCCCGCGCGTCGCGGGCGTGTCGATGACTTCCACCGTGTGGTTGGTCCACTTGAGGCCGAGCCCGCGCACGGTGGCGCGATGGCTTTCCTTGGTGGAGTTGATGCTCTTCACCAGCTTGACCTTGATCATCTTCGGCGCGGACATCATCAGGCTCCGGTCAGCTCTTCGATCTTGAGGCCGCGCTTGGCGGCAATCTCGGCCGGAGAGTTGAGGTTCGACAGCGCGTTCAGCGTGGCGCGGACGAGGTTGTACGGGTTGGTCGAGCCGTGGCACTTGGCGAGCACGTTGGTGACGCCGACGACCTCGAACACCGCGCGCATCGGGCCGCCGGCAATGACGCCGGTGCCTTCGGACGCCGGCTGCATGAACACCTTGGTCGCGCCGTGACGGCCTTCGACCGGGTGGTGCACGGTGCCGCGGTTCAGGTTGACCTTGATCATCTTGCGCCGCGCCTCTTCCATCGCCTTCTGTACGGCGACCGGGACTTCCTTCGCCTTGCCCTTGCCGATGCCGACGCGTCCATCGCCGTCGCCGACGACGGTGAGCGCCGCGAAGCCCAGGATCCGGCCGCCCTTGACGACCTTGGTCACGCGATTGATGCTGATCATCTTCTCGCGCAGGCCGTCGCCGCGTTCGTCCTGCTGCTGCTGCCGCTGCTGCATTCTTGCCATGATGGTTTGTCCGTTCTAGCTCGTCAGAACTTCAGGCCGTGTTCGCGGGCCGCCTCGGCGAGCGCCTGGACGCGGCCGTGGTAGCGATATCCCGAGCGGTCGAATGCCACCGCCTCGATGCCGAGCGCCTTCGCGCGGTCGGCGATCCTCTTGCCGACCAGCGCCGCTGCCGCCTTGTTGCCGCCGTTCTTCACGTCCTTGCGCATTTCCGCCTCGAGCGTCGACGCGCTGGCGAGCACCTTGTCGCCCGTCGGCGCGATCAGCTGCGCATAGATGTGGAGGTTGGAGCGGCTGACGACAAGCCGCGTCGCGCCCTGCAGGGCGATGCGCACCCGCGTCTTGCGGGAGCGGCGGACTCGAGCTTGCTTCTTGTTCATCGCATTCCTCGTTCAGCTATTCAGGAAAGTGCCTGTCGAAAACGTCGCGAGCAGCCCCGAGTGCCGCAGTTGTCAAATGCGGACCCGCAGCGAGCCCCGAAACAGTACACAGAGGTACGGTGAGGGGCGAGCGAGGACGCGACAAAGCAATCGGGGCGCGCAGCAGTTTTAGGAGGCACTTTCACTTCTTCTTCGTTTCCTTGATTACCACGCGCTCGTCGTGATAGCGCACGCCCTTGCCCTTGTACGGCTCGGGCGGACGGTACGCGCGGATCTCGGCGGCGACCTGGCCGACCTGCTGCTTGTCGATCCCCTTGACGAGGATCTCGGTCTGCACCGGGGTGGTGACCTTGACGCCGTTCGGCATCGCGTGCACGAGCGGGTGCGAGAAGCCGAGCGACAGGTTGACCTTGTCGCCGGCGGCCTGCGCGCGGAAGCCCACGCCGACCAGCGTCAGCTTCTTCTCGAAACCGACGGTCACGCCCTTGACCATGTTGGCGACCAGCGCGCGCAGCGTGCCGTGCATCGCGTTCGCCTCGGCATTCGCCGCCTTGCACACCAGCGAATCGCCGTCCTTCTCGATCGAGAGGTTCTCGCCGTACGCACGCGTCAGCGAGCCCAGCGGGCCCTTGACGGTGATCGTGCCGGGCGCGAGGGTGACCTCGACCTTCGGCGGCAGCGAAACCGGTTGATTGCCAATACGCGACATGTCTTGCCTCTGTCCTTTTGCGGTCAGGCGACGATGCAGAGCACTTCGCCGCCGACGCCGGTGGCGCGCGCCTTGCGGTCGGTCATCACGCCGCGCGACGTCGAGACGATGGCGATGCCTAGCCCGTTCATCACGCGCGGAATGTCGTCCTTGCCCTTGTAGATGCGCAGTCCCGGCTTCGAGACCCGCTCGATCTTCTCGATCACCGGCCGCCCCGCGTAGTACTTGAGGGCGATCTCGAGGACCGGCTTCTCCTCTCCGGAGACCTTGAAGCCGTCGATGTAGCCTTCGTCCTGGAGGACCTTGGCGATCGCCAGCTTCACCTTCGACACCGGCATCGCGACGACGGTCTGCTCGACCATCTGCGCGTTGCGGATGCGGGTCAGCATGTCGGCGATCGGATCAGTCATGCTCATGTTGTCACCTCACCTGCATTGGTCCGCATGGCGCCTACCAGCTGGCCTTGACCACGCCCGGAATCTCGCCGCGCATCGCGAATTCGCGCAGCTTGTTCCGGCCGAGACCGAACTTGCGGAAAAAGCCGCGCGGGCGGCCGGTAATGGCGCAGCGGTTGCGCAGGCGCGTCGGGTTCGCGTTGCGCGGCAGCTGCTGGATCTTGAGCCGTGCCGCGTAGCGGTCCTCGTCGGACGCCTTCGTGCTGTCGACGATCGCCTGCAGCATCTCGCGCTTCTTCGCATACTTCTTGACCAGCGCGCGGCGCTTTTGATCGCGGTTGATCAGGGAGAGTTTCGCCATGGCGTCCTCAGTTCTTGAACGGGAAGCGGAACGCGGAGAGCAGGGCCTTGGCTTCGGCGTCCGTCTTCGCGGTCGTGGTGATCGTAATGTTCATGCCCCGCACCGCGTCGACCTTGTCGTACTCGATCTCGGGGAAGATGATCTGTTCCTTGATGCCCATGTTGAAGTTGCCGCGGCCGTCGAACGAGCGCCCCGACACGCCGCGGAAGTCGCGCACGCGCGGCAGCGCGACCGTGATCAGGCGGTCGAGGAATTCGTACATCCGGGCCTGGCGCAGCGTCACCATGCAGCCGATCGGATAGCCCTCGCGGATCTTGAATCCGGCGATGGCCTTCTTCGCCTTGGTGATCACGGGCTTCTGGCCGCACACCTTCTGCATGTCGCCGGCGGCATTGTCGAGCAGCTTCTTGTCGCCGATCGCCTCGCCGACGCCCATGTTGAGGACGATCTTCTCGATGCGCGGCACTTCCATCGCCGACTTGTACCCGAACTGCTTCGTCAGCGCGGGCACGACTTCCTTGCGGTAGATTTCCCTCAGGCGGGCCATGATCTCATTCGTCCGGTTGTCACGAGCCCAGGAGCTCGCCGTTCGACTTGAAGAAGCGGACCTTGCGGCCGTCCTCGAGCACGCGGATGCCGACCCGGTCGCCCTTCTGCGTCACGGGATTCCACACCGCGACGTTCGAGACGTGGATCGGCATCTCCTTGTTGACGATGCCGCCCTGCTCGTTCTTCATCGGGTTGGGGCGCTGGTGCTTCTTCACCTGGTTGATCCCGGCGACGAGCACGCGCTCGGCGAGCACGCGGGTGACTTCGCCCCGCTTGCCCTTGTCGCGGCCGGTGATCACGACGACGTTGTCGCCTTTCTTGAGCTTCTCCATCTCGTTCTCCGTTACAGCACTTCCGGTGCCAGCGAGACGATCTTCATGAACCGCTCGGTGCGCAGCTCGCGCGTGACCGGCCCGAAGATGCGGGTGCCGATCGGCTCGAGCTTGGGGGTGAGCAGCACGGCCGCGTTGCTGTCGAAGCGCACGCGCGCGCCGTCGTCGCGGCGCACGCCATGACGGGTGCGCACGACGACGGCGTTGTAGATCTCGCCCTTCTTGACGCGGCCGCGGGGGGCGGCGTCCTTGATGGAGACCTTGATCACGTCGCCGATATGGGCGTAGCGGCGCTTGCTGCCGCCCAGCACCTTGATACACATGACCTGGCGCGCGCCGGTGTTGTCGGCGACGTCCAGCATCGACTGCATCTGGATCATTGCTGCTTCTCCAACTTTATCCGCGTTGCCCGCCGCCGCCGGTGTTCTCGCTTCGGCGACGGTGGCCGGTGCTGCTGCGGCCAGTTTTGGACCCCGTTCGGGGAGGAGCCGCGGCGTACGCTGTTTGCCGTGCCGCGGCGGGACAAACAAAAATTATGACAGGAATTGCCGATTCTGGCAAGCCCCTTGCTTCCGCCGGGACATCGCCCCGGGCCGGTCAGATCACCTTCGCCTTCTCGATCACCCGGCTCACCCGGAAGGCCTTGGTCTTGGCGAGCTTGCGGCACGCCTCGATCTCGACCAGGTCGCCTTCCTTGCACTCGTTGTTCTCGTCGTGCGCGTGGTACTTGCTGGTCTTGGTCACGATCTTGCCGTAGAGCGCGTGCTTGACCCGCCGCTCGACCAGCACCGTGACCGTCTTGTCCATCTTGTCGCTGACCACGCGACCGGTGAGCGTCTGCAAGATCGCCTTGCGCGTAGCCACCGTGCCCGCCTGTTCGTTCGCTGCCGCTTGCTCGCTCATGCCATGCCTCTTGGTGTCGTCGGGTCCCGCCGCGGTCATGCCGCGTCGGCCTTCTGCCGCATCAGGGTGCGCGTCCGCGCGATGTTCCGGCGCACGTCCTTCAGCCTGCAGGTGTTGCCGAGCTGCTGGGTGGCCTTCTGCATCCGCAGTCCGAATTGCTCCTTCAGGAGCGCATCGAGCTCGGTCTTGAGCTCGGCGGGGGACTTCGCCGCGAGCGCCTTCCGGGTTTCTGCAATCTTCATCATCGTTCTCCGTCAGCCGCCGATGAGGCGGTGGACGAACGTCGTGCGGATCGGCAGCTTCGCCGCGGCCAGCGCGAACGCCTCGCGCGCGACGATTTCCTCCACGCCGTCCATCTCGTAGAGCACCTTGCCGGGCACGATCTCCGCGACGTAGTACTCCGGGTTGCCCTTGCCGTTGCCCATCCGCACTTCGGCGGGCTTCTGCGAGATCGGCTTGTCCGGGAAGATGCGGATCCAGATCCGGCCGCCGCGCTTGATGTGGCGCGTCATCGCCCGCCGTGCCGCCTCGATCTGGCGCGCGGTGAGGCGGCCGCGGCCGGTGGCCTTGAGGCCGAACTCGCCGAAGCTCACCTTGTTGCCGACGGTCGCAACGCCCTTGTTGCGGCCCTTCTGCTCCTTCCGGTATTTCCTTCTAGCTGGCTGCAGCATTCTTCACTCCTGAGCGGCGAGGCCGCTTCGGCGCTTCCGGTGCCGGCGCGGGGGCTGCCGCCGGCTCGGCGTTGTGCGCCAGGATCTCGCCCTTGAATACCCAAACGCGGATGCCGATGACGCCGTAGGTCGTCTTCGCTTCCGAGAACCCGTAGTCGATGTCGGCGCGCAGCGTGTGGAGCGGCACGCGGCCTTCGCGGTACCACTCCGTGCGGGCGATCTCGATGCCGTTGAGACGACCGGCGCACATGATCTTGATGCCCTGGGCGCCGAGGCGCATCGCGTTCTGCATCGCGCGCTTCATCGCGCGGCGGAACATGATCCGCTTCTCGAGCTGCTGGCCGATCGAGTCGGAGATGAGCTGCGCATCGATTTCCGGCTTGCGGATTTCCTCGATGTTGAGCCCGACGTCGCCGCCCATCATGCGGCGCAGATCCGTGCGCAGCGTCTCGATGTCCTCGCCCTTCTTGCCGATGACGACACCCGGCCGCGCGCTGTGGATCGTGATCCGCGCGTTCTTCGCCGGACGCTCGATCGTGATCTTCCCGACCGATGCGTGCGCGAGCTTCTTCTTGAGATATTCGCGGACCTTGATGTCTTCCTTCAGCGTGGGCGCGAAGTTCTTGCTGTTCGCGTACCACTTCGACGTCCAGTTGCGTGTGACGGCGAGGCGAAATCCCGTAGGATGAATTTTCTGACCCATGCGCTCGTTCCTTAGTTGCCGTCGGCCACAGTGACGTGGATGTGACAGGTCTGCTTCATGATCGTGTTGCCGCGGCCCTTCGCGCGCGCGGTGAAGCGGCGCAGGCTCGCGGCCTTGTCAACACAGATCGCCTTCACGCGGAGCTCGTCGACGTCGGCGCCTTCGTTGTGCTCGGCGTTGGCGATCGCGGACTCCAGCACCTTCTTGATGATGACGGCGCCCTTCTTCGGGCTGAACGCCAGGACGTTCAGCGCCTGTCCGACGGGAAGGCCGCGGATCTGGTCGGCGACGAGCCGGCCCTTCTGGGCCGACAGGCGCACGCCGCGCAGGACTGCATAGGTTTCCATCATGTGTCCCCTACTTTCTCGGTGCCGACGGTGCCGCGACCTTCTTGTCGGACGAATGTCCCTTGAAGGTGCGCGTCAGCGCGAACTCGCCGAGCTTGTGGCCGACCATGTTCTCGGACACATAGACCGGGATGTGCTGCTTGCCGTTGTGGACGGCGATCGTCAGGCCCACGAAATCGGGCGTGATCGTCGAGCGCCGTGACCAGGTCTTGATCGGCTTCTTGTCGCTGACGGCACGCGCTGCCTCGACCTTGCGCAGCAGGTGGTCATCGACGAACGGACCCTTCTTGATCGAACGTGCCATTTCTCGTTGCCCTCAATTAGCCCTTGTTCGCGTGGCGGCGCCGCACGATCATCGAGTCGGTGCGCTTGTTCTTGCGCGTCTTGTACCCCTTGGTCGGAGTACCCCACGGCGAGACCGGATGGCCGCCGCCGTTGGTGCGCCCGCCGTGCGGATGGTCGACCGGATTCATCGAGATGCCGCGCACCGTCGGACGGATGCCGCGCCAGCGGTTGGCGCCGGCCTTGCCGATCGAGCGCAGGCTGTGCTCCTCGTTGCCGACTTCGCCGATCACTGCGCGGCAGTCGACGTGGACGCGGCGGATTTCGCCGGAACGAAGCCGCAGCTGCGCGTACGCGCCTTCGCGGGCGAGAAGCTGCACCGCAGCGCCCGCCGAGCGTGCGATCTGCGCGCCCTTGCCCGGCTGCAGCTCGATGCAATGCACCGTCGTGCCGACCGGGATGTTGCGCACCGGCAGGCAGTTGCCCGGCTTGATCGGGGCCTCGGCGCCGGAGACGAGCTGCGTGCCGACCGTGATGCCGCGCGGCGCGATGATGTAGCGGCGCTCGCCGTCGGCGTAGAGCAGAAGCGCCAGGTGCGCGCTCCGGTTCGGGTCGTACTCGAGGCGCTCGACCTTGGCGGCGATCCCGTCCTTGTTGCGGCGGAAGTCGACGATCCGGTATTGCTGCTTGTGGCCGCCGCCCTTGTGCCGCATCGTGATGTGGCCGTTGTTGTTGCGGCCCGATCCACGCTTCTGGCTCTCGGTCAGCGCGTCGACCGGCGGACCCTTGTGCAGGTTCGGATGGACCACCTTGACCAGCGAGCGCCGGCCCGGCGATGTCGGTTTTACTTTTTGCAGAGGCATCTTAGGTCTCCCGCTGGGCCGTCCCGAGGGAGACCGGCGCCCCCTCAGGGGGTAGCGAACGAAGTGAGCTTGGGGGCATGTTCATTTCTCCGCCCCGAAGTTGATCTCCTGGCCGGCTTTGAGGCAGACGTACGCCTTCTTCCAGCCGCGACGGCGGCCGGTGAAGCGGCCGAAGCGCTTGGTCTTGCCGCCCACGTTGGCGATCTGGACGCTGTCGACCTCGACCTTCCACATCGCCTCGACCGCGGCCTTCACCTCGGGCTTCGTCGCGTCGGCGATAACCTTGAAGATGATCTGGTTGTGCTTTTCGCCGATCTGCGTCGCCTTCTCGGAGATCACCGGCGCGAGCAGCACCACCGCGAGGCGCTCGGAGTTGTATCTGACGGTGGTCATGCGAGCATCTCCTCGAACTGCGCGACGGCGGCCTTGGTGAGCAGCACGTTGTTGAATCGGACGAGGCTCACCGGATCGACCTCGCGCGCCTCCAGCACGAGCACGTTGGGCAGGTTGCGCGACGACAGGAACACGTTCTCGTCGAGCGCGTCCGTCACCACGAGCACGTTGCCGGTCAGGCCAAGCGCCTTGATCTTCTGCGCGAAGAGCTTGGTCTTCGGCGCTTCCAGCGCGAGGTTCTCGACCACCGACAGCCGGTCCTCGCGGACGAGCTGCGACAGGATCGACGCGATGCCCGCGCGATACATCTTGCGGTTGATCTTCTGCGAGAAGTTCTCGTCGGGCGAGCTCGGGAAGATCTTGCCGCCGCCGCGCCACAGCGGGCTGTTCGCCTGGCCCGCGCGAGCGCGTCCGGTGCCCTTCTGCGCCCACGGCTTCTTGTGCGACTTGTTGACGTCGGCGCGGCCCTTCTGCTTGCGGTTGCCGCTGCGCGCATTCGCCTGGTACGCCGTCACGAGCTGGTGAATCAGCGATTCGTTGTAGTCACGCGCGAAAAGCGCGTCGGAGCCCGCGATGGTCGACGCCGCGTGGCCCTTGTCATTGATGAGCTTGAGATCCATCGTCAGGCCCCCTTCTTCGCCGGCGTCTTCACGGCCGGGCGGACGATGATGTGGCCGCCGTCGGCGCCGGGCACGCAGCCCTTCACCAGCAGCAGGCCGCGCTCGCTGTCGACGCGGACGACCGTCAGCGTCTGCGCGGTGCGCCGGACGTTGCCGAGCTGTCCCGCCATGCGCTTGCCGGGGAACACGCGACCCGGATCCTGCGCCATGCCGATCGAGCCCGGCACGTTGTGCGAGCGCGAGTTGCCGTGCGACGCGCGGTTCGAGCTGAAGTGGTGACGCTTGATCACGCCGGAGAAGCCCTTGCCCTTCGTCGTGCCGGTGACGTCGACCAGCTCGCCGACCTTGAACGCGGTGTCGAGCGCGATCGTCGCGCCGACCTTGAGCTCGCCGATCTCGGCGAGCGCCGCGGGAAATTCGCGCAGCAGCTCTCCGGCCTCGACACCCGCCTTGGCGAGATGCCCTGCCTGCGGCTTCGCGACGCGCGACGCGCGGCGCTTGCCGTAGGTGACCTGCACGGCCGAATAGCCGTCGATCTCGGCGGTCTTTATCTGCGTGACGCGGTTGTTGGCGACGTCGAGCACCGTCACCGGGACGGACGCGCCGTCGTCGGTGAAGATCCGCGTCATCCCGATCTTCCGTCCTACCATTCCGAATGACATTTTCGTATTCCTTGGCTTTCCAAGTTAACGCCGCAGATTGCGATTGACCGGCGGCTCACGTTTTCCTGCAACTTCGACTGCAATTGCGTCTCTCTGCGACGATCTCCTACTTCAGCTTGATCTCGACGTCGACGCCCGCCGGCAGATCGAGCTTCATCAGCTGGTCGACGGTCTTGTCGGTCGGGTCGATGATGTCCATCAGGCGGAGATGCGTGCGGATCTCGAACTGGTCGCGCGACGTCTTGTTGACGTGCGGCGAGCGCAGCACGTCGTAGCGCTCGATCTTCGTCGGCAGCGGCACCGGGCCGCGCACGACGGCGCCCGAGCGCTTCGCCGTCTCCACGATCTCCATGGCCGACTGGTCGATCAGCTTGTAATCGAACGCCTTCAGCCGGATGCGGATTCTCTGATTTTGCATGGTCCCAACTTTCGTTGTCTCACGTGCGCCTCAACCGGGGCGCCTGGTATTCAAGAGCAAGTATTTCGGGCTCAGGCGAGGCGCGTGGAGAATTCCGCAGCGACGTGTACTTCGAGGTACACGAGCAAGGAATTCGACGCGCAACGAAGCATCAGCCCGAAAGACGCAGCTCTTATTCGACGACCTTCGCAACCACGCCGGCGCCGACCGTCCGGCCGCCTTCGCGGATCGCAAAGCGCAGCCCCTCTTCCATCGCGATCGGCGCAATCAGCGTCACCGTCATCCCGATGTTGTCCCCCGGCATCACCATCTCCGTCCCCGCCGGCAGCTCGCAGCTCCCCGTCACGTCCGTCGTCCGGAAATAAAACTGCGGCCGATATCCCGGGAAGAACGGCGTGTGCCGACCCCCCTCGTCCTTCGACAGCACGTACACCTCGCACGTGAACTTCGTGTGCGGCGTGATCGAGCCCGGCTTCGCCAGCACCTGACCCCGCTCCACTTCCTCCCGCTTCGTGCCGCGCAGCAGCACCCCCACGTTGTCCCCCGCCTGCCCCTGGTCCAGCAGCTTCCGGAACATCTCCACACCCGTGCACACCGTCTGCAGCGTCGGCTTCAGCCCCACGATCTCCAGCGGATCGCCTACCTTCACGATGCCCCGCTCCACCCGCCCCGTCACCACCGTCCCCCGACCCGAGATCGAGAACACGTCTTCCACCGGCATCAGGAACGGCCCGTCGATCGCCCGCTTCGGCTGCGGTATATACGTGTCCAGCGCCTCCGCCAGCTTCAGGATCGACCCTTCTCCCATCTCGCTCTTGTCGCCTTCCAAGGCCATCTTCGCCGAACCAATCACGATCGGCGTCTTGTCCCCCGGAAACTGGTACTTCGACAACAGCTCGCGGACCTCCATCTCGACAAGCTCCAGCAGCTCCTTGTCGTCGACCATGTCCGCCTTGTTCATGTACACCACGATGTAGGGCACCCCCACCTGCCGCGCCAGCAGAATGTGCTCCCGCGTCTGCGGCATCGGCCCGTCCGCAGCGCTCACCACCAGGATCGCGCCGTCCATCTGCGCCGCCCCCGTGATCATGTTCTTGATGTAGTCCGCGTGACCCGGACAGTCCACGTGCGCGTAGTGCCGGTTCTTCGTCTCGTACTCCACGTGCGCCGTGTTGATCGTGATCCCCCGCGCCTTCTCCTCCGGCGCGTTGTCGATCTGGTCGTACGCCCTCGCCTCTCCCCCAAACAGCTTCGACAGCACCAGCGTCATCGCCGCCGTCAGCGTCGTCTTCCCGTGATCCACGTGACCGATCGTCCCCACGTTCACGTGCGGCTTCGTCCGCTCGAATTTGCCCTTGGCCATTTTTCAAGACTCCTTCACACGTCGTTTCAGATTCGTGTTGCTGCGAAATCGGTGGTGCCCATGGAGCGGATTGAACGCTCGACCTCTCCCTTACCAAGGGAGTGCTCTACCACTGAGCTACATGGGCTCGTAAAGCTTCGTCTTCGGGCGCCATGCTTGTTGCTCGTCGAATTCCTTGCTCGTGTACTTCTCATGTACACGGCGCTGCGGAATTCTCCTCGCGCCGCGCCTGACGCCCGAATACTCGCTCTCCGGATTGCTGCCTTCCCTGTCCTCGGTGATTCTCTGGAGCGGGTGAAGGGAATCGAACCCTCGTCATAAGCTTGGAAGGCTTCTGCTCTACCATTGAGCTACACCCGCGTTTCAGGGATCAGAGGTCAGGAAACGGGGAACGGATGCGCCGGTGTCTCCCGTGTCGGCGCGCCAGGCGCCGGCATTCGAATCGACTCATTGCCCCAGCGGCGCGCACTGCGCCGCCTGCGGTTACGCTGCGCCTTCTGATTCCTGACCTCTGTCTCCTGATTCCTGACTGGTGGAGGGGGAAGGATTCGAACCTTCGAAGGCAGAGCCGGCAGATTTACAGTCTGCTCCCTTTGACCGCTCGGGAACCCCTCCGACGAAACATGCGATGTTAGCAAGTTTCATACCGTACGTCAAACCGCAAAGGGCGATGGTGCGGTGCGACAGCGGCACGCCGAGGCCGAGCGGATCGATTCAGCCAACCCACTGTAAAACATGAATTTTACCCCGGAAACCCGGCCCGCGGCCAGTGCCTCAATCCGGAGAAACGCGGCGCCGCCCCGCCTGCCGCACTTCCGGACGCCGTTTTAGCTAAACTCGCTCCCATGCCCAGGCATTTCGCGCCCGGTTTGACGTGTTTCTTTGCCGAAAGCCCCGTTTGCGACCGGCCCGGCGCATCCACCCCGAACCTGCGGCGCTGACTCTCCCCACCATGAACTCCGAGTGGGATTACGTCATCGTAGGCGGCGGCACGGCGGGCTGCGTGCTCGCGAGCCGGCTGTCCGCGGACGGCCGCCAGTCGGTGCTGCTGCTCGAAGCGGGTCCGCGGGACGCGTACCCGTGGATTCACGTCCCGATCGGCTACGCGAAGACGATGTTCCACCCGGTCTACAACTGGCAGTTCAGGACCGAGCCCGAGCCCGGCATGAACGGGCGCGAGATCTACTGGCCGTCGGGGCGGACACTGGGCGGCTCCAGCGCGATCAACGGCCTCATCTACATCCGTGGCCATCGCGACGACTACGACCACTGGGCCTCGCTCGGCAATGCCGGCTGGGGCTACGCCGACGTCCTGCCTTATTTCCGCAAGCTCGAGCACAACGTGCGCGGCGCCTCCGAATGGCATGGGGCGGACGGTCCGCTGTGGGTGTCCGACATCGGGGCGAAGCACGAACTCGTCGAGGCGTGGATTGCGGCGGCCGGCGAGCTCGACATTCCCGGCAACGATGACTTCAACGGCGCGACGCAGGAAGGCGCCGGCTATTACCAGCTGACGACACGACGCGGATTTCGCTGTTCCACCGCTGTCGCCTATCTGCGGCCGGCGCGCTCGCGCGCCAACCTTTCCGTCGAGACGAACGCGCGGGCGTTGCGCGTCATGGTCGAGAGCGGGCAGGCGCGCGGCGTCGTGTTCCGCCAGGGCGAACACGAGCGGATGGCCACCGCGCGCCGCGAGGTGATCGTCGCCGCCGGTGCGATGCAGTCGCCGCAGCTCCTGCAGCTCTCGGGCATCGGGCCGCCGGACGTGCTGCGCGGCCTCGGCATTCCTGTCGCGCATGCGCTCGAAGGCGTCGGCGAAAATCTGCAGGACCACCTGCAGGTGCGCACGATCTTCCGCTGCACGAAGCCGATCACGACCAACGACACGCTGAAATCCTGGTGGCGGACGATGGCGATGGGCGCGCGCTACGTGCTGACGCGCACGGGACCGATGGCGATCGGCATCAACCAGGGCGGGATGTTCGCGCGCACCGATCGCTCGCTCCCTCGGCCGGACCTCCAGTTCCACCTGGCGACGCTGTCCTCCGACATGGCGGGCTCGCCGGTGCACACGTTTTCCGGATTCACGATGTCGGTGTGCCAGCTGCGGCCGGAATCGCGCGGCACCGTCCGCGCGAAGTCGGCGGACCCGCAGGCCGCACCGGCGCTGCAGCCGCACTACCTGTCGACGCCGCGCGACTGCGCGACGGTCGTCGCCGGCATTCGTCTCGCGCGGCGCCTCGCGGCCACCCGCGCGCTCTCCCCCTACGTCGCGGGCGAATATCTGCCCGGGACGGAGGTGACGACCGACGACGAGATCCTCGCGTTTGCACGCAACAAGGGCGCGACGATCTTCCACCCGGCGGGAACCTGCAAGATGGGCCCGGCGTCCGATCCGCTGGCAGTGGTGGATGCCGCGCTCCGCGTGCACGGCGTGCCGCGGCTGCGCGTCGTTGACTGCAGCGTGATGCCGACGATCGTGTCCGGCAATACCAACGCGCCGGTGATCATGATCGCCGAAAAGGCGAGCGACATGATCCTCGGCGACATCCGCTAGCCGCCCGATGTCACCCTTGAAGATGCATCCCGGCGGGTGACCGCCAGACTCCCGGAGGCTCCATGCCCTGCTGCCACGCCGACTTTGCCGCCCTCGAAGGCAGCGACCGCGGCTTCACCGTCGGAATGCCGACGTTCACGTTCGGCGCCGGCGTGCTCGGCGAGGCCGGCGACAACGCGCGCGAGCTCGGCATGAAACGCGTCGCGCTGTTCACCGATCCGGTCGTCGGGGCGAGCGCATATCTCGCGACCGTGAAGGCGTCGCTCGCGGCGGCCGGCGTCGACGTTGCCGTCTATCGCGACGTCGTCGTCGAGCCCACCGACGCGTCGCTGCAGGACGCCGCGCGCTTCGCCGCCGAAGGCCGCTTCGACGGCTATGTCTCCGTCGGCGGCGGCTCGGTGATGGACACCTGCAAGGCGGCGAACCTGTACGCGTCGCAGCCGGCCGACTTCATGGCGTACGTGAATGCGCCGATCGGCGAGGGCCGCAAGGTGCCGGGGGCGGTCCGTCCGCACATCGCGTGTCCGACCACGTCGGGCACCGGCTCGGAGACGACCGGCATCGCGATCTTCAACCTGCGCTCGATGAACGCCAAGACCGGCATCATTTCGCGCCGGCTGATTCCCTCGGTGGCGCTGATCGACCCCGACGTCACTGCGACGCTGCCGAGGAACGCGGTCGCCGCCACCGGCTTCGACTGCATGAGCCATGCACTGGAATCGCTGACCGCGCGCGCCTATCCGCGGCGCGCGAATCCGGCGAAGGGCATCGCGCGGCCGGTGTCGCAGGGCGCGAATCCGTTTTCCGACATGCTCGCCACCGAATCGCTGAAAAGCGTCGGCAGGTTCCTCGTGCGCGCCGTGAACGATGCGTCCGACACCGAGGCCCGAACCGAGATGATGTACGCGGCGATGCTCTCGGGCATCGCGTTCAACGCGGCGGGCTGCCACCTGCCGCACGGACTGTCCTACGCGGTGTCGGGACTCGCGAAGGACTGGCACGTCGACGGCTATCCCGCAGGCAGGTCGCTGGTGCCGCACGGGATGGCGGTCGTGCTCAACAATCCGTCGGTCTGGCGCTTCACCGCGCCCTGCTGCCCGGAACGGCACCTGCACGGCGCGCACTGCCTCGGCGCGGACACCGCCGGCGCCACGGCAGACGATTCCGGTCAGGTGCTCGCCGCGCGCGTGATCGAGCTGATGCGCGCAACGGCAATGCCGAACGGGCTCGCGGCGCTCGGATTCGACGCGACGCATCTCGACGCGCTCGCCGCAGGCGCGGAGCCGCAATACCGCGTGATCCGCAATGCGCCAAAGGACGTGTCGCGCGACGACCTCATCGCGCTGTTCGGCAACGCGCTCAGTTACTGGTAGACGCCGGCGCGGCCTGCGCCGCGCCTTCCGGTTCGGCGACGCGCCGCACGCGCTTCGCGGGAAGGTGCGCGGTGAACGTGCTGCCGCGTGCGATCTCGCTCATCACGTCGAGCTCCGCCTGGTGGCGCAGCAGCACGTGCTTGACGATCGCGAGACCGAGGCCCGTCCCGCCACTCGCGCGGGAGCGGCTGCGGTCGACGCGGTAGAAGCGCTCGGTGAGCCGCGGCACGTGCTCGGGCGCGATGCCGATGCCCGTGTCCTCGACCGCGAATTCGCCGGTCCCGTCGGCGGCGACCTGCCAGTGCAGCGTGATCGTGCCGCCGTCGGGCGTGTAGCGAATCGCGTTGCTGATGAGATTTCCGAACGCGCTCGCGAGCTCGTCGCGACTGCCTGTCACCATCGCCGCGTGACCGATGTCGAGCGCGATCGTGTGTCTTCCGGCGGAGAGTGCCTTCGCGTCCGCAGAAAGCGCCAGCAGCAGCGGCACGACTGCGAACGGCGTGTCGGCGAGCGGGTTCTGCTCGCTCTCGAGCGAGGAGAGCGTCAGGAGATCGTCGACCAGCCGCTGCATGTTGCGCGCCTGCTCCTGCATGAGCTGCAGATAACGGCGCCGCTGATGCGGCTCGAGCTCGAGGTCCTGCAGCGTCTCGACGAAGCCGGTGACCACGGTCAGCGGCGTCTTCAGCTCGTGCGAGACGTTGGCGATGAAGTCGCGCCGCATCCGCGCGACCGCCTCGAGGCGGGAGATGTCGCGGCTGATGAGGAGCTTTTCCTCGATGCCGAACGGCACGATCTGCACCGAGAGCGTCGCGCCCGGCTCGCGCTGCGAGTCGAAGACGACGGACTCGTTGTAGGCCTCCGAGTCGACGTAGCGCACCAGCACCGGCTGCCGGGCGAGGTTGGCGAGCGCCGCGCCGATGTCGCGCGGCAGGTCGAGGCCGAGGTGCATCTGCGCGCGCTGGTTCGCCCATTGCACGCGGTTCGCCGAATCCATGATCAGCATGCCGTCCGGAAGCGCCTCGGCGGCGCGGCGGAAGCGCTCGATCGTCGCCGCGAGATCCGCCTGGTGCAGCTGCCGCGCGCGGACGCGGCGATAGAGGGCCGCCATCGGCTCGCGCCAGCTCGCATGGCCTTCGGGCGCGTCGACGTCCTGGGGCTCGGACGCCCAGCGCTCGAGGCGGGCCAGCTGCCAGACGTGAAACGCGATGATCGCGCCGCTTCCGGTGGCGAGCACGGCAATGGCCGTGCCTGCACCGAACGCAAGCGCCGCGACTGCGGTCAGCGCGGCGACCACGGCGGGCGCGGCAAGCCCTCGCAGGACGACGGGACTCATCGGCGTGCGCCGGGCGCGCTCAGCGCGGAACCGCCAGTCGATAGCCGCTGCCGCGCACGGTCTCGATCAGCCGGTCGTGGCCGAACGGTTCGAGCGCGAGGCGCAGCCGGCGGATGTGAACGTCGACGGTGCGCTCCTCGATGTAGACGTGATCGCCCCACACGTGGTCGAGGAGCTGCGCACGCGTGTGCACGCGCTCGGGCCGCGCGAGGAAGAAGCGCAGCAGGCGGAATTCGGTCGGGCCGACGGGAACGGTCTGGCCCGACGCCGTCACGCGGTGCGTCGACGGGTCGAGCTTCAGCGTTCCCGCCTCGAGCATCTCCTGCGCCGCCTCGGGCGCGCGCCGGCGCAACACGGCCTTGATACGCGCCTTCAGCTCGCGCGGAGAAAACGGCTTGGTCACGTAATCGTCGACCCACGATTCGAGTCCCGCGATCTTGTCGGCTTCTTCCGCGCGCGCGGTAACCATGATGATCGGCAGCTCGCGCGTGCGCGGCTCGGCGCGGAGCTGCTTTGCGAGCGCGATGCCGGATTGGCCCGGCAGCATCCAGTCGAGCAGCACGAGATCGGGCAACGCCGCGTTCAGCCGCGCCTGCGCGGTCTCGGCGTCCGGCGCGCCGTCGACCGTGTAGCCCGCGTCCTCGAGGTTGACGCGGATGAGCTCGAGGATCGCCGGCTCGTCCTCGACCACCAGTATCGTCGGTGTCAAACGGCCCCCACGCTTGCGGCCGCATTGGCCAATTCGGCCGCTGCGCTGCCCCCGGAGGGACGCCCTCGCGAACACGGCGCAGCCAAGGACGCCTGCGCGAGCAGGGTGAAACCAAGGCCCGACGGGCGCGTCTGCGGGCCCGGGCGGCGCCCGACGCACGGACCGGTCACGAATCTGCACCTGTCAAGGAGGGCGCGCCGAAGCGCGCGTCTGCGAGCGGGGGTGGCGGCCGACCCCTCGATGCAAAGGATCGAGCGAGCCCTCACGGAGGCCGCGCAATTCCCGACTTGGGTCATTCGTCGGATACCTCGGCGCGGATCTCCTGCGCCGATGCGTGGCGCACGTCCTTGCCCCGCACGACCTGGACCACCGCCTCGGCGACATTCTTCGCGTGATCGCCGATCCGCTCGATCGACTTCGCGATGAACACGATCTCCAGCGCGTGCGAAATTGTGCGCGGATCCTCCATCATGTAGCTGATCAGCTGGCGCAGGATCGAGTGGAATGCCGCATCGATCTCCTCGTCGCGGTCGATCACTTCCGCCGCTGCGGTGACGTCGAGCCGCGCGAACGCGTCGAGCGCCATCTGCAGCATCGTGAGCGCGTGCTCCGCGGCGTGCATCACGTCGTGGTAGCGCACTTCTGTGAGGCGATCAGATCCGTGCGTCTCGGCCGCCTTGTACGCGACCTTCTTGACCTCGTCGGCCATCCGCTCGAGGTCGTTGACGATCTTGGTGATGGTGAGAATCATCCGCAGGTCGATCGCGGTCGGCTGGCGCTTGGCGATGATCTGGCTGCACTGCTGGTCGAGCGCGACCTGCATCTGGTTGATCTCCTGCTCGGCCGCGCCGACGCGGTCGATCGCGTCGTCGCTCTCGTCCTGCGCGAGCACGACGATCGCCCGGCCCAGCTGGTCCTCGACGAGGCCGCCCATGGTGAGGACGCCCGTGCGGATCGCCTCCATCTCGGCGTCAAACTGCTTGTGCGTGTGTTCGTTCATTTTCCGTCCTGGTGGCAGGGTCCGGTGCTTCTAGCCGAACCGGCCGGTGATGTAATCCTCGGTCTCCTTGCGCCGGGGCTTCAGGAAGATCGTGTCGGTCGCGTCGAACTCGATCAGCTCGCCCAGGTACATGTAGGCAGTGTAGTCCGATACCCGCGCCGCCTGCTGCATGTTGTGCGTCACGATGGCGATCGTGTACTCCTCCTTCAGCTCGGAGATGAGCTCCTCGATCTTCGCCGTCGAGATAGGGTCGAGCGCCGAGGTGGGCTCGTCCAGCAGCAGCACCTCGGGCTTCACGGCGACCGCGCGCGCGATGCAAAGACGCTGCTGCTGGCCGCCCGAAAGCGCCATCCCGCTCTGCTTCAGCTTGTCCTTCGCCTCGCCCCACATGGCGGCCTTGGTGAGCGCCCATTCGACGCGCTCGTCCATCTGCCGCGGCGAGAGCTGCTCGTAAAGCCTGACGCCGAACGCGATGTTGTCATAGATCGACATCGGAAACGGGGTCGGCTTCTGGAACACCATGCCGACCTTGGCGCGCAGCAGGTTGATGTCGACGCCGGGCGCCAGGATGTTCGCGCCGTCCAGCATGATCTCGCCGACCGCGCGCTGCCCGGGATAGAGCGAATACATGCGATTGAGCGTGCGCAGCAGCGTCGACTTGCCGCAGCCCGATGGCCCGATGAATGCCGTGACGCGACCTTCGGCGACGTCGAGGTTGACATCCTTCAGCGCGTGAAACTGGCCGTAGAAGAAGTCGAGCCTGCGGATCGACATCTTCGGCGGCAGCGCGCCCGTCGCCACTGCGTTCTCCGGGTGCGCGGCGGCGCCGACTGTCACATTTCTCGCGTGGTCCATGGTGTTTTCTTGGTGTGAGCCCGCAGGCGGCGTTGTGGGTGCGTTCATCGTGACCGCAGTCGCATCATCGCGCCGCGTTCTGGCGGAAGACGGACCGCGCAAGGATGTTGATCACGAGCACGGTCAGCGTGATGAGCAGCGCACCGCCCCACGCGAGCGTCTTCCAGTCGTCGAACGGGCTCATCGCGTACTGGAAGATGACGACCGGGAGGTTCGCCATCGGTGCGTTCATGTCCGAGCTCCAGAACTGGTTGTTGAGCGCAGTGAAGAGCAGCGGCGCCGTCTCGCCCGACATCCGGGCAACCGCAAGCAGCACGCCCGTGATGACGCCGGAGCGCACGGCGCGCAGCGTGACCATCAGGATCACCTTCCACATCGGCGCGCCGAGCGCGATCGCCGCTTCGCGCAGGCTGGAAGGCACGAGGTGCAGCATGTTTTCCGTCGTGCGCACGACGACGGGGATCGCGATCAGCGCAAGCGCGACGCTGCCTGCCCACCCCGAGAAGTGGCCGACCTGCGCGACATACACGGTGTAGACGAAAAGCCCCAGCACGATGGAGGGCGCGGAAAGGAGAATGTCGTTGATGAAGCGCGTCAGCGGCGCGACCCACCCGCGGCGGCCATATTCGGCGAGGTAGATGCCGGCGAGGATGCCGATGGGCGTGCTGATCAGCGTCGCGACGAGGACGATGACGACGCTTCCGTAGATCGCGTTGAGAAGTCCGCCTGCGGACCCCGGCGGCGGCGTCATCTGCATGAACATGGCCGGCGACAGCGCCTGGAACCCCTTCTGGAACAGCACGAACAGGATCCAGAGCAGGAAGATCATCCCGAACGACATCGCCAGGAGCGACATCACGAGATTGAACCGGTTGACGAAAAGGCGCCGGTGGTAGAGCACGCTGCTGCGGCCTTCCGCGATCGGCGTTGCCATCAGGTCTTCCTCCCCTCGCCCTTGGCGAGCTGTGCGATCAGCATCCGCGAGAAGCCCAGGACGATGAACGTGAGGAGGAACAACACGAGCCCCAGCGAGATGAGCGACGCGCGGTGCACGGGATCCGCGGCCTCGTTGAACTCGTTGGCAAGCGCGGACGCGATCGAATTGCCGGGTTCGAAGAGCGATGGGCTGATCCGGTAGGCGTTGCCGATCACGAACGTCACCGCCATCGTCTCGCCCAGCGCCCGACCGAGCCCCAGCATGATGCCGCCGATGGCCCCGACCTTGGTATAGGGCAGCACGACGTTGCGCACCACCTCCCAGGTCGTGCAGCCGATGCCGTAGGCAGATTCCTTCAGCACGGGCGGCACGATCTCGAACACGTCGCGCATCACCGACGAGATGAACGGGATGATCATCACCGACAGGATCACGCCTGCCGACAGGATGCCGATGCCGTTGGGCGCGCCCTGGAACAACCGGCCAATGATCGGCACATGACCGATCGTCTGCGTCAGGAGCGGCTGCACGTAGTCGCCGAAGAGCGGCGCGAAAATGAACAGGCCCCACATGCCGTAGATGATCGAAGGAATGGCGGCGAGCAGCTCGACGGCGGTGCCGAGCGGGCGCTTCAGGATCGGCGGGCACATCTCGGTGAGGAAGAGCGCGATGCCGAAGCTCACCGGCACGCCGATCACGAGCGCGATTGCAGAGGTCATCAGCGTCCCGTAGATCGGCGCGAGGCCGCCGAACTCGTTCTTGACCGGATTCCACACGTTGGTGAAGAAGAACGCGGGACCGAACTTCTGCAATGCCGGCGCCGCGGAGATCGCGAGCGCAATCAGGATCCCGGCGAGGAGCAGCAGCACGAACAGCGCGAAGAACAGCGTGACGTGCTCGAAGAGCCAGTCCTGCCGCCGCCCGGCATCGTGCTTGGGCCGCGGGGGTTCCGGGCGCAGGGCTGCCTGCGGGGGCCTTTCTGCGATCACGGGCGAGGAAAACGCGGCGGTGGCCGTATCGATCGGCATCATACTTCCTTCCCGGTGCCGCGCGTGCGGCGACCGGTGCGCCCGGCCGCTGCGGCTCGCAACGTGCCGGCGGATGGCATCAGCGACTCACGGCACGCGCGGCGATGCATCGTCGCGCGTGCCGCCGACAGTTCCTTCCTACCAGATCGCCTTGCCCGACGGGTCCTTCAGCTGCGATTTCCAGGATTCCTCGATCTGCGCGACCAGGGCCGGGGGCAGCGCGACATAGTCGAGCTCGTCCGCCATCTTCTGACCGTTCTTGAAGGCCCAATCGTAGAACTTCAGGACCTCGACTGCATTTTGCGGCTTGTCCTGCTTGACGTGCATCAGGATGAAGCTCGTGGCGGCGATCGGCCACGACGTCTTGCCGGGCGAATTGGTGATGATCTGATAGTAGCCGGGCGCGTTCTTCCAGTCCGCGTAGGCAGCGGCCGCCTGGAACGTGTCGTTGTCGGGCTTCGGATACTGGCCATCCTTGTTCTGGACGAGCGCATAGGGCATGTTGTTCTTCTTCGCGTACGCGTATTCGACGTAGCCGATCGAGCCCCTGATCCGCTGGACGTATGCCGCCACGCCCTCGTTGCCCTTGCCGCCAACGCCTTCAGGCCATGCGACGGCCGTGGCCGAGCCGACCTTGTCCTTCCATTCGGGGCTGACCTTCGACAGGTAATCGGTCCAGTTGAACGTGGTTCCCGAGCCGTCGGAGCGGCGGACCACCGTGATCGGATCGGCCGGCAGCTTGACGCCAGGATTGAGGTCGGCAATCGCCTTGTCGTTCCACGACTTGATCTTGCCAAGATAGATGTCGGCGAGCACCGGGCCGGTGAACTTGAGACCGCCGGGCGCAATGCCCTCGAGATTCACCACCGGAACGATTCCTCCGATGATCGCCGGGAACTGCATGAGCCCCGCCGCCTGGAGGTCTTCGGGCTTCAGCGGAGCGTCGGACGCGCCGAAGTCGACGGTCTTCGCCTTGATCTGCGCGATGCCGCCGCCCGATCCGATGGACTGGTAATTCATGCCGACGCCGGTCTTCGCCTTGTAGGCCTCGGCCCATTTGGCATAGATCGGATACGGGAACGTGGCGCCGGCGCCGGTGATGTCGACGGCGAGCGCCGGGGAAATTCCGAACGCAAAAGCTGCGGCGGCGATGAAACGCATGGTCAGGTGGCGCATTGCTTGGATCCCCGTTGTCGGATTTGACCCGGTGGATTGTTACAGCGCAGCATGACAGTGCCGTGACAGTGCCGTGGCGGCGCCATGTCGATCGCGTGAGACGATCGACTCTTCGATGACTAAGTTCGACGATTCATGGAGTTATGCCAACCGGCCCGTTTCGCCGCCCAGTCGGAACCCGCGTCAGCCCGCCGCGCGACGATCGAGGACATCGTGCAACTCGGCAACCTGGTACGCGACGTCTGCGCGCCACACACCGAAGCCGCCTTTGGCGTTCACCGCACCCACCCAGGCCTCGATGGCAGCGCGCTTGGCGCGGTCCTGCTCCGAATCCTGGCCCTTGATTTCGAGCACCAACGTCTTGCCGCACGCGAGGCGGACGGGAAAATCGGCGAGCGGTTCACTTGCAGATAGGTTCGGCACGCACCCTCATTCGAAAATTGCTTCTCGAATTGAGGGATCGACATCCGGTGTACGTACACGTGTTGCGTGGCTTTGTTGGCGTTCAGCCTCGCTTCGCGGCGGTCGCGCGGTACTTTTCGAGATGGCGCACCGGCAGCGCCAGGGCGTCGCGCCGGAACGGGTCGGCGAGCTCCTGCGTGACCATCATCTCGAGCACCGTGGTGCGCCCGTCGGATTGCGCGGCCGTCGCCGCGCGGAGCGCCGCTCCCACGTCCGCAAGCCGGTCGATCCGGCGGCCGTCCGCACCCATCGCCCGCGCCACCTCGGCCCACGACGGCTGGCGGTCGAGGTCGACGCCGACGAAACGCCGATCGTAGAAATCGACGTGGTTCTTCTTTTCGGCGCCCCACTGGCCGTTGTTGAACACGACCGCGGTCACCGGAATGTTCTCGCGCACGCAGGTCTGCAGCTCGCCGAAGCTCATTCCCCATGCGCCGTCGCCGACGTAGGCAATCGCGGGACGATCCGGCGCCGCGACCTTCGCTCCGACGATCGTCGGGAATGCGTAGCCGCAATTGCCGAAGCTCATCGCCGCGAACATCGAGCGCGGCCGGTCGAACGCGAGGTACGAGTTCGCGACCGAGCAGATGTTGCCGATGTCGGTCGACACCATCGCGCCCGCCGGCAGCGCGCGTGCGAGCTCACGCAGCAGTTCGCGCGGGTGCATCGCGCCCGACGCTTTCGCGACATCCTGCGACCACGCGTCGCTCTCGTGGGTCCAGCCGTCGAGTTCGCCTGCCCACGCCTTCTTCGCCGCGTCGATGTCGGCGATTCGCGCAGCCCTGTTCGCAGCGCATGCCAGCGTGCGTGCAGCGAGGCGCTGCGTCAGCGCCGCCGCGGCAGCGCCCGCGTCGCCGCAGATGCCGACGGCAATCGGCTTCACGAGGCCCAGCATTTTCGCATCGGCATCGACCTGGATGATCTTCGCCTTCGCCGGCCAGTAGTCGATGCCGTACTGCGGCAGCGTGCCGAACGGCCCGAGGCGCGTGCCGAGCGCCAGCACGACGTCGGCCTTGGCGAGAAGCCGCATCGCCGCCTTGCTGCCCTGATAGCCGAGCGGCCCGCAGGCGAGCGGGTGCGCGGCGGGAAAGGCGTCGTTGTGCAGGTAGCTCGTCGCGACGGGTGCCTGCAGCAGGTTCGCAAGCGCGATGGCTTCGGCGAGTCCGTCGCCCATGACGACGCCGCCGCCGGCGATGATGACCGGAAACTGCGCGCCGGCAAGGAGCTCCGCCGCGGAATCGAGGCTATTCGCGCCGCCCGCACCGCGCTCGACGACGAGCGGATGCGGAATCTCGCACTCGATGTCGCCGTAGAAGAAATCGCGCGGGATGTTGAGCTGTGCCGGCCCCATTTCGAGGCGCGCGCGATCGAACGCTCGGCCGGTGAGTTCCGCCATCCGCGCGCGGTTGTTCACGTGCGCCTGGAATTTCGTGATCTTCGAGAAGATCGGCAGCTGCTCGGTCTCCTGGAACCCGCCGAGGCCGAGCGTCGCGCTGCCGGTTTCCGGCGTCACCACGACCACCGGCGAATGTGCCCAGAACGCGGCCGCCGTTGACGTGACGAAGTTGGTGATGCCAGGACCATTCTGCGCGATGCAGACGCCGTGGCGCCCGGACACCCGCGCATAGCCATCCGCCATGTGACCCGCGCCCTGCTCGTGCGCGACCGAGATGAAGCGGATGCCGGCCAGCGGGAACAGATCGAGCGCGTCCATGTACGCGGAACCGACGATCCCGAACACGTCGGTCACGCCGTGCGCGACCAGCGTCTCGACGAACGCCTCGGAGGGCGTCATCTTCTGCCTGCCCGCGACGACAGCGCGCGGGCGTGGGGCTCCGTCGTTCACGGCGCCGGCGACCTGCGCGTCATTGCATCACCGACTCGGGCGGCGCGTACGCGTAGCCCAGCGCCTCAGCGACCGGCTGGCACGTGACCTTGCCGAAGGCGACGTTGAGGCCATTGCGCAGGTGCACGTCGTCGGCGAGCGAGCGCTTCCAGCCCTTGTCGGCGAGCGCCAGCACGAACGGCAGCGTCGCGTTGTTGAGCGCGAACGTCGACGTGCGCGGGACGCCACCCGGCATGTTCGCGACGCAGTAATGGGTGACGCCGTCGACGACGTAGACGGGATCGGCGTGCGTCGTCGCGTGCGACGTCTCGAAGCAGCCGCCCTGGTCGATTGCGACGTCGACGATCACCGACCCCTTCTTCATCTGCTTCACCAGCGCCGCCGACACGAGCTTCGGCGCCGACGCGCCGGGGATCAGCACGCCGCCGATGACGAGATCCGCGCTCGTCACGTGGCGCTCGATCGCATCCTGCGTCGAGAACACCGTGTTGAGCGGGCGCCCGAACTGGCGCCACAGCGCGCGCAGCACCTCGTTGTTGCGGTCGAGCACCCACACCTCGGCGCCCATGCCGAGCGCGATGTGGCATGCGTGCGAGCCGACGACGCCGCCGCCCAGGATCACGACCTTCGCGGGGTCCACTCCCGGCACGCCGCCCAGAAGCACCCCGAGGCCACCGTGCGGCTTCTCGAGGTAATAGGCGCCCGCCTGGATCGACATGCGGCCTGCGACTTCCGACATCGGCGCGAGGAGCGGCAGTCCGCCCGACGCCGCGGTGACCGTCTCGTAGGCGACGCACACGGCGCCGCTGTCGACCAGGTCCTTCGTCTGCTCCGGATCGGGCGCGAGATGCAGGTAGGTGAACAGCACCTGGCCCTTGCGCAGCATCTTCCGCTCGACCGCCTGCGGCTCCTTCACCTTGACGATCATGTCGGCGGCGGCGAAGACCTCCTTCGCCGTGGCGGAGACGCTTGCGCCGGCCTTGCGATACGCATCGTCGTCCATGCCGATGCCCTCGCCGGCGTTGTGCTCGACGACGACCTCGTGCCCGTGCGCGACTGCCTCGCGGACGCTGCCCGGCGTGAGCCCGACGCGATTTTCGAGAACCTTGATTTCCTTCGGAACGCCGATGCGCATGACGCGTTTCTCCTTCGAATGGGTGCCCGAGGCGCGGGGCGCTCCGGAAAGACGCGAATGTTAACCCGCGGCCGGCACCGGCACACGCCGGCGCGGCACCGTCATGCCGTGCAGCGCAGGGCGACGACCCTTATACTTGCTGCCCGACCCCAACCTCCTTCCCGCCCCGGGACGAATCGCGCCGCCACGGCCGAGAACAAAAGCGAGATGCAGCCCGCAACGGCTCCGGTCACGTTCGTCTTCACCGACATCGAGGGCAGCACGCGCCTCTGGGATATCGCGCCCGACGCCATGCGCGCGGCGCTCGCCCGCCACGATGCGATCGGCCGGGAGGCGGTGGAAGCCCACGGCGGACGCGTCGTCAAGACCACCGGCGACGGCATGCACGCCGTGTTCGACGACCCGCTCGGCGCGATCAGAGCGACGCTGGCACTCCAGCAGGCGCTGGCGGATGCGGCGGCGACTGCCGGCATCGCACTGCGCGTCCGCTGCGGCGTTCACCTCGGCGTCGACGAGCGCCGCGATGACGATTTCTACGGTCCCGCCGTCAATCGCGCCGCGCGCATCATGGCCGCGGCCCATGGCGGGCAGATCCTCGCTTCGGAAGCGGTTGCGCTCGTCGTCCGGGCCCGCCTGCCGGCGGAAGTCGCGCTGCGCGACCTCGGCGAGGTGCGGCTGCGCGATCTCGCCAATCCCGAGCGCCTCTACCAGGTCCTGCACCCGGCGCTACGCGAAAGCTTTCCGGCACTGCGCTCGCTCGAGGCAACCCCGAACAACCTGCCGCAGCAGCTGACGTCATTCATCGGCCGCGAGCGCGAGGAGAAAGAGGTCGCGGATCTTCTTGCGAAGCACCGGCTGGTGATGCTGCAGGGTGCCGGCGGCATCGGAAAGAGCCGTCTCTCGCTGCAGGTCGCGGCCGACCTGATGGACGACTTTCCCGACGGCGTCTGGCTGGTCGAGCTCGCGGCGCTGAACGACGCGCGGCTCGTGCCGCAGGCGATCGCGTCGGTGCTCGGCGTGAAGGAGGAAGCCGGGCACCCGGTCGTCGAGGCGCTTGCCAAATTCGTCGCCGACCGGCGCATCCTCGTGGTGCTCGACAACTGCGAGCATCTGGTCGACGCATGCGCGCTGGTGACCCGGCGGCTGCTTGGCGCCGGACCGCACGCGCGGATCCTCGCGTCCAGCCGCGAGCCGCTGCATGTCGCAGGCGAGGCGATCTATCCGCTGCAGCCGCTCGCCGTGCCCGATCCCTACGGATCGTTCAAGCGCCAGGCGCTCGAAGGCTTTGCCGCGGCGCGCCTCTTCATCGAGCGCGCCACCGCGGCGCAGCCGGCGTTCGTAGTCTCCGACGACAACGCGATGGCCGTCGCGGGAATCTGCCAGCGCCTCGACGGCATTCCGCTGGCACTCGAGCTCGCCGCGGCGCGTGTCCGCTCACTCTCCGTCGAGCAGATCTCGGCCCGGCTGTCCGACCGCTTCCGGCTGCTGACGGGCGGTGATCGCACCGCGTTGCCGCGCCAGCAGACGCTGCGGGCGCTCATCGACTGGAGCTTCGACCTTTTGACGCCGCAGGAACGCGTGCTGTTCCGGCGCCTCGCGGTGTTCGCCGGCGGATTCACGATCGAAGCGGCTGAAGCCGTGGGAGAGGCCGGCGACCTGGACGGCACCGATGTGCTGTCGCTGCTCACCAATCTCGTCGAGAAGTCGCTCGTGACGATGGACGCCGGCGGCGAACGCTACCGGCTGCTCGAAACGGTGCGGCATTACGCGCTGGATCGCCTGGCGAGCTCCGGCGAAGCCGACGACACGCGTACGCGGCACCTCGCGTTCTACGTTGCGCTCGCGGAGGCGGCCCGACCCGAGCTCGTGGGCCCCCGTCTGGCGTACTGGGTCGGGCGGCTGGACGCCGAGCGCGAGAACCTGCTCGCTGCGCACGCGTGGTGTGACGGTGCCGACGGCGGTGGCGATCTCGGCCTGAGGCTCCTCGACGCGGTCACGTTCTACCTGCTGAATCGCGGCCTCCTCGTGCTGGGGCATCGCCTGCTGATCGAGGCGCTCGCGCGTCCCGGCGCGCAGCAGCGTGCCCGCCCGCGAGCGCGAGCGCTTTTCGATGCCGGCCAGATCTGCAACTCGCTCGGCCGTTACGCCGAAGCACTGGCGCTGCTCGGCGAGAGCCTCGCGATTTCGCGCGAGATCGACGACGCCTGGCGGGCGATGCAGGCGCTGCAACCGCTGGGCGAGGCCGCAAGGAACATGGGCGATCTCGACGCGGCGCGCCGCTACCTCGACGAAGCCGTCGCGCGTTCGCGCGAATCCAGCGACAAGCGCGAGCTCGCCGCGGCCCTCGTCAACCTCGGGCAGCTGCACCGCGCCGCCGGCAACGCCGACGCCGCCCTCCCACTCTTCGTCGAAGGCGTTGCGCTGCTGCGCGAATCCGGTGACCGCGAGAGCGTCGGCCTCGCATTGCTGAACGTCGCAATGGTGTCGATCGGGCGCGGTGCGCTCGACTGCGTGCCCGCCGTGCTGCGGGAGGTCATCGACATCGCGGTGGAGAGCGGCTCTGCGCCCGTGGGGCAAAGCGTGCTTGAAGTGGCGGCCGCGCTCGCGGCCGCGCACCGCGACTGGCCGCGCGCGGCGCGGTACTACGGCGCGGCCGAGGCACAGGCTGCGGCGACCGGATTTCGGCGCGACCCCGCCGACGACGCGTTCCTTGCGCCGCATGTCGCCGCGGCGCGAAGTGCGCTCGGCGCCGAAGCGTTCACGGCGAACGAAGCCGCCGGCAGCGCGCTGCCCTATGCGAAGGCGCTGGCAGACGCCCGCGCGTGGCTCGTGCAGGGCGCCTGACGGAGCCGCCGGAGCCCGCCGGTCACGCCCCGTTCTTGATGACGGGGTCCTTGACGGCGCAGGCGTGCCCCTGCGGGTCGTTGAGATGGATGGCGTACTTGTGGTCGGTCGCCCTCGTCTCGGGATTGGCGTCGTGAATGTCGTATTTCTTGCCGCTGCCCGTGTCGTGCGGATTGGTGAATGGAGGGTTCGCGAGACCCGTGATGCCGTTCGGCGCAGGCACCCACGTGTAGCCGCTGCTACCTATGGTCCACTCGAGCTTGTTCGAGCTGCCCAGCGGGACC
>Ga0265331_10000634_pt1 | contig 30517 bp, 30 predicted proteins | sample 41923metaG_FD_202088 | JGI IMG/M metagenome (GOLD analysis project Ga0265331, IMG submission 202088) | Rhizosphere microbial communities from Carex aquatilis grown in University of Washington, Seatle, WA, United States - 4-19-23 metaG | ecosystem: Host-associated > Plants > Roots > Rhizosphere... | reverse complement strand
CCAGCGCGTGCTCGACGTCGCCGCCGGCAACGGCAATGCGACCCTTGCCGCCGCGCGCCGCTTCGCGGAAGTCACGTCGACCGACTACGTGCCGGAACTGCTCGACAAAGGCCGCGTGCGCGCGGCCGCCGAAGGCCTGCCGGTGAAATTCGAGGTCGCCGATGCGGAAAACCTGCCATTCAACGGCGGCATGTTCGACGTCGTGCTGTCCACGTTCGGCGCAATGTTCACGCCGGACCACACGAAGCCCGCGCGCGAGATGCTGCGCGTGGTGCACAGCGGCGGCCGCATCGGCCTCGCGAACTGGACGCCCGAGGGCTTCATCGGCCAGTTGTTCAAAGTCATCGGCCGCTATACGCCGCCGCCGGCGGGACTCAAGTCGCCCGCGTTGTGGGGCACCGAAGCCCACATCAGCGAGCTTTTCGGCACCCAGGCGACTGCGATCCGCACGACGCGCAGGCATTTCAACTTCCGCTTCCGCTCGGCGGCGCACTGGATCCAGATCTTCCGCGACTTCTACGGCCCGACGCACAAAGCGTTCGCCGCGCTGAACCCGATCGGACAGGACGCGCTCACGCGGGACATCACCGAGCTCCTGAACCGTTACAACGTCGCGGGCCCCTCGTCGCTGGTTGTGCCGAGCGAGTATCTCGAAGTCGTGATCGATCGCAAGTGATCGCAAGCGGGCGCGGCTTTGCGGCCGGCCCGCAATTCGACACGGCGCGACCGGTCAGTTGAACTGTGAATTGGATGAACACGCATCATCATCAAGGAGTAGCGCATGAAAGTCAGATCGCCCGCGGTGGCCTGGAAGGCGCCCCCGCTGGGCACCGGAAAATTGATCGCCCTCGAACGCGATGAGTTTCTCGCGATACGCAACGGCCCGGGCCTGCGCGTGCGCGCGCTGAGCGGGATACTCTGGATAACGGAGGCCGGCAGTTCCGCCGACCGCGTGCTGCGGCCCGGCGACGAGATCGATCTCGCCTGCGCGGGCACGGCGATCGCGTCCGCCGCGCGGGCGGCGCGCCTGGTCGTCGAGACAGTCGCTGGACGCGCGCGGCCGGACGCGATCGAAAAAGTGCAGGCGGACGGACGGCGCATCCTCATCGTTCTCGGCGCGAAAACGCCGGGAATGGCCTCAACGTGGGCCGGCGCGATCGCAACCGCCATCGGCGACGCATTCGCGGCGTTGCGCACGCTCGGCGCGCCCAGGACCTGTCCCGACGCATATCTGCCGCAGCAGCGGCGAACGCAGCGCGCGACTCGCGGCGTCGAGCGCGCGATCATCGATCAATGGTTGATGTGGCGCAAATGACGGCCACCCTTACGGCCATCAATCCAGCAGCAGCAAACCGCGGCACACCTTGCGCCGCGGACAATGCAACAACGACGGAGATGCAACATGGGCAATGAAAAAACTTACCAAGGCAGCTGCTTTTGCGGCGCGGTTCAATTCACGGTCAGCGGCGAGCCGGCCGGCATGGGTTATTGCCATTGCGAATCATGCCGGAGCTGGGCGGCCGCCCCGGTCAACACGTTCACCTTGTGGAATCCCGACGGCGTGAAGGTCACGCGCGGCGCCGACCACATCGGCACCTACAACAAGACGCCGAAAAGCAACCGCAAGTGGTGCACGAAGTGTGGCGGCCACATCTACACCGAGCATCCAGGCCTCGGGGTCATCGACGTGTATGCGGCGGTGATTCCGGAATTTCCGTACCGCGCCGGCGTCCACGTCAACTACCAGGAAACGAAGCTGCGGATGAAAGACGGATTGCCGAAAATGAAAGACATGCCGAAAGAAATGGGCGGCTCGGGAATCACGCTGCCGGAATAATGCATTTGCCGCGAGGACGCCGGGGAAGAACACGTCTTCGCGGCAACGCCACACCCGCACATAGAAAGGATGACGATGCTCGAACTGCGCCCGACCTGCGAACACTGCAACAAGGCGCTGCCGCCGGCCTCGCCGGAAGCGCGCATCTGCGCTTACGAGTGCACGTTTTGCGCCGCCTGCGTCGACGACGTGCTGCACAACGTCTGCCCGAACTGCGGCGGCGGTTTCGTGGCGCGGCCCGTCAGGCCGGCGGCCAACTGGAAGGACGACAACTTTTGGAGTGCCCAACATAGCAAAACGCGCGATGCGCTGTCACGATTTTGGCTCAGAACGCGAAGCAAGACACGCGACTTAGTCATTCTAAGTAAGTGGCTTGCGACAAAGTTATGGGCCAAAACTCGTGCCAGCCCGAAGGGTTGCAGCCAGAATCGGCGGCGCACCGTAGCGTGGAGCAGGGGCCCCGCTTGCGGGGATGTGACCGTGGAGGTGCGCATGAGTCGCGTGGATTAGGTGCGCCGAGTGTCGCGCTCCGGGGTCGCATCCAAGCACACAGCGCTTGGAACCTGCTCCGCCCTACACGCGACGCCGCGTTGCTCGTCTTGGCAATAGAACCACTATTGCCTTCACCGGGCGCCTTGCCATCACCAATTCTGGCTGCAACGCACACGTGTTTTACTATGTTGGACACTCCTGCAAGGACCCCGCGAGCACCCGGATCAGGCACCGGCCGGTCGATCCCGCGGCGCACGCGAGGTTTGCGGCCGCGCTCAGAAATATCCCGCCGGAAAAAAGGTAACCCCCGCCGGGTCCGGGTGGATAATCGTGGCTTGCTGCCTGCATTTTTTTCGGAACCTGGCGGGAAGAACGGAGAAAAAAGTCATGAAAGCTGCATTCATCGTATTCGACGGCATGACGGCGCTGGATTTCATCGGCTTTTACGATCCGATCACGCGGCTCAAGTCGATGAACATCATGGACGGCTTCGAGTGGCGCGTCTGCTCGATGACGCGCGAGGTCGTGGACGATCGCGGCCTGCGGATGGAGGCCGATACCGTTGCCGGATCGCTCGCCGCGTACGACATGCTGGTCGTGCCCGGCGGATTCGGCACGCGCAGGCTTCAGCACGACGAAACATTCATGGCGTGGCTGAAAACCGCGCGCGCCGTGCCGCTGAAAATTTCGGTGTGCACCGGCGCCCTGCTGCTCGGGTCCGCCGGTTTTCTGCGGGGCCGGCGCGCAACCACGCATCCGAGCGCCTATAAGGAACTTGAGCCTTATTGCGCAGCGGTGGTCAGGGAACGCGTCGTCGACGAAGGCGACATCATCACCGCGCGCGGCGTTTCTTCCGCTCTCGATATGGGCCTGCACGTCGTCCAGCGGCTGGCGGGCGCCGATGCGCGCGCACGCGTGGCCGCGCAGATGGATTATCCGTATCAATGGAGTTCGTGACCGCAACTATTCTGCGCTGACCGGCGGAATCCGGCCCCGTCGAGGTGTTGTCTTTAGTACAATCGCCTTATACCCGACGAGGAGAACCGCAATGGCTGAACCAGCCGCCAGTCCCGCGACAGCGGAAATGCATTGGAAGTACAGCCCGCCCGCGGTGATTCTGCACTGGCTCGTCGGGCTGATGATCGTGACGCTGTTCTGCCTCGGCTGGTACATGATGGAAATCGAAAAACAGCCGGGCAGCGACTGGTATTTCAATCTGCACCGCTCGCTCGGCCTGACCGTCGGCGGCCTCGTCGTGCTGCGCATCCTGTGGCGCGCGCTGCACCGGCCCGAAGAACTGCCCGCCGCCGTGCCGCTGTGGGAGAAAAAACTTTCAATCGCGGCGCACTGGCTGCTGTACGCGTGCATGGTCGTGATGCCGCTCACCGGCTTTCTCGGCGCTTCGTACAACAAGAGCGGCGCCGCTTTTTTCGGCTACCTGCTGCCGTTCTGGAGCGGGCCCGACCGCAATTTGTCCAAACTGTTTTTCACGATACACGAAGCGCTGGTCGTGGTTTTCGTGACGGTCATCGTGCTGCACGCGCTGGCTGGATTGAAGCATTTGTTAATAGACAAGGACAAAGTATTTCAGCGCATGTGGTTTTGATCGTTCGGGAGGCGTGATGAAGACAACGACATGCGCAGCCGCGACCATCGTATCCGCGCTTATCTCGACGGCGGCGCCGGGCCAGCCCGCCGCGTATCCCAACCACGTCGTCAAGTTCGTCGTGCCGGTGGCGGCGGGCGGCACCGTCGACATCGTCGCGCGCACGCTGGCGCAGCGCATGACGGAATCGATGGGCCAGCAGGTGATCGTCGAGAACCGGCCGAGCGCGAGCAGCCTGGTCGGCACGCAAGTCGTTGCGAAGTCGCCGCCTGACGGCTACACCTTGCTCGCGACGTCGACGACCTTCCTGTCGGCGCCCGCGGTGGTAAAAGAGCCCGGCTACGATCCCGTCAAGGACTTCGCCGGCATCAGCCTGACCTGCCGCGTGCCCATGGTGCTCGACGTGAGCCCCAATCTGCCGGCGCGCTCGGTCAAGGAATTCATCGCGCTCGCCAGGGCGCGGCCCGGCGAGATCACCTATGCCGCGTCGGGCGTCGGTTCCACGGGCCACATCGCGGGGGAATTGTTCGCGCGGCAGGCAGGCATCAAGATGCTGGCCATCCAGTACAAAGGCAACGCGCAGTCCATCGTCGAAGTCATCGGCGGCCAGGTCGCGATGATGTTCGACCAGGTCGGCACCTCGGCGCCGTACATCAGGGCGGGCAAACTGCGGCCGCTCGGCATCACCTCGAAGAAGCGCTCGCAACTGTTCCCCGACCTGCCGACCATCGACGAATCCGGCCTTCCCGGCTATGAAGACTACACGGTGAACGTGCTGCTCGCGCCGGCCGGGACGCCGAAGGAAATACTCGCCCGGCTGCACGCGGAAGTGACGAAAATCGCCGGCACGCCGGACCTGCACAAGCGTTTCCTCGACCAGGGCATCGAGCTCATCGCGAGCCCGTCGCCCGACGAGTTCGCGGCTTACGTCAAATCGGAAGCCGCGCGGTACTCAAAGCTCGCAAAGGACGCGAACATCAAGGCCGAGTAGCCGCGGCATTACGCCGCAGCGTGCGCTTTAAGAAAGCGCAGCAGCTCCTTCGCGCAGCGGTCCGGCACCGTGTCGGTGATGTTGTGCGGCAGGTTTTCGTAGACGACGAATTCGCACTGCTTTATTTCTTCGCGCAGCAATTCGTATTCGTCGATCAGGTGGATCGGGTCGCCGCCCGGCGCGACGATCAGCGTCGGGCACCGGATCTTGTGCAGTTCGGCGGTGTGATCGACGACCGCCACGGTGGGCACGAAACGCGCGAGCGATTCGACCTTGTTGCGCGCGGACTCCTCGATGAACCAGTCGACGAAACCCGGCTCGACCTGCGACAAGTCCATGCGGTCGGCGATGGTTTCGCGCAGGAACGCGGCGAGCCCTTTATCGCCGATCTTCGCAAGCCAGCTGTTGTAATCCTGGCGGCCCATTTTCATGCCGGGAGGTGCAGCGAAACTCGCGAGTGTTTTCACGCGCGCGGGATAGTCGATCGCGACGCTTTGCGACACGATGCCGCCGGCCGACGAGCCGGCGAGATGCGCCGACGCGAGCCCCAGGTGATCGAGCAATTCGACGACGTCCTTGCCAAGCCGCTTGAACGTCATCTGCTCCGCGGTCGGGATGCCGGACTGCCCGTGGCCGCGTTGATCGAGGCGCACGACGCGGAAATTGCGCGCGAGATGCGGCACCCACGCGTAGAAACGCCGCGAGCTGCCCATCGCGGCGTGCACCATCACCAGTGTGTCCGGCGTGCGCCACGGGTCGGTGTAATCATCGATCACGTAGCGCAGCGTCAAGCCGTCGCTCGCGACAAAACTTTGCATGTCGGTGTTCATCAACTCAAACCTTGAAAGAAATAAGCGGGATGATCGTACGGTAACATATTCGCCATGTCGACAATCTTGCGTTCCGGTGCGTGCGCGCTCGTGCTGTTTTCCTCATTTGCATCGGCGGCTGACGTTGCAGCGTTCCCGGTGAAGCCGGTGCGCTGCATCGTGCCGTTCGCGCCGGGTGGCGGTGCGGATGGCATCGGCCGCCTGATGCAACCCGCGACCGGCAGCGCGCTCGGGCAATCCTTCGTCATCGACAACCGCCCCGGCGGCAGCGGCGTGATCGGCAGCGAAATCGCGGCCCAGTCGTCGCCTGACGGTTATACCGTTCTCCTGATCACCACCACGCACACGGTCAATCCGAGCCTCATCGGCAAACTGCCCTACGACACGGAGCGCGACTTCGCGCCGGTGACGCTGCTCGCCTCGCAACCGAATATTTTCGTCGTCAACGCGGCGACACCGGTGCGCACGGTCGCGGAACTCGTCGTCCTGGCCAAATCGAAACCGGGCGTGCTGACTTTTGCTTCCGGCAGCACGGGCAGCTCTCCGCATTTGACCGGCGAACTCTTTTCGATCATCGCCGGCGTCAAAATGATCCACGTGCCGTACAAGAGCACCGGTCCGGCCATCATCGATCTATTGGGCGGGCATGTCGACATGATCTTCACCGGGCCGCTCGACGTGGTGGCGCATATCAAATCGGGCCGCCTGCGCGCGCTCGGCGTGACCAGCGCGCGGCGTTCGTCCGTATTGCCCGACGTCCCGACGATGGCGGAAGCGGGACTCAAAGGCATCGAAAGCGGCACGTGGTACGGAGTGCTCGTGCCCGCACGCACTCCGGACAATGTGATTGCGGTGCTGCACGGCGCATTCGCGAAAGCGCTGCAAGCGCCGGAAACGGCGGCGCGTCTCGCCGAATCGGGAGTCACGCCGATCAGCCAGGGCCCCGCGCAGTTCGGAGCGTTCGTGCGCGCCGAAATCGCCAAGTGGTCGCGCGTGGTCAAGGACGCCAAACTCGGCGGCAACTGACACGCAGTCGCCGTAGATCAACACGCGTGCGCGGAAGCGCTCGCCCTTGCGCGCTGGTGCCGCGCGCGGTTCGCTTGAAAGCGGCCCGTTTTTTTGTAAGAAAACTTCTTACATGCATTGCTGCCGCTTTTCCGACATTTTCACCGCACGCAACGGTGTATAACTTGGGGGTAGCCGCAAAACTTGTGTTAGGTCAAGAAATGAGCGGCGCCCTTGCGTCCGGTGGCGGGCGCGCAACGCCCGCGGGAGCCCGAGCATTCATCCGAACCGGTTGCACTTGTACCCTCCGCCCGCGCATGCCGCCTCCCGGGCGGACCGGTGAAACATCTCGCGCCCTGGGGCTACCTGCGCTGGGAACTGGCGGTACTCCTGGTGGTGGGTGCCGCGACCATCATCGCCACCGGCGTGTTCAGCTACCGCACGATCGACCTCGAACTTACGCAGTCCGCGCTGTCGCGCCGGTCGGCGCTGTCTTATCTCGCGGCCAACCTGCTCGCGGAGAAATTCGACCGGCTCGTCGATGTCGGCGTGTCGCTCGCTTCGCGCGTCCGGTTCCGCGAACTGGTCGAAGCCGGCAACTGGACCGAGGCGATCAAGATTCTGCGCGGGGTGCCGGAGGATTTTCCGTTCATCGACCGGATCACGCTGAACGATCTCAAAGGCACGCTGGTGGCGGATGTTCCCGCCTCCCCCGCCGTCAGCGGCGGCAATTTCTCACACCGGGACTGGTACCGCGTGGTCATGAGCACGGGCCGGCCGTACATCTCGCAAATCTACATGCGTTCCGCACCGCCGCAGACGAACGTGTTCGTCGCCGCGGTTCCGATCAAAACCGCCACGGGTGAAATGCGCGGGATCATGGTGCTGCAGGTTCGCCTGGACCGGTTTTTCGACTGGATCGCGGGCGTCGACGCCGGACCGGGCGGACTGCTGTACGTGGTGGACCGGCGCGCGGTGCTCGCTTCGCATCCCAAATTCCAGCCGCAAGGCCAGCTCGTCGATTATTCGGGTGTGCCCGAAGTCCAGCGCATCCTGCACGGCAAACGCGGCGTCGACGTGATCGACAATCCGGGCGGCGGCGAAAAGCGCGTCGTGGCCTACGAGCCGGTCGCCAAGTACGAATGGGGCGTGGTGCTCGAACAGCCCGCCGCCACAGTGTTCGCCGCGCGCGGCGACCAGCTGCGGCGAATATTGCTCGCGTACATGCTGATTTTTCTGCTCGTCGTGGTCGTCGCGCACTATGCAGCGCGCGTGGCGTTTGAACGCGGGCAGTCGGAAGCGGCGCTGCTGCGCCAGGCGACGGTCCTGCAATCGATACTCGACAGCCTCGGCGACGGCGTGACGGTGGCCGACCGCGACATGCGCGTGCAACTGATGAACCCGGTGGCAAAACGCATCATCGGCTTGGCGCCGGACGAAGCGCCGCCGGCGAACTGGGCCGCCGTCGAAGGCCGCTATGAACCCGACATGGTCACGCCGTTCCCGACCGAGCGCCTGTTCATCAGCCGCGCGCTCAACGGGGAAAACGTCGACGACGAGGAGATGTTCGTGCGCAATCGGCGGTTTCCCGAAGGTCGCTGGATCAGCGGCACCGCGCGGCCGATCCGCAGCGACGGCGTGATCAACCAGGCCGTGGTGGTATGGCGGGACATCACCGAGCGCCGGCTCGCGGAAAACGAGATCCGGGCGCTGAACGCGAAGCTCGCAGAGCGCGCCGAGCTGCTGGAAGCCACCAACAAGGACCTCGAGGGCTTCAGCTACTCGGTGTCGCACGATCTGCGCGCGCCGCTGCGCGCAATCGACGGTTACGCGAAATTGATCGAGGACGGCTACGCGTCGAAGCTCGACGCGGAAGGACGCCGCCTCTTCGGCGTCGTCCACCGGAACGTCCACAAGATGGCATTGCTGATCGACGACCTGCTCGAATTCTCCCGGCTGGGCCGCCGCGAAATCGTCGCCGCCCGCGTCGACATGAACCGGCTGGTCCAGGAAGCGCTATGGGAGGTCCGCGCCACCGGCGAAGGCATGTCGTCGACTATCGAGGTGGCGAATTTGCCGCCGGCGTGGGGCGATCGCGCGCTGCTGAAACAGGTCTGGATCAACCTGCTGTCGAACGCGATCAAGTTTTCGGGCGCGCGCGACAAGCCGCGCATCGACGTTGCGGGCAGCATCGATGCGGGCGAAACCATTTACAGCGTGAAGGACAACGGCGTCGGCTTCAACATGGTGTACTACAACAAGCTCTTCGGCGTGTTCCAGCGGTTGCATCGCGCCGAGGAATTCCCGGGCACCGGCGTCGGGCTGGCGATCATCCAGCGCGTGGTCGGCCGGCACGGCGGCCGCGCCTGGGCCGACGGCAAGGTGGACCAGGGCGCGACCTTTTACTTCAGTCTGCCGGTCGCGGCGGCGTGACAGCGGCGGCGACCGGCGACCGCATTGATCCTGATCAAACCGCCGCCCTGCGGGCCGCGCAAGAATCGCGTACGTTCATCTGCGGCAAGGAGTTCATCATGTGGCTGTTCAAATTTCTCCCGGGTTGGGCGACCCCGGAGGCGCTGCGCACCGATTATGCTTCGCTCGCCAGCGCCCTGCGTCATCGCGATGCCCACGGCGATTGCCTGCCGCGCCGGCAAGGCCGGTGCCCCGGTCCCGAATACTGCGCAGACTGCGCGTGGAAGGAAGGCACGTCCCGCGAGCACGGCTAGCTTTTCACTCAAGGCGCCGGCGTAATTTCCCCGAGGAATCGTCGTATCCGCCGCCGCGCGCGGACGGCGCCCGCGTACGCGCGGCGTTTATAATGCCCGCGCCGGCCGCGAAATCCCGCGCACGCAGAATTTGCGGTAATCTCGGCGGCATCGCAGGCCGCATCCACAGAGGGAGAATTCAGCAATGAGATTCGTGTTCGTCATCACGCTGCTCGCGCAGTTCATCTGCTGCGGCCACGCCGGCGCGGCCGACACGCTCGCCCGCATCAAGGCGACCGGCGAAATCCGCCTGGGCTACTTCGCGGCTTCCGCGCCGTTTTCGTTCGCGGGCCCGGACAAATCGCCGCATGGCTATTCGGTGGACTTGTGCCAGCGCATCGCCGCCGGCGTCCAGCGCGAACTCGGGCTCACGCAACTCAAGACCAGCTGGGTCGAGCTCGGTCCCGGCGACCGCATCGAAGCGGTGCGCGCCGGACGCATCGACATCGAGTGCGGCACCACGAGCTGGTCGTTCTCGCGCCAGCAACTCGTCGACTTCAGCCTGATGACTTTCATCGACGGCGCGAGCCTGCTCGCGACGGCCGACTCCGGCATCAAGCGCATCACCGACGCCGGCGGCAAACGCATTTCGGTGATCCGCGACACCACGACGGAACGCGCGCTCGCCGCGGCGCTCGCCAGGGACAAAGTGCAGGCCGAGGTCATCAAGGTGGACAGCCGCGAACAGGGCTTCGCGATGCTCGCGGAGGGCCGCGCGGATGCGTTCGCCTCCGACCGCTTCCTGCTTCTCAACTCGTTCACGTCGCTGAAGTCGAACAAGCCGCTGCGCCTCATGGACGAGGATTTCTCGATCGAGCCTTACGCACTGGCGCTGCCGCGCGACGACGCGCGCTTCCGGCTCGCGGTCAATCGCAGTCTCGCGGAAGTGTTCCGCTCGGGCGAGATCTCACGCGTCTACGATCACTGGCTCGGCCAGTTCGGGCAGCCGAGCCTGCTGCTCTCCGCGCTGTACTACCTGCAACAGATTCCGGAGTAAGCGGCGTGGCGCGCCCCCGTATCGCCGCCGCACTGCTGTCGCTGGCGGCCCTGCCGCCGGCGTACGCGCAGCCGGCCGGCACGACACCTGTCCCCGACGGCGGCGTCAACAGCGTCGTCATGCGCTGCCGCCAGTGCGGCGTCGTCAATTCGATCCGCGAGGTCCAGCAGCAGCGCGAGGGAACCACCCCGGGGCTCGGGCCCGATTCACCGGTCGGGCTCGTGCTTTATATTCCGACGGGGCCCGGCAGCAAAAGGGGCGACGGGTTTGCGGGCTCGGTCGGCAACCGCGAATGGCAGAACCGCATCAGCAGCACGCGTTACGAATTCACCGTGCGCATGGATGACGGCGATTTCAAGGTCGTGAACAAGGACGGCGTGTCCGACCTGCAGGTCGGCGACCGCGTAAGGGTCGACGGCGGGCGCATCGAGCGCTGGGGGTCGTAACCTTAGTGCGTTTTCGCCGCGCCCTCTGCCAGCGCCGCCGCGCGGCTGCGCAATAAACGCTCGCGCTGCGTCTCGGTCCTCAACCACGGCCGCGGATTCTGCGTAACGGAGCGGCGCAACATCAAACTGCGCAAGGTGTCGTCGCTGATTTCCGATGCGGCGAGACGGCGCACTTCGCCGCCTTCGAGCGCGGCGATCGCCACCCCGTCGCGGAACAGCACGCGATTGCGCGCAATCGCGGCGACGCGTGCCTCCGGCGTCAGGATGCCGACGAGATTCAACGGATCGGCGCCGCTCAGAGCAATCAGCGCACCGGCGTGTTCGAGCTTGCGCACCGCGCGCAGCCGCCCGACCGCGTCGGCCGCCGCGAACTGCTCGCCGCCAAAACCCGCCACGAAGCGGCCGCCGCGGATTTCGCCGCGCGCTTCGAGCCTGCGATACACCATCACGAGTTCGCGCCACGGCGGCAGGCGCGATTCGCGCGCGAGCAGCGAGCGAAACACGACGCCGTAACGTGCGAGCAGCGCGCGCGCAATCGGTTCGACACGGTCTGCCGCCTCGACGCTGTCACCGGCGACGCTTTCGCGTGTTAAAAGCGCCCACCGGCCCGCCGTGTCGACGCCGTAGGCCGCGACGCGGCGACCGCTCCCGCCGAGACTCTTGCGCTTTTCCGGCGGCAGCAACAACGCGCGCAAGCCGCTGAAACTGTCGGCGGTCACGAGGCCCGCGCCAGCCAGTTCCCCCAGCGCGCGCTCCACGAGCGTCGGCAACAGCCGCGTTGCCGTAACCATCTCGTGGAAAAACAGCGCGCCGCGCGCGCGCATCGCATCGAGCACTGCGCCCGCCTCGGAGGTGAGCTGCGACGTGTCGGCATCCGCGGCGACCCGCCACAACGCGGCATGCTCGCGCAGCATCAATGCAATCGGCGAACTTTTCAGCGGCGCCTTGCCCGCGGTTTCCATCGGCGTGAGGCGGCCCCACGCGACGCGGCCGCTCAAGCACAGCGTGTCGATCTGGCTTGCATCGTATTCGCGCACGCGCGCGGGCAGCACGTGGTTCTCCCATGCGTCGGCCGCGACCTCGTAGCCGTCGAGTTGCTCGATGATGGCCGCGAGACCGTCGACGCCCTGCACCTGCTGATCGGCCGCGACGTGCTGCCAATGCATCAGGAAACGCATGAAATCCGCCGCGGTCACCGGCTCGATTTCGGCGCGCAGGCGATTCAATGTATAGCGATGAATCCGCGCGAGCAGGCGGCGGTCGCACCATTCGAGCGGCGCCGGTCCCCTCGCCGCGGCGCTGAAATAGCCGCGCAGCGCGCGGCCTTCGGTTTCGAGGGCGATGAGCGCGCCGTCGATGAGCGCGGTGTCCGCCAGATTGAGATCGTCCGCCAATTGTCTGGCGGTCACCGGGCCCAGCACGTCCATGCGGCCGCGCGTGAGTTCGCGTATCGCGTCTTCGCGCATCCATACGCGGCGCAGACGCTCCGGAATCTCGGGCGTCACCGCCTGCGGAATCACCGCGCTGAATTCATCGAAGCGCTCGACCGCGATCCAGAAGCCGCCGGCGTCGAACGCGCGCCCCGCGGCGGCGAGCGCATCAAACAATGCGGGCCAGCCGGCCTCTATCGCCGTCAATTCATCGCGGCGGATGAATCCCGTGAGCAGCAGCGCGTCGTGCAGTTCATCGGCAGTGTCCGCGGACGGCCACGCTTCCTCGCGCACGCGTTCGATGGCGGCCGGGTCGAGCGCGCCGAGATCGTCGGCATTGCGCGGTTCGGTCGCGCGCCGCGTGTAGACCGCCTGCGTGCGGCGCTCCTCGAGCGGCGCGTCGTCGAGAAACGTGTACACGGCCGAGTTCAGCAACTCGTGGCTGAACACCGATGACTCCGGCGTGTCCTTCGCGACGCACGTCACTTCGCCGTTGTAGACACGCTGCAGGATCTCAATGAGTTGCGGCAGGTCCATCGCCTCTTCGAGCGAATCGCGCAACGCCTGGTCGACCAGCGGATGCTGCGGCACCTCGCGCGCGCCCTGGATGTTTTCGAAGCACGCTTTCGCGTCGGGAAAGATTCCCGCCAGCAGGTCTTCGGCGATCATGCGCTGGATCTGCGCCGGCATGCGCGCACCGTTGCGCGTGCGCGGCACCGCGAGCGCGAGGGTCGTCGTCCAGCGCCAGCGCGTCTCGAAAATCGGCGAGTCGAGCACCGCCTGCACCAGCGTTTCGCGCACCGTTTTCGGATTCAGATAACGGAACACCTCGATCAGCGGGAACGAATGCGACGGCCCGAGCGACAGGATGATGCCTTCCTCGGTCGCCGCTGCCTGCAATTCGAAGTTGAAGCTCTGGCAGAATTTCTTGCGCAGCGCCAAACCCCACGCGCGGTTGACGCGGCTGCCGAACGGCGCGTGCAGCACGAGTTGCATGCCGCCCGCCTCGTCGAAGAACCGCTCGAGCACAAGCGTGTCCTGCGTCGGCACCACGCCGAGACTGCGCTTGCCCTCCGCGAGATACGTTGCTACCTGTTCCGCCGCGGCGCGCGACAATGCATAGTCCTGCATGAACCACGCGATCGCACCGTCGAGCTCGCGCTCGCTGCGCGGCGCCTCCGGTGCCGGCAGTTTCACGTCGGCCCGCGCGCGCAGCCGCGATACCGCCGCGCTCATCTCGTCGCTGCGCGCCGGCGCTTCGCCGAGCCAGAACGGCATCGTCGGCGGCTGGCCCTTCGCGTCGGCCACGCGCACGACGCCGCCACCGACGCGCAGGATGCGCCACGACGTGTTGCCGAGCTGGAAAATATCGCCGGCCATCGACTCGATCGCAAAATCCTCGTTGAGGGTGCCGACGTACATGCCTTCGGGCTCGAGCACGACGCGATAGTCGAACACTTCGGGAATCGCGCCGCCCGACATGATCGCGGTCATGCGCGAACCGGCGCGGCTGCGCACCTTGCGGTTGACCGCGTCGTGATGGATCAGCGCGCCGCGCTGGCCGCGCTTGGTGGAAAAGCCGCGCGCGAGCATCGTCACAATGTCTTCGAATTCGCTGCGCGCAAGGTCGCGATACGGGTACGCATTGCAGGCAAACGCGTAAAGCGCGTCTTCGTCCCATTCTTCCGCACCGGCTTCGGCGACGATCTGCTGCGCGAGTACGTCCATCGGCTTCGCTTGCACGCGTATGCAGTCGAGCTCGCCGTCCTTGACCGCGCGCACCATCGCCGCGCATTCGACAAGATCGTCGCGCGTGAGCGGAAACACGCGACCTTTCGGTACGCCGCTCACGGTATGGCCCGAGCGACCGACGCGCTGCAAGAGCGTCGCGATGCGGTTGGGCGAAGAAATCTGGCACACGAGATCGACGTGCCCGATGTCGATGCCGAGTTCGAGCGACGCAGTCGCGACCAGCACTTTCAATTGACCTTTGCGCAGCCGCTCCTCTGCTCCGAGGCGCGCTTCCTTGGCAAGACTGCCGTGATGCGCGGCGACGTTCTCAGCCCCGAGCCGCTCGCTCAGTTGATGCGCCATGCGCTCGGCGAGACGCCGCGTATTGACCATGATCAGCGTGGTGCGGTGCTCCGCTATCAGGTCGACGAGCCGGCTGTAGATTTCCTGCCACACTTCGGTGGACATCACCGCCTCGAGCGGCGAGCCCGGCACTTCGAGCGCAAGATCGATCCGGCGCTGGTGTCCGCGATTCACGATCACGCAGTCGCCGGGGGTTTGCATGCCGAAAAGAAAACGCGCGACTTCCTCGATCGGCTTTTGCGTCGCGGAGAGGCCGATGCGCTGCAGGCGCCGCCCGCAAATGTGATCGAGCCGTTCGAGCGAGAGCGCAAGATGGGCGCCGCGCCGCGATTCGAGCAGCGCGTGAATCTCGTCGACGATCACGATCTGCGCGGTGCGCAGCATTTCGCGCGAGCGCTCGGCGGTCAGCAGCAGGTACAACGACTCCGGCGTGGTCACGAGGATGTGCGGCGGCGTGCGCAGCATCGCGGCGCGTTCTTTCTGCGGCGTGTCGCCGCTGCGCACCGCGGCGGTCACGCGCACCGGCGGATACCCCGCCTCTTCCGCGATGCGGCGGATTTCGCGGCGCGGCTCCGCGAGGTTTTTGTGGATGTCCGCCGACAACGCCTTCAACGGCGAGACGTAAATCACGCGCACTTCGTCGGGCAGCCCGCCGCGCTCCAGGCCCTCGCGCAGCAGTTGATCGATCGCGGTCAGAAACGCCGCGAGTGTTTTGCCGGAGCCGGTCGGCGCCGCGATCAGCGTGTGCGCCCCGTCGCGAATCGCGCGCCAGCCTTCGGCCTGCGCCTGGGTCGGCGGCAGCACGCGGGAACTGTCGCCCTCAGTTTCGGTAAAGCGCGATTCCCACCAGCTGCGCAGGACCGGATGAAAGTCTGAAGGCAACATGGAATGTATTTTCCACCGAATGGACCCGCAATTAAAGCGGTTCGTTCCCGTTTTTTGCCGCACGCGCCGGTTCGGACATGACGCGCTACACTGACGTCCGTTTCTGGAGGAGACGCCGCAATGGCACCGGTAACCGTTCGAATACCCGCCGCCTTATTCGCAATCGCGTCATGGACGGCCGCCGCCGCCGGATTTCCGGAAAAGCCGATTCGCATCCTGACGCCGTTTTCCGCCGGCAGCGTCACCGATCTCCTCGCGCGCCCGCTCGCCGCGAAGTTGAGCGAGGCGTGGGGCCAGCCCGTCGTGGTCGACAATCGCACCGGCGCGGGGGGCAGCATCGCCGCCGAGATCGTGGCGAAAGCGACACCCGACGGTTACACGCTGCTCGTCGGCGCAACCGGCCCAACCGTCATCAATCCGCTGCTCGTCAAGAGCCTTGCGTACGACGCCCGGCGCGCATTCATGCCGATCACGCTTACAGCCACCAATATTCTGCTCCTGACCGTGCCGCCGTCGCTGCCTGCCAAATCCGTGCGCGAACTGATCGAGCTGGCCCGCGCAAAACCGGGACAGTTGCGCTTTGGTTCGCCCGGCATCGGCAGCTCGCCGCATCTCGCCGGCGAATTGTTGAAGGCCATGGCCGGGATCGACATGGTGCACATCGCGTACAAGGGCAGCCCGCAGTACACCGTGGACCTGCTCGCGGGGCGCATCGATCTCGTGTTCGCCGCCGCCGGCGCGCTGCTGCCGCATATCAAGTCGGGCCGCCTGCGCCTGCTGGCGATCGGCAGCGCCGGCCGCGACCCCGCGATGCCCGACGTTCCGGCCGTCAACGAGACCGTGCCCGGTTTCGAAGTCGTCGGCTGGTACGGGCTGCTCACGACCGCCGGCACGCCCGCGGCCGTGATCAAAAAACTGTTTACCGAACTCGTGCGCATACTCGCCGGGCCCGACGTAAAGAACATTTATGCGAACGCCGGCCTCGATGCAGCGTTCAGCGCAAGTCCCGCGGATTTCGCCGCGCTCATCGCGCGCGAGCGCGATAAATGGGCGCAGGTCGTCAAAGCGGCGAATATCCGCATCGAGTGAGCGCGCACGCGAGCGGACCTAGGCCATAGGTGATATTGACCCGGCCGCGCGATCAGACAATTATCGCGTCATCGAAATTCTGCAGAGACACCCGATCATGTCGCGGCCGATCAGCATTACGATCCGATTACCGGTGGAAACGCACAAAACGCAGAATGGCATGATTGCGGCGTGCCAGAGCCTGGATATCTCCTGCACGGGCGACTCGCTCAGCGAGGCCCTGGACAACCTTGCCGGCCTGCTTAAGCACCACGTCGAGGCATGTTTCGAGCGCGGACGCTTTGACCAGCTGTTCCACTGCAACGGCTACGCCGCGCTCGAGGAATATACCGGAACCAGAGACGGCCGGTTTCTCGACATCGAACTCAAGCTCGGCCCGTTGCAGCACGCGCGCGCTGCGCCAGAGCAGCCGCGCAGTTTCCCGTCATCGTTGCTGTCGACCTGGATGACCTAGTTCGTATCCGGTGAGACCGGGGCGATAGCCGCAGGGTTGCGCTTCGCACTTCAGCGCAAATATTTCCCGAACCACGCGAATACTTTTTTCCAGCCGTCGGCCGCCGCGTGCACGCGATATTGCGCGCGGTCGACCGCGAAGAACGCATGGCCGGCATTCTCGTAGGTGTGAAACTCGTAGGTCTTGCCGCAGCGCTTCAACGCTTCCCCGGTCTTCGCCGCGTCGGCCGGCGACGGCCGCGTGTCTTCGATGCCGAAAAACCCGAGCAGCGGGCATTGCAGGTCCCTGGTGAAATCGATGGGTGCTACGGGCTGCCGCGGCGTGAGTTCTTCCGGCTTCGCCGCGACGCCGCCGCCGTAACAGACGATCACGGCGTCGATGCCGCGCAGCGTGCAGGCCGAGAGATAAGCCTGGCGTCCGCCCGAGCAGTATCCGATCACGCCGACTTTGCCGCTTGAATACGGCAGCGCGCGCAGATAGTCGATCGACGCCTGCACGTCGCCCATGGTGCGATCGTCGGGCATGCCGCCGGCCGCGCGTATACTCGCGCTGTTTTCCTCCGGCGTCGCCTTGCCTTCGCGAAACTGCAGATTGGGCACGATCGTCACGTAACCGTGATGCGCGAAACGGCGGCCGATTTCCTTGTGCGCCTCGTCCCAGCCCGGCATGTGGTGGATCACGACGACGCCGGGATAAGGCCCCGCGCCCAGCGGCCGCGCGAGGTAGGCGTCGATCTGATCTCCCTGATGTCCGCGCAGGTATATCGTTTCCGCCAATTGCGCTTCGTAAGTCACGGCGTTTCTCCTGTCATTATTAATCGGCGACATATCCTACACTGCCGCCGCACACGATGCGAAGACGCGGAACCTCGACGCATATGCGTTTGTCCGAGCGTGTCCGCCCGATCGGATAAAATAGGCACGCACATCCCGCGTTACTCTGTCGGCAACCCCATGTCAGCCATCATCTCCATCGCCAACGTCGCGAAGACCTACGCGTCGGGCTTCAATGCGCTGAAGCAAGTCAATCTCGAAATTCGCAGCGGCGAGATTTTTGCATTGCTCGGGCCCAACGGCGCCGGCAAGACGACGCTGATCAACATCGTGTGCGGCATCGTCAATGCCAGCGCGGGCAAAGTTTCGGTCGACGGCCACGACAACGTCACTGCATGGCGCGCCGCGCGCTCGCTGATCGGCCTCGTCCCGCAGGAATTGACGACCGACGCGTTCGAAACCGTGTGGGCGACCGTGTCGTTCAGCCGCGGCCTGTTCGGCTGCGCCCCCAACCCGCTGCACATCGAAAAGGTGCTGAAGGCGCTGTCGCTGTGGGACAAGAAAGACAACAGGATCATGACGCTCTCGGGCGGCATGAAGCGCCGCGTGCTGATCGCCAAGGCGCTGTCGCACGAACCGCGCATCCTGTTTCTCGACGAGCCGACCGCGGGCGTCGATGTCGAATTGCGGCGCGACATGTGGCAGCTCGTGCGCGACCTGCGCGACACCGGCGTCACCATCATCCTGACCACGCATTACATCGAAGAGGCCGAGGAGATGGCCGACCGCGTCGGCGTGATCAGCAAAGGCGAGCTGATACTCGTCGAAGAAAAAGCGGAGCTCATGCACAAGCTCGGCCGCAAGCAGCTGACGCTGCACCTGCAAAAGAAGCTCGAACGCATTCCCGATGCGCTTGCCGCGCACCAGCTCGAACTCGCGGACGCCGGTTGCGACCTCGTCTACACCTACGACGCGCAAGCCGACCGCACCGGCATCGACGCGCTGCTGCAGGATCTCGCCGCCGCGGGCATCCGCTTCAAGGACCTGCAGACGACGCAGCGCTCGCTCGAAGACATTTTCGTCAGCCTCGTGCACGACCGCGCATGAACATCCACGCGATACGCGCGATCTACGCGTTCGAAATGGCGCGCACGCGGCGCACGCTGATGCAAAGCATCATCTCGCCCGTGCTGTCGACATCGCTGTACTTCGTCGTGTTCGGCGGCGCGATCGGCTCGCGCATCCCGGAAATCGGCGGCGTGAGTTACGGCGCCTTCATCGTGCCGGGACTCATCATGCTGTCGCTCCTGACGCAAAGCATCTCCAACGCGTCGTTCGGCATTTATTTTCCGAAATTCGCGGGCACGATATTCGAACTGCTGTCGGCGCCGATCTCCGGATTCGAGCTCGTGCTCGGCTACGTCGGCGCGGCCGCCACCAAGTCGATCATCCTCGGGCTCATCATCCTCGCGACCGCCGCGCTGTTCGTGCCGCTGCACATCGGGCACCCGTTCGTGATGGTGCTCTTCCTGGTGCTGACGTCGGTGACGTTCAGCCTGTTCGGCTTCATCATCGGCATCTGGGCGGACGGCTTCGAGAAACTGCAACTCGTGCCGCTCCTGATCGTCACGCCGCTCACCTTCCTCGGCGGCAGCTTTTATTCCATCGACATGCTGCCGCCTTTCTGGCAGACGGTGTCGCTCTTCAATCCGGTGGTATACATGATCAGCGGTTTTCGCTGGAGTTTTTACGGTCTTGCCGACGTCGGTGTCGGCGTGAGCCTTGTCATGGCGACGACTTTCATGGGCGTCTCGCTGGCGATCGTCACGTGGATTTTCAAGACGGGTTACCGGCTAAAGAATTAAGCCGCCCCGGCGCATGCGCGGCGGCGAAAAATCCTGTGCCAGGTCAAATTATCCCGCACTGAGGTATACTCGCGCCACCAGCCATCCGAAAGCAAATCTTCGTGACTATCCGCCCGCACCGCTCAAGGCTGCATGCTTCATCCGCCCGGATGACGAACGGGTTGGTCCCGCCGCCGCTGCATCCCCCGTCTCGCTGACGCCTGCGCGGACGCGTGCCGTCCGCCGACCCCGATCCCAAAGATCATTCGGATCGTTCTGCAGCCGTTTTTCGTAGTTGAACGCGTATCCGGGTTCGATCGCTGCATTCCCTGCAATTCGAGACACAGGTATCCAACATGAATGCTGAAGGCATAGTGCACGACGACGAGTGGGATGCCGGCGACCTCGGCTGCGGCGAACTCGTGATCCATTTGCGCAACAAGCTGCGCAAGATGCCGGGCAGGGTGTTGAAACTTCTCGCGCGCGATCCGGGCGCGCCCGCCGACATTCCAGCGTATTGCCGGATGACGGGGCATCAATTGCTGCGGGAAGAGCCGGCCGCGCACTGTTACTGGATCCGCGCGAGATTGGAGCCGAAATAGTCGCGCCTTGACGAATTCCGCGTTTCTTTTTAAACCAACCAACAGGAGCCAACATGTCAGGAAAATTCTGCGTAAGCCTCACCTGCGGCAAAGACAACACCGACAAGGCCACCGTTGCATTCGTCGTGGCCAACGCCGCCGTTGCATCGGACAAGGACACTCTCGTGTTCCTCAATATCGAAGGGGTGCACATCTCTCAAAAAGGCTATGCGGACTCGATACACGAAGAGGGTTTCGCGCCGCTCAAGGAGCTCGTGGAAAACTTCGTGAAGGCCGGCGGCAAGATCTACGTCTGCGCACCCTGCTTCAAGAAACGCAAGCTGGACGAGGGCAAGCTCATCGCCGGCGCGGCGGTGGTCGGCGGCGCGAAGCTGGTCGAGTTCATGAGCGACAACTGCCCGAGCGTGAGTTACTAATCGAACGAACAATTCAGGAGATATCAGCATGAAATCGACACGACGGGAATTTATCAAACGCACCGCCGGACTTGCGACGGCGACTGCAGTATTGGGAACGAGCGGCATCGCGCGCGCGCAATCGAAAAAGCTGCGCTTCGGCGTGGGGCCGCTGCTGCCGACCGCGGAAGACACCAAGAAAGCTTACACGCCGTTTTTCACTTACCTCGCCAAGCAGCTGGGCGTGGACTTCGACCTCGTTTCGACGACCGACTGGGCAGGGATGGCGGTGGCGATGGGGTCGGGCCAGCTTGACCTGGCCTGGATGGGCCCCTGGGGCTACATCATTGCCAACAACGCCACCGATTGCAAAGCCGTCGCGACCGTCAAGTATGACGAAAAGCCGACCTACCTCGCCATCGTGATTGCGAAGCCCGATCTCAAGATCGTGAAATTTCCGGATGACAGCAAGGGCATGTCGATTTCCTTTGCCGATGTCGGTTCGACTTCCGGCTGGCTGATCCCCTCGTACTATGCGAAGGAAGTCTGGAAAATCGATCCGAAAACATTCTGGAAGTACAACGAAGGCGCCACGCACGCAGCCAACGAGATCTCCGTATCCGCGGGACAGGTCGACATGGCAACCGATTACGACCGCAATCGCACTGCCATGATCGAGAGCGGCAAGGTGAAGGCCGACGCCAACAAGATCGTATGGACATCCGCGCCGCTGCCGAACGACGCCATCGTATTGCCGAAAGACGCGCCCAAAGATTTGGGCCCGCGCGTGCAAAAGATCCTGACGTCCATCACCGTGGAGCAGGCTAAAACTCTGTTACCCCTCCACTACACCGGCTTCATCGCATCATCGCACGAGTACTATGCGCCAATCGAGAAGGCAGGCCTCGCGGTCGGCAAGATCAAGCCCAAGGCGTGATCTGAAGGTCACGGGAGCGGCTCGCGCATGACGCAAAGCTCCGCGGCGGAAACGGCGCTGGCCGCCATCGAAGTAGAGCAGAGGCGATGGGGCTTTCACCGTCTGCGCTTCTGGGCGGTGGCGGCGGCCATTGTTGCTTTCTATATAGTCAGCTGGCGGCTTGCCCAGATCGATCCCGCCAAGCTCGCGACGGGACTGCCCAAGCTCGGGCACTGGATCGCCCAGGCGTGGCCGCCGGCGATCAGCGAGCTGCCGCTGTTCCTGCAACGCACGGCTGAAACGGTGGCGATGGCCGCGATCGGAACGACGGCAGCCACGCTGCTGGCGATCCCGATGGCGCTGCTCGCCAGCCGCAACATCACGCCGTTCCGTTCATTGTACTATCCGGCGCGCTGGTTTCTCAACGCGTTGCGCGGCATCGATTCTTTCGTGTTTGCACTGCTGTTCGTCGCCGCCGTCGGCCTCGGGCCGTTCGCAGGCGTCATCGGCATCGCGCTGCACACCTGGGGCAGTGCGGCGAAATTTTTTGCCGACCATATCGAAAGCGCGCCGCTCGGACCGCTGCATGCGGTCGAAACCACCGGTGCGGGACGCTTGACCGCAATCGCTTACGCGCTGGTGCCGGACGTGGCGCCGGTGATGCTGTCAACGACGCTGTTCTGGTGGGAATTCAATGTGCGTGCGTCGACTGTGCTCGGCGTCGTCGGCGCCGGCGGCATCGGGCAGGAATTGAAGAACAGCATGGACCTGCTCGATTTCGCCCGCCTCTTTACCATCATCGCCGTGATCCTCATCGTCGTTACCGCACTCGACCAGCTGAGCGGCTGGCTGCGCAGGAAGCTGATATGAATGCGCCGGGCACGGCGACGGCGCGGCTGGAAGTTGCCGGGCTTGCAAAATCCTACAACGGCAAATCCGCACTCGCGGACATCGGCTTCAAGGTGCCCGCCGGCGAATTCGTCGCGGTGCTCGGTCCCAGCGGTGCCGGCAAGACCACGCTGTTCCGCTGCATGACCGGTTTGCTCAGGCCGGACCGCGGCACCGTGAGGGCGGGCGATCTCGACGTCACGCAACTGCGCGGGCGCGAGCGCAGGCATGTCGCGGTCGTGTTCCAACAATTCAATCTGGTGAGCCGTCTCTCCGCGCTAGACAACGTGCTCGCCGGCCGCCTCGGTCACGTGCCGGCGTGGCGTGGCTGGGTGCGGCGCTTCGAGCGTAACGACCGCTTGCTCGCACTCGATTGCCTCGACCGCGTCGGACTGCTCGACAAAGCAGGGCAGCGCGCCGACACGCTCTCCGGAGGAGAGCAGCAACGTGTCGCGATTGCACGCGCACTCGCGCAGCAACCGGACGCGATCGTCGCAGATGAACCTGTGGCGAGTCTCGACCCGAAGATCGGTTCGGAAATACTCGACCTGTTGCGCGGGATCTGCCACCGCGACGGCGTCGCCGTCGTGTGCAGCCTGCATCAAATGCATTTTGCCCAGACCTACGCCGACCGCATTGTCGGACTTGCGCGCGGCCGCCTCGTTGTCGATGTCGAAGCCGCCAGGTTCGATACTGCGCTGGCCGCAAAACTGTACGGCAGCGCCGAACTCCAGGGCATGATCAACTGACGGCGGGTCAAGCCGGTCTGGAAGAATGGCCGCATACACCGTGTACAATGACAAGGCCGCGCACAGCAGGCCCCGGAATTAATGCGCGGCGATCCACGCAAAATCAAAAAAACGGCGGTCCGGCTTCGCCGCCGCCCGCGTGCCGGCGCATGAGACGTCAAACCGAAGATGAACAAACAACGATGAAATCCGTACTGCGATCGCGAAAATTCTGGTTGATGCTGACCGGGTACGCACTTGCGCTGGCGGTCTGGTACGCGAGCGTCAAGTGGGTGCCGCTGAAAGCCTTTACGCGCATGCCCGACCCGTGGGGCGTCATCCACGAATGGCTGTCGCCGCAACCGGCTTACGGCATCTCGATTTTCTCGGCCGCCTATTACAAGCATATATTCGCGAGCACGCTGCGCGCGTGGGCCGCGTTCGCGCTGGCGGTCGGCTGCGGCATCCCGCTCGGCATCTTGATGGGATGGAGCCGCCGCTTCAACGCATATGCGTCGGCGCTCGTTGGCTTGTTGCGGCCGGTTCCCCCGCTCGCATGGGTACCGCTGGCGATACTGCTGCTGCCGGGCGTTGAGGTCGCCGTGGTATTTGTCACTTTCCTCGTCGCGTTCTTTGCAACGACGTTGAACACGCTGGTCGGCGTGCAGTCGATCGATCCCGACCACATACGCGCGGCGCGCTGCCTGGGCGCTTCGGGTCGCGACGTGCTGCTCGACGTCATCATTCCGGGCGCCCTGCCGCAAATCTTCACCGGCCTGCAGATCGCGATGGGCGCCGCCTGGTTCTCGCTGGCCGCCGGGGAAATGATCGCCGCGCAGTACGGGCTCGGCTTTCTCATCATGGATGCGTACAGTCTGATCCAGTATCCGACCATCGTCATCGCGATGGGCACGCTCGGTTTGATGGGCTTCATCTCCAGCGCGGTCATCCGCGAAGTCGGCAACCGGCTGATGCGCTGGCGGCTTGAAACGATGGGGGTTGCGCGATGACTGCGCCGGGGAGCGAATTGCGGGGCGGCTTGTCGATCCGGCGCGCGGGCAAGACCTACGATCCGCGCGGCGCCGCCGTGGTGGCGCTCGATGAATGCAGCCTGAACGTGGCGCCCGGCGAATTTGCAGCGATCGTCGGTCCTTCAGGCTGCGGCAAGAGCACGCTGCTCAACATCATCGCGGGATTCGACGGCCTCACCGACGGCGAAATCCTGCTCGACGGCAAGCCGTTTGCCAATCGCGACCTTTCTCCGCCGCCGGGACCTGACCGGGTGGTCGTATTTCAGAACGGCGCGCTGTTTCCGTGGATGAACGTGCTGGACAACGTGATCTACGGGCCCACGCGCCAGCGCGTGCTGCCGGTGGACGACGCGCGCAAGAAAGCCATGGAAATGCTGCGCGTCTGCGGCGGGCTGCACACGGCGGCGGAGCGTTTCCCCACGCAGCTTTCGTCCGGCATGCAGCGCCGGGTCGAGATCGTGCGCGCGCTGATGAACGAGCCTGCAGTGCTGCTGCTCGACGAGCCGTTCCGCGCGATGGACACGGTGTCGAAGACGGTCATGCATCGTCACCTGCTCGACGTGCACGCACTTTATCCAAAGACGGTGCTGTTCATTACGCACGATCTCGAAGAAGCCATTTACCTCGCCGACACCGTTTACGTGATGACCACGCGCCCTGGGCACATCAAGCGCGCGCTGCGCGTGAACCTGCCGCGTCCGCGCACGCTCGACATGCTGGCCTCCCAGGCCTATCTCGACTTGAAGCGCCAGGTCGCCGAGGACGTCCACGAGGAAGCGAAAAAAGCCTTCGAACGCGGCGAGCGGGAGCTGGCGTGATGGCAGTCAGTACGCCGCGCCCGCTGTCGACGCGCATCAACTGGCGCAGCGCTCTCGCCGTGAGCGGCTTCCTCGTGCTGTGGGAATTGCTCGTGCGCTTTAAAGTGCCGGGCCTTGCCACGATACCCGGGCCGCTCGAATCGCTCGCCGTATTCTGGTCGAAGTATGCGGCGAACGAAAATTACTGGCAGTCATGGGTCGCGAGTTTCCGCCGCGTCATGCTGGGATTTCTCGCCGCGCAGCTGCTGGGAATTCCACTCGGCCTGCTGCTGGGCACGCGCGAGCGTTTTCGCGAGCTGGTGTTTCCGGTCGTCGAACTCCTGCGGCCGATACCGCCGCTGGCGTGGGTGCCGCTGTCGATCCTGTTCTGGCCGACGCACGAGTTTTCGATCGTGTTCATCACTTTCATCGGCGCGTTTTTCATCATCGCCATCAACGTGTTCGACGGCGTGCGCAGCATCCGTCCGGAGCATGTGTGGCTCGCGCGCTCGCTGGGAGCTTCCGACTTGCGGATTTTCTGCCGCATCGTGTTGCCCTCGGTCCTGCCGGCGATCGGCGTCGGCATGACGCTCGGCATGGCGGTGACGTGGAACGTGGTGATCGCGGCGGAGATGATCGCCGGTGACAACGGGCTGGGCCGCCTCACTTGGGAAGGCTATGTAAGCCACACCTCGACGGTGGTAATTATCGGCATGGTCAGCATCGGCCTTGCGGGCTATCTGTCGGCGCTCGCGATCGCGTGGATCGAACGCCGGTTGGCGCCCTGGCGCAATTGAGGCTCAAGCGATGAGCGACAACTCAATTTCGAACGCGCAGACGGACCTGCTGGAAGTCGCCGGCCTCGCCAAGCATTTCGCGCAGGCGAATGGCCGGCACACCGTCGCGCTCGCGGATTGTTCGTTCACCGTCGCGCCGGGCAAGCTCACGGTGCTCATGGGCCCCTCGGGATGCGGCAAGTCCACGCTCGCCTACCTGCTCGCGGGCTACCTGGAACCGGACGCGGGCACCGTGAAGATAGGCGGCGCGCCGGTGCATGGCGCAGGTCCCGATCGCATGCTGGTGTTCCAGGAAACCGCGCTGTGGCCGTGGATGACGGTCGTCGAGAACGTGATGTTCGGACCGCTCGCGCGCGGCGCGATGAGCCGCGCAGAAACGCGCGACGAAGCCGAGAGTCTGCTGGCCCGCTTCGGCCTCGCCGAATTCGGCGACCGCTACCCGCAGCAGTTGTCCGGCGGCATGAAGCGGCGCGCCGAGATCGCACAGGCGCTGATCAACCAGCCGAAAGTCCTGATACTCGACGAGCCGTTCCGCGGCTTGGACGTCATGACGCGCGAACTGATGCAGGAGTACTACATGCAGCTCTTCGAAGGCACGCACTCGACGACGCTGTTCATCACGTCGGAACTCGAGGAGGCGATATTCCTCGCCGACCAGTTGCTGTTCATGAGCGCGTCGCCGGGGCGGATCATCGAGTCGATGGAAATCGACCTGCCGCATCCGCGCACTTTCGAGACGATGGAGACCGAGCGCTATCTCGAAATCAAGCGGCGCGCGACCGCGATTCTCAACGAGTCCGGAGCATTCGAGGTAACATAGCGGCCGAAGTTAAAAGCCCAAGGAGAGAACGTGAGGAAGAACAATTCAAAATGGGTGGGCGCGGTGCTGCTGCTCGCAGTTGCGGGCGTCGCCGATGCCGCGGAGCCGGTGAACATAACCTACGGCTACCATCCGTACTGGACCGGCGGCTGGAACGGCGTGATCATCAAGGCCAAGGAACTCTGGAAGAAATACCTGCCGCCGGGCAGCACTGTCCGCTTCGAGCCGCACCTGACCGGCCCGCCCATGATCAATGCGATGCTCGCCGACCGCATGCAGATCGGCACGATGGGCGACATGCCCTCGCTCGTCGCGACGACGAAAGGCGCGATCGGCGACATCCGGCTGGTGTCGGTCCCGATGTATTCCAAGGGCCAGAACTGCCCGAAAATCGTCGTGCGCGCGGATGCGCCCCAATTCAAAAGCCATGCCGACGCGATGGCGTGGCTGTCGAACAAGCCGTTTGCCGTGCACCGCGGAACCTGCGCGAACGCGTCGGTCGAAGCCATGATCGCCAAGGGCGCCTTTAAGCCCTCGGAACTCGTGTACACGCCGATCGAAGTGATCGCCTCCAATTTCGAAGCGAAAAAACTCGACGCGGCGATGATGTGGGAACCGCATGCGCGGCGGATGGTCGAGTCGGGATATGCGCGCTATATTTCGACGGGCGCGCCGTTCAACGTACCCGATGCCGACTTCACGCTGATGCGCCAGGATTTCATCGACAAGAACCCCGAAGCCGCGGCGGGCTGGATCAAAGCGGAAATCGAGGCGGTGCGCTTCATGATCGAGAATCCGCGCGAGACCGCCAAAATCCTGGCGCAGGAACTGACGGGCTACAACGAGCAGACCGTGTGGTCGGCGCTCTATGAAGTCAACCCGCCGCTGATCGGCGGCGACCCGGTCAACTACGTCGGCAAGATGGTGTTCGATGCCGAAGTGCTCGACCTCATGAAGCGCGGCTATGCATTCCTGTACCAGATCAAGGCGATCGACCGCGGCGACATGCCGCCGACCGCAATCAACGACGCACCGTTGAAACGCGCGCTCGCCGAGTTGAAAGCCAAGGCGCCGCTGGGCGAGATCAAGGGGCAACCGCGTTCCGCATTCAAGTAGCGCAGCGTTCGGACAACAACATATGGAACCCGTGACCCGCCATCCGCATGCCGCCGACGTGAGCTTCGACGGCGGCGATCTGGATTGCGGCAACGGGCTGCTGTTGCTGATCCGCAAGCACATCGATCCGCTCGATCGCGGCGGCCTGCTCGAAATCCTGTCGACCGATACGTCGGTGAAGGAAGACCTGCCGGCGTGGTGCAGGATGACCAAGAACGAATTGGTGTCGATGATCGAGGACGGCCGCCAGCGCAGTTATCTCGTGTGCAAGGGCGCCATGGCCGAGCGCAGGCAGGCGCCGAGTCAACAACCGGCCCTGACGCCGCAGGTTCAGGCGATGAAGCCGGTCGTCATTCCGACGACGCTGCCCGCGCCTCAACCCGCGCCGCGCATCGAACCATTTTCCGTCATGGGCATCGGCAGTTGGCCGCGCCCGCGCTGGATGTTGAGCGCGATGCACGAGCACATGGAAGGCCGGCTGTCCGACGCAGACTTCCAGGCGACCGCCGACGATGCGGTGCGTCTGGTGGTCGAAGCCCAATTGCGCGCCGGCGTCGATGTCGTCACCGACGGCGAGCAGCGCCGCGACAGCTACTCGAGTTTCGTCGCCGGCATCCTCGACAACTGCCAGTTGATCCCGCTCACGGATTTGCTGCCGCTGGTCGATGATCCCGAGGAATTCGAGCGCGAACTGCGCGCACTCGACGTGCCGGCGGGCGACGTCCGCCATCCGGCCGTGTTCGGGCCGCTCGGCAGATCGAAACCGCTCGCGGTGCACGAACTCGAATTCGTAAAAAAACTCACCCGGAAACCCGTGAAAATCGCGCTGCCGGGACCGTACCTGCTGTCGCGCACCATGTGGATGGAATGCATTTCCGACCGCGCTTATGCGACGCGCGAAGACCTCGCCACCGATGTCGTGCGCGTGCTGCGCGAAGAACTCGCGTTCCTGCTCGCCGGCGGCGCTGCGCTGGTCCAGTTCGACGAGCCGGTGCTGACGGAAGTCGTATTCACGGGCGCCAAGACGCAACGCTCGTTCATGTGCGGCGCGTTGTCGGAGAAAGGCGATCCGCAGGTCGAGCTCGCCTTTGCACGTGAATTGCTGAACGCAGTCGTCGCGGGCTTTCCGCAAGACCGCACCGCCGTGCATATCTGCCGCGGCAACTGGACCACCGACGAATCGACCTGCCTCTCGGGAAACTACGAGCCGCTGCTGGAAACCCTGCGCGCGCTCAACGTCGGCACTTATTTCCTGGAACTGTGCACGCCGCGCGCGGGCGAGATGGACGTATTGAAGAGCCTGCCCGCCGACCGCCGCGTCGGCGTGGGTGTGGTCAACCAGAAACTGGATCGCGTGGAAACGGTCGACGAGATCGTCGCGAAGCTCGAAGCGGCGGTTGCGGTGTTGGGCCCGCACCGTGTCCTCATCAATCCGGATTGCGGTTTTGCGACGTTCGCCGACAACCCGGTGACCTCCTCGGCGGTTGCCGAAGCGAAGCTCGCCAACATGGCACGCGCCGCGGAGAAAATGCGGGCGCGTTACGCCGTGGCGGCAGCGCGCTAAGGCGCGCAGTCGCATGCCGGTCAAAATCACGGGCAGGGATATTGCCGCCGACGCGCGGCGCGTGTTCGAGGCGGTGCGCAGCGGCGGCATTGCGATCATCCACCTCGACGTGGGTTATGCGGTGCTTGCGCATACCGCCGACGCGGTGCGCCGCATTTATGCGACGAAGCGGCGCAGCTTCGACAAGCCGACGGGGCTGCTCGGCAATCACGCGCTGCACGAATCGCTGCACATCCTCGGCGCGCGCGAGCGCGAAATGGTGCGCCGGATCACGCACGATCATGATCTGCCGCTCGCCGTGATCGCGCCGTACCGCAAAGATCATCCGCTGCTCGCGACCCTCGATCCGTTCGTGCACAAGAACGCGGTCAAAAGCGAAACTCTCAACATCCTGCTCAACGCCGGCGAATTGCGCAATGCGATCGCGGATCTCGCGCTCGCCAACGGCGTCGTGTGCGTCGGGTCTTCTGCCAACGTTTCGCTGTCGGGCACCAAGTACCGGCTCGAGGACGTCGATCCCGAACTGCGCGCGATCGCCGACGTCGAAACCGACTACGGCCTGTGCGCGCACCACAATCCGCAGGGCCTCTCGAGCACGATGATCGACTTCTCGACCTTTCGGGTGCAGCGCGCGGGCGCGTGCTTCGAGAGTATCGCGAAGGTCATGCGGGAAGAATTCGGCATCGAATTGAAGCGCCCGGCGTAAAGGGCGTACGCAGGGTAAAATCGCCGGGAGATTTCACCCGGAGGAACCCAGCATGAAATCCGTCCTGTGCCGCAGCATGGCCGCCGCGCTCGCGTGCCTGTGCCTCACTGCGCTTCACGCGCAGACCTTCCCCGCCAAGCCCATCCGCATCATCGTGCCGTATCCGCCCGGCGGCGGCGTCGACATCATGGCGCGCACCGTTGCCGCCAAAATGCCGGACACTTTCGGCCAGCAGGTGCTCGTCGACAACCGGCCCGGCGGGGGCACCGTGATCGGCACCGAGCTCGTCGCCCGCGCGGCGGCCGACGGCTACACGCTCTTGATGGCCAACATCGCGTTCGGCGCGAATCCGGCGCTGCATAAAAAGCTGCCTTACGACACCGAGAAGGACTTCACGCCGGTGGGGCTGGTTGCGCTCTTGCCGAGTTTTCTCGTCGTGCATCCGTCACTGCCGGTGAAGTCGGTGCGCGAACTCGTCGCGCTGGCCAAAGCACGGCCCGGCGAATTGTCGTATGCGTCCGCGGGCAACGGCAGCCTGCTGCATCTGACGACCGAGCGCTTCAAGAGCGTCGCCGGAATAAACCTCGTGCACGTGCCGTACAAAGGCGCCGCGCCCGCG
>Ga0265331_10000630_pt1 | contig 30634 bp, 33 predicted proteins | sample 41923metaG_FD_202088 | JGI IMG/M metagenome (GOLD analysis project Ga0265331, IMG submission 202088) | Rhizosphere microbial communities from Carex aquatilis grown in University of Washington, Seatle, WA, United States - 4-19-23 metaG | ecosystem: Host-associated > Plants > Roots > Rhizosphere... | reverse complement strand
AGCGCAAGGCGACGAAACCGCCGAAAACCAGCATCAGCCTGCGCCGAAAAATCGCCGGATGGGACCAAGGATACCTAACCCAAGCCTTGGGCGCAGCGCCGCGTTAACCCGGATTCGGAGCCCTGGCGGACCGCCGCCACAATTCTCCGCCCACGCGCGCCGACGTTCTGTCCGTGGAAAAATTGCCTATAGCGGCGGGGATTTGCTAAGGCGTCCGGCATGGCTGTGATCACCTCTCCGACCGAAAAACTGCGCCTGTCCATCGAGAATGGCGTTGCGCGCGTCGCAATCGACAACCCGGCGCGCCGCAACGCCTTCGATTTTGCGATGTGGAGCGCGCTCCCGGAAATACTCCGCGCGCTCGACGCCGAGCCGGCCGCGCGCGTCGTCGTGCTGACCGGCGCCGACGGCCTGCCCTTCTGCTCCGGCGCAGACATTTCCGAGTTTTCGACCGTGCGCGCCACCGCAGCCGGCGGGCGCGCCTATGAGGCGGCCAATCTCGCCGCCTTCGATGCGCTCTCGCATCTCTCGAAGCCGACCATCGCCGCCATTTCCGGTTTCTGCATGGGCGGCGGGCTCGGGCTCGCCTGCGCTTGCGATCTGCGCATCGCTGCGGAAGGGGCGACCTTCGCCGTGCCGGCCGGTCGTCTCGGGGTCGGCTATCCGCCGGCCGCGATGAAATATGTCGTCGCGGCTGTAGGCGCACAGGGCGCGATGGACCTGTTCTTCACCGCCCGCCGGCTGTCGGCGGAGGAGGCGCTGAGCGGCGGGCTGCTGTCACGGCTGCTGTCCCCGGCCGGCTTTGCGGCGGCGATCGACGAGATCGCCCGCGGCGTCGCCGCCAATGCGCCACTCACGTTGAAAGCCGCCAAGGCCGCTGTGCGCGCCGCCGCCGGCCTGCCCGGCGCGCCGACGCCCGAACGCTGCGAGGCGCTCGCCGCCGCCTGCTTCGACAGCGCCGATTACCTCGAGGGGCGAACCGCCTTTCTGGAAAAGCGCGCGCCTGAATTTTCGGGGACGTGACGGTGCGGGCGCGATGACGGCCTGACCGTTACTCCACGCGCGACCCATTCGCCGCCAGCACCGTCGCCGCGAGATACAGCGACCCGGCGATCAGCACGCGCGGCGGGCGCGGCCAGGCGCGGCTGCGGGCGATGGCCAGCGCGTCCTCGACGCCGGGCGCCGCCTCCGCAGGGATGCCTTCGGCTCTCGCGACGGCGGCGACCTCGTCGGGCGTCCAGCTCTTGTGTTCACCCTCCACCGGCACGGCGATGACTTCGCGCGCGAGGCCGGCGAAATGCTTGATCAGCGCGCGGATGTCCTTGGTCGTCTGCGCGCCGCAGATCAGCACCAGCGGACGCGGGGCCTTTTCCTCGAACTCGGCCATGGCCTCGGCCAGCACCCGCCCGCCGTCCTCGTTGTGGCCGCCGTCGATCCACACTTCCGCGCCCGCGGGAGCCTGATCGACGATGGCGCCGGCCGAGAGCCGTTGCAGCCGCGCCGGCCATTCGGCGCGCGAAAGGCCGGCCTCGAGGAAAGCGGGATCGAACTGCGGCGTGATGGCGCGCAGCGCGGCGATGGCGCCGGCGGCGTTCAGATGCTGGTGGCGGCCGGGCAGGCGCGGCAAGGGCAGATCGAGCAGACCGGCTTCGTCCTCGAACACCAGTCGGCCGTTCTCCTCGCGAATGTGAAAATCCTCGCCCGCGACGATGGTCGGCGCGCCCGCGCGCCGCGCCTCGCGCAGCAGAACATTGCGCGCCTCGTCGGTCTGGAATCCGATCACCGCCGGGGCGCCGCGCTTGAAGATGCCGGCCTTTTCGTAAGCGATTTTCTCGACAGTCGCGCCGAGGAATTCCGGATGGTCGAGCGAGACCGAGGTGATGATCGTCGCCTTTGGCGCGGCGATCACATTGGTGGCGTCATAGCGCCCGCCGAGCCCCGTCTCCAGCAGCAGCCAGTCGGCCGGCGTTTCGGAAAACAGACAGAAGGCGGCGGCGGTGGTGATCTCGAAGAAGGTGATGGGCTGGCCGGCATTGGCCGTTTCGCACCGCTCCAGCGTGGCGCTCAGCAGATCGTCGTCGACGAGTCGGCCGCCGCCCGCGGCGCCGAGGCGGATGCGCTCGTTGAAGCGCAGGAGATGCGGCGAGGTGTAGACATGCACGCGCTGGCCGGCCGCCTCGAGCATGGCGCGCAAAAAGGCGAGCGTCGAGCCTTTGCCGTTGGTGCCGGCGACGTGGATGATCGGCGGCAGGCGCTGATCGGGCCGGCCGAGCTGTTCCAGCAGGCCCTGTGTTCGCCCGAGCGACAGGTCGATCTTCTTCGGATGCAGGGTGAGCAGCCGCGACAGGATCGCGTCGTGCTGGTCCATCGGAGCGGGCCCTCTTTTCCGCGTTACGCGGCGCGGTGCGCTGGCGCCTTGGTGAGAATGCGGGCGATGCGGCCGAGCGTGTCGCGCAGCTCCTGGCGGGGGACCACCATGTCGACCATGCCATGGGCTTCGAGATATTCCGAGCGCTGGAAGCCCTCGGGCAGCTTTTCGCGGATGGTTTGCTCGATGACGCGGGCTCCGGCAAAGCCGATGATGGCGCCCGGCTCGGCGATCTGCACGTCGCCCAGCATGGCGTAGGAGGCGGTGACGCCCCCCGTGGTCGGATTGGTGAGCACCACGATATAGGGCAGGCGCGCGTCGCGCAGGCGCCTGATGGCGATGGTGGTGCGCGGCATCTGCATCAGCGAGAACATGCCCTCCTGCATGCGGGCGCCGCCGGAGGCAGTGAACATGACGAAGGGCGTGCGCTTCTCCAGCGCATGGGTCGCGCCGGCGACGATGGCCTCTCCGGCCGCCATGCCGAGCGAGCCGCCCATGAAATCGAAATCCTGCACGCCGACAGTTACGGGCAGATCCTGAAGGCGACCATAGGCCAGCGTCACGGCGTCCTGACGGCCGGTTTTCAGGCGGTATTCCTTGATCTTGTCGAGGTAGCGCTTGATGTCCTTGAATTTCAGCGGATCGGCGGGGACCTCGGGCGTCGGCAGGGTCTCGTATTCGCCGTCGTCGAACAGGCTGGCGAGACGCACATCCGTCGGGCAGCGCATGTGATAGCCCGAACCCGGCACGACGAAGAGATTGGCCTCGATGTCCTTGTGGAACACCAGCTGGCCGCTGTCGGGGCATTTCACCCACAGATTCTCTGGCGCCTCGCGCTTGAGGATGGCCTTGATCTTGGGTGGGACGACGTTGGAATACCAGTTCATCCGAACAACCTCGCAATCGCCCCGAACACCTTGCTGGCCGGCGTCCCGGCCGCGGCCGGCGGCCGCGCGCCGCGCACGCCCTGCGCGATCGAGGCGACGAGCCCGGCCACGGCGGACACCGTGTCCGGCCCGGCCGCGTTGTTTTGGCCGAGCGTCGCCTTCAACGCGTCGATCAGCGCCGACCCCACCACCACGCCGTCAGCCGTCGCGGCGATGGCCGCGGCGTTGTCGGCGTTCTTGACGCCGAAGCCGACGGCGATCGGCAGCGCCGTGCTGCGCTTGATCCGCTCCACCGCCGCCGCGACGCCGGAATAATCGGCGATCGCCGCGCCGGTGATGCCGGTGAGCGACACATAATAGACGAAACCCGAGGTGTTTTCGAGCACCTTGGGAAGCCGCCGGTCGTCGGTCGTCGGGGTCGCGAGACGGATGAAATCGATCCCGGCGGCGCGCGCCGGCAGACAGAGTTCGGCGTCTTCCTCGGGCGGCAGATCGACGACGATGAGGCCATCGACGCCGGACGCTTTCGCTTCCTCCAGAAAGGCAGGAACGCCGAACACATAGATAGGGTTGTAATAGCCCATCAGAACCACGGGCGTGGTCTGATCGCCGGCGCGAAAGTCGCGCACCAGCTGCAGGGTCTTCTTCAGCGTCGTCCCGGCGTGCAGCGCCCGCAGGCCGGCGGCCTGGATCGACGGGCCGTCGGCCATCGGATCGGTGAAGGGCATGCCGATTTCGAGAATATCGGCGCCGGCGGCGGGGAGCGCCTTCACGATCTCCAGCGCGGTCGCAAGATCGGGATCGCCGGCCATCACGAAAGTGACGAGAACAGCGCGGTTTTCCGCCCTGGCGGCTTTGAAGCGGGCATCGATGCGAGTGGACATGAGCGCTGCAGCGTTCCTCGAGGTCGTCCGGGTCGCGGACCTGATGGGCGCTGCTTAGAGCGCTTTCGCCCGAAGGGGAAGCGGCTTCGTGGAAAGAATGCGCTGCATGGCCGAAGGGGCCGCCGGCGCGCCTCAGGCCAGCGCGTCACGCAGCAGCTGGGCAATGTGGCGGGGTTTGCGGACGGCGCTGTGGTCGATCTGATGGCGGCAGGAAAAACCATTGGCGATCAGCGGCGCATCTCCCGGCGCGGCGCGCATCGCGGGGAGCAGCGAGAGTTCCGCCATCTGCATCGAGGCCTCGTAATGCTCGGCCTCAAGGCCGAAACTCCCCGCAAGGCCGCAGCAGCTGGTCTCGACGATGTCGAAGGCGAGGCCGGGAACGGCGGCCAGTGTCTGGCGCAGCGCCTTCATCGTGCCGAACGCCTTCTGGTGGCAATGGCCGTGCACCAGCGCTTTTGCGCCCGCCACCGGTTTCAGATCCAGCGTGAGACCGTTCACCCGCATCTCGCGGGCGATGAACTCCTCGAACAGAAACAGCTGCTTGCCGAGCTCCCCGGCCTGCGGGCCGAGACCCAGCGCGTAAAGCTCGTCGCGCAGCGACAGCAGGCAGGAGGGCTCGAGGCCGATGATCGGCGTTTTTTCGGCGAGCTCCGTCTCGAAGGCCGCCAGCACCCGCCGCCCCTCGCGCCGCGCCTCCTCGACGAGGCCGTTGGTGAGGAAAGTGCGCCCGCAGCACAGCGGCCGGTCGGGCTCGGCGTCGTCCGCCGCCGGCCTGGCGATGCGCACGCCATAGCCGGCGCGCTCCAGCACCATTGCCGCCGCATCGGCGATGTCGGGATCGAAATGACGGGCGAAGGTGTCGACGAACAGAACGACGTCCCCTCGCGAGCCGCTGGTCGCCGCACGTTCGGCGAAGGGCGCAGCGGCGGGTTCGGGCAAGGAGCGACGGGCGGCGATCCCGAGCGTCTTTTCGACGACGGCGGCAAAGGGAGCGACAGAGTTGCGCAGGCGGATCGCCGCTCGCAGCAGCCGCGGCCAACGATGCAGCCACAAGGGCGCGCCGCCGAACAGCCGCGTGCGCAGGGGAACGCCCGAGACCGCCAGCCGCTGGGCGAGATATTCGGTCTTGATCAGCGTCATGTCGACGGCGCTGGGGCATTCCTTCTTGCAGGCCTTGCAGGAGACGCACAGATCCATCGCCGCGGCCAGCGCCGGATCGGTGAAAGACCCCTCCCCGGCATTGAGCGCAGCCTTGAAGGCGGCGACCCGCGCCTCGGTGGAATGCGCCGGATCGCCGGTGATCCGAAAGCTCGGGCACATGACGCCCTTGCCGGTTTTGCGACAATCGCGGCTGTGCATGCACACCGCCACGGCCTTGGCGTAATTGCCGCCCGTCGCGGGAATGCCCGAATAGGCGTCACCGATGCCGTAGGTGTCGTAGGCCGACCAGTCGAGAAAGGTTTTCATGCGGCGCGGGATGCAAGGACGGGGCCGATCAACTCCCTTTGAGCGCGGCATCGCCCGCCGTTTCCGGCATGAAGACGAAATAGACGAGTGTCGCGACAGCGGCGACGCCGCCCAGAAACAGGAAGGCGGCGTTGTAGCCGGCGCGCACCACGATCTGCCCGGCAACGCCCGTGCTGAGCGCCGCTCCCGTCGCCAGCGCGGCCGTGATCGCCCCCTGGCTCACGTTGAAATGCCCCGTGCCTTTGGTGATGTCGTTGACGACGAGCGGAAACAGCGCGCCGAAGACGCCGGCGCCCACCCCGTCGAGACACTGCACCGCGACCAGCCAGAACGGATCGTCCGAGAGCGTGTAGAGGAACCCCCGCGCCGTGAGCACGATCAGCCCGGCGAGGAACAGCGGCTTGCGCCCCCAGACATCCGCCTTGGCGCCGACCAGCATGGCGACCGGAACCATGATCGCCTGCGCGACGACGATGCAGACCGACATCAGCGACGTGCCGAGATTCCTGTCGATCAGCGACAATTTCTGCCCCACCAGCGGCAGCATCGCCGCATTGGCGAAATGGAACAGCACGACGCTGACTGCGAAGATCATCAGCGGCCGCGATTCCAGCACCACGCCGAATCCCTTCGGCGTGGCGTCGCCCTGCGCCGCATCTTCGTGCAGGCCTCGGGCGAGGTCATGGTCGATGCGATCGACCGGCAGGAACAGCGACGAAACGATGCTGGCCAGCGCCATCGCCGCCATCAGCCAGAACACGACCTGCGGCCCGTAAGCGTAAGCCGCGACCCCGGCGATGGTTGCGGCCGTGGCGTTGCCGGCGTGATTGAAAGCCTCGTTGCGCCCGGTGCGCCGGGTGAAGGCTTTCGGTCCGACGAGGCCGAGCGTCATGGCGGCGAGGGCCGGCTGGAAGACCGCGCCGGCCGCGCCGGACAGAATCTGACTCGCCGCCACGCCCCGGAAGGATATCAGAAAGGGCAGCGCCAACGCGCAGGCCGTGACCGCCAGCGCCGCGCCGATTAGAATGCCGCGCTTGGCCCTCGAGGCGTCGATCAGAGCGCCCGCCGGCGTCTGCGCCAGGATTCCGGCAATGCCGGCGATCGACATGACGAGGCCGATGCTGGCTTCGTCCCAGTTCTGCACGGTGAGCAGATAAATGGCGAGATACGGACCAAGCCCGTCGCGCACATCGGCCAGAAAGAAGTTGATGGCGTCGAGGGGGCGGGCGGCGTCGCGGCTTTCGATCGCGGGCGCGAGACTGGTCGTGGTCATGACAGGACTCTCGCCGAGGGAAAGACTGCGGTGCGCTTCAAGCCTCCAGCGGCGTTTCCTTCTTGATCGAGCCGTCGCGATGCACGTCGATCTCCACGAGATCGCCGCGGCGGTTGGTCGCCTTCACCACCATATGTTTCTTTTCCGGCCGCATGGCGCCGCCATAGGCGTAGCCCGATTTTTCGAGCAGCGCCGTGATCTCGGCCTCGGTCATCGCCATCGCCGCTTCCTGCTTGCGGATATGGCCGTCGAATTCGATGTGCAGTTCCCACGGCCGGCCGTCGGCGTCCGTGGCGATCACCTCGGCGTGACGCTTCTTGATGTCCTGGATATGCGCCGCCCGGAAACCGGCTTTCGCCGCGGCGCCGAGCAGCACATGTTCGTCGACCTCGGATTCGGCCGCCCCAAGTCCGGGCGGTCCGCCAAGACGCACGCGGCGGCCGTCGGCGAAGGTAATGGCCTCGGCATGGGTGAAGCCGTCGCGTGGCAGGCCCTCGATGGTCACCTTGTCGCCGACGGCGACGCGCGCCACCTCCGGCCCGTGCGGCCCGGTCTCGACCAGCTTGCGCCCGTCGGCCTCGACAATGAACTTGCCCCCGAAGATTTCGCGGACAACGCCCTGGAATGTCACGGTTCCGGAGGAAACGGCCTTGTGAGACGTGTGCATGGGAGGCGACCTGCGCTGGCTCGACGTAGTGCAGCCCCAGAACGCATCGCGACGGGCAGATGTTCCGGAGGAAAAGAGCCATCGAAACAGCCCTTGCGCTCGTCATCCCGTTTTCGCCGCCCCTGCCCCACCCTTGCCGCTCGTCCCCCCTTCATTCTATATGCGATTCCCATGCGCCGCGGGTCTTGCGTTCGGCGGGGGCGCACACGATCTTCGTTTCCGGGAGGAGTTGCGCGGCGGGCCGAATGCGAGCCGCCGCCGCTCCCTGCGTGGACCGCTACGGGGTCCAGAGAAAAGGACAGTGGTTATGGCTAAAATCATCGGTATCGACCTTGGCACCACCAACAGCTGCGTCGCCGTCATGGACGGCTCGACGCCCAAGGTCATCGAGAATTCCGAAGGCGCGCGCACCACGCCCTCCATCGTCGCCTTCTCCGACGATGGCGAGCGGCTCGTGGGCCAGCCGGCGAAGCGTCAGGCGGTGACGAACCCCGAAAAGACCTTCTTCGCCATCAAGCGCCTGATCGGCCGCACCTTCGAAGACCCGATGACCAAGAAGGACATGGGTCTCGTTCCCTACAAGATCGCCAAGGCCGCCAATGGCGACGCCTGGGTCTCCGCCGACGGCAAGCAATATTCGCCCTCGCAGATCTCCGCCTTCACGCTGCAGAAGATGAAGGAGACCGCCGAGGCGCATCTGGGCCAGACGGTCACACAGGCGGTCATCACCGTTCCGGCCTATTTCAACGACGCCCAGCGTCAGGCCACCAAGGACGCCGGGAAGATCGCCGGCCTCGACGTGCTGCGCATCATCAACGAGCCGACCGCGGCCGCGCTGGCCTATGGCCTCGACAAGAAGGCGGCCGGCACCATCGCCGTCTACGATCTCGGCGGCGGCACCTTCGACGTCTCCGTTCTGGAGATCGGCGACGGCGTGTTCGAGGTGAAGTCGACCAACGGCGACACATTCCTCGGCGGTGAAGACTTCGACATGCGCCTCGTCGAATACATGGCCGCCGAGTTCAAGAAAGAGCAGGGCGTCGATCTCACCAGGGACAAGCTCGCCCTCCAGCGCCTGAAGGAAGCGGCGGAAAAGGCCAAGATCGAACTGTCCTCCTCGGCCCAGACCGACATCAACCTGCCCTACATCACCGCCGACGCCACCGGCCCGAAGCATCTGACTCTGAAGCTGACCCGCGCCAAATTCGAGGCGCTGGTCGACGATCTCATCCAGCGCACGGTCGAGCCCTGCAAGAAGGCGCTGAAAGACGCCGGCCTCTCCGCGGGCGAGATCGACGAAGTGGTGCTGGTCGGCGGCATGACCCGCATGCCGAAGGTCCAGGAGGTGGTGAAGCAGTTCTTCGGCAAGGAGCCGCACAAGGGCGTCAACCCGGACGAAGTGGTAGCCATCGGCGCCGCCGTTCAGGCCGGCGTGCTGCAGGGCGACGTGAAGGACGTGCTGCTGCTCGACGTGACCCCGCTGTCGCTGGGCATCGAGACGCTGGGCGGCGTGTTCACCCGCCTCATCGACCGCAACACCACCATCCCGACCAAGAAGAGCCAGGTCTTCTCCACCGCCGAGGACAATCAGAACGCGGTCACCATCCGCGTCTTCCAGGGCGAGCGCGAGATGGCGCAGGACAACAAGGCGCTCGGCCAGTTCGATCTGATGGGCATTCCGCCGGCGCCGCGCGGCATGCCGCAGATCGAGGTGACCTTCGACATCGACGCCAACGGCATCGTCAATGTCACGGCGAAGGACAAGGCCACCGGCAAGGAGCAGCAGATCCGCATCCAGGCCTCGGGCGGCCTGTCCGACAAGGACATCGACCAGATGGTCAAGGACGCCGAAGCCCACGCGGCCGAGGACAAGGTGCGGCGCGAACTCGTCGACGCGAAGAACCACGGCGAGGCCGCGGTGCATTCGGCCGAGAAGTCGCTGGCCGAATTTGGCGACAAGGTCTCCTCCGCCGACAAGGGCGCCATCGAGGCGGCGATCGCAGCGCTGAAAACCGCGCTCGAGAGCGAGGACAGCGAAGCCATCAAGGCAAAGACCACCGAATTGGCGCAGGCGTCGATGAAGCTGGGCGAGGCCATGTACAAGGCCCAGCAGGCGGACGCGACCGGGGCGGGCCCCGGCGCGGGTCACGACGCAGATAAGGACGACGTGATCGACGCCGAGTTCAAGGATGTGAGCGGCGACGAGCATCACAAGAAGTGAGTGCACGGGCCTCCCTCATTATTTGCGAGGGAGGCCCTTCTACTTTTTTCTTTTCAAGGACTTCAAATATGTCGACAAACACAAACGCTTTCAACTCCTCTTCATGGCCGGTTCTCCGGGGCAGCACGGATGCCGACCTACGGGACTACAAACAATCGCTGCATAAGGCGGGGCTTCCATTCGAGCAGCCAGAACGGTTGGAGTTACTCGGAGGCGGCAAAGCAGCCATTTCGTCAACTGTTCGCAATCTGGAGATGGCGCAGCTGAAATATCTCGGAATCCTCGGCTCCTTTAGCCCTCCTGTTCCTCAGGGCCTATATCTCGACTAGCCGCCGAGGCTCTCGTCACCCCGCGCCATTCATCCCATGGCGAGCATTTTCGGCGAGGCGGGCTTGCTCCTGTCAAGGACGGCCCGAAGGGCCGCCGCCGAAGGCGGTGCGCCTTACCGCGCATCCTTGACAGGAACAACCCGCTCGCCATGCTGGCCGCCATCGGATGAAAGGCGCGTTCTGGAAATTGGCTCCGAGGTTCGTCCATGAAAATCCCGACCGGCCTCGAAACCGCAAACCACCGTGTCGAAGAACCAGCGGCGCAAGAGACAATCACATTTGCGGCGCCATCGGACACGGAGAAAAGCTCCGTCTCCGCTGTTCTCGACAGGATCGCCGACCGCGCCCGCGGCCAACCTGGCATTGGGGCTGTGATTATGCGGTTGTTGCAAGAAATGCGCGGCGAGTCCCGGTGACTCGGCGCGACTTCGACCGGAGCAACCCTCTCGCGTTCGCGCGCCACCCGCTCACACCCGCCCCACCGCCATCCGCCGCACTTCGTCCGGCGCCACGCCTGCGGCCCGCAGGTCACGCAGGCTCGGGGAACCGCGGCTCTTGGCGAGTTTCTCGCCCTGCGCGTCGGTGATCAGCGGGTGGTGGCGGTAGCGCGGCTCGGGGAGACCGAGAAGATCCTGCAACAGCCGGTGCAGGCTTGTGGCGGCGAACAGGTCCTGTCCGCGCACAACGTCGGTCACGCCCTGCAACGCATCGTCGACGACGACGGCGATGTGGTAGCTCGCCGGCGTATCCTTGCGCGCCAGCACGACATCGCCCCACAGGCGCGGATCGGCGCAGATGACGCCGCGGCCGTGTTCAGTAAAGCAAGCGCCAACGAGCCCGTCATGGCCGGGCTTGTCCCGGCCATCCACACCTGCGGGCGCCGACGCGCGAGACGGAATGTCGGCGAGGTCAAAGACCGGCCCTCGCTGTTCGTCGTGGCGTGGATGGCCGGGACAAGCCCGGCCATGACGCGGAGAGGGGTGTGTGCGAACGGCAAACATCGCCGCCGCCTTTTCCATGTCCAGCCGCAACGCGACGCCGCCCGCCCGCAACACGTCCCGCGCCGGGCGGCGCGGCTTGGCGCGGCAGAAACCCGGATAGACCGGCGCGCCATCGGGGTCGCGCGGCCAGCCCGGCGTGGCGGCGGCGACAGCGGCGATGTCGGAACGCTTGCAGTCGCAGGCGTAGAGGAGGCCCATCGCGTCCAGCTGCTCCAGCGCTGCAGCGTAATCGGCGAAATGCTCCGACTGCCGGCGCACGGGTTGTTCCCAGTCGAGCCCCAGCCAGGCGAGATCCTCGTAAATCGCCGTTTCGAACAGCGGCCGCGCCCGCCCTTGGTCGATGTCCTCGATGCGCAGCAGGAACCTCCCGCCGCTCTCACGTGCGAGGTCTTGGTTCAGCAGCGCCGAGCGGGCGTGGCCGAGATGCAGGAAGCCGTTGGGCGAAGGGGCGAAGCGGAAAGCTTTCGCCACGCCTCACCGATCCTCGTCGTGCACGCGCGCCAGCGCGATCAGGCGCGGCGCCAAGACGATCAACTCTTCTTTGGCGGTCGCAAAAAGGATCGAATCGTCGCTGCCGAAATAGCCGTGGACGATGCGGTTGCGAACTGCGGCCATCGTCGCCCATGGAATGTCCGCATTGGCCGACCGGCGCTCTTCCGGCAGATGGCGAACCGCTTCACCCATGATTTCATAGGCCCGCATGACGGCGTAACGCGTCTTCTCGTCCCCGAGATATTCGTCGATCGTCATGCCATCGACGAAGCGCAGGATCGACTCGCAGGCGGAAGCGATGTCCGCGAGAAGATCGCGGTAGTCACGCGGCTCCTTCACAGCGCCACGGCCTCCCGGAGAATGCGTTCGCCCATATGCGGCTTCAGCGCGCGCCGCGAAACAAGGTCGACCCGCCGCCCGGTCAACGCTCCAAGCTCGCTCTCGAGAGCGAGGAAGGACGACAGCGTGACGGGCCGCGCGAAATCGACGAGCATGTCGAGATCGCTGTCGGCGCGCGCGTCGCCCCGCGCGACTGAACCGAACAGGGCGAGCGAACGGATCGGAAAGCGCCGCTGCAAATCCGGCAAGGCGCTCCGCAAGACGTTCAATGCACGTTCTTTTTCGGTCATTCCCGTCGCCTCGACCGTCCATCGACGCCCGCAAGGCGCAGCGCCAAGGCAAATCATAACACGCGTCGCTTCCTGCGCCAGTTGCGCGCCTGGGCAAGGCGGCGCGGCGACCAAGGTCGTGCGGCGCTTACCTGCCCCGCGCCCGCTCCACCACCGCCAGAGCCGCGGCAAAGGCCTGCTCGCGGTCCATTTCGCTGGTGTCGAGCACGACCGCATCCGCCGCCGCCGCGAGGGGGGCGACGCCGCGGCCGGAATCGCGGGCGTCTCGCTTCTTCACATCGGCCAGGATCGCCTCGAAATCCACCGGCGCGCCGCGGCCGGCGAGTTCCAGCGCGCGGCGCTGGGCTCTCGTTTCCGGCGAGGCGGTGACGAAAATCTTCACCGGCGCGCCCGGACAGATCACCGTGCCGATGTCGCGCCCGTCGAGAACCGCACCCTCCGGCCGGGTGGCGAAGCGGCGCTGCAGGTCGATCAGCGCGGCGCGCACCGCGGGCATGGCGGCGACGATCGAGGCGGCTTCGCCCATTTCGCGCGCCCGCAGACGCGTCTCGTCGAAATCCACGAGCGACAGTCCGCGCGCCGCTTCCTCCGCCGCTTCGGCGTCGTCGAGCGGCAGGCCTTCGTCGAGCAGGGCGCAGGCGGTGGCGCGATAGAGCAGGCCAGTGTCGAGATGCGGCAGCGCGAAATGGGCGGCGAGCCGCCGAGCGAGCGTGCCCTTGCCGGAGGCGGCCGGCCCGTCGATGGCGATCAGCAGTCTCACGAGAACTGCGCTCCCAGCGCTTCCATCACCGGCCGGAAGGCCGGGAAACTGGTGGCGATCATCGTGTCGTCGTCGACCGTGACGGGAGTGTCCGCGGCAAGACCCATGACGAGGAAACTCATGGCGATGCGATGGTCGAGATGGGTTTCGACCATCCCGCCGCCCTGGACGCGCCCGGCGCCGCCGCGCACGATCAGATCGTCGCCCTCGATCTCGCAGTCGACGCCATTGGCCATGAGGCCGGCGACGACGGCGGCGAGGCGATCGGACTCCTTCACGCGCAGTTCGGAAAGGCCGCGCATGCGCGTTTCGCCGGTCGCGAAGGCGGCGATGGTCGCGAGGATCGGATATTCGTCGATCATCGAGGGTGCGCGCGGCGCCGGCACATCGACGCCCTTCAAGGGGCCGGCATAGCGCACGCGCAAATCGGCGACCTCTTCGCCACCCTCGTCGCGGCGGTTGGCGAGTGTCACATCGGCGCCCATCTCCAGCAGCGTGGTGAGCAGCCCGGAGCGCAGCGGATTGGTCATCACGCCCTCGACGACGATGTCGGAGCCCGGCACGATCAAGGCGGCGGCGATCGGAAAGGCGGCGGAGGACGGGTCGGCGGGCACCGCGACATGCGAGGGCCGCAGCGCGGGGCGACCTTCGAGCGTGATCCTGCGGCCATGCTCGCCAAAGGCCTCGCTGGTGACCGTCGCGCCGAAATGCGTCAGCATCTTCTCGGTGTGGTCGCGCGAGGCTTCCTGCTCGATGACCACGGTGCGGCCGGGAGAATTGAGGCCGCACAGCAGCACTGCGGATTTGATCTGCGCCGAGGCGACCGGCGTCCTGTATTCGATCGGCAGCGGCTCGGCGGAGCCTTGCAGCACCAGCGGCAGACGCCCGCCCTCAGCCTGCTCGAGGATCTGCGCGCCCTGCTGCGCCAGCGGATCGAGAATGCGCTTCATCGGCCGCTTGCGCAGCGAGGCGTCGCCGTCGAAACGCGCGGTGATCGGATGGCCGGCGACGACGCCCATCATCAGCCGCGAGCCAGTGCCGGCATTGCCGAAATCGAGCGTTTCGGAGGGTTGCAGAAGGGAGCCGAGGCCGGGGCCGAAGACACTCCAGCGACCTTCGGCGCGCCGCTCGACTTTCGCGCCGAGCGCCCGGCAGGCGGCGGCGGTGCGCAGCACGTCCTCGCCCTCGAGAAGCCCCTCGATCGTCGTTTCGCCGACCGCCAGCGTCCCGAAAATCAGCGCCCTGTGCGACACCGACTTGTCGCCCGGCGGGCGGCAGCAGCCGGCGAGCGGTTTCGAGCGGCCGGCGGCGGCCGGCCTCGCGGCGGAAGACGTTGCGCTCACGCGTTGATCCCTGACGAAAGATGCGCCGCCAGCGGCGGAGGAAAGGGCGATATACAACGCTCCATCGCCCCCGCCAAACGCCAAAAAAAGGCCCGCCGAGCACGAGGCAAGGCGGGCCAGTCTGGTCAAACACGCGGAGAAGAGGGAAGGAACCGCGTGAATCAGCATCCCTGGGAGGCATGCTCCGATGCGGCGCGCGCGCCGCATGGGGCCATGGCTTTTCGGGGGGTCCGGCCGCCCCGAAGGGCGGCCGGATGTCTTGCAGGCTTACAGCGTGGCGCCAGCCTGGAACTTCGGAATCAGCGGGCCGCCGACTTCGACGCCGATGCGCTTGCCCGACGGCGTGAAGAAGAACAGCAGGCCGCCGAACTGGCTGTCGGTGTCGTAGGCGAGATCCGACAGACGTTCGATGTCGAAGCGGGCGTCCTGGATGTGGAGCGTCAGCTCGCGCGTCTCACCGGGGGCGATCGGGGTCGGATCGCTCACCGACAGGCCGCGGTCGGCCAGCAGATAGTCCGGGAACTCGGGCTTCGTCGTGAACACGTCGGGGTTCAGGAAGCGCAGGCCAGCCGCGGTCCATTCGCCGACCTTCACCGGCTCGTTGCCGTTGTTGGTCACGTGATACTTGATCGTCAGCTCACGACCCGGGACGGTGTACTGGCCGCCCATGAAATGCAGCTTGACGGTCGGATCCGGCAGGTCGATCGGCTCGATGCCCGTCAGGAGGCCGGCCTGCATCGGCAGGGTGCGCGGGAACTCCTTGTTGGTCGCGCCATAGGTGACCAGAACCGCAAGCAGCATGGCCGCCAGAGCGACGCCGCCGATGCGCTTCTCGGACGGACCGATCAGCTCGTCGGCCTTACCGGCCTTCACCCACCAGTAGCGAACGATGATGCCCTTGGTCAGGAACCAGTAGATCACCCACACGGCCCCGATCGCCATCCACGCGAAGTGGTAGGTGTAGGTCCAGTTGATGCCATAGGATTCCAGGTCGATCGTGCCGCCATCGAGGAGCGTCACCGGGTTGGTGAAGTCCTTCATGTCGCCCTTGATCGTGATCCACTGACCGGGGCCGACGATCGGGCCGCCGTCCTTGACGTTGATCTGGACGTGGACGTGATAGCGACCCTGACGGCGGGCCTTGAGCAGGATCTTGTATTCGTAGTCCTTGCCGACTTCCATCGAGAAGGTGCGCGGCACCGGAACGCCGCCCACGAACGCGCCCTTGCGGATCAGCACCGGTCCGGGTTCACCGACGTTGAGGAACGCTTCGCCCGGATTGGCGACGGCCTGCGGCCAGCCGGAGAAGACGTGGACCTTACCCGTCAGCTCCATTTCGTCGTTGATGCTCAGTTCGGTCTTCGACCACTTCACATCGTACCAGTTCATGGTGCGCATGCGCAGGAAGGCCTGCTGCGAACGCTCGCCATGCGCCTCGGCGGTGGTCGCCGCCGGGACGGCGGCCGCGACCGCGACCGCTCCGAAGGCGACGACGCGCAGGGCGCGGGCCGCCCAGCCGGTCGTCATCGCTGAGAGAATCGTGGATTTCATCTTGTTGGAACTCCCTTGGTTTCTTCTCCCGCCGGAGCCGCACGGCTCCGGCGCCTCTTTGATTTCGCCTGTCGCAGCGCGATCAGATTTCTTCATTCTCGAGGTAGCTGGTCGTGGAGAACCAGATGCCCATCTTCCACCACCAGAAGTAGACGAGCATGGAGATGAAGGACGAGAAGAACGCAGCCACCGGCACAACGTCCTTACCGAAGGTGCGCAGCGTGCCGCGCTCGACCATGCGGATGTATTCCGGCGTGCCCGTGCGGACGTAGTTGAAGCCGATGAGGTCAGCGAGCGTCAGCAGCACGCCGTCGACTTCCGCCGCCTGGTGATACTGGGCGAGAACCGGCCAGTTGATCGGGTAGAACAGCAGACCCCAGCCCATCGAACCGACGAGGGCGGTGACCAGCCAGCTGCCCGACAGCATCAGCACGATGTCCAGCCACAGGCCCATGGGAATGAGCGCGGACGGGAAAACGAGGTTGATCGGGAAGAAGGTCCAACCCCAGAAGTTGTCGTAGCGGTTGATCCACTCGCCGACGAGCAGCGCGAGGGTCACGGTCGTCGCGCCGAACGGCAGACGCAGGCGGGTCCAGAAGAACGCCTGGGCGGCCGCGGCGAAACACATGGCGACGATCGGCGCCACGGTCGGCCACATGCGGCGGTCCTTGAAGTCGATCCAGAAGTCCCAGTCGCCGGCCAGCAGCATGTAGTGGATGTGATACGAGCCCAGCAGCACGGCGAACAGGACCACGAGCAGGATCCAGTCCGTCAGGATGACGCAGCCGAGCAGCTCCTCTTTCGATTTCCAGGTGCCGGTGATCGGCCCTGATTCCGTCGTAACCGACATATTTGCCTCTCCTTGTATCCCCCCCGGCGGAAGCCGGTTTTTTGCGTAAACCTCCCCCGTTCGCGCGCCGCAGGGCGCGCGGAATCAGGCTTGGTCTGGTCGAAAAGATGGGAGGCGGTCGCCGCCGGCCTTGCACCCGAAGTGCAACCGCCTCCCGTCACATCGTTTCCCGGACGCCTGGGAGCGTGCGCCCTGTCGAAACGATGTCAGCCTCGGTGGCCCCGCTCCGATCAGAGCGAGAGCACGTCCTTTTCGTATTCTTTCGAGAGCTCGATGACGCGATCGAGGGTCTGGCGGGCGACGCCGAACACGGCGAGCGCGAACCAGCCGAAGAACACGAAGCCCCAGTGCAGCGGCGCCGTGAACAGCTCTTCCATGAACCAGAAGGTGTGACCCCACTCGTTCAGGCCGATGTTCGGGAAGATCATGAACGGACCGGCGAAGAACATCAGGAACGCCAGCGAGATCTTGTTGGCGAACTGCGGAATGCGGGTATGCGCATACATGAAGGCACCCCAGCCGCAGATGATGTAGATCGGATAGCTGAGGTAGAACTCGAGGATGTGCGACGGCGTGAAGTCGGTGTCGCGAATCACGGTCTGATGCCAGGTGCCGTCCTGCTCGGTGAAGTAGGAGGCGCCCCAGTAGACCGAGAAGGCGTAGACCGCCAGCCAGCCGATGAGCGTCAGAATGCGGCGCATTTCCTCGCGCGGCGCGACGCTGTTCACGTCACGGTCGCGGGTCTTCCACAGATAGCCGCCGACCGCGCAGAAGGCGATGAATTCCAGCGGCAGCTCGGTCCACATCAGGTTGAGCCAGTAGGTCTGGAATTCCGGCGCGAAGGAGTCGAGACCAGCCTTCCAGCCGAAATACTGCTCATAGATGCGGATGCCGACGTAAAACACCAGCATGATCGACATGGTGATGTAGGCCGGCTTGTAATTGACGATGGTGTCCGTCGATGCGCCGGCCGCGGCGCCCGACGCCTTTTCTGTCGTCAGACTCATGCTTCTCCTCCTCTTCGAGAGCCCCCAGGGGCGGTTCGACGCCCCGAAAGTTCTTTTGTTTTCACGCACGCGCGATTGTTCGGAGCGCGCGGGAAAGGCTGACGGAAAAACGCGGCAAGACCCTGCCGGCCCGGAAAGCGCCGTAATGTCCTGCAACAGCCTCCGCAGTCGCCGGACGCTATCGAAGACTAGTTCTTGCTGTCAACGGATTGGATGCAACGTTTATCTGCGACAAACTGGCGCAAAGGCTTTTATAGTGATTAAAAATCCCAACCGTTTCATACAAACTTGTATTTTGATGATGAGACTTCGCGGAAGCGTATTGTATAAAGAGGGATGATGCGCAGGAAAATATGCGACTTATTATTTTAGAGTGATACTAAGTTAAGAAATACCGATACTTGCGACATTCGGCCGCATCGATACTCTGTTGTAACGCCCGTCCTTTTCCGGATGATCGCCCGGTCATAGCGTCGTGCGCCAGCCGCGCGCGCCAGGGAGGGAACGACATGAAAATGCTGCACTCGTACAAGGAATTCGGTTGGGTCGCGTTCTGGGTGGCCTTCGCCATCTTCCTGTTCGCGATCTTCATTCCGTCGGTGAACCGCGCGCTCAATCTCTGATTGCCTCTGCGAAGAGATTTCCGGACGGGGTCGGCGTCAGCCGGCCCCGTTTTTTTACGCGCATTGGTGGAGCATGCTGGATATTGCGGCGCCACGGGAGGCGGCCCGTGCGGGGCTCCCGTCGCCCCAACCTGGGCCTTGCCGGCCGTTCATTGACTTTTGGCAGGTCGAATGCGTTCAGATAAACACCTGCGGCATTTTGTAGCAACACTCTAACAAACCGCAATTTATGCGCTTAATAATGAGACTTTGAACTCTTCTACTTCGTCTTCTTGCCCACAATTTCGCGGATCAGCGCGAGTTTCACTTGACCGCAGCGACTCTTCCGCCCGCGCATCTTGTCTGAACGTCCGCGTTTCATACAATAGAATCGTGCATTTGCGCAAAAGTACAGCCTTGTCTCGAGGATTGTCTTTGTGGAAAGTAGCGCATGCGGCTGCCGCGGGCGCCGTGCCGCACTGCGAAAAAGAACAAACAAAAATCCCGATGAGCGAGACAGAACTGAAAAGCCCCAGACGGCAGGACGAGGATCGCCGACGTGAGGACGTGATTCGCGCGCTCCTTGCGCGTCAGGGCCAGCGCCTCTCCCAGGACGTGATCCGCAACCTGACCAACGATCTCGGAGTCAGCCGCGCCACCGCCTATCGGATGATCAAGAAATTCCGAACCTGCGGCGCGATCACCTCGCCCTCTTCGCGTCCGGTCGGCCGCCCGAAGGGCGCACGCGTGCTCGACCCGGCCCGGGAGGCGCTCATCCGCGACGCCATCGAAGGGTTCTATCTCCAGCCGTCGCGACCGCGCTTCAGCCAGCTGGTGCGGGAGATCGCCCGCCGCTGCTCCAAGGAACGTCTGCCCACCCCCAACTGGCGCACGGTGAAATCGCGTGTGCAGGACATCGACGCGACGATCCGCGCGACGCGCCGCAACGAGCCGGCGCCGGTCGATGACTGACGTGAGGCGGCGATGATCGTCAGGCCCCCGCGGCTCCCGCTCGACGCCGTGCAGATCGATCATGTCGAAGTCGACGCCGTTCTGCTCGCTCCGGACGGCGAAGCGATTGGCCGCCCCTGGATCAGCCTCGCCATCGATCTCGCCACGCGAATGATCGTCGGTCTGCATGTCTCCGCCGCGCCGCCGACGCGGCTCTCGGCCGGTCTCTGCCTCCTGCACGCTGTCTGCGACAAGACCCGCTGGCAGACGCGCCGCGGACTCGATGCGCCCTGGCCCTGCGCCGGTCTGCCGCGGCGCGTCGCCACCGACGCCCGCAGCTTCTTCGGCGGACGCCGCTTCGCCCTCGCCTGCCGCGCGCTCGGCGTCGTCCACGCCGACAGCGCCCCGCGTCCCGGCGGCTATGGCGGCCATGTGGAAGCGCTGATCGGCCAGAACATCGGCGCCGCCGTTCTGGTGCGCGGCGGCGCACCCCTCGCCGCGGGGCGTCGTCGGCCCGAACCTCCGCGCGATCTGATCGCCACCGAGACGTGGCTCGGCGCCCAGATCGCCGTCTATCACGCCCGCCGCCATCCGGATCTGAGACGGTCGCCGCTGGCGGCGTGGACGGCGCAGGATATCTCCGCGTCCAGCCGGACACCGGACGATTGCCTGCGCTTCCGCCTGTCGTTCTTTCCGCAGGAGGACTGCACACTGGAGCCCGACGGACTCAAGCTGGGGAACGCCACCTACTGGAGCCGCGGCCTCGAGGACGATCTCGCGGCGGGCCGCCCCCGCCTCGCTGTCCGCTACGACCCGAGGGACATGTCGCGCATTTTCGTCGAGCGCCCGTCGGGACGTTTCGTCAAGGCCCGGGCGCAGCAGGCCGAACGCGCCGAAACGCCGGTTTCGGCGGAGGCGCCCGACTGTTCGCGCAAATGCCTGTCCGCCTGCCCCTTCGAGGGATGACCGTCTCACGCGCTCGATACAAAGCGGTTTTCAGCCGCCCGCAAGCTGTCGTAAGCTGCAGCCGGATGCGCGCCGACGAGCGGCGCGCCGCGAGCAGGCGACTCGAACCCATGGAAGAATTCGAAGGCGGCTTTCTGCGCAGTCTGATGATCGGTTTCGGCCTCGCGATTCTGGCGTCCTTCCTGTTCGTCTGGTTCGGGTGATCACGCCGGGCGCAGGACGGCCCGCGCAGCGGAGAGCGCGGTGACGCGACATCGTTTCGACGCCCTCGGCTATGGCGCCGCCGCCGCCGCGGTCGCGGTGGCGACCCTGGCGCGGCTCGTTTTCGATCGTTTTCTGCCCGACCACCCCTTTCTCACCTATATTTTTGCCGTGCTGTTCGCCGCCGTGTTCTGCGGCGTCGGCCCCGGCGTCGCGACGGTCATCGGTTCGATCGTCGCCGCCGATTATTTTTTCATGGAGCCGATCGGCGCGCTGGTGCTGGCCCATGCCGACGACGCCATCCGCTGCGCGCTGTTCGCGTTGCTGGGACTGGGCGTCGTTTTCGCGGCCGGGGTGCGCCGCGGGGGACTGGCGAGACGAGACGCGGCCCGCGAGGCCGCCGAGAGCGAAGCCCGGCTGCTTGCGGAACGGCTGAACGTCGCCCTGTGCGCCTCGCCGGTCATCCTGTTCGAGCAGGACCGCGACCTTCGCTTCGTGTGGATCGCCAATCCGGCGCACCGCTTCCACCCGGACGAAGTGACCGGCCGGAGCGACGCCGACGTCTTGCAGAACACCCCGGAGGCGGAGGCGCTGATCGCGCGCAAGCGGCAGGTCCTCGAAACGAAAACCCCCTGGCGCGGCGAACTGGCGGTGACTGTCGATGGCCATCGGCGCTGTTTCGATCTCAGCATCCAGCCGCGCCTTTCAGGGGGCGAGGTCGTCGGCGTGCTGGGTGCGGCCGTCGATCTCACCGAGCGGGTGCGCATGGAAGACGAATTGCGCGCCAGCGCCGCCCGCGAGCGCCAGCGGGCGGCCGAATTGCAGGCGCTGCTCGACACGGCGCCGATCGGCCTGGCGATCGCCACGGATGCCTCCGGCGCGCATATCCGGGGCAATCCGGCCAACGAAGCCATGTTCGGCGTCTCGCCGCAGGGCGAGTTCTCGAAAAAGTCGACCGATGTCTTCATCGTGTCAGCGAACGGCCGGGAGCTGCCCGTCGCCGATCTGCCGATGCAGCGGGCGCTGCGCGGCGAGACCGTCGCGGGGCAGGTCATGGATGTTTCTCGCCCGGGCGGCGAGACCCTGACGGTCTTCGGGCGGGCGGCGCCGCTCTATGACGAAGACGGCGCGCCCCGCGGCGCCGTGGGCGCCTTTCTCGACATCACGCCGTTGCGCCGCGCTGAACAGGCGCTGGAACAGGCAGACCGGCGCAAGGACGCTTTCATAGCCACCATGGCGCACGAGCTGCGCAATCCGCTGTCAGCGATCTGCAACGGCGTCTTCACGCTGCGCCGGGCGCCGGGCGCCGTCGAAGCGGATCGCCTGCACGAAATGATGGAGCGCCAGACCGGCGCGCTGGTGCGGCTCGTCGACGATCTGCTCGACACGTCGCGCTTCAGCTCGGGCAAGATCGCGCTGCGCCGCCAACGCACGACCATCCTGCCGCTGCTCGATCAGGCGATCGAAGCCGTCGCGCCCGCCGTCGCCGCCAGGCGCCTGCGACTCCTGCGCCCGCCTGCGCCGCAAGATCAGGCGCTGTTCGCCGATCCGGCGCGGGTGACGCAGATCTTCACCAATCTTCTGAGCAATGCCGTCAAATTCACGCCGGAGGGCGGAACGATCGAGATCGAGGTCGCCTGCGACGACACAGCCGTGTCGGTCTCCGTTCGCGACACCGGCGTCGGCATCGCCCCCGAAACCCTCCCGACCGTCTTCGACTGGTTCGTGCAGGGCGGCAAGGGCTCGTCGGAAGGGCTGGGCGTCGGTCTCGCTCTGGCGCGCGAACTCACGCGCCTGCATGGCGGAACCATCGAGGCCCACAGCGACGGCGCCGGCCGGGGCGCCGTCTTCACCGTGCGGCTGCCGATCGACCCGGCGCAGCCCTGAGGCGGATCGGGTTCAGACCGGACGATTCTCGTAGCGGTTCTTGACCGGGCCCATGCGCTCGACGCCCTGGGCATAGCTGATCGCGTCGTATTTGCCGTTGAAGCCGGCCGCGGCGTCGGCGATGGCGTCGGTCTTGCCGCCATTGGACAGTTTCTTCAACGAGGTCTTGTCGAGATAGAGCAGCTCCAGCAGCTCGTTGTAGACCGTCGCTTCGTCGAGCGGCAGGATATTGAAGGTGATGCCGTCGATATCGACCGTGTATTTCGCCAGCAGGTCGATGTTGTTGCAATAAGCGAAATACTTGCCCTCCGGGGTCAACTTGCCTTTCAGCACTTCCGCCAGCAGGGTGAGGGACTCGAAGGAGAGGAGATAGCCGGCCAAAAAGTCGATTGTCGGTTTTCCGACATCGGCCGTCGCGATCACCTGATAGCAGACCAATTCCGGCGGGCGCTTCTCGTCGGCGAACTGCGGAGCGAATTTCAGCGCGATATCGCCGCGAAAGCCGAAGCGGCCGGGCTTTTCCGTCGGTCCCTTGAGGGTTGCGTTGAGCAAACGGCCCTGTTCTTCGAGGGATCCGAAAACGGTTTCACTGATCGTCGCCATGTTGCGTCCGTCCATCGTTGTGGCCTGGTGGGCCATTTTTCGCGCTCCATAGGGGCGCGGTCGACGGGAGGGAGCAACCGGCGTGCCACTGTTTTCGTCAGTCGCAAAGCGCGTAGCCGGCGCAGAAATTTCGGTGCGGAGCCGTCTCGAAAGCGGCGGCGGCGCTGGCGACTTCGAACAGCAGAGCGGCGACGACGAGGGCGAGAATGGCGAAGCCGGCGGTGGGGCGCATGACGATGGTCCTTTCGATCTGGTCCGCCCACCGGTCTCGGCGGGCAGGATCAGACTTAAGGGACCGCGTCGGGAAGCGATGTGTGCGAGCGCAACTGCGCGACCATCGCCGAATCGCTCACCGCGCTCTCGGATGCGCATCCCTGTATGCGCCGAGCAGTCGCGCCGCATCCACAGACGTGTAGATCTGCGTCGTCGACAGCGAGGCGTGGCCGAGCAGTTCCTGTATCGCGCGCAGATCGCCGCCGCGGCCGAGAAGATGCGTGGCGAAGGAGTGGCGCAGGGCGTGCGGGGTGGCGCTGTCGGGGAGGCCCAGCGCGCCACGCATGCGCTGCACCGCCAGTTGCAGCAGACGCGGAGACAACGGCCCGCCCCTGGCGCCGACGAACAGCGGCCCGCCCGTCAGATCCCAGGGGCAGAGTTGGAGATAGGCTTCGATCGCCTGCCGCACCGGCGCGATCACCGGAACCGTGCGGCTCTTGCCGCCCTTGCCGAGGATCGTCACCCGGTCGATCGCGCCGACCGGCGCTGCGGCGCGAGGGATCGACAAGGCTTCGGAAATGCGCAGGCCTGCGCCGTAGAGCAGCGACAGCGCCGCGGCGTCTCTGGCGAGAATCCACGGATCGCGCGTATCGCCGGCGCGGCTCTCCACGTCGACGAGATCGCGGGCGGCATCCATGCTGAGCGCCTTGGGCAGGCTGCGCGGCTTCCCGGGCGGATGCAAAGCGGCGAACACGTCGGTGCGGGCAAGACCGCGCTTTTCGCAAAAACGGAGGAAGCCACGCACGGCGGCGAGCGCCCGTAACAGCGAGCGGCTCTCCAGCCCGTCGCGCCGGCGCTGGGCCAGATAGGCGCGCAGATCCGCGGGCTCGAGGGCGATCAGCGTCGCGGCGTCGGGCGCGACGCCGAAATGGCCCCGCAGAAAGACGACGAAGCCCCGCACGTCGCGGGCGTAGCCGTCGAGCGTATGTTTCGAGGCGCGCCGCTCGCCGGCCAGATGCGCGAGCCAGGCGGCGAAGGCGGCGCGAATCTCGGGCGCGGCGGGGAGCAGGGCTGCGTTTCCGGCGACGACGGTCTCCTCTCCCGGCGCAGCCGCTGCGGCCGAGGCTGGCGGACCGCCGACATTCGCTGTGTTTGTCCGAGCCATGAAGGAAACCCCGTCTTGTCCAGCTCGGTTATAAAAACCTTCCCTTTCTTTTCTCCCCCTCGCGCCGACCGCGGCGGCAAAATTTCGGTGATTGCGGCCCGCCCTTGCCCCCCCGCCCATTCCAAGGCATGAACGCGCCGGACAATTCCCCTCCGGAGCCCCGCATGACTCTCCTTCTCGCCAGCGTCCTCTCATCGGCCGAGGCGGCGGTCGCTTTGGCCGGGGGCGCCGACGTGATCGACTGCAAGGATCCGGCCCGCGGGGCGCTCGGAGCGCTGTCGCTTGCCGAAGTCGCCGCCATCGTCGCCGAAGTCGCCGGCCGAAAGCCCGTCAGCGCGGTGGTGGAGTTGCCGCACGACGGAGCGCTCGCCCGCAAGGCGATCGAAGACGCCGTCGCCGCGGGGGTGGATTTCGTCAAATTCGCCGTGCCGGCGACGCCCGACGCGCCGCGGGTCGTCGCCGATCTCGCCCCGCTCGCCGGCAGGATGAAGCTCGTCGGAGTGCTGTTCGCCGATCTCGGCCCGGACCTCGACATTCTCGCCGATCTCGCGCGCGCCGGCTTCCATGGCGTGATGCTGGACACCGCCCACAAGGGCAAGGGCCGGCTGCTCGATCACATGAGCGTCCCCGATCTTGCCGCTTTCGTCGCCCGCGCAAAAGCCTTCGGACTGACAACCGGTCTCGCCGGATCGCTCGAGCCGCCGGATGCGCCGCGGCTGGTCACCACCGGCGCCGACATTCTCGGCTTCCGCGGCGCGCTCTGCGCCAGGGGCGACCGCCGCGCCGCTCTCGAGCCCGCCGCCGTCGCGCTCATCCGCGATCTTCTGCCCACCGCAACCGCGCCGCGCGCGCCGGCCAGCGGAGAGACCGACACGGTATTCCTGCACGATTACGTCGTGCCGATGGAGGTCGGCGCCTATGCCAGCGAATATGGCCATGTGCAGCGCGTGCGCTTCAATGTCGACGCCGACGTGCTGCGCCATGGCGGCGCCGACGACATGCGGCAGGTGTTCTCCTACGATGTGGTGATGGACGCCATAAAGCTGATCCTCGCCGGCGGCCATGTGGTGCTGGTCGAAACCATCGCCGAACGCCTCGCGACAAGCGTGCTCGCGCACGACATGGTGCAGACGGTGACGGTGCAGGTGGAAAAGCTCGACATCGCGCCCGGCGCCGTCGGCGTGAAAATTCGCCGCCAGCGATGACGCGCCCGCATCTCGTCGTCAAATTCGGCGGCAGCCTGCACGCCTCGCCCCGCCGCGATCCCTGGCTTTCGGCGCTGGCCCGCTGGCCACATCGCCTGACGCTGGTCTGCGGCGGCGGCCCTTTCGCCGACGCCGTGCGCGCGGCGCAGCCGGTGATGGGCCTGTCCGAAGTCGCCGCGCACGGAATGGCGCTGCTGGCGATGGAGCAATATGCGCTGGCGCTGGCCGATCTTCACCCCGCGCTGGCCCTAGCCGACGATCCGGCGCAAATCGGCGCCGCCCATGTCGCCGGGCGCATCGCCTTGTGGCGACCCTATGCGATGGTGTCGCGCGCCGACGATGTCGAGGCGCGCTGGCAGGTCACCTCCGATAGTCTCGCCGCCTGGCTGGCGCGGCGTCTTGCCGCGGATGCGCTGCTGGTCGTCAAGAGCGTCGACGCCGTATCTGGCGCGGAACTTGTTTCACGCGACATCGTCGATCCGGCCTTCCCGGCCTATTCGGCTGGGCTTGGCGTATACGTCGCCGGGCCCGCCGCTCTGGACGGGGCGCCGGCGCAGCTTGCGAAAGGCGCCCTTCCCGGCGCAAGGATCGATTTCCCCGCACTCGTCGAGACACGCACATGACCAAGGATATCGTAACGCCGCGCTGGGGCTGGGCGCTCACCGGCTCCGGCCATTTCTTCACCGAATGTCTCGACATGATCCGCTCGCTCGAGCACGTCGATCTGTTCGTGAGCAAGGCGGCGGGCGAAATCGTCCGCATGTACAAGGAAAAGCTGGACGTGCCGGACACGATCCGCATCTTCAAGGACACAACCGCCAGCGCCGCGCCGGTCGGCGGCTTCTATTACAATGTCTATCACACGCTGGTGGTGGCGCCGGCCTCGTCCAACACGGTCGCCAAATGCGTCTATGGCATTTCGGACAATCTCGCGACCAATGTCTTCGCCCAGGCCGGCAAGTGCCGGGTGCCGACCATCGTCTTCGCCTGCGACACCGCGCCGGAACTGGAGACGCGCGCGCCGGCCGGCATGGTCAAGGTCTATCCACGCCGCATCGATCTCGAGAACACCGACAAGCTCAAGAGCTTCGAGGCGACGCAGGTGCCCGAGAGCCTCGCCGCGCTGCGCGAAGCCGTGGAGGCCCGCCGGCTCGAACTCACGGGCAAGGCGCGGTGACCGGCGCGGCGTCCGGGACCCGCGTCCTGTTCGTGACGGGGCGCCTTGCCGCGCCGCGGCTCGAGCGCATGGTGGCGGGCTTCGGCGCCGAGGCGGCGAGCTGGTGCATTCACGACATCGGCGTCAAGGTGGCGGCGCTGATGACGCAGGAGATCCTGCTGCGCCGCCTGCCGCGTCCGCTGGAAGCCGACCGGGTGATTCTGCCCGGCCGCTGCCGCGCCGATCTCGAGGCCCTGACCCGGGTGTTCGGCGTTCCCTTCGAGCGCGGTCCCGAGGAAATCGCCGATCTGCCGCAATATCTCGGTCGCGCCGGAGGTCCGCCGGATCTCTCGCGCCACGACATGCGCATTTTCGCCGAGATCGTCGACGCCTCGACCATGAGCGTCGTCGAGATCGTCGCGAAGGCGCAGCGGCTCGCGGCGCAGGGCGCCGATGTCGTCGATCTCGGCTGCCTGCCCGATACGCCCTTTGCACATATGGAAGAGGCCATCGCCGCGCTGCATGCGGCGGGACTGAAGGTTTCGGTCGATTCCGCCAATGTCGGGGAGCTGACCCGCGCCGTCCGCGCCGGCGCCGATCATCTGCTCAGTCTCGACGAACAGACGCTGGCGATCCTGCCCGACAACGCGCCGCTGATCCCGATCCTCGTGCCGCGCCCGCATGGCGATCTCGACTCGCTGCAGCGCGCCGCCCGCATCGCCGAAGCGCGCGGCATAAATTACATTCTCGATCCGATCCTCGACCCCATCCATTTCGGTTTCGCCGCCAGTCTCGCGCGCTATGTCGAACTGCGGGCGCGCGAACCGCGGGCCGAGATCATGATGGGCACCGGCAATCTCACCGAACTCACCGACGCCGATTCGGCCGGCGTGACCGCAGCGATGCTGGGCGTCGCATCCGAGCTCGGCATTCGCCATCTGCTCACCGTGCAGGTCAGCCCGCACACGCGTCGCACCTTGCAGGAGCACGACGCAGCGCGACGGATGCTTTATGCCGCCCGCGCCGACAGGGCGCTGCCAAAGGGCTATTCGACGGCGTTGCTGCAACTGCACGACAAGAAGCCCTATGCGTCGACTCCCGACGAAGTCGCCGAGCTTGCCCGCGAGTTGCGCGACTCGAACTTCCGCATCGAGGTTTGCGAAGACGGCATACATGTCTTCGCGAAAGGGTTTCACGTCGTCGCTCAGGACGCGATGAGCCTGTGGCCGCAGCTCGGCATCGAAAACGACGGCGGCCACGCCTTCTATCTCGGAGCCGAGCTGATGAAAGCCGAACTGGCGTTCAAGCTCGGCAAACGCTATCGCCAGGACGAGGCGCTGGATTTCGGCGCCGCGCTCGATATCGAAGCGAGCGATCTCGAACGCTTCAAGGAAATCGGCCACACCATGCGCAAGGCGCAGCTGGAGCGATAGGAATGCCGCTGATTCGCGAGTGCATCGTCACGACGCTGGGCGAGGGCGACCGCCCGCATATCGCGCCGCTCGGCCTGATCGAGGAAGGCGAGCGCTGGATCATCGCGCCCTTCGCGCCGTCGGCGACGCTCACCAATCTCGAGGCCCGGCCGATCGCCACGGCCAGCTTCATCGACGATGCCGAAATCTTCGCCGGCTGCGTCACCGGAAACCGCGACTGGCCGCTGGCCGATATAACGGGTTGGGCCGCGCCGCGGCTCGAGGCGGCGCTGGCGCATGCGCAGCTCGAGGTCGAGCGCGTCGAAGCGCACGACATTCGCCCACGATTCATATGCAAGGTCGAGCGCATCGAAACGCATCGCCCGTTTCTCGGCATGAACCGCGCGAAGGCGGCGGTGCTGGAGGCGGCGATCCTCGTGACGCGGCTCTCCATGCTGCCGCGCGACAAGATCGAATCCGAATTGACCTATCTGACGATCGCCATCGACAAGACGGCGGGCGAAAAGGAGCGCGCGGCCTTCGAAAGGCTGCGCGCCAGGATCGACGCGCATTTGCGCGGATGATGCGGGAGACAATTCATGGCGGAATATGGAACGCAGGAACATCTCGAACATGCCGAGCACGCCGAACATGCGGCGCACAGCGGCACGCCGTTCCTGCTCACGGTGTCGGTGACCATCGCGATTCTCGCCGTGATGGCGGCGAGCGTCGGCTCGCTGGAGACGATCGAAACCTCTTCGACACTCGGCGCGCAGAACGCCGCATCGCTGCTGCAGAACAAGACCAGCGACAAATGGGCGTTCTTTCAGGCAAAGAGCATCAAGAAGAGCGCCTATGAGATCGTCGCGCGCCAGGGTGGGTCGATGGCCGAACAGTTCGGTCGCGAGGCCGAGCGCTACGACGCGGAAGCGAAGGACATCAAGACCGACGCCGAGAAGCTCGAGCACGAGGTGGAGGCGAAGCTCCACGAGGCCGAACATCACGAGCATCGCCACCATGTGCTCACCACGGCGGTGACGCTGATCCACGTCGCCATCGCCATCACCACAATCGCCATCGTCACGAAGGGCCACCGCTGGCCGTGGTTCAGCGGCCTGGCGCTGGCGGCGATGGGCGTGCTGCTCGCCGGCTACGCTTACCTGTAAAGCAGCGCCACGGCCGCGGCCGGCGCGCAATCGGCGGCGGCGGCGCAGGCGTCCGGCGTCGTCGGCAGACACTGAGAAAAATCCCGGCAGGCGAAACCCAGTCCTGCGGCGAGCGTTGCGATCAACGACCGGCCGACGCCGGCGGCAACGATCGGACCGTCGATCATCTCTCGCGAGAGGACGAGCGCGGTCTGATCCTCGATGGCGCGCAGCTGCGCCTGTTCGAGAAAGGCGGCGAAAGCGCGCCACTGCGCCGGAGTCGCGTCCGAGCCGTCGCATCCGGCGAGACGAGCGAGGCGTGCGCAGGAGGCTTCGACCGTCGCGGGACGGCCATCGGCGGTTGGGCTGTCGCCGCCTTCGCCAAACGTCCCCAGGACCCGGCGCACATCGGCCATGGCGGCGAATTGCTCGTTGACCAGCGGCATCCAGCGCCCGGCGATCGGCGCGCGCTGTGCATAGGCCAGCGGGCTGCCGCGCAGGAAACCGGCGTAGCAGAGTTCACCGGCGGCCAGCCGCTGCGAATCGCTGGCGCCCATGGCCACAACGGCGCCGCCGCGCAGCGGGACGATGTCGGTGGTGGTCGAGCCCATGTCGACGAGCAGCGCTTCGCCGAAATGTCGGGCGGCCAATTCCGCGCTGGCGCGCCAGTTGGCGGAGGCGATGGCGTCAGCGGCGTCGCGGACCGCGGCGCGCGGCAGGAAGCCGTCGGAGCCGGCGTAAAAACCTATATCGGCGCTCGCAGCAAGCTCATGCGCGACGATCGCCGCGATGGAGACGACGCCGCGCCTTCGGTCTTCGAAGGCGTCCGACAATTCCGCCGTCATGGTGACGCCGTGACGTTCGGCGTGGCCCAGTCGCGCAGCGACGTCGCGAATCGCGTCTTCGAGATTGGCGAGACCCTGATGCGGCGCGCAGGAGCGCTGCACGACAGCCGTGACGACGCCGTCCTCCGCGAGCGCGGCCTTCACATTGGCGCCGCCGATGTCCCAGCCGATGACCCGCGACACGCTTGTGTCCCTCCCGAAGGCGGTTTTCCTGCGAAGGGAGCGCATCCGCGCCGTCAAGGCGAGCGAAGCGAAGCCGTCTGGAGCCGCGCCAATATGGATTCGGGCTGTTGCTCTGGATTGCTTCGCTGCGCTCGCAATGACGCAAAAAGAGGCCGCGCCCGTCTTCTCGTTGCGGAAAACAAAAAGGGGAGCCGCGAACGGCTCCCCGATTCGATCCGAAGACCCGTTCGCGCCTCAGTTGGCAGCGAAGGGGTGCTTGGCGTCGTTGCGCTTGGCGACGACTTCGGCGGCCTTCGGCTCGCCGGCGACGGCGCGGGCGATGGCTTCCTTCGTGGCGGTGTAGTTGTAGTCCTGGATCTTCTTGTCGTCCG
>Ga0265331_10000627_pt1 | contig 30708 bp, 30 predicted proteins | sample 41923metaG_FD_202088 | JGI IMG/M metagenome (GOLD analysis project Ga0265331, IMG submission 202088) | Rhizosphere microbial communities from Carex aquatilis grown in University of Washington, Seatle, WA, United States - 4-19-23 metaG | ecosystem: Host-associated > Plants > Roots > Rhizosphere... | reverse complement strand
GAGCCGACGACTCCCCCTCACCTGAAAAAACTAATGACTTACTGCGTAAGTCAAAGTTTTTTCTTCCTCTCCCCCTCGCGGGGGAGAGGGAATTTTGAGGCGACTTTATTGTTGCAAATTAATCTTTCCCCCCCGCCTCCTTCGGCAGTTTGTACCAGTCAACCAGACGGTCCAGCCCTTTTTGTAACAGCGGCAGATCCGCATAGCTTGGCGTCGTGTCGTGGCAGACGGTGGCCAGCACCGCGCCGCTCAGTTCCAAACCCATTTCGCGCACGGCGTTGCGCCAGCGTTGATAGGCGGCTTCCTCGGCATCGGTGCGGTCGCGGCGGCCTTGCCAGAAATCCGTCTTGGATCGTTCCGGCGTGTAATGCGCGGTGGTGTTGGTGGCGAGGCCAGCGCGGTGAAAATCCAGCTTCAGACGAAACGCTGCCTCGCTCTGGCTCTTGTCCAACACGCCTTTCAACACCATGACATCGATCACATGTTCTTCCAGCGCGCGCACGGCAAGGATACCGGCCTTCTCCGTCACCTGCATTGCCTTGCCGGAATGTTGCCACCGTTCCGGCGTGCCGTGATCGGCGCGGGACGAGGCTTTCTTGAAACGTTTGTCAGTCGCAACAGGACGGCGGCGGGATTTGGCAGGCATGGGAAATCTCCATAGAGTGTGGGATAGAAATTATGATTTATCCCAACCAACAGAGAGCGTCAAGGAATTTTCCTATGTGTCGATTTTCGGCTTCGCCATCGCCAGACATTCCTCCCGCGTCGGGCGGAAATCGGCGGCGATCCAGGCTTCTTCTAGGGTGCGTAACAGCTTGCCCACCGCTGCGCCGGGCTGCATACCGAGTTTCAGCAAGTCGCTGCCCTGTAACGGAAAACGCGGGTTGTTCCATGTTGCGGCGGTTTCAAACACGCCATCCAGATCGGTAGCCGGATGCGCGGCGGCGCACAGCAACGCCGCATCGCACGCATCCTCCACCCCGTTTTCATAAAGGGCGCGACGGAAAGGGACGGGGTCAAGCTTGCCGTTGAGCAAGGCAGGAAGCACCACCAATTTTTGCAGCTTGATCGCCTCGCGTTTTGATAATTTAAGCCTTTGCGCGATGGGGGGCTCCATAGTGCTTGCGGCTTCCCCCGTCACCACCGCCGCCAGCCGTCGCAGAGGCTGCTGCGGGGTTTCATAGTGCCGTTCCACCGCGATCAGGGAATCCAGCCTCGCGACATCGCTGGCTTCCGGCAAAATCTGTTCCACCACGCCCGCTTCCATCATTAACCGCCAACAGGGCGCTGGGTCGGGGGCGGTAAGCAATTTCACAATCTCGCGCCAGACGCGCTCTACGGATAATTGCGGGATCAGCCCCGCCAATTCGCGGCAGGCGGCAAACCCATCGGCATCCATCGCTCCTCGCCCGAACCACGCATAAAAACGGAAGAAACGCAGAATGCGCAAAACATCCTCGCGGATACGTTGCCGCGCATCGCCGATGAAACGCACATGATCGGCGGCCAGATCCGCGCGCCCGTCGAAAAAATCATACAGCGTGCCATCCGCATCCATATACAGCGCGTTCATGGTAAAATCGCGCCGCGCCGCGTCACCTTGCCAATCGTCGGTGAAGGCGACCTTCGCCCGCCGCCCGTCGGTTTCGATATCGTGGCGCAGGGTGGTGATTTCATAACCTTCGCCATCCACCACCACCGTGATCGTGCCATGTTCGATACCGGTCGGCACGGTTTTGATTCCGGCCTGTTTCATCAAGGCCGCGGTTTTTTCCGGCGGCAAAGTGCTGGCGAAATCGATTTCCTTCACCGCGCGGCCCAGCAGGGCGTCGCGCACCGCGCCACCCACCACCCGCGCCTCGCCGCCGCCGGAGCGGGTGATCGTCATGATCCGCCGCACGGCTTCACTGTGCAGGCGGGGGTAAATATCGGGGGTAAGGCGGTCAGGAAACATGGATTGTGCGTGTCAGGAGAAAGCGGAGCAGGGCGTGGATAGCATAAACAAAAGAGCCTCACATAAGGTTAACGCCTTCTTTCTGCGTGTTTTTGTGAAATTAACATTGACTTTTGCCCATGGGTTCTGTACAAGATGGGCTATTCCGGTGCGGATAACTTTTTTATTTTACGCACTTTACCTCGCAAACAGCGCCGGATCTCTCGCCATTGCCATGCAGGTTTATCGGCTTAAGCCGATCCCCTCGATCAACAAAACCATGGCGTTTTCCTTACCAACAAACCCCAAGGCCATCGAATGAATTTACGTGAATTGAAAAGCAAAACTCCCGCCGAGCTGCTCGTCCTTGCCGAAGAATTGCAAATTGAAAATCCGGGCGCAATGCGCAAACAGGATATGATGTTCGCCATCCTGAAGAAATTCGGCGAACAGCAAGACAAAGCCATTCATGGCGACGGTGTTCTGGAAGTGCTGCCGGACGGCTTCGGCTTCCTGCGCTCGCCGGAATCCAATTATCTGCCGGGGCCGGACGATATTTACGTCTCGCCGTCGCAGGTCAAGAAATTCAACCTCCGCACCGGTGATACGGTGGAAGGTGAAATCCGTTCGCCGAAGGAAGGCGAACGTTACTTCGCGCTGCTGAAAGTCAACGCCATCAATTTCGAAGATCCGGAAAAAGCGCGTCATCGCGTCGGCTTCGACAATCTGACCCCGCTCTACCCCAACCAGCACTTGAAGTTGGAAATGCCGGACCCGACCAAGAAAGATTACACCACGCGCATCATCGATTTGATCGCGCCACTGGGCAAAGGCCAACGCGCGCTTATCGTCGCGCCGCCACGTACCGGCAAAACCGTGATGATGCAAAGCATCGCGCAGGCCATCACCACCAATCATCCCGAAATCTATCTGATCGTCTTGCTGATCGACGAACGCCCCGAAGAAGTCACGGATATGGCGCGTTCGGTGAAGGGCGAAGTGATTAGCTCCACCTTCGACGAACCCGCCACGCGCCATGTGCAAGTCGCGGAAATGGTGATCGAGAAAGCCAAGCGTCTGGTCGAACATAAACGCGACGTTGTGATTTTGCTCGACAGCGTCACGCGTCTTGGCCGTGCCTACAACACCGTCGTTCCGTCATCGGGCAAAGTCCTGACCGGCGGCGTCGATGCCAACGCGTTGCAACGTCCGAAGCGTTTCTTCGGCGCGGCGCGTAACATCGAAGAAGGCGGGTCCTTGACCATCATCGCCACGGCCCTGATCGACACCGGCAGCCGCATGGACGAAGTGATTTTCGAAGAATTCAAAGGCACCGGCAATTCCGAAATTATCCTCGACCGCAAACTGTCCGACCGCCGCACCTTCCCCGCCATCGACATCACCAAGTCGGGCACGCGTAAAGAAGAGCTGTTGGTTGATAAAGGTACGATGTCGAAGATGTGGGTCCTGCGCCGCGTCCTCCTCCCCATGGGCGTTACCGACGCGATGGAATTCCTGCTCGACAAGATGAAATACGCCAAAACCAACGGCGACTTCTTCGACAGCATGGCCCAAGGCGGCGGTGGCGGCAACGAAAACGGCAGCAACGAACCCCGCCAGAAACCCATCGTCACCCGCCGCGCCTCCTCCGGCTCGACGAATACGAAGAGTGACGACTAATATCGGAAGACGGTTCACCTATGACCGACCGTGTTCACAAAAGTGTTCTTAATACGACGCTCTTGGTGGTTGGGTTCGGTTATCTTGTCGATGCTTTCGATCTTTTCCTTTACAACGCCGTGCGTGTGCCGAGTTTGCGCGAGCTTGGTTTGGATGGCGATGCGTTAACCCGCGTTGGTCTGCAAATCTTGAATGCGCAAGTTCTTGGCATGCTCATCGGCAGTTTTCTTTGGGGCATTCTTGGCGACAAGATTGGGCGCAAGAAGGCCTTGATTGGCTCCATTCTGATCTATTCGCTTGGTTCGTTGGGTTGCGCCTTTGTGCATCAGATTGAGGTGTACGGTATTCTGCGTTTTCTGACGGGCATTGGTCTGGCGGGCGAGCTGGGGTTGGGCGCTGTCCTTATTGCCGAAACCGTTGACGATAAAAAGCGTGATTTCGGTTTGTTGATTTTTACGCTGTTTTGTTATGTCGGGATCATGGTCGCCAACCTTATGGCGGGGCTTTACGATTGGCGTACGTGTTATGTTGTCGGCGGTCTTGTTGGTCTGACGCTGTTGTTGGCGCGAATGTCATTGTTTGAATCAGGTCTTTTCGAAAAACTCGCAACCACGCAAGCGCCACGCGGTTCATTGATTTTGTTGTTTCGCCAACGCGGACTGTTCAAGCGTTGGCTCGGCTGCGTTCTTCTTGCGGCGTTCTATTATTTTATCGTGAACATCCTGATTTCATTTGCTCCGGAATTTGCCAAAGCCATCGGCGTGGCGGAGCCGGTTAAGGTAAGCACTGCGCTTCTGGTTTATTCAGCCTGCGCTATGGTGGGCAGCGTATTAGCGTTATGGGTGGGCCGCATTTGGAAAGCACGTATTCGAACCACTCTGCTCTTTCTGGTGGTCAATATGGTTCTAGGCGCTTTGTATCTCCATCAATCTCCATCCACCGCGGCGCAATTTTATGGGTTTTGCGGCCTTATGGGGTTGGCTAATTTCTATGTGCTTTTTCTGTTTATCATCGTTGAACAATTTGGCACCAATATGCGGGCGACACTCGGCGCATCGTCACTTAGTGTCGGGCGAGCGACGTTGGTGGTAACCAGTTCGGTTTTTCTTGCCCTTCGGCATGCGGGGTTTGACATCATAACCACGGCGACATATGTCGGTGGCGGTGCATTTGTCATGAGTATGATCGCCTTGTTAGGGCTTAAAGAAACCTATAACCAAAATATTGATTTTATCGAGCAGCCCCATGACTGATCGCCTCCAACTCCCAGTTCCCGCCGGCATTGATCGTGTGCTGTTGCATTCCTGTTGCGCGCCTTGTTCGGGTGAGGTGATGGAGGCGATGGTGGCGAGCGGGCTGGCGCTAACCATCTATTTCTATAACCCCAACATTCATCCGCGTGAGGAATACGAACTGCGCAAAGAGGAAAATATCCGTTTTGCGGAGAAGACGCGGATTCCCTTTATCGATGCCGATTATGACAGTGATAACTGGTTCGAGCGCGTGAAGGGTTTGGAGTGGGAGCCCGAACGCGGCAAACGTTGCACCGAATGTTTTGATATGCGGTTTGAACGCACCGCGCTTTACGGCCATGAAAACGGTTTCAAGCTTTTTACCTCCTGCCTCGGCATCTCGCGCTGGAAAAATATGGCGCAGATCAATGATTGCGGGCATAGGGCCTCGGCGCGGTATGAGGGGATGGCCTATTGGGATTATAATTGGCGTAAAGGCGGCGGTGCCAACCGCATGATCGAAATTTCAAAACGCGAAGAATTTTATCAGCAGGAATATTGCGGCTGCATTTATTCCCTGCGCGACACCAACAAACACCGCCGCGAAACGGGACGCGACAACATCCGCATCGGCGAAGTTTTCTATGGCAAAGACGATGTCGTCTAACGCAACCTTCATGCAACTGGCCTTTGCCGAAGCCGAAGCGGCGGCAGCGCGGGGGGAGGTTCCCGTCGGCGCGGTCGTGGTAGTGGATGGTCAGGTTCTGGCTCAAGCGGGTAACCGAACCGAAGAGTTGAACGACCCGACCGCACATGCGGAAATACTCGCGCTTCGCGCAGCGGCGGCCTTGCGTGCCTCGCCGCGTCTGCCGGATGCGGATCTGTATGTGACGTTGGAACCTTGCGCCATGTGCGCGGCCGCCATCAGTTTCGCCCGTGTGCGGCGTGTTATCTTCGCCGCCTATGACCCCAAAGGCGGCGCGGTTGATCATGGCGGACGCTTCTTCACCCAACCCACCTGCCACCACGCGCCGGAAGTCGTTGGCGGCGTGGAAGAACAACGTGCGGCGGCTTTGTTAAAAAAATTCTTCGAGAAACGGCGGTAGAAAAGTCGTTAGTCCTTAGCTAAGGACTAACGACTAGCAGCTAGCAGCCACCTCATTCTTCCGCTTCCGCGCCGCCTTCCGGCGTGCCGATCATGGCGTCGGCGACGAGGCCGGCATTGGCGCGGATTTTCTGTTCGATGGCGTCGGCCATGGCGGGGTTATCGCGCAGGAACTGCTTGGCGTTCTCGCGGCCTTGGCCGATGCGCTGCCCGTCATAGGAAAACCACGCGCCGGATTTTTCGACGACACCCGCTTGGCTGCCAAGATCGATCAGTTCGCCGACTTTGGAAACGCCTTCGCCATACATGATGTCAAATTCAACAACACGGAAAGGCGGGGCCATTTTGTTTTTCACCACTTTCACGCGCGTCTGGTTGCCGACGATGGTTTCGCGGTCCTTAATCGAACCGATACGGCGGATATCCAGACGGACGGAGGCGTAGAATTTGAGCGCGTTGCCGCCGGTCGTGGTTTCGGGGTTACCGAACATCACGCCGATCTTCATGCGGATCTGGTTGATGAAAATCACCATGCAGCGCGATTTGGAGATGGAGCCGGTGAGTTTACGCAACGCCTGACTCATCAACCGCGCTTGCAGCCCCATATGGCTGTCGCCCATTTCGCCTTCCAATTCGGCGCGTGGCACGAGGGCAGCAACGGAATCCACCACCAGCACATCAATCGCGCCCGAACGCACGAGCGTATCGGCGATTTCCAAAGCCTGTTCGCCCGCATCGGGTTGTGAGATCAGCAGGTCGTTGATATTGACGCCAAGCTTCCGCGCATAGCCGGGGTCCAACGCATGTTCGGCATCGACGAAGGCGCACGTGCCGCCGGTTTTTTGCGCCTGCGCAATCACATGCAACGCCAGCGTGGTCTTGCCGGAGCTTTCCGGCCCATAAATTTCAATGATACGCCCGCGCGGCAAGCCGCCGATACCCAGCGCGATATCGAGGCCGAGGGAACCTGTGGAAACGGTTTCAATTTCTACCTTGTCGCTGCCCGTCCCCAGCTTCATCACCGAACCTTTGCCAAAGGCGCGTTCGATCTGGCTGAGGGCGGCATCGAGGGCTTTTTGCCGCTCGGCATTGGTTTCTTTGCTCATGTCCTTGGCTTCTTTCTCGACGACTTGGAGATTCGGGCTACGACTCATGGCAAACTCCTTAGCAAGAGGGGCGGGATGTGGAAACCAGAAAGGCGGGAGGATTGAATCAGTGTTGCTTGTTTGTTCTTATAAAGCCGAACGCTACCGATTTGCAAGTTCTTTTTTTGTTCTTATTTTTTATTAATAAAATCAACAAAATAACCAAATGGTGGCCATATGCAATTGGAACCGATCAAGGGTGCGTTTTATAAGGTTTTATTATGGGCTGCATAACATTTCAGGAGCAATGCATTGATTTCCTTCTCAAGATTTCTCACTTCAGGTTCAAGGCGTTTGAGGACAGTCTTGTTATCGGATGCACCATCCATAAGCATAGGAACTAAATTTGGTTGTAGTGGTGTTTTTAAAATAGAAAGGGCGTATGAGGGAAAAACAAACACAATGCTGTTCTGAACAGCATCAATGCTGAAATCGGTATCGAAAGGTTTCCCAGTATCTTGCGAAGAGAGCCTGATTTTAATAGGCCTATCGATGATGGCTACAAAAGCACTGGATAGCGGACTGCCACCATTTTCTTGCTTAAAAAAGCATAGGCCTTGCTCAAGTGTTCGCGGTTCTGAAAATTTGATTTCCGGCGTAGCGACACTGTCCTTTTCTTGTGCAACAGTCGAGGATGCCGCGAGCGTGGCGGCTACCGCCATAAATAATCCCGCCAATCTGGAAGTTGCCGTTGGTTGTTTTCGTTGGTAAGTGATCATGTGAATATATCCAATAAAATCAGGTTTATTTATAAGGATGTCATAGGTGATTTTATTTGTTGCAGCAAGAGCAATCACCGATAATGTCTTGATTTGTTATGGTTAACATGAGATTTTACACCCATGTCCTCACTCCTCCGCACCGACGACCTTTTTTTCACGCAAACCGGCATGGATCGCGCCGCGGTCGAAAGGCTGGTGAATGACGCGTTGCATGGCGCGGATGATGGCGAGTTATTTCTGGAATATGCGCAATCCGAAGGCTTGGTTTGGGATGATGGCAAGCTGAAAAGCGCGAATTTCGATACGACGCAGGGCTTTGGTTTGCGCGCCGTGTCGGGCGAGGCGACGGGTTACGCGCATGCGGTCAATCTGGATGAACAAGCCATCCGCCGCGCGGTGGAAACCGTCAGCGCGATCAAGGGCGGGCATTCGGGCGACATGAGCCTCGCGCCGCAAGGCACCAACCGCCATTTGTATGACGACTCCAATCCGCTGCAAAGCAAGGGCTTTGCCGAGAAGATCAAACTGCTGCAAGACATCGACTCCTACATCCGCGCCAAAGACAGTCGCATCCATCAGGTCAGCGTATCCTTGTCGGCCAATTGGCAGGCGGTGCAGATCATCCGTGCCGGTGGCTGGCGCACTGCCGATATTCGCCCGCTGGTGCGGCTGAATGTGTCGGTGGTGACGCGGAGCGGCGAACGGATCGAGGCGGGCGGTTCGGGCAGTGGCGGGCGGCTGGATTACGACCGTTGGTTCGATCCCGCCGAATGGCAGACAATCGCCGACGAAGCGTTACGCAAATCCTTGGTGAACCAAGAAGCGGTTGATGGCCCCGCGGGTGAAATGACCGTCGTGGTCGGGCCGGGCTGGCCAGCGGTGCTGTTGCATGAAGCCATCGGGCACGGGCTGGAGGGGGATTTTAACCGCAAGAAAACCTCGGCTTTCTCCGAATTGATGGGGCAGCAAATCGCGGCCAAAGGCGTGACGATTGTGGATGACGGCACGATTGATAAACGGCGCGGCAGCATCACGATTGACGATGAAGGCACGCCCTCGCAATGCACCACCTTGATCGAAGATGGTCGGTTGGTCGGCTATATGCAGGACCGGCTGAACGCGCGGCTGATGGGCGTGAAGCCGACGGGCAACGGGCGGCGCGAAGGTTTCGCCTGCCAACCTTACCCGCGCATGACCAACACGATTATGCGGGCGGGGTCGTTGACGCATGAGGAGATCATCGCCTCGGTGAAAAAGGGAATCTACGCCGCCGATTTCGGCGGCGGGCAGGTGGATATCACCTCCGGCAAATTCGTGTTCAGCGCGACGGAGGCTTATGAGATTGTGGACGGCAAACTTGGCCGCCCGATCAAAGGCGCGTCACTGGTCGGCTCCGGCTTCGAAGCCCTGAAGCGCATCAGCATGATCGGCAACAACATGAAAATGGACGGCGGCATCGGCACTTGCGGCAAGAATGGCCAGAGCATTCCGGTGGGGCTTGGCCAGCCGACGATGCGATTGGAGCAGATGACGGTGGGGGGGAGAGGTGCGTAAAACACGATCAGTATTTATTGTTATAAATCAATTAGATAGGCCTTAATTATAAAATTTATCCTTGCTGCAAGTAAAGCCATCCCTTACTGTGCGGGACAGATAAGGAAATCTGATTATGAATGCCCTTTTTACGAATCCTGATGCCATTAACCTGAACAACGCACAGCGCAACCTGGCGCGCCAACTTCTGGCAAATTCATTTCATGCTGCCCGTGCTTATCGGGGAACCGAAGGCCAATATGATCGTCTTACCGAAACCCTCATCATGTTCGAAAGATATGCCGAGGACATAACCAGGAAAATCACATTATCGCATGATGAACGCGAAACAATTGTCACGCAAAACATACGCCAACCGTCAAGGCCTATAACTGTTCAAGATTTGCTTGGTATAGCGGCGGCAACGTTCAGCAAACGATTGAAGACAAAGAAAATAGATGTTCTTGAAATAGAAACGCCATTTCATTTTTTGCCAACCCATGGGCTGGGTGCGAGCATTGAAATCGGCAGCGGCGCAGGGTTTGAAAAGGGCACGCCAGAGCCGCGCACAGAGCGTTTGATTAAACTTTTGAACCAGAGGGGCATTTATACTGACGACATCGTGATTTATCGTGGCGTCACGAAACAGGGCACAATACGCCAAACGCCTTACAGCATTGTCCAAATTCCTCGCCTCAACCGCGAAGTTGCGATTTGCGATGAGACCGGTCAAGCCAGCTTTGTCGGACAAGGGCAGCGCGGCCCTCTGTTTTGGGCAACTCACCGCAAGGATCAACTGGACAACCAAACAGGCATTACCCGCGTTGTTCACAATGACCAATGGGAAGCGCGTATGTTGGAATTACTACTGACCGACAACGCGCCACAACCAAAAATCAGAATAACGCGCGGGAACAAACAATTCTTCCCTCTCACGGTCGACATCATTCTGATCAAAGCGTTGGAGTATGCCGTGGCGCATGATGGGAAGCTGCCCATTGCCAAAACCAAGGGCGAGGTGCCTGGCTTGTCGGGAGAAAAATGGACTGCATGGGAAGTAGCGATCCAAAAAAATGAAGACCGCGCATTAAATATAGATGCCAAAGGGCTTGCCCATCTCTTTCGCCTCTATGGTCTCAAGACAGGTCTGAATGAAAACAAAGAAACAATAACCAAAGCTATTGAACGTTTGAAGGCAACAGGAGAACACGGCCTTACCCGACAGCCAGAAATTTTGTTTACCAGCGATTTCATTCTGATCAAAGCGTTGGAATATGCGGCAGCAGACAAAGATGGAAACTTGCCATCCCATCTCAGCGGTGAAGTGGCTGGTGTGCCAGGACAAACATGGGGCAATGTTCGCCAAATTATCAAAAACAAATCATACGGATTTGAATTAGACAACGTTCACGGCCTTGGGCATTTGTTCCGTGTGTTTGGATTAAAAAACGGCAAAGCAAAAAACCCTGCCGTGATCGCCAAGGCGCAGGAAAATATCCGCAACACAGGGCATCACGGCTTGGTCAGGCAGGATGAGGAAGTTTATCTCACCAGCAGTTATATTCTAACCAAGGCTTTAGAGTACGCTGCCACACACAAAGGAAAATTGCCGACACAGGATAGCGGTGATGTCGATGGTCTGCCCGGGCAAAACTGGAAAATGGTTAATTCTGCAATTCATCACAAGAGTCGTGGATTCGAGCTAGAAAAAATCACTGGGCTTCCTCACCTTTTTCAATCATTCGGCCTCAAAGACGGACGCAAAGAAATCCCCGAAGCCATCGCGCAGGCGCAGGAAAATATCCGCAACACAGGGCATCACGGCCTCAAACTCATTGTCAATCCTGAACCGCCACCACGCACACCAGATGTGGATGAACGGATTGCTAGCGGCGATAAAAGCAACAAGTTAGTGGCTTAGAGCATTTTCCTATCAAGTACGATAGTGCAGCGAAAGCAGTAACCACTCCCTCTGGGCTGGGGGAGGGGGCACTACCGCTCTTTCTTCACCTGCATCGCTTCACTTTGGGAAACGTTATCCCCTGATCCCTGATACTTGTTTTCTGTCTTCTGTAATCGCCCGCCACCCGATATCCCTGCGGCAGAAACCTTCCGGCCAGATGATTTTATTGACGGCTTCATAGGCGCGGCTCTGGGCTTCGGCGACCGTGGAGCCGGTCGCGGTGATGCCGAGGACGCGGCCACCGGTGGCGATGATGTCGCCCGCCTCATTCCGCGCGGTTCCGGCGTGGAAGACTTGCACATGCGGTACGGCGGCGGCCTCGTCCAGACCGCGAATGACGGTGTTCTTTTTATACTCCGCCGGATAACCTTCGGCGGCCATGACAACACAAAGCGCGGCGCGGTCGTGCCAGTTAATGGTGACGCCATCCAGCATTCCCTTGGCGGCGGCGTAGAGCAGAGATAAAGCATCCGATTGCAACCGCATCAGCATCGCCTGCGTTTCGGGGTCGCCGAAACGGACATTGAATTCGATCAGGCGCGGCCCCTTGTCCGTAATCATCAATCCGGCGAAAAGGACTCCGGTAAAGGGGCAACCCATGTCGCGCATCGTCGTTACGGTCGGTTCGATAATCTCGCGCATAACGCGGGTTTGCATCGCTTCATCGACGATAGGCGCGGGGGAATAGGCACCCATGCCGCCGGTATTGGGGCCTTTGTCGCCGTCATACACCGCTTTGTGATCCTGCGCCGCCGTGAAAGGCAAAGCGACGTTGCCATCGCAGAGGGCGAAGAAGCTGGCTTCCTCGCCATCCATGAATTCTTCGATCACGACTTCCGCGCCGCTCGCGCCGAAAATCTTTTTGACCATGATGTCGTCGATGGCGGCGAAAGCTTCGCCGATATCCTGCGCGATAATCACGCCCTTGCCAGCGGCGAGGCCGTCGGCCTTGATGACAATCGGCACGCCTTGCTCGGCGATATAGGCCTTCGCGGCACCGGCATCGGCAAAGCGGCGATAGGCGGCGGTCGGCACGCCCGCCTTGGTCGCCACATCTTTCATGAATCCTTTGGAACTTTCCAGCGCGGCGGCGGCTTTGCTCGGGCCGAAACAGCAAATGCCTTCATGCCGCAATTCATCCGCCAGACCCAAGGCCAGCGGTACTTCGGGGCCAATCACCACAAAGTCGATTTTGTGCAAATGACAAACCGCGACAAGGTCGGCAATTTTATCGGCGGGAATAGGCAGACATTCCGCCACAGCGGCAATCCCCGCATTGCCCGGCGCGCAATAAAGTTTTTCGCACAGCGGCGACTGATTGATCGCAGAGCACAACGCATGTTCGCGCCCACCGGAACCGACGACGAGGATGTTCATGAATTTCTCCAACCATGGCGTCATTCCCGCGAAGGCGGGAATCCATCGCCGCGCGTCTGCGCGGCATTATGAGAGGGATAGGGCATCGATTCACCGTGATGAGTCTTATGCTCGCTATCGCTCGCGATGGATTCCCGCCTTCGCGGGAATGGCGTTATTTTTGACCTACCCCCATCTTACCCTCTCCGCTATGCTTTGGCCATGCCCCGTACGCCATCGAAAAACACCGCCCCCTCCCTCTTCGACGCCCCGCGCCCTGGCAGCAATTTGCCAGAATTTAGCGTTGGCGACTTGTCGAAGCTCGTCAAGAAAACCATGGAGGATGCGTTCGGGCAGGTGCGCGTGCGCGGCGAGATTGGCACCTGCACGCATCATTCCAACGGCCATATTTATATCACGCTGAAGGATGAGGATGCGATCCTCGCCTCCGTCGTCTGGCGTGGGCAGGCGGGCAAGCTCGGCATCAAACCCGAAGTGGGGATGGAGGTTGTCTGCACCGGACGCCTGACCACCTTTGCCGGACAATCGAAATATCAATTGGTGATCGAAGGCATGGCGTTGGCGGGTATCGGCGCATTGCTGAAACTGCTGGAGGAACGCAAGAAAAAGCTGGCTGCCGAAGGTTTGTTCGATCCGGCGCGCAAACAATTACTACCTTATTTGCCCGAAGTCATCGGCGTGGTGACATCGCCGACCGGTGCGGTTATCCGTGACATTCTGCACCGGCTCGCGGATCGTTTTCCGCGCCGTGTGTTGGTGTGGCCGGTGGCGGTGCAGGGCGAAGGCGCGGCGCAACAGATCGCCAAAGCCATCGACGGCTTTAACGCGCTGCCGGAAGGTGGCGTAGTACCAAGGCCGGATGTGTTGATCGTCGCGCGTGGCGGCGGATCGGTCGAAGATCTGATGCCGTTTAATGAGGAAATTGTGGTGCGCGCCGCGGCGGCCAGCGGCATCCCCCTGATCTCCGCCGTCGGGCATGAAACCGATACGACTTTGATTGATTACGCATCCGACGTTCGCGCCCCGACCCCGACCGCCGCCGCCGAAATGGCCGTGCCGGTGCGGGCGGATTTGTTGGCGCAAATTGCCGACGATGATTTGCGCCTGCATCAAGCCATGCGCCGCATGGTGGTGGAGCGGCGGGAGAAGCTGGCGATGCTGGCGCGGGCACTCGGCGATCCGGCGCGGGCGTTGGAGCCGCTGATGCAACGCCTCGACGAACGCGCCGCACGTTTGCCCTTGGCGTGGCGCGGCTATGCCGAACGCCGCATCGGGCGGGTCAAGGAACTCGGCGGCAAACTCCGCCATCCGCGCGACATCATCCGGCTGGCGGCGGAACGGTTGTTGGGTCTGGATCACAAAAGGCAAACCGGCTGGCGCGAACTCTTTCTGCGGCGGCAACACCGGCTGGAGACTGTCGGCAACGCGCTGGGGCATTTGTCACCCCGCGCCGTTCTGGGACGCGGTTACGCGTTGGTGCAGGATGCCTCCGGCAAAGTCATCACCAGTCCTGCACAGGCCAAATCCGGCGACCGTCTCAGTATCGAATTTCAGGATGGTAAACTGGGCGTGGGGGTGGAATAGCCACTCAGTGGCTGTCCGGTGGCACGTGACGAGCCAGATCCATTTGGTCATGCAAAATACGAATAACGTCGATTACGTTACCCTGTGAGGCTTTGTAAAGTATCAGATGTCGTCCACGCCTTCCTTTGCGTGCGACGTGAAGAGTCCGCATGTCGGGCAGAATGTCATCACGGGCGACGCTGCCCAAAATATCAGGGCCAGATTCGAGGGTAGCCAAAGCATCAATGAGCGTGACGCTGTAAATACTGAGTTGTTGGGGGCCAAACGTATCGCGTGTGTGTGTCAAGATGCGAGCGAAATCTCTTCGGGCTTCTGCGCCGAGACGAACTTCCCAAACTGTTTTGGTCACGCACCATCTCCGCCCGCGGCGATGTTGTCGGTGATCTTATTCAAATGGACAATAAGCGCAGAGGCGTTGGCGAATTGTGTGAACTCGCCGCGATCAAAAGCAGCAAGACCGAGTTTTGCCGCTTCGCGCAGGGCCTCAAGTTTGGTCGCCTCCTCAACCTCGCGGTTTTCAACAAGGCGTAGGCCTTCGCGCAAGACTTCGCTGGCATTCTGATAACGCCCGCTTTGTACCAAGGCTTCAATCAGCGTTTCCTGACGTTCCGTTAAAACAACATTGCGTGTGGACATGGAATGGTCCCTTTCTTTTCAAGAATATACCACACTATGGCATATTATGCCAATACATTTTGCCGTTGGTTTGGTAGGGTTGATGACGACAATTTCGGAGCTTTTCTATGTCCTCCCCATCCCTCTTTGCCAACCAAGTCCAACGCCCCTTGGCCGAGCGGCTGAGGCCGCAGAAACTGGCCGATGTCGTTGGGCAGGATCATCTGTTGGCGCCAGAGGGCGCGATTGGCCGCATGGTGGCGGGTGGGCGGTTGGCGTCGATGATCCTCTGGGGCACGCCCGGCTGCGGCAAGACGACGATTGCGCGGTTGCTGGCCGATGCGGTGAAATTGCATTTCGAACCGGTGTCGGCGGTGGCGTCGGGCGTTGCGGATTTGCGTAAAATTTTCGAAGCCGCCGAACAGCGGCGCGATGCAGGGCAGGGCACCTTGCTGTTCGTCGATGAAATTCATCGTTTCAACCGTGGTCAACAGGATGTGCTGTTGCCTTATGTCGAAAGCGGCACGGTGGTGTTGGTCGGCGCGACGACGGAAAACCCGTCGTTTGAACTCAACGGCGCGTTGCTGTCGCGCTGTCAGGTGTTTGTTCTGAACCGTCTGGATGATGCCGCGCTGGATTTGCTGTTGCAACGCGCCGAGGCTCTGGCGAAACGCGCCTTGCCTTTGAACGACGATGCCCGCGCGGCGTTGAAAGCGATGGCGGATGGCGATGGTCGTTACGCGCTGGTGATGGCGGAGGAATTGCTGACTTTGCCAGCGGACAAAAAACTCGATCCGGCGCAATTGGCGACTTTCGTGCAACGCCGTCGCCCCCTGTATGATAAAGCGCAGGAAAGCCATTACAATCTGATCAGTGCGTTGCATAAATCGCTGCGCGGTTCCGATTGCAACGCCGCGCTTTATTGGTTGGCGCGAATGATCGAGGGTGGCGAGGATCCGCGCTACATCATCCGTCGCCTGACCCGTTTCGCGTCGGAGGATATCGGCCTCGCCGACCCACAAGCTTTGCCGATGGCGATTGCAACATGGGAAGCCTATGAACGAATCGGCAGCCCCGAAGGTGATCTGGCGGTGGCGGAATTGGTGATCTTCCTCGCCACCGCGCCGAAATCGAACGCGGCCTATGTCGCATGGAAAGCGGCGACAGCGGCGGCCCGCACTTATGGTTCGTTGCAACCGCCCAAACATATTCTGAATGCGCCGACGAAATTGATGAAGGAAATCGGCTATGGCGAAGGCTACGCTTACGACCCTGATGCGCCGGATGGATTCTCCGGCCAAAATTATTTCCCCGATGGCATGAAGCGTGACGATTTCTACAAACCCGTCGAACGCGGCTTTGAACGGGAAATCAAGAAACGGTTGGATTATTGGGATGAGTTGCGTCGGAAACGAAAATAATCATCCGTGATTGCGGCGATCATTGTTTCACAACAAGATATTTTATGGTACAGTAACGGTGCTGTTGCTGGAGATTTTGATGGCGGACATATTGCCTTTTATGAGAAGGGCAGCGCGTAGTGTTTTAACGCGCCTACGTCATGCGACACATCAGCCAACACCTGTCATTGTTACCCAATTATCCGTTGCGGCTGGTCGACTCGTACAACCTATGCGGAAAATGGGGAAAGACCACCCCATCGTGGCAACGGTGGGAGCTGGCTTGTTATTCTGTCTTCCTGGTGGGGGGATTGGTTCGGGGGTCTTGGTGCGCGGTGTTATGGATAGTGCTTGGGGGCAGAAAGCAATGGCGAGCCCGACGGCGCAACGCCTGAAGCAAGCCGCTGCACCCATTCGAGATTCTGTTTCTCATATAAGGGCGAGGCTACTGCGCAGGGTTTTGCGGCAGGGCCTTTAACGCCGATGTTTCCAACGGCACATTGCGCACGATGTGCGACGATGTGTTGGACAGGCGCGGTAGATCGACGCCGTCCAAAGATACAACAATCCCTGCGCCGTTGCCGGTGGTCAGGGTCAGCCCTTGGATGTTCGGTACCGGATAGGCATCGCCGGGTTTCAGCACATGATCGTAAACCGTCTGGCCCTTGTCATTGGCGATCAGGATCCAGCTGGATTGATCGGCTTTGATAACAATATGCGCGACCGGTGTGGCGGTCGGTTTTGGCGCGGCGGCGGGCGTTGGATTGGTCGCGGTCGTTGCCGGTGCTGCGGCATTAACTGCTGTCGGTGCCATCGTTGTCTGTGTCGGAGCCGGAGCCGCAATCGCTATCCCTGACGGCGCGGTGCTGGGCAGAGTTTCCGTTGCTGCCGTTGCGCCATCGGTCGTGGTGGTTGGCGTTGCTGTTGTTGGGGTTGTCGTTTCCACGACACTGGTGGGCAGGGCGGGCGGTGTGGAAACCGTGGCGCGGTCAGAAGTCGACAGCGCATACCACAGCACATAGATAATCAAAGCCGCCGCGACCGCTGCGCCGACGATAACCGCCGTGGGGGCGCGTCCTTCGCTGACGGGGGTTGGCAGGACGAGATCCGGTTTGCGCCGACGTCCGGCCATTTCCTTGCGGTAATGGTCGATGGCGTCTTGGCCTTTCATCCCCAGCAATTCGGCATAGGAACGCAAGAAACCGATGGCATAGGCATCGGCAGGAAATTCTTCGTACCGGCTGTTTTCCAAGGCGGTCAGAAGCCCGCGACGGATGCACAAATAATCGGCGATTTGTTGCAAATCATAGCCGCGCCGCTCGCGTTCGCGTTTCAGAATGTCGCCGATACGCAAATTCACGCCGTTCGCAACCGCCGACGGGTTGGCATTACGTTCATTTTTGGGTGTTTCCGGCATGGGCATGGCGATTACATCCGCTCCTGCGGGATCTTCTTCAGGGTGGCCAAACATATCCTGTTGGCCCTGTTTGCGGTTGGGTAAAGCCATAGATACACGTTATAAAATTCCTTACGAAAAGGCAATGAAAGTTTAACGCCCATTTTTATGGATCAAGAACCGACGGAAGGCAAACCCAAACTATGGCACGCGCTGCGTAACTGCGCATCGAACGTCGCCAAAGGCAGGTTCCGCCGCTGCGCAAGTTCGAGATAGCACGCATCATAGATCGTAATCCCGTACCGGTCCGACAGGCGCAACGTGGTGGACCAGATATAATCGTTGGTATCGTGATCGACGGTGATGGGAAAATTTTGTAAATCAGCGAGTGACTCGTCACGCACAAGGATTGTGGTTCGGTTGCGACGAATGCCAACCTGAAAGGCGTTGATGATTTCCAGCCGCCACAAAGGCGGGACGAAAGCCCCGTTTTCTATGACGTGATCGAATATCTTTTCGCTCGCAGGCGTGGCTTCATCTTTAAAATACCACGCCATGGTTACGGACGCATCAAGGATCAAACTCACATCCGCCCCTCGGCAATCATGTCTTTGATCTTCAGGCCACCGAGCGTCATATGCTCGCGGCGGGCGCGTATGCGCGCCGCAGCATCGCGCGCAGCCTGACGGTCGAAATTCATTTCGGGCGGCATCAGCCGCGCAACGGGTTTGCCGTGGCGGGTGATGGTGATTTGCTCGCCAGCCTCGACCCGATCCAGCAATTGGCCGAGATGTGTTTTGGCCTCAAAGGCTCCGACTTCCTGCATGGTGTACCTCATAAAATAAACTAGTCTATCAACTGGTTTATCTTATCAAAAGTCAGGGTTTTTGTCGATTAAAAAAGTAACTATCTGTTTTCCAACGCTTTTTCAGCCTGTTGCAGCAATTCCGCGAGGATCTCGGCCACCGGCTGTTCCTTGGTGACCATGCCGACACTTTGTCCGGCCATGACGGAGCCATTTTCAGTGTCGCCATCAATCACGGCGCGGCGTAGGGCTCCGGCCCAGAAATGTTCGATTTCCAATTGCGCCGCTTCTTTGGTCAGTGTGCCTTGGTCGAAACGGGCGATGACTTCGCGCTGTTTGTCCATAAAACGTTTGCTGCCTTCATTGACAAGGGCGCGAACGGGGATGACCGGAAAACGCGTATCGATTTGCACCGATGGCACAGCGTCACGCGCTGCGGCGCGGATGAAGGCCTGTTTGAATTTGGGGTGCGCGATGGATTCGGCGGCGCAGACAAAACGCGTGCCAAGTTGCACCCCCGCCGCGCCCATTTCCAAGTAGGAAGCGATTAATTCGCCGCGCCCGATACCGCCTGCCACGAACACCGGAACCTCACGGATCGCCGGTAAAATTTCCTGCGCCAGCACCGATGTGCTGACGGGGCCGATATGCCCGCCTGCTTCCATGCCTTCGATGATCAGCGCGTCCGCGCCCATGCGTACCAGACGTTTGCCCAGCGCGGCGGTGGGGGTGAAGCACATCAGCTTCGCGCCGCCTTCTTTCACTTTTTTCACGGCAGGTGCGGATGGCAAGCCACCCGCCAGAACGATATGCGATACTTTTTCCGCAAGGCAGACATCGATCAGTGCGTCGAGTTGCGGATGCATGGTGATGAGGTTGACGCCAAAGGGTTTGGTCGTCAGCGCCTTGGTTCCCTGAATTTCCTGCCGCAGCAAATCGGGCGACATCGATCCGCAGGCAATTGTGCCAAAGCCGCCGCCATTCGAAATTGCCGCAACCAGATGCCGTTCGGATACCCAGCTCATCGCCCCGCCCATGATGGCGAACGACGTGCCAAGAAAGGCGCAGCCCTGTTGCATCAGGTGCTGAAGAGTAGGGGAAAGGTTCGTCATAAACAGGATTATGCCTTACTTCGCATCCAGCCCATAGACCGAATGCAGGCTCCGCAGCGCGAGTTCGGTGTATTCGGCGGCGATCAGGATGCTGATGTTGATTTCCGACGTTTCGATGACCTGAATGTTGATACCTTTTTCGGCCAGCGTTTCGAACATGGTCGCGGCAACGCCCGCATGGCTGCGCATGCCGATACCGACCAGCGAGATTTTGGAAACATCGTCTTTGGCGATCAGCTTGGCGTAACCGATCTTGGCATGTTCGCCTTCCAGAACCTTGCTCGCGCGGTCTAGTTCACCCTTGCTGACGGTGAAGGTAATTTCCGTGGTCTTGCCGTCGGCGGAGCCGGTTTGCACGATCATATCGACATTGACTCCCGCACGGGCCAGCGAGCCGAAAACAGCTGCCGCCACACCGGGTTTATCGGACACATCGACCAGCGTGATCTTGGCTTCGTCACGGGTGCAGGCAATGCCGGTTACGGGGTTTTGTTCCATTGTTTCATCTCCATCGGTTACAAGCGTACCCGGCAGGTCGCTGCCGATCGCGTTTTCAAAAGTGGACAGGACTTGCACCGGCATGCGGTAACGCATCGCCATTTCGACCGAGCGCGTTTGCAAGACTTTCGCGCCGAGCGAGGCCAGTTCCAGCATTTCCTCATAGGTAATGCGCGACAATTTCCGCGCCTTCGACACCACGCGCGGGTCGGTGGTGTAAACGCCATGCACATCGGTGTAGATGTCGCAACGATCTGCTTTTAGTGCGGCGGCGAGGGCGACGGCGGAGGTATCCGACCCGCCGCGACCCAGCGTGGTGATACGGCTGTCATTGGTGACGCCTTGGAAACCGGCCATGACGCCGACTTCGCCATCTTCGATCCGTTTACGAAAAGCGGCGGCATTGATATCGATGATCCGCGCCTTGCTATGCTGCGAGTCGGTATTGAGCGGTACCTGCCATCCCTGCCATGACCGCGCGTTGATGCCGCGTTGCTGCAACGCCATGGCCATCAGGCCCGCCGTGACTTGTTCGCCGGTGGAAATGACCGCGTCATGTTCGCGCGGGTCGTGGTGCGGCGAAATCGCGCGGCAATAGCCGATCAACTGATCGGTGACGCCGGACATGGCGGAGACGACGACGGCGACTTTGTTGCCGCGCCGGACTTCCGCTTCGACCTTGGCCGCTGCATTCTTGATGCGTTCGATATCGCCGACGGAGGTGCCGCCGAATTTGAGAACCAATAAAGCCATAGAGTTACATCCGCGAATTTGATCCTAGCTGCTTTCAGAATTGCTGGTATGATCCTAACCTTAATGCACCATTCACGACAAGTCCACCCATGGCCATCCGCAAAAACGCCTCCATTAACGCCGCCGAAGTCGCGCATTTTTCGCGTTACGCCTCGGAATGGTGGAATCCGGACGGGGCTTTGCGCCCACTGCACCGGCTGAATCCGGCACGCATCGCTTATGTGCGCGATCAGGTCGTGGCGCATAAGGGGGGCGGGGCAGGGGTACGGCAGCCACTCAAGGGTCTGGCTTTGTTGGATGTCGGTTGTGGCGGCGGGTTGCTGACGGAGCCTTTGGCGCGTCTGGGGGCCAAGGTGACGGGGCTGGACGCCTCCGCCGATGCTATCGCCGAAGCGCGGCGGCATGCGGCGGCATGCGGAGTCGATGTGACCTATAAGGTCGGCAGTGCGGAAGATCATGCCGAAGGTTCCGCGCGTTACGATGTCATCACCGCGCTGGAAATCATCGAACATGTGGGTGATCTGGATTCCTTTATCGCGTCGTTGGCGGGGTTGTTGAAACCGGATGGTTTGTTGATCCTGTCAACCTTGAATCGCACGCCGAAAAGCTTCCTCCTCGGCATCGTTGCGGCGGAATATCTGCTGCGCTGGGTGCCGCGCGGCACGCATCGCTGGAGCGCGTTTCTGCGTCCATCGGAACTGGTGCAAAAACTGGAATCCGAAAATCTGCTGACCACGGATTTGATGGGGCTGGTTTATCAGCCTTTGACCGACTCTTTCGCGCTTCGGAAAAACGATCTCGGCATGAATTACATGCTGACGGCACGAAAAACGCGTTAAGACCAGATCCGGCGCAGACGCGCGACGATTGGACTCCAGAGATGCAACGCCGCTGTGGGGCGTTGGGCGATCACGGCCAAAGCGGCACGCCATTTCTTGGCCTTCAGCGCGTCGATTAAACGGGCGAAATGATAGGCTTCGTTTAAACTGAACGTACGCAGTGCTTGCGCTCGCCGTGCGGCGGGGGGCAGTTTGTGGCGGGCGAGGAAATGGCGGTCGCTGTCCTGCATCCGCGTGACATCGGCCAAAGTCAGGCGGTGCGATATCGATCCGGCGCGAACGGTGTAGTGGTAACCCGCCGTGGGTTCCACCGCACAGCGCGCGCCGCAGGCCAGCGCCTCGGCCAGCAATCGGTAATCTTCCCCGATCCGGATGGCGGGGTCATAGCGCAGATCATGTTGCCGCAGAAAAGCGGCGGAGAAAATCGGTTTCAGATAACCCAGCGATTTCCCGTTCAACATCAACAAATTGCCACGAATAAACCGCGCGAGGTCGAGCATGCCCATACGCGCGAAAGCGTGAGGAGGGAACATCGGATAGATCGCGCCATCCGCCTCGCGGTGGATTTCCAGGTTATCGACGATGATATCGGCTTTGGTTTGGCGGGCACGGGCAAGGCAGCGCATCAAACGATCCGGCGCGAAAGCATCGTCGCCATCCAGAATGGCCAGCCACGGCGCATGCGCTGCCGCGATGGCCGCGTTCCGCGCCACGCTCGGCCCGCTATTGCCCGTGTGGCGAATAAGGGTGATACGCGGGTCATTGATCCGTTCGACGACGCCGGTGGTGCCATCTGTCGATCCGTCATCCACCACGATGATCTCCGCCGCCACGCCGTGTTGATCGAGGGCACTGCGCACAGCGCGTTCGATGTAACGTTCGACGTTATAGGTGGCGATGATAACGCTGATATCGGGCGGGTTATTGTCCATAGACCTTCACCTCCGACAGACCAAGTAACCGCGCGACGACTCCGGCATGCAACGCGCCACGCAACAACCATGCGCGGTTTTGGCCGCCTGTTATCAGGCAACCGCCGGCGGCGGTAACGCAGAACAGGCCTTTGGCGGCGGCCAGCGCGATCATGATCGGGCGCGGGGAAGGACGGTTTTCCATCAACACCCCGCCATGCGTTTGTCCCGAACGGAACGAACGTTTCAGTAGCCACGCAAAGGATAGACGATGCGACGGTACCGGTTCGGTGATCAGGGCTTCGGGGGCGAAGGCGATGCGGCCTCCGGCTTTGTGCGCGGCGGCGAAAAAGGCGGTGTCCTCGCCGCCGGTTTGGCCAAGGCGCAGATCGAAACGCCGATCGCGCAGGGCAGGGGTCAACCGCCGGAACAGGACATTGCCCGCATAACCTGTCGTGATTGCGCCCTGTGTCCAGACCGGCTTGGTCGAATGGAAGTCGCCTTGCTGCAGCCAGCGCGGCGCATCGTCGGGATAAATCGCCTGCACGGGGCCGAGGATGATATCGGCTTGGCTCTGGCGTTGTTTCTCAACCAGCGCGACGAGCCATGATGGCGCAGCGACTTCATCATCATCAATGAAAGCGACATAGTCCGCCGTCGCCGCCTCAAGGCAAGCGTTGCGGGCGATGGAGATATTGCGGGACGGAGCGTGGATATAACGCAACGGGAAAGGAAAAGTTCCAGCGATGGCGGTGACGCGTGACTCTGCGCTTGGCCTGTCATCATTATCGGCGATGATGACGGCGATGGTGCAATCGGTCGGTACGTGCAAAGCCGCCAGCGAACGCAAAGTGGCTTCCACTTGGGGGCGGCGGAAGGTGCAGATGCAAATGTCGATACTATCCATGATGCCTCCCCGCAGCCTTCACAAGGGTTTGCCAAAAGCCGAGCGACCAAGCGGCATGCATGATGCTGGCCGCGATGCCGGAGGCGGCCAGAGTGGTGTCTTTCGCGCGATACGCCAACATCAAACCATAACCGAGACAAAGCGATAGCCAGAGCAAAAACGGCACGCCAGCCAATGCGAACCACGGCGTGAACAACGCCAGCACCACAGCAGGAAAAACCCCGACGGGTATAAGCTGCCGCAGTTTCGGGCGCATCTGGTGTTTCAAAATCGTGCGCGCGCGACCCGCGCCATAGCCGCGATATTGGTGGAACAACGCAACCGGTGTTGCGCGGGGGTAATAGGTCATCACCGTTTTGGCGGTCAGCCAGATACGGCAACCGGCGCGGGTCAGGCGGTGGTCCAGCTCCGCATCCTCGTTATGCGCAAAGCTTTCGTCATAGCCACCGACTTTGCGGAAGGCGTCGATGCGCATCAGCGCGTGATGGCCGTGATCGACCCATTGCCCCGCTCCGCCTGCGCGTCGGTGCGCCGACCCGCCATTGCCGAGTGCGGAATTCTGCGCTGCCGCCACGGCTTTCTGAAAACCGGCGAGGCCGGTGGTCTGCATCGCCACCACAACCGAATCCGCCTTGGTCAGCAAGGCTTCGTCCAAAAGATTTTTGCCATAATCCGGCGGGTAATCGGCATGGGCATCGATGCGGATCAGAAAATCCGCGTCGTCGCCATAGGTGGCCACGGCCAAATTAACCGCCGCGCTTTGCCGTTTCTTGGGATTGTGCAGATAGGTAATCAACGGGTTTTTCTGCTCCAGCGTTTTCGCGATGTCGGCTGTGCGGTCGGTGCTGCCGCCATCGGCGATCACAATTCGCGTGATGCGCGGATCGATGTCGCGCAGCAAACCCTCGACCAGCTTCGGCAGATGTTGTTCTTCGTTCAGGCAGGGGATGATCAGGATGGCGCGATCAAGCATGGCGATGACTCTTATGCAAAGCCTCAATGAAGTGGATCAGGTTCTGGCAATCCGCCGTCGTGTAAACCCAGCGTTCGATTGGCACCGCAGCGGCTGCGGTGGCGAGGGATTGGTAGGATTCCGCTGTCAGCGTTGATAGAAAAGCGCACAGCGACTCCGGTAAATTATTGTCCAGCACCACGCCGATACCAAGCTTCTGCAAAGCGCGTCCGGTTTCGACGTTGCACAGGGCCATCGGCACCGTGCCGTAAACGCCGCCTTCATAAAGCCGGTTGGGCAAAAGCCAGGTGGAGTTCAAACCTTCTTCATAAAAATCAATTGCCCAGCTGAAATGCACGCCGTTATACAGCGCGGCGAGATCGTCGGGATTTTGGTACGCGCCGCCGAAATGCAAACCGGATGTGGCGTTTATGATAGCGTGAAAATCCGGAATGACATCCAAGGCGGGGCGGCCCCGCATGATAACCTGCAACGCCCCGTTGCTCTGTCGCACGGCTTCGGCAAGGATCATCAGACTTTTCCGGCAACGCAGAATGCCGAACCAACCGATGATCCATGGCGGCGCGACGGGGCGTGCGGCGATGGCGGGGCTTGGCTGATCCGACAGTATTTTGTTTTCAATCAGCCGGATCGGTAGTGTCGTTGGGTTGCGACCCTTGAAATAGCCAGTGATGAAAGCGGGGGAACTGGTGAAAATCGCCCGCGCATGGCGCAGCAAGAGCCGTTCCAGTCCGCGCATGATCCGGCTGATCGCGCCCTCGCCCAGCATCAGGCGGTGGATGTCCAGACATTCGTAAATGATCGTTGGCTTTCGCGGGCTTTTCCGCGCGCCGACAACGGCGATAGCCAGCATTTCTAGATTGCGGGCGATGATGACATCGGCGGCATCGAACAAGGTGCGGTGGGCGCGAAGGCGCAGCAGGGTCCACAAAACCATCAAGACGCGCTGCGCAAAACCACCATTCTTCGTCGTGCCAAAATCCACCACGGGCACGGCATCAATGGTGCCGACAGGCGCGGCGGTGCGGCGGAAACCGGCGATGGTGACGGCGGCCCCGCCCAGTCGCAGCATCCGCATGCGCTTGGCGATAGCGGCATCCGATACATCATGCGCGAGGATCAACGTGGCCAGCAAGTCAGCCCTGCACGGCATTGTTAAGGACGGTGCCGATGATGTTCGCCCCCGACAAGCGGCCAAGGCAGGTTTTCAAATCATCGGCGCGGGTCACGCCATCGCGCACCACCACCAACGTCGCATCGACATGCGGCAGGAAAGCGATGGGATCATCCTGCGTCAACACCGGCGGCATATCGTAAATGATGATGCGGTCGGCGTAACGGTTCTTCATTTCCCGCGCCAAGGCTGCCATTTTCGGCGAGCCCAGCAATTCCGACGATTGATCCAAAGGCTTGCCCGCTGGAAGGATACTCAGCCGTTCGAACGACAGGCGCGTCAGGCAATCGGGGATCGGCGTGTTGCCGGTCAGGTAGTCGCTGAGACCGGCACGTGGTGCCAGACCGAGAAATTCATGCAAGTTAGGTTTGCGCAAATCGAGATCGACCAGCAAAACCGTCTGCTTCAGATCCAGCGCGATACTGAGCGCGAGGTTCAAGGCGATGGTGGTTTTGCCGTCGCCGTAATTCGGGCTGGTGATCGCCAGAGTCCGGAAGCCGGACTTGTTCATGATCTGCAACACTTGGGTTCTGAGGATACGGAAAATATCCGCTTCGGTGCTATGGGCGCGGTGCGCCAGAACGCGCCGCCGTTCCAGCTGCGCTTCGTCGATGACAAGCGTTTCGCCGGAGGCCGCGTTGGCTTGCTCCGCCGCCGTGGCGTTGGCGGTGGTGTAGGCGTTGGCCGGAGCGGGGGCAGCCGTGCCGCCAAAATGCCGCTGCTGCCGCGCTTTTTCGAGAGCTTTTTCCAAACGATCCATGGGTCAGAACCTTTGCTTCAGCGCGGTCAGGAACGGCGCGTGCCGCGCGATCAGGTCGCCTGCCAGATCATACGCTTTTTGCTGGACGCTTTCGGCGCGATCTTCAGCCGTTACGATGTGGGGAATGTTAACGAGCGGCGGCACGCCGACGATAGCCGCAAGATGCCGTGAACCCAAAATCGATTGGCTGATCAGCTGGCTGACGATAACGCCCGCCACACCTGCTATCAGACTGGCAAAGAAACCGGCAAGGACGATCAGCATGCGGCGCGGCTGCGTGTGCTGCGGCAATTGCGGCGGGCTGATGGTCACCAGATGCTGGCCGTTGCGATCCTCGATCATCTGCTTGTCCATATCCGCCGCCATTTTCTTTTCTTTCAATTCACGGAACCGGATCTGGGCGTTGTCGTAATCGCGGGTCAGGGCGGCCATTTGTTGCTGTAGGGCGGGATTTTGTAAAACCGCTTGCTGGTATTTTTCCTGTTGCGCGGCAAGCTTTTCGCGTTGTTCCAGCAAGGTTTGATGCTGGGTTTCTGCCGCCTGTAATTGTGACACCAGTTCGAGATAAGCGGGATTATCCGCATCCTGATGGATGTTGTTGATGGTCGAATGGCCTTTGCGTGTTTCGGCCAGCTGACGATTCAGTTTATCCAGTTGATGTTGCAGCGACACGACATCGGGATTATCGGCGCCGTAATTCTTTTTCGCTGCCGCCAGATTGGTTTTGACGTCATCGATTTGCGCCCTCAGCATGCCGGTATCAACGGACTGGTTGGTGCCGATATGGACATGCAACGCTTCCATCTGATGTTTGACTTTCAGGACATCCGGATGTTCCGGCCCATATTGCGCCGACAACGTCGCGTATTGCGCTTGCAGCGCTTTAAGCTGGATCGATGGTGTCGTCAGAATCTGGCCATCGGCGATGACGCGGGTGTAGGGGTCGACATTGGCCATTTGGGCGTGTAACGCGCCTTGCGTGCCCTCGTTCGTTGCGATCTGGCTATCCAGCCCTTGCAGGCTCAGCGCAACATTGGCGGCGGCTTGCTGGTTGAACATCAGGGTTTCAGGGCGCGTGACGCCATGTTCGGCTTCGAAAGCGGCGATATTTTTTTCCTGTTCCACCATCGTCGCTTCCAGAAGGGCGATCTGTTTCTGGATAAAGTCGGCTGTGGCTTCTGCCTGATTGCGGCGGTCTTTCAGATCCTCATCAAGAAAACGCGTCACCAGTTCGTTGGTTACGCTCTGCGCCACTTGCGGATCGTCGTAGTCGAAGCTGAGGGTAAAGGCGATGGCGGACAGCTGATCGGCGGATACTTTCTGCGTTGCCGCCGGATTGGCGATGACGCTGCTGATCAAATTCAGTTTGATTTTTTCCGCCATGCGACCGGCGACGCTGGCAACGGGTTCTTTTTTCCGTTTGCTGGCGTAGAGATCGAATTTGGTGATGATATCAACCAGCGAACTTGGCGCGGTGACTTTCTGCTGGATTTTGCTTACCCGCAGATCGGCGAGGGCTTCGGGCGTGTTGTTGGCGTTCATGCCCATCGGCGTCGTCACTTCGGGGGCAACTTGCGGTTGCGCGATTTCGATGGTGGCGGTGGAACGGTAATTCGACCACGACAAAGCGACGATAAGCGACAGGGCGAAAAGCACGCCGAAAATCGTCAGGAAAATCGATTTTCTTTGCCGGACGATCAGAATGTAGTCGGTGAGTGTCAGTTCTTCCATGGGCGCAGTCCTTGCTGGCTATAGTGCCGCAGACTAACTATGGCATTTCGCTTACAAAGTCCACGCTTGCGGGTGGTAGGTAAAGCCAAACACCACCGAATGATCGTCGACTTTTTGGCTTATGCCGACCAGACTTTCGCGGCGATATTGATAAGTGCCTGTCATATCAACATGTTCGGTTATGTGATAGGCGATGCCACCGCTCCCGCTGGCCAGCGACTGCAGACTGTTCGTTGCCGTTTGCGGATATTCGGCAAATTCGTACGAGGCCGCCGCATTAACGGAAAATGACGTGTTCAGTTCATGCGTTTCCGTCAGCGAAAAATTGGTCAACAGGGAATCCGTGCCGTTGGCAAAGGGCGTCGATGACCGCGTGGCCGATAAAACGGTTTGATCCTGCTCGCCCTTGTAGGTGGCATCGCCTGAGAAGGTCAATTGCGCCGACAGGGGCGTCGCGGGGCTGCCGCTTTGTTTCTGGCGCGTGACCTGACCGCCGATCAGGGCATCGGCACTCAGTTTGGGCGTGAGGGTGGCGCGCCAGCCGATGGATGATCCGAACGTGTCGGTAATCGTACGGGGCGTGTTTTGCGTGCTGTAACGCCGCGCCGACAGGTTGATGATCGCGGTGTTCAACGGATTGATTTCCCGCGCATAGCTTGGGGTCAGCGAGAATACCGTGTAATTGGTGTAGCGCGAACTGGCGTAGGTCGAACTTTGCGCGTTTGCGGTCAGATCGAACCGGTCAATCGCGGATGGCGTGTAGGAAAGGCGCGGCGTCGCCGACAGCCCCGTATGGCGCACGGTGCTGGTGGGGAAGCCAAAAGCGGAAATTTCGCTGGTGCGGGTGGTGTCATAATCAAGCTGTCCGCCAATGCCGTAGCCCCAGAGCGTGTGCTTGATATCGAGGCTGTTGGTCGAATGGACATCGGTTGAATTGAACGATTTGATGTTGAAGATATTCTCGTCAACCTGCGTATCGGATTTCAACCGCGCTGTCGGCGTGCTGTCGCTAATGATTAATTCCGGCGCGGTGGTTGATCCGTAAAGCGTTTGCGCGCCGCTTAACAGCAACAGCGGGTTGGTGTCATAGCTGCCGGATTGCTTGATAACCGGTGCCATCACAAAGCCATCGGGCATATCCGCATCCGCTGCCCAAGCCGCGCCGCTCATCAAGGCGATAGAGGCCGACAGGGCCAACAGCCAACGCCGAACCGCCGCCGATATGCGGGGCGCGGGCCGCACTAAAACAACCCGCCCGTGGGAACCACGACGACATCGCCCGGTTGCAATACGATGTCTTTATCCAGCGCGTCGCCACTGGCGACATCATCGTAAGGGAAGGGGATAACGGTGTCTTTGTCATCGACGCGGCGCAGGATTTTGATGCCGCTTTCGCTGGCGAACGCCGTCAGGCCGCCCGCTTGGCTAAGGGCCTGCATGACGCTGAGATGCCGCCCCATGACGATTTCGCCCGGCTTGGTAACTTGGCCGATCACATTGACAGTGTGGCCGAGGGGAGCCTTCACCGTCACGGTGACCGAGGCATCCGGAATGAATTTCTGCAATTTGGATTTGATCAGAAGCTTCGCTCCCTCCGGCGTCTGGTCATGAACATCCAGCGAACCGATCAAGGGGAAGGTGATGGTATCATCCGGCAAAACCACGACTTCGCGATCCAGCGCGTCTTCTTTCCAGACCGTGACTTGCAAGACGTCACCGGCCCTGAGTTTGAAGGTGCTTTCCTCGGCCCGCGCGCCCGTGGCCGCGACGGTGGCGAAAAGGGTTAAAGCCAGAAATCGGTGTAGAGCGTTCATGGGGACCTTCGGGGTTATCGCGCGGACGGTGTATCCGTTCAACCTTATAGTAAAACGCCAGCCAAACAGCAAATCATTGAAGCCTGCCAAAGTTTTTCTGGTGCCGTGGCGGCTTTCTTGGTAAAGGAAGGCTGCATGTATGAAAGCTTTTACCACCTGTCCGGAAAACCGTTTTCCCTGCTGCCCGATGCCGATTTTCTGTATCTCAGCCAGCGGCATCGGCGTGTGGTTAACCTGCTCGATTACGGCATCGTGACGCAGGCCGGTTTTATCGTCATTACCGGCGAGGTCGGCGCGGGCAAAACCACCATCATCCGCCGTTATCTGAAAAGCGCGGGGCGCGATGTCAGCGTTGGTGTTATCACCAACCCCAGCCCTTCGCTCGGCAATCTGTTGCGCTGGGTAACCAACGCGTTCGATATCAATACTAAAGGCACCGACGACAACGCCGCGCTTTATACCTATTTCACCGATTATCTGGTGGCGCAATATGCCGATGGCAAACGCACTATTCTGATCATCGACGAAGCGCAGAATTTGACTCCGGCAATGCTGGAGGAATTGCGCATGCTCTCCAACGTCAACAATGAAAAAGACCAGTTGCTGCAAATCATTCTGGTCGGCCAGCCGGAATTACTGGCGATGCTGAAACGCAGCGATTTACGCCAGTTCGTACAGCGCATCGCCGTACATTGTCATCTGGAAGCTTTGACGGCGGCGGATACGGTGGCCTATATCCGGCATCG